>Ga0209185_1000396_pt1 | contig 52994 bp, 46 predicted proteins | sample SidtaG_2_FD_187425 | JGI IMG/M metagenome (GOLD analysis project Ga0209185, IMG submission 187425) | Marine algal microbial communities from Sidmouth, United Kingdom - Sidmouth_Asex2 metaG (SPAdes) (version 2) | ecosystem: Host-associated > Algae > Red algae > Unclassified | place: Sidmouth... | reverse complement strand
GGCAGCCTTGGCGACGTGTGAGACGGGTTGGCCGTCGGCGATGCGCTCGACCAACAGCAGACGGCCATGGAACGTGAGTCGGGCGTTACGGTGAGACATGAGGACCTCTCGGATTGTGTGATGCGGCGAACACCACATGAGCCGGAGGTCCTCACCTACGTCAAACCGTCACCAACCTCATGACCGAGTACATCTAGAAGGCTGCGAGCACCCAGAGAGCGACCATGCCCGCAGCGAGCGTCCACAGCAGGTTCTTCCGCCAGACCGCAACGACGCAGGCAACGACCAGCGCGGCCACCTCGATCGCAACGATGTCGACGCCGGAGCCACCGCCCCCGCTCACTGCGAGGTTGATCGTGAGTGCGGCCAAGACTGCGGGCCCAACGTTCTGCAGTGAGCGTTCGAGTATCGGCGGAATGGTCCTGTCGGCGAGCAGCAGCATCACGCCGCCACGGAATGCATAGGTCCCGACCGCACCGGCCAGCAACACGACTGCTGCGGCGGAATGACTCACGGTGCGGCCCTCACGGTGCGGCCCTCACGGTCTGGCCCTCATGGTGCGGCCCTCACGGTCTGGCCCTCATGGTGCGGCCTCTGCGTCCGTGAGTTCACCGTTGCGGGTGCTGATCCACTCCTCGTACACCGCACCTGCCAGCACTCCGCTCACCGCTCCGATCAGGATGCCGAGCCGGTCTGGGAGGCCCGCGGCAGCGAGCGAAACGAGCCCACCGACGAGCGCGGCGACACCGGCCGCCACTCGTTTCACTGCGAACAACGTCAGTCCGGCAAACATCACGACGGGAGCGAAATCCAACTGCCACGACTCAGGAATGATGGGACCGACGACCATGCCGAGCGGCACCACGACGTTCCAGACCGTGAAGAACACGATGCCGATGGTGATGTAGTAGCGGCGGAACGATGACGGTGGGTCGTTGTTCCGCAGGACCGCGAGCGCGAACACCTGGTCGATCATGACGAACGGAGCAAGCCACCGGAGCCACTTGGGTTGATGCCTGAATGGCGGAGCAAGCGCAGCGCTGTACATCACGTGCCGGCTGTTGATCACCAGCACCGCCGAGATGATGGCCCAGAGTGAAGCAGTCCCGGCGATCGTCACCATCGTCAGCTGCGCGGCTCCCGCAAAGATGAGGGGTGATGTCAGCCAGGCAGCCCAGAGCGGCATCGCAGACTCGGTGATCGCAAGCCCGAGCACGAACCCGAACGGGATGGCTGGAACGACCAGCGGGATCGCATCCGACAGCGCCGTCCGGTCGAGTCGGAACCGACGCGCACGGTCGGCGTCGATGCCCGCTGTGGGCTGCTGGTCGGTGGGCATGGTGTTGGACGGTAGAGCCGCTGAGGAGTCGGCGCACGTCCGATTGCTGCGTAGGCAGTTGCTGCCGCCACCAGGTCGAAGAATCGGTTGGCCCGGTGGAAGACTGGACGGATGATCGACGACGAGGCGGGCTGCGTCCCGCCGAGCGTGTTCCAGACCGAACCGTCGGCTGGAGCACCCGGAGCATGCCTGCTGTGGAGGCTCCCGGTTCCGATGCGTGCAATCAGCTCATCGGTTGTCGGTGGAGGAATCGGTCCCGTGTCCTGGGTGCTCAACATGACCGTCGATGCCGACTACGAACGGCTGGACCCAAGTCGGCATCTGCTGAGCGTTGCCGGGCAACTCCAGCTTGACGATCGCGGCATCGCAATGATGACAGCGGTGAACATCAACAACCGTCGAACGGCCGAGGCCGGCGGTGTCACTGCGTGTGCGACGGTCGGGGTCAGTCGCCCCGTCTGGGCGGCGACGTTCGAAGACGTCGACCACCGTCACAGCGGCCCGGGAACGATCAACTTGGTCGTGCAGGTCCCGGCGCGGTTGAGTGACGCCGCGCTCGTCAATGTCGTTTCCACCGCGACCGAGGCGAAGGTGCAAGCGCTCCTCGATCACGGCATCGCCGGAACCGGAACGGCGAGTGACGCCGTCGCCGTGCTGTGTGCGACACGTGGCACGGCTGAGCTCTTTGGCGGGCCGAGATCGACCTGGGGCTGCCGTGTTGCCCAAGCCGTGTACAGCGCTACCGCGGCGGGATTGTGGCTCAGCGAGGATGACGCTGGATTCGTCGGCGGAGAGCCCGCCCGGCGATGAACTGCGCTGCGGTGGTGATGGCCAGTAGTACGAGCGCGACATCGCGCGAAAGCCGGGCCGCCCGCTCGATGTCTGGACCCATTGGTGGAGGTCCGTCTCCGAGCACCCCCCGGTCGTCGACCATTCCGGCGTAGTCGTTTGCACCGCCGAGTCGGACGTCGAGTGCGGCGGCGAACGCAGCCTCGACAACGCCGCCGTTCGGGGACGGGTGTTGGGCTGCGTCGCGGCGAACCGTTCGACGCACCTCGATGGCGCGACCGGGACGTGCGACGGCGACCGCAAGCACGGTCAGACGGGCCGGAAGCCAATTCGCCAGGTCGTCGAGTCGTGCAGCTGACCATCCGAACCGAGCGAACCGTTCGTTGCGATGGCCGACCATGGCGTCCATGGTGTTGATACAACGGTGGACAGCGGCCCCGGTTGCTCCGCCTGCTGATGCCCAGAACATCGTTGCCGTGACGGCATCGGTCGTGTTCTCGGCCAGCGATTCGATGGTGGCGCGAGCAACACCGGACTCGTCGAGTTCGTCGGTGCGTCGTCCGACCAGCATCGCCACCCTGTCCCGAGCCGTGGCCAGGTCGCCGTCCGCGAGCGCAACAGCGACCCGTTCACTCTCCGACTCCAGCATCGACCCAGCCATCGCCAGCCACGAAGCTGTGGCCGTACTGACGGCCGGGCCCCCGATCTTCCGGGCGAGGTTGCCGACCACCGTGCCCGCAGCTACTCCGATGGCGGTGTACGCAACACCGGGAGAGCGGGCGTCGCGATGGATGCGGTGCTCGAGCCACGTCATTGCGGTGCCGAATCTGGCGACCGGATGAACGGCAAGGGGTGGCTCGCCGACCGATCGGTCGAGGAGCCACCCGGTCGTCACCGCGAGCGATCCGAGCGGCGTCACGTCGCGACTCGTTCGAAGGCTGTCACCACTCGATCGAATTCTTCCGGGCGGGGGAGAGCAACACGAGCAGTCCCGGCAAGACCGAAGCTGCTGCAGTCGCGAACCAGTACGCCATGCTCCAGCAGTTGTGAACGCAGGCCAGGGGCGTCGTCGATCAGTACCCAGTTCACGTCAGTGTCGATCACGCGGTACCCGACACAGCGCACGGCGTCGCCGAACCGGGCCCTGAGCGCAGCGATCTGCGTCGACCAGCCAACGAGATCGGTGAGTTCCAGCATCGGAGCCACGGCGGCGAGAGCGAGCCCATTCACCGACCATCGCGGCTGGATCGCTCGCAACTGGTCGGCGCTGCCGATATCAGGTGCCAGGGCGTAGCCGAGCCGCAGGCCCGGACAACTCCACAGCTTGGTCAGCGAACCGAGCTGCCAGACGCCGGCGTCGACGAGCGTTCGATCCGTCCATGAACCCGTCGCCAACGGGTAGAACGCCTCGTCCCACACGTCACAACGGTTGACGGCCGATGACGCCGCTGTTGAGCGGAGTTTTCCAAGTGGGTTGGAAGGATTGGATCGCCAGCGCGGAGCGCCGTCGGCAATCGAGGACAGGTGTCGTGCGTACAGTGAGAACTCGGGGTCGTCGACCCGCCCCTGAGGTTGGAGTGCGGCCACGAGCGCAATCGCTTCGGCTCCGCCGTTGGTCAGCACGAGCCGGGCTGCGTCGACGCCGAGTTCGGTGGCCAGCTCGTGCTCGGCCAGCGTGACATCCGGGTAGTCGCGGATTGCTCCGAGCTGTTCGGAGAGCACATCGTCGAGAGGTGGAGCGAATGGATTCAAGCTCACCGACAGGTCGACCAGGTCGCTTCGGTCGAGGCCGATGGCCCGAGCGACCGCACCTGCCTCGCCACCGTGAGGGCCCTGCGGAACAGTGGGGTGCGACATCGCACCAGTGTGTCGTCGTTACGGCACGAACGACGAGCACCATCGCGGGCGCCGAGTTTGCCCGGCCCCAGGGCGATGCTGCTGAACCGTCTGTCGGTTCCGTCGGTGCTGGTCAGCCTTGCGTGCCGCACGCGGCCGGCGAGGCGAGATGTCCAAGGCGATCGGAGATCTCGTCGCATCGGGCCAAGAGCGGAGCTCGCTCAGTGAAAAAGCGGCTTGGTAGGGATCCAAGCGCTGTCCGTAGTTGCGCGAGCTCAGAGCGCAGCACGCGTTCAAGACGCTCGTTGTCAATCCGCCCGGATTCCACCTCTGCAGTGTAGCAGAAGAGCAGTGCAACTGCACGAACGCTGACGTTTGGGCCTTCGCTACCGCGGCGCGGCGATGAACTCTTGTGCGCCGAGAAGTGCTGTTGTGTGGACAGAAGCAGAAGGGTGATCGGTGAGCCATGACGGTCGAACAGTTCGAATCGATGCTGACGGGGTGACATCCGAACTCCCTCGGTCGCACCGTCGAGGTCGTCGAGGCCGTGCTCGCCGACCCGGACCAACTCGATCAGCTGGTCGCCTGCTCCTTCTCTGACGACGGCGTCGTACGATTGCGGACCTTGAGCGCGATCAAGCGGGTGACCGCGGCGCATCCCGACTGGCCGATCGAGTATCTGGACCGCCTGCAGTGGGAGGTCGCCGCAATCGACCAGGCCTCGACGCAATGGACATTCGCCCTGCTGTTCGACCTGACGAAGGGGCTGCTGCATGATTAATCACGCAACGATCCGCCGCTCGCTGCTTGGTTGCGTCCGCACCTCGAACGACTGTCCACTGATCGACGCAAGTCCGTCGAGAATCGGGCGGCGAAGCTGCAACACGTACCCTCCCCACGTGCGGATGATCTCCTACTTGGCGCCCGGCTATCCCGCTGAGCTTTTTGAGGCGCTTGCAGGACACGTTGGAGCGACGCTCGAACTGCGGACCGGGCGATCCGGACCCGACCCACACGACGACCCGTTCGCCGCAGGGACGGCCGACATCGGCTGGGTGTGCTCGACATCGTTCGCCGAGCTGACCACCGACCGTCCCGCATCGGTGCAGGAGGTCGGCGTCGCATGGGTTCCCGACGATCACGACGCCGATGGCCGCCCCGTCTACTTCTCCGACGTCGTTGTCGGGCCGAACAGCGACTTGCAGTGCCTCGATGATCTGGCCGGTCGACGGATCGGATGCAACGACCCAGCGAGTCTGAGCGGCTACCACGCACTTCGGATCGAACTGGATCGCCGAGGCCACGTGCCCGCCGAGTTCGCCTCGTTGGAGATGACCGGGAGCCACCACCGTTCGATCGAGCGGCTCCTGGCAGGTGACATCGATGCTGCCGTCGTCGACTCGATCGTGCGCACCCGCAAAGGCCGTGAATCAGCAGACGTGGCAGCCCTGCGGGTCATCGAGCGGCTGGGGCCCTGGCCGACGCAGCCGGTCGTGATGCGCATCGACGTCGGCGCCGACGAGGTGCGCGCCGTGCGCAGCGCGCTGCTCGAGGCGAATCACGATCCGCGCGTCGCCGGCCTACTGCAGGCCTCGGCGCTGACCCGACTGGTGGCGACCGGACCGGGGCACTGTGCCGAGGTCAGCGCGGTGACGAAGCATCTGCTCCGTCACCGCCTGCAGGATGATCGCTGACCAGATCGTTCAGCCACTCGCGTAGCGCCGACAAGGCGACACCGCTCCGGCGGGCCGGCCAGGTGAGCTGGTAGTCACGATGGGATGTCGCTGTCGGTCCGACGACGCAGAGCACTTCGTCGGCGACGAGCTGCTCGATGATCTTGCTCCACCCGAGGGCCACGCCGCGCCCGCCGATCGCATGCTGCAGCACTGCGGGGTAGTTGTTGAACACGACTCTGCGCCGGCCGGGCGTCAGTGCGAGGTCGAAGGACTGCAGCCAATCGGTCCAGGACATCCACGGGCGATCCTTGGCGTCCATGTGGAGCAGTGGCGCCGCGAGCACGTCGTGTGCGCTGCTGTACTCGTCGAGTCCGAGTTCGGCGGCCAGCGCCGGCGTGGCGACAGGCATGACCTGTTCGGCAAAGAGCTGGGTGGCGTCGTAGCCGGTCCAAGCGGAGTCGCCGACCTGGACCGCAGCGTCGAAATGGCTGTCGTTCAGCGCGTGCTCGCGGTCGTACAGCCACAGCCGGAGTTCGCGTCCGCCCAGGGCGCGCTGCAAGGAGTCGAGGCGCGGGACCACGAGCTGCTGGGCGAACCCCGGTGGCATGGCGAGCACGAAGATGTCGTCGGTGTCGGCAATGTCGGTGACGGTTCGTTCCAGCTCGGTGAACGCGCTGAAAAGTATGGCGATCGGGAATGGTCACCCAATGTCATCCGGCGGCTCGAAGACGCAGCGGGTGTGTCGGTCACGGCGCCGGGCTTCCCGGCCGAACTCCTCGACGACGAACCCGAAGAACGAGGGGCTGAAGTCGTCGTCCGGCGCTGAAGGCCCGACATCGGTCAGGACAACGAGCGGTGTTCGAACCAACTCAGGAACTCCTGCACTGCTTGCCGGTCAGCCGTGGACGTGGCCGGCGAGGCCAGTGCTTCGGGCAACGTCTGTTTGCCGGCGATGAGGTCGGCCCAGGTCGGCTTCGGCAATGTCAGCGACGGCCCGTCCGGACGCCCTGACGTCGGAACGGCGACGCCCCGCCGAACATGCAGACCGGCCTGTTCGTCAGCGCCATTGCTGCTGACCCTGACGGTGAGATGTCGGTCGGCATCACCGCACTTCGCCGGGTCGAGCATCACGCGCAGGGTTGCCAACGTGTCGCCGAGCGGAGCGGTCAACACCTGCTCGACAGTGAAGCGATGGGCGTGGAATCGATCGGTGTCGGCCGTGCCATCGAGGTGGCGAGCTCGGACGAGGCACCAGTTGCGAACATTCGCGGCTGTGGTGCGCCGTGCAATCGTGCGCAGCGCACCGGCGAGGCTGACGCGATCGGCATGAGCCGTCCTCGGATCAGGGTCCGGTGCGGCGATGAGCCAGGAAGCCATGTCGATCGCCCACCTGATGTCGTCGTCGGCGAGCGCAGCGGCGACCTGGGCGCGCACCGTCGGTGCGCCGCCGAAGCCTGCGATCATCTTCGCCGCCCGCTCTGCCGGCGGCACCGGGAAGAGTGCTGCCTCGTCGCCGTCGAACCAGCCACGCAGGCCCGCGTGGATCTGACGGACATGGTGCTCGACGACACCGTAGAACTGCGTCTGAAAGTACGACTCCGCGTAGAGCGCAGGAAGCTGCACCTGCTGGGTCAACTCGCCGAGCGTCAGGCCCTTGTTGATCCCGCGCACGGTCTGATCCCACATGAACTGGATCGCATCACGACTGCGGGTGACCTGCAGTTCGACCTCGTCGGCCCCGCTCAACGGCGGGCCATGTGCGCCTACCAGGTGTTCGGCACCTAGCGCGGCGACATGGTCGAGGCCGGCGATGAGTCCACGCGGGTCGCGGTACTCCTCACCGCGGATCGGGAACACGTTGAACAGCACCGGCCAGGCAAGATTGTTCACGCACACCGACAGGTCGGGAAACCAGATCGTCACCGAGTCGTCGCTGTCCGACGGGGCGGGAGTGAATTCGACCCGCAGCCCGGCGATGGTGGCGGTGGTCGGTGTGTCGAAGGTGGTGGTCGGCTCGATGAAACCCTCGGTGAACGGCGCATGCTCGGCGTTCCGGAACGCAAGCCCGAGGCCGACGTTGACGAGAGCATCGGGGCCGTCGGCCGGCAAGTTCATGCCGAACTGGTGAATCAGGCCCGAACGAGAGACCGGCCCGACCTCGGAGCTCGCTCGGAGCCGGTTGCCGACGACGCCGGCGTGCGACCAGATCGGCACCTCGCTCCCGACGTGCTCGACAACTGCCTGCGTGCCCCCGACATAGTGGAAGTGGGTGTAGATCACCGCAACGACGGGCGTGTCGGTCTGCGCCGCAACGGCGTCGAGCGCGTACCGCATCTCCTCGTTGCACTCGCCGGTGTCGATGGCGATGAGACCCTCGGACCCCTCGACGAACGTCTGATTGGAGAGGCCGTTGCCGACCAGGCACCACACACCGTCGCGTACCTTCCACAGCTTGCGCTCGAAGCGGCCACTGTGCTCGGCGCTCATCCGGTGGATCAGTCCGCCGCTCGGAGCTTCGACGGTCATCGAGTCGTCGTGATGAAAGCTGTCCGGGTGCGAGACGTGAGCAGTGGCGGCCATCTGGGCATCCTCGCAGACTCTCGAAACGGACTGCGTTCCGGGCGTGACCGCCACCAACCCCAACCTGGCCCTCTGTGTGAGCACCAGTGGCGTAGAACGGCGCTTGTTGTGACACAGAAGCCGGACGCAAGTTCTGTGTGAGCACAAGCGGTGAGAAACCGCAGACATCTGCGTCGTCATCTGGCGCTGCTGAGGGCGTCAGAGGGTGGAGATACCGCCATCGACGGGGATGACGGTGCCCGAGGTGTATGCGCTGGCACGGCTGGCCAGGAAGATCACCGCGCCGGCGATGTCTTCGGGGCTGCCGATGCGCTTGCGTGGGTTGTTCGTCTCGACCATGTCGCGGTTGTCGGGGTCGTCGAGCATGTACGACATCATCTTCGACGGGAACGGACCCGGTGCGATCGAGTTCAGCAGGATGTGCTCGCCCACGAGATGTGACGCCATGTGACGGGTCATCATATGGATGCCGGCCTTCGAAGCCGAGTACGAGTAGTTGTCGCCGATCGGGACGCGAATGCCGTCGATCGATCCGATCATGATCACGCGTGCCGGATCCTCGGCAGTGCCACTCGCCTTGAGTTGGGGGAGGAGGGCCTGCGTCAGCATGAACGGCGCCTTGACGTTGATGTCCATCACCTTGTCGAAGCCGATGTCCGGGAACTCGCCGAGCGGAGCGCCCCATGCAGCGCCGGCGTTGTTGACGAGGATGTCGATCTGCGATTCGTGCTCGGTGACCGCAGCGACGAAGGAGGCCAAGCCCTCGGGGCTCGCCATGTCAGCGGGGATCGAGATGCACTGGGCGCGCCCGTCGACGCCGTCGGCATGAGGTTGTGAGAGTTCGGCTGCGGCGGCGTCGCAGGCATCGGCCTTGCGAGCGGTGATGTAGGTCTTCACGCCGTTGGCGACGAGCCCCGCAGCGATCATGTAACCAATGCCACGAGAACCGCCGGTGACGACGGCGACTTTGCCCTGTAGGCCGAACAGCCGGGCGATGTCGAGCGGGCCGTGATCGGCAGCGCGATACGGCGAGGCGGCGGACGTGTCAGGAGATGAGCCGGTGGGTGCGTCGGTGGACATCGCCTCTGTGTAGCCGCTCGGTGCTCTCGAGCTGAAGACGGCGGACTGCGGGCTGGGTGAACCGACCCTGCCATGCTGCTCGCATGGATCACGCACTCGAAGTCGAACGCACTGACATCGGAACCACCCGCACCGTCGAGTTCGCGCCGGCGGGGCAGAACGAGCTCGGTGACCAACAGATTCGCTTGCGTATCGACCGGTACGCGGTCACGGCCAACAACATCACCTACGCGGTCTTCGGCGACGCGCTCGCCTACTGGGAGTTCTTCCCAGCCGAACTGCCCTTCGGGCTCGTGCCCGCCATGGGCTGGGCCGAGGTCGTCGAATCGAACAACGCCGACATCGCCGTCGGCGGCAGGTACTACGGCTGGTATCCAATGGCTTCGTCGACCGTGATCACCGCGACACTCGTTCACGATGGCTTCCGCGACGACGGAGAACACCGTCAGCCGCACGCGCCCGTGTACCGCTCCTACGTCGACACACAGCGCGATGCGATGTACGACACCGCCGAGGACGGCGAGGACCGCCACGTCGTGCTGCGCGGACTCTTCCTCACCGGGTTCCTCGCAGAGGAGTTCTTCGCTGACTCCGGCGGCGACGTCGACCAGGGCGATGCGCCGTACTTCGGTGCCGGCCAGGTGCTCGTGCTTTCGGCGTCATCGAAGACCGCGATCGGCTTCGCCCAGCGTGCCGCCGAGCGCGGTACCGCCAAGGTCATCGGTCTGACATCAGCGGGAAACGCCGACTTCGTGCGCAGGCTCGGCTTCTACGACCAGGTCGTCACCTACGACGACATCGACAGCGTCGACGCGTCGGTCACGTCGGTGTCGATCGACATGGCCGGCAACCCGATTGTGCTGGGCGCGGTGCACGCTCACCTCGGCGATCAGCTGCGGTACTCGATGACCGTCGGCCGCAGCCACCACGATGCGCCTGACGCCTCACCCGACCTCGCCGCTGGTCTGGCCGCGCCGCGACCGCAGATGTTCTTCGCGCCGACCGAGGTGAGTCGCCGCCTCGATCAGTGGGGTCGCGAGGACTACCAGCAGCGCAGCGCAGATGCACTCACGCAGTTTGTCGAGGGCAGTCGTGCCTGGCTCTCGATCGATCATCGCTCCGGCGCGGCAGGAGCCGCAGCGGCCTGGGCCGACGTCCACGACGGAAACGTGAGCCCCGACGTCGGTGTCGTGGTGCTTCCCAACGCCTGACACAGGCCGCGTCGGCGAGAACGTGGGACGGGAGTGTCGCGCCGTACGCTCTCCAGGTGCTCGAATCACTCCCCAAGGTCGCGGACCGCAGGCTCGCAGTGCGGATCACCGCCGATGCGTTGCGCCATGTCCGTGCCGGTCACCCGTGGGTGTTCGACGACTCGATCGTCTCGGTGAGCCACGCCGGGGCCGCCGGAGACCTCGCAGTGATCTTCGACAGCGACCGCCGGTTCGCAGCGATCGGCCTCTACGACCCCGCAGGCCCGATCGCGATCCGGGTCCTCCATGTCGGCAAGCCGGCCACGATCGACGCAGCGTTCTGGGAGCAGGCCGTCACCACTGCCCGTCAGGCCCGCCAGCCGCTTGTCGATGCCGAGTCGCCCGGCCGGCCTGCCTTCCGGCTCATCAACGGAGAGAACGACCACCTTCCCGGCCTGGTCGTCGACCAGTACGACACGACGCTCGTCGTCAAGTTGTACTCACCGGTTTGGTTTGCTCATCTGGCCTCCGTCGTTGACGCGCTGCGCGCCGTGACCGGGGCAACGTCGATCGTGTTGCGTCTCGGCCGCAACGTCGCCGACGGTGACACCTTCGGGCTCGACGACGGCGACGTGATCAGCGGAGCCATCCCCGATGGCCCGGTCCGCTTCACCGAAGGCGGCCTCACGTTCGAAGCCGATGTTCGCACCGGGCAGAAGACGGGCCACTTCCTGGACCAGCGCGCGAACCGGCTGCGCGTCGGTCGGTTGGCCGCGGGTCGCGACGTCCTCGACGTGTTTGCGTCGACCGGCGGATTCAGTGTGCACGCAGCGGCAGGGGGAGCGCGCAGTGTGCACAGCGTGGACATCTCTGCCCCGACACTCGAGGCTGCCGAACGGAACATGGCGCTCAACGCCGCACGCGACGAAGTCGTGGCGTGCGACCACACGACCGAGGTCGGCGATGCCTTCGAGGTGATGATCGCGTTGTCACGCGCCGGAGCCGACTACGACATCGTGATCATCGATCCGCCGTCGTTCGCGCAGAAGCAGGCGAGCATCGACGTCGCCGTGCGGGCATACACCCGCCTGACACACATTGGCCTCCGTCTCGTCCGCCCTGGCGGCATCTTCGTCCAGGCGTCGTGCTCCAGCCGCGTGTCGGCAGACCTGTTCTATGCCACGGTGTTGGATGCCGCGGACGCCGCCGGGCGAGAACTGCGCCAGATGGTTCGGACCGGGCACGACATCGATCACCCGGTCACCTTCCCCGAAGGTGCGTACCTCAAAGCCGGGTTCTGGCACGCGCTGTGATCGCTGTCTCTGCTGCCGCTTCGGTCTGAGCGTCTCAGGCCATACGCTCGACGAATGTCATCGGCGCAGGCGAACGGGATCACGATCGAATACGAGTCGCACGGCGACGACGGCGGGGATCCGCTGCTGTTGATCATGGGCCTCGGAGGACAGCTCACCGATTGGCCCGTTGAGTTCATCGACCTGCTCGCCGCTGCCGGCTTCCGAGTGGTGACCTTCGACAACCGCGACCAGGGTCTGTCCACCACGTTCGACTGGGAGCCACCATCGCAGGCCCGATCGGTGATGTCGATGTTGTTCAGGCGCCCGCCGAAGGCGGAGTACTTGATCAGCGACATGGCAGCCGATGCGGTGGGATTGCTCGACGCGCTGAGCATCGAGCGGGCCCATGTCGTCGGGATGTCGATGGGTGGCATGATCGCCCAGACCGTCGCGATCGAACACCCCGGTCGGGTGTTGTCGCTGACGTCGATCATGTCGAATCCCGGCGACCGTAAGAACGGTCGGATCGCACCGTCGATCCTGCCGAAGCTGGCCAAGATGAAGACGCCGACTCGAGAGACCGCTGCGGACCGTTCAGTCGAGATGTTCAAGCTCTTCAGTGGGACGCACTACGACCCCGAGGATCATCGGCGGCGATCTCAGATCAGCGTCGATCGGGCCTTCCTCCCGGCGGGCACGGCTCGTCAGACCGCGGCGATCATGGCCAGCCCCGACCGGACGCCGGGACTTCGCACGCTCGGGCTACCGACGTTGATCGTCCACGGTCTGATGGACAAACTGGTACGGCCGAGCGGTGGGACCGCAACCGCTGCCGCCGTTCCCGGGTCACGCCTTCTGGTGTTCCCAGACATGGGTCATGATCTTCCGCAGCCCCGCCAGCGCGAGATCGTCGACGCGATCCGGCGTAACGCCGACCGCGTCACGAGCTGACCGTTTCGGCCGACATGCTCGAGGTCCGCACTGGGCGCTACTGGTCGACGAGAATGTGGCCGACGGGAACAGCGCGGCGCACGTAACCGAGCACGGGTGTCGCTCGCACGGTTGCGTTGGCTCCCTGCGGAATGGCATTGCGTTCACCGGAGCGCCACGCAACGACCGTGTCCGAGGACCCGTCGTCGATGGCCACGAACAGCGTGTACCGATCGCGTTCGATCCGACGGCGAACGAACCGGGGCAGTGGTGCCACCTCAGCAGGTTGGCGAGCGCGCAGGACCACCCCGGTCCGCTCGACGGTGCTGAAGACGTCGGCAGCGCCGGCGATGGCGACGAACACCCCGACCAGGATCGGGATGAACGTCAGCACGGCGAGGCCGGTCGCGACATCGGCGATCAGCCAGTCCTGTTCGGGGAATCGGTCGTAGAGGGAGTCGAGCGCATCGCCGCGTGCGGCGTCACTGAACAGTCGACGCAGGCGCAGCCCGATGAACGCTGCGACGACACCGGCGACCAGCGCCACGATCGGGTGGAGCCCGTATCCGAGCCGCGTCGGATACTTGATTCGAACGAGCCGGGCGCTGGAACCGACACTGCTCCACGCCCGATGGTGATCCTCGCGGGCGAGTGGCAACTCGACAGCGGCGCCGTCGGCCATGCACATCCCTGCGGCGTACGCCAGGCTGCGGTCGCCGATGGTGATCGAGCTGGCTGCCATCGGTGCGTACCCCGCCTCGACCAACTCGCGGCGGATGGCGAGCCATTGGCTTGTCGCCGTACGACCGGCGTCGGTGTGGGTGAGTGGCTGGTCCACGACGTGACGAATGATCCGGTAGGCGAGTCCGATCACCACGACGATGAGTGCGAAGAACCAGAGCCGCCGTTCGATCGAGTCGACCACGGCGATGTCCGCATCGCCGGTACGCGACGACCACAGGACGAATGCAGCGATGAGAGTCAGGACCGCGGGCCCGCCCAGGGTGAGCGGACTCCAGCGACGGCGCAGCAACCCGGCGCGGACCGCATCTTCGGCGACCAACGATCGGAACCGCTTCCACCAACTGCCCCGGACGTCGACGGCGAGGAAACGTGCGGGAATCGCCCGGTCGGTGGTGAAGCGCGCCATGACATGCTGCAGGACGAGGCGTTCGTGGGGGAGCAGTGCGTCGCCCTCGTAGGCCGTGGCGGTGGGGCGGACACGGCCGAGATCGTCGTCATCGTCAGCGGGAGGCAGCAATCGGAGCCAACCGCGAGCTGCCAGGTCGATCACCGTGGCTCGAAACCCCGATGCGGTCAGGGTGGCGTCGTTGGCGAGCATGTTCACCACCGCCGGGGATTCGCGGCGCAGTGCAGCGGCCTTGTCGGCAGCGCCGGGTCGGTCCGGCGCAACCTGTCGTTCGAGATACCAGAGCACGACGGCGGCAGCGACGGCAAGGACACCGGCGAAGACGAGCCGGCCGCTCGACGGCGCGGTGGCGAAGGTGTCCCAGATCGCGCCCACCATGCCCAACGTCATGGCGTCATTGTGGCAGCCCAGCGGCGTGGCGACTCACCAATCGACAAAAGCTGTCTGCTCATCCGGCGCTGGACAGCGAGATTGCCCCGTCGTCCGTGTTCAGCCGTCGTCACGGTCGGTGGTTCCACGGCGATCCGTCGTGGCATCGGCGACGTCCTGCGTGCGGAGCCAGAGCGTGCGCTGGGGGAAGGGGATCTCGATTCCGGCCCCGTCGAACGTCGCCTTGAGCGCCTCGCGTAACCGCCGTTGGAGTGCCCACTGGGATCCCGGAGTCGTCGTGACGATCATGCGCATCGTGATGCCGTCGGCGCCGAGCGTTTCGACTCCGAGCACGACTGGTTCATCGAGGACATCGTCGGCCCACGCCTCTGAACCGCAAACCTCGTTGGCCGTGGCCAACATGAGTTCGCGAGTGTGATCGAGGTCGGTGTCGTAGGCCACGTCGACGTCGACGAGGGCCACCGACCACAGTTGGGACTTGTTGCCGACACGTTGCACCTCGCCGTTCGGAACGTGCCAGACCGTGCCGTCGAGGCCGCGCAGGACCGTGGTCCGCAGCGTGACCTCTTCCACTTCGCCGATGGCCTCGCCGAGATCGACGATGTCGCCGATGCCGTACTGATCCTCAATGAGCATGAACAGCCCGGCGATGCAGTCCTTCACGAGACTCTGTGCGCCGAATCCGAGGGCGATACCGGCGATACCGGCACCAGCGATGAACGGACCGAGATCGAATCCGAGCTCGCCGATGATCAAGATGATGGCAACCGTCCAGATCAACACCGCCAACGTGCTGCCGACCACGTTCGAGATCGAGGTCGCCCGCGACGTGCGGCGCGGGTCGGGCTCGGTGCCCATCAACTTCTCGGGATTGTCGACACCGATCCGGCGAAGCCGGCGCGCCGCAGCGTCTCGATCGGGTGCGATGATCCGTTTCACGATGCGCCGCACGTAGCGCCGTGCGATGACCGTCAGGATCCAGGAGACGACGATGATGAAGATGATCGCGATCGGTCGACCGAGCAACCAGTCGAGCAGCTCGGTCAGGTTCTCGTCGCCGTCGGTGAGGTCGTAGAGGCGCTCGCAGAGAAACGTCGGATCGTCGCCGCAGCTGTCAGCGACGGCTGTCGGGAATTCGGCAAGAAACGACGACGAGGGCACGCGTCGAACGTACCCACGCCGGAGGGTGCGAAACAGCGATGCTCGCGCCGACTTTCCGACGACGTCGCAGGTCTGCGACACTGCGGGCATGAGCATCACTGCCACGACGAACGAGGCTGCGACGCTGGCCGCCGGCACCGATCCAGAGACCCAGCGGGTCACCGCAGCCGTCGACGCGCTCCTCGCCGAACACGACCCGACCCAGACCGACGACATTGTGTTCCGAGGTGCCCGTTTCGACGCCGGGCTGGCGTGGGTCCACTTCGCCGAGGGTGACGGCGGGCTCGGTGTCCGGCCGGAACTCAATCGGCTGGTCGAGCAACGATTGAAGGACGCCGGCGCCAAGCCGACACACCCCAGCACCTTCTTCATGGCCCTTGCCGGGCCGACGATCGCCACTCACGGCGATGACACGGTCAAAGCGCGCTTCCTTCGCCCGATGTTCACGGGCGAGGAGAAGTGGTGCCAGCTCTTCTCGGAACCCGGCGCCGGGTCTGACTTCGCTGGGCTCGGGACCCGTGCAGAGCGTGACGGCGACGAGTGGATCGTCAATGGCCAGAAGGTGTGGAACACGCTTGCTCACATCGCCGACTTCGGCATGCTCGTGACTCGGACGGACCCGGAGGCGCCGAAGCACAAGGGTATGACCTACTTCGCGCTGGACATGGCATCGGAGGGAGTCGAAGTCCGGCCGCTGCGCCAGATCACCGGTGAGGCCGAGTTCAACGAGGTGTACATGACCGATGTCCGAGTCCCCGATGCGCATCGCGTCGGCGCCGTCGGAGAAGGTTGGCGAGCAAGTCTGACGACGCTCATGAACGAGCGCAACGCGATCGGTGGCGGTGGCGGGGGAGCACCCAAGCGCGGTGCAGCCGCCAACGACGCCGTCGAAGTCTGGCAACAGATGGACGAGTCTCGTCAGGATGCCGCAACGAAGGATCGTCTGATGCAGTTCTGGGTGGAAGCCGAGGTCGGTCGTCTCACCAACATGCGCGCGAGTCAGAACGCGAAGTCGGGGAACCCGGGCCCGGAGATGTCGATCGCGAAGCTCGCCTTCTCCGAGCTGAACAAGGGGCTGTACGAGTTCTGCATGGACCTCATGGGGGCCGACGCGCTCATCGAGTACGACTACACCTTCCGTCGCCCGGAACAATCCGTCGCGAGCGGTGGTGCCCACGGATTGCGCTATGCGTTCTTGCGAGTTCGAGCGAACTCGATCGAGGGTGGCACATCGGAGATCATGCGCAACATCCTCGGAGAGCAGGTGCTGGGGTTGCCGGGCGAACCACGTGTCGACAAGGTCGTGCCCTGGAACGAAGTCCCGCGAAACTGAGCGCAGCACGCTCGGTCCCGTTCAGTCCGGGAGCACTGCACGCACGCGTCGGGTGCAGCCGATAACTTGAGGCCGCCCATGCAAGACACCGCCGTGCAAGACAGTCCCATCCGTCTCGGAGTGGTCGGCACCGGGTACGTCGGCCTGACCACAGGGGCCTGCCTGGCACACATGGGCCACACCGTGGTCTGTGGCGACATCGATCAGCGCAAGGTCGATCTGTTGAACGCAGGTCTGATCCCCATCGTGGAAGAGGGTCTGGAGCGCGTGGTGGCTGACGCACGCGAGGCCGGCCGACTGGAGTTCGTGCTCGGCGCTGCGGGAGCGGCTGAAGATGCCGACATCGTGTTCCTGTGTGTGGAGACACCGCAGGGGGACGATGGTTCCGCTGATCTGTCCTATATCGAGGCCGCTGCTGCCCAGATTGCACCGGTCCTCAAGCCCGGTGCGGTGGTCGTGAACAAGTCGACGGTGCCCGTGGGCTCCACGACTGCGGTCGAGAACGTGTTGCAGCGGGACGACGTGCATGTCGTCTCGAACCCGGAGTTCTTGCGTGAGGGCACTGCGGTAGCGGACTTTCTCCTCCCTGACCGCGTCGTGATCGGTGCAACCGATCGCGCGGCCGCCGAGAAAGTCGCCGAGCTCTACGCGGGTATCGACACGCCCGTGATCATCACGGACCCCGCCTCGGCCGAGACGATCAAGTACGCGGCAAACGGCTTCCTGGCGATGAAGATCAGTTTCGTGAACGCAGTGGCCGCCATGTGCGAAGCGGTCGGAGCCGACGTCGCCGCGGTCGTCGACGGGATCGGATCCGACAAGCGGATCGGCCGTCAGTTCTTGAACCCCGGCCCCGGCTGGGGAGGCTCGTGCTTCCCGAAGGACTCCCGGGCGCTCGTCAAGATCGCTGAGGACCACGGCTACAACTTCTCGATGATGCGCGGTGTGGTCGAGGTCAACGACCAGCAGCGCTCGCGCATGATCGACAAGGTCGCCAAGGCGGTGGGACGCCACCATTCGAACCTCGATGGCGTGACCGTCGGCGCGATGGGTCTCACCTTCAAAGCCGGCACCGACGATCTGCGCGAGTCGCCGGCGATGCGAATCATCGCCGAGCTCCGTGCTGCTGGCGCCGTCGTGCGCGCGTTCGACCCGACGACCTGCGGTGAGCTGGCCCCACATCGGTCCGTCGCGCTCGCCGGGATCGAGTTGACCGACCGCCTGATCGACGTCGCCGACGGCGCAGACGTGATCTGTGTGTTCACAGAATGGCCCGAGTTTGCCTCGGTCGACCTCGAGGAAGTCGCGGTGCGCGCTGGCGCAGGGACCACGCTGGTCGACATGCGAAACATGTTCGACCCCTGGAACGTCAAACGCGTCGGCCTCGGCTACGACGGTGTGGGGCGCCGCTGATGCGTGTCGTGGTCGCCGGTGGTGCCGGATTCCTCGGGTCCCACGTCTGCGACGCGCTGATTGCTCGCGGCGACGAGGTCGTCTGCCTCGACAACTACCTGACCGGCCGCCCGGCCAACGTCGCTCACCTCCTCGAGCACACGAGCTTCTCGCTCGTCGAGACCGACATCGTCGAGTCGTGCGACATCTCGGGTTCGGTCGACGCCGTGATGAACCTGGCCAGCCCGGCGTCACCGAAGGACTACTCCGCGCTGCCGATCGAGACACTCGACGTCGGCAGCATCGGGACGCGCAACTTGCTCGAATTGGCGCGTCGCAGCGACGCGACGTTCTTCATGGCCTCGACGAGCGAGGTGTACGGCGACCCGCTCGTCCATCCGCAGCCCGAGACCTACTGGGGGCACGTCAACTCGATCGGTCCGCGGTCGATGTACGACGAGGCGAAGCGATTCTCTGAGGCCCTCACGATGGCGTACCACCGCACGCACGGCGTCGACGTCAAGATCGTCCGGATCTTCAACACGTACGGGCCTCGGATGCAGCCCGACGATGGCCGCGTCGTCTCCAACTTCATCGTGCAGGCGCTTCGGGGCGAATCACTCACGATCTACGGCGACGGCCAACAGACGCGCAGCTTCTGCTACGTCGCTGATGAGGTCCGAGGGTTGCTGGCGCTGCTGGACAGCGACCAGGCGGGGCCGATCAATATCGGCAACCCCGGCGAGTTCACGATGCTCGAACTCGCCGAGATGATCATGGAACTGACCGGCTCGACCGCAGGCCTCGTCCACGAACCACTGCCGAGTGACGATCCGAAGCAGCGCAAGCCCGACATCACTCTGGCGTCTCGGCATCTCGATTGGCAGCCGACCATTGCGCTGCGCGACGGGCTGCTGCAGACGATTCCGCACTTCGCGGAAGAACTCGCGCTCGAGTACACCGACACGCGATCTTCGAACGGGACCTGACAGCGTAGACTCCGAGGTCGTGCGGCGACCCAGGGTGATGATGGCGATCAAGCCTGCCACCTTCGACATGCGCACAGAGGAACTCCGCGATCTGGTCCGTCGATCACGCGAGGTCGTACTACTCGCAGCAGTCACCGGTGCCCTCACCGGCCTGGCGGTTCGCTTCTTCGAGTTCGTCGTTGCCGAGGTCGCTTTCGAGCGTGTCCTGCACGGACCACTGTGGGTTGCGGCGATCGCCCCGGGCCTCGGCCTCATCGCCACAGCGCTGATCCTGCGATACGTCGGCAACGGAGCTTCGCCGGCGACATCGGACGAGTACCTCCGCGCCTTCCACGACCCGGAGTATCCGCTCCGGCCCCGAGCCTTTGTCGGCAGGATCATCGCGGCGTTCACCACGCTGGGCACCGGTGGCGCAATGGGCTTGGAAGGCCCGTCGATGTACGGCGGCTCAGCGATGGGCGCCTTCATCCAGCGGCGGCTCCCCGCAGCCTTCCGCGGAGCCGACTACCGGACGCTGCTCGTGGCCGGAGCAGCAGCGGGGGTCGCAGCGATCTTCAAGGCACCTGCGACCGGAGCGATCTTTGCACTCGAAGTGCCGTTTCGCGATCAGATGGCACGCCGCATGCTGCTCCCGGCCCTCGTCGCTTCGGCGTCGGGCTACCTCGTCTTCGTGGCCTTCAGCAGCACCCGGCCGATCTTTTCCTTCGACGAGGACCGGGCCGTCGCGTTCCAGTACCGAGACCTCGCCGGAGCCGTGCTGATCGGCATCGGGTGTGCACTCGGGGCACGAGCGTTCTCGAAGCTGATCCGGATGGCCAAGGCCTTCACCCTTCGGCCGATCGTGATGCGTCTTGCCGTCACCGGGGCCGCACTCACGGCCCTGTTCGTCCTCGCCCGCGTCCTCACCGGCGAGAGCCTGACGCTGGGTTCTGGCTACGAGGTGTTCGGTTGGCTCAGTGAGGAGCACTCGGTGTGGCTGCTGCTGGCCATCTTCTGTCTTCGATGTCTCGCGACGGCGACCACCCTCGCGGGTGGCGGTGTCGGCGGCGTGTTCATTCCCCTCGTGGTCGGTGGGGCGATCGTCGGGCGCGGTGTGGGCGACATCGTCAACCCACTCGACCCGACGCTGTACGTGCTCCTCGGCGTCGCAGCGTTCCTCGGTGCCGGCTACCGAGTGCCGCTCGCCGCCGTCATGTTTGTCGCCGAGACCACGGGACAGCCAGGTTTCATCGTCCCCGCACTCTTCGCCGCCGTCGCTGCCGAACTGGTCATGGGGGATCAATCCATCACCACGTTCCAACGATCACCGACCTGACCGTTGTCCTGGTCGCAGAGCTCGGAGCACCGCTTCGGAACCAGCGTGGCCGGTGGGGTAGACACTGGCGATGACTGTCGAAGTGATGTCGGAGTTGCAGGGGACCGTCGTGACGGTCTTGGTGCGGCCAGGGGACGCTGTCCGTGTCGGCGCGCCGCTGCTGCTGATCGAGTCGATGAAGATGCACCATGAAGTCGTCGCTCCCGGTGACGGTGTCGTCGAGTCCATCGCAGTGGCCGAGGGGTCGACGTTGGCCGTCGGTGACTCGCTGCTGAAGTTGGCTGAGCTGACCGCTGCCGGTGGGGGCCCGGTACCGACACCACCGGATGATGCGCAGACGGCGACGACGACCCCGGCCGGCCTCAGTCGACCCGACTTGATGGAAGTGGTCCAACGGCATGAGGCGGGCCTCGACGCTGCTCGTCCGGACGCCGTTGCAAAACGCCGCCGCCGTGATCGGCGCACTGCGCGCGAGAATGTTGCTGACCTGATCGACGACGGGACCTTCGTCGAGTACGGCCCACTGGTGATCGCTGCGCAGCGTCGTCGACGCGAAATTGCCGACCTCATGGCGAACACGCCGGCCGACGGTCTGGTTGCCGGCATCGGCGACGTGAACGGCGATCTGTTCGGCGACGCCCGCACACGCAAGTGCATTGCAATGTCATACGACTACACCGTCCTCGCCGGCACGCAGGGGACACAGAACCACCGGAAGAAGGACCGCCTCTTCGAACTCGCCGAGCAACTGCGGCTTCCCATCGTGTTCTTCACCGAGGGCGGCGGCGGGCGGCCCGGCGACACCGACCAACTCGGCGTCAGCGGCCTCGACTGTCTCGCGTTCCTCTGGTTCGCCGAACTGTCCGGCACCGTGCCCCTGGTCGGCGTCAACGCGGGCTACTGCTTTGCGGGCAACGCTGCGCTCCTCGGCTGCTGCGACATCGTCGTGGCCACCGAGGATTCCAACATCGGCATGGGCGGGCCGGCGATGATCGAAGGCGGTGGCCTCGGTGTGTTCAAGCCGACCGACATCGGTCCGATCGACGTGCAGCGAGCCAACGGTGTCGTCGACGTCGTCGCCGCCGATGAGGCCGAAGCGACAGCGATCGCGAAGCAACTGGTCGGGTACTTCCAGGGCGCACTCGAGGAGTGGGATGCACCCGACCCGACCGAACTACGCGATGTCGTGCCGCTCGATCGACTCCGGGCCTACGACATCCGTCGCGTCGTCGACGGGCTGTTCGACATCGACTCGATCACCGAGCTGCGCCGCGACTTCGGTCTCGGCATGGTCACCGCACTCGCTCGGGTCGAAGGCCGCCCGGTCGGCGTGGTCGCGAACAATCCGCATCACCTCGCCGGGGCAATCGACTCCGATGGAGCCGACAAGGCTGCCCGATTCATGCAGTTGTGTGATGCCCACGGGCTTCCCGTCATCACGCTGTGCGACACGCCGGGGATGATGGTGGGTCCCGAGATCGAAGAGACTGCGCTGGTGCGTCACTGCAGCCGCCTCTTCGTCACCGGAGCGAACCTGACGGTACCGATGATCACCGTGGTGACTCGCAAGTCATACGGCCTGGGTGCGCAGGCGATGATGGGCGGATCGACCAAGGCTCCGCTTGCGTGCCTCGCATGGCCGACCGGCGAATTCGGTGGCATGGGTCTCGAAGGGGCAGTTCGCCTCGGCTATCGCAAGGAACTGGAAGCCGCTGCGACCGACGATGAGCGTGCGGCGCTGTTCGACAAGATGGTCGACCGGATGTACGAGACGGGCAAGGCAGTCAACGTGGCAACGTTGTTCGAGATTGACGATGTGATCGACCCGGCGGACACTCGCCGCTGGATCACCACGCTGCTCGAAGCTGCGCCGCCCGCTCGCGGTGACCGGCCGAACATCGACACCTGGTAGCCGACATTCGCCCATCGGGGAGACGAAACACCACGCCGGGATGGGGTTTCGTCTCCCGGGTGGTGCGGTCTGTCAGCCGATGTCGGGCCAGGTGCGCTTGTCGCGCCGACGCTTTCCTGCAGCACCGAGCTTGCGCCGGTCAGCGAGGTCCCAGTCTCGACGCCAGCTGTTGTGTTCCGGGCCGGTGAGATCCGGGCTCGCGCCGCGCGCGGCACGCTGGCGCGCGGACCAGTAGTCGGTGAGCGCTTCATCGCCGAGCACGGTCACTGCGGACTCGATCCGGGCGTTGAAGCGGCGAGTCGACTCGTCGGGCCCCGCCGTCAGCGCAGAGCCGAACACGACTTTGGTGCTGCCGGGTTTGGGGCGCTTCATGCCCTTGCCGAAGATCGCGCCGGTGCCATCGATGAAGACCGGGACGACCGGTGCGCCCGTCTTGGTCGACAGGTACGCGGCACCACCTTTGAAGTCCTGCCCCCACCCGTCGGGCGATCGCCCACCCTCGGGATAGATCACCAGGCTGTGGCCGTCGCTGATCAGGCCGCTGAGGAGGTCGCTCGACGTGCGCCCGGTTGCCTCACGATCGATCGGCACAGCGTTCAGCGACAACGCCGAGACCGCCGCCTTCCACTTCTTGTCGAAGAAGTAGTCCGCTGCGGCAGCGACGACGAGGTTGCGGCGCCACACGAACGGGACCGACCGGATCATCACGCCGGTGTCGAAGTGGCTGTGGTGCGTCGGGGCGAAGATCACCGCCGGGGGATCGTCGAGGCGGGTCAGGTCGGCAAGTCGATCGAGGCCGACGACCACGGGATTGGTGAGCAGACGCGCTGCGAGGCGGATGGGCCCCTCGGTGATCACGCCTCGCACGCCCGACGCGAGCGGCCGACGAGCCCAGTCGGTGTCGTAGTGCGCTCCGAGCCCGGTTGCCTCCGGTGGAACCTCGACTCCCCGGGGAACGGTCGGCGTGCGATACGGGAAACCGAAGTTGCGCAAGGGCATCGCGGCAGATCGCACGGCACCTTCGGCCTTGCCTGCCAGATTCTGTGCTCGCTTCATGTACGGATTCGCCATCGTCGGTCCCGGGCGCCCTATTTGACGTCGGCCACGAGGACAGACGGGACGTGCAGGTGGGTGACCGACGGGGCGTTACCGACGACATCGCTGGCGATCTCGAAGGCGTCGTTCATCGTCGAGGCGGGAGTGAAACCGAGGCGACGGACCGTCGGGGCATCGCCGCCCACGATGATGACCTTGCCGGCGTGTTGCTGGCCATGGGCACCCCAGTACCAGGCGTAGAACGGATGCACGCCGTGGTAGGCGTTGCCGGTGCGGTACAGGTGGCGGTACCACTCGTCCTCGGCGTACTTCTTCTCCCACTTCTCGCTCATCACTGCCGGGTCCGTGCTGTCGGGCAGCACTTCTTCGAAGAAGTCGATGTAGCTCGGGTGATGGACGGGGTTGAAGTCGCGATACGTCGGGTGCGTCATGATGATCACGCCGCCCTCTCGCACGAGCGGCTTGCCGCGGTACATGTTGAACAGGTAGCCGAGCCCCATGCACATCACGAGGATCGGGTTCATGATGCCCTCGGGGTTGTACGGGCAGATGTACGGGATGCCCATGGTCAAGATGTCGGTCTGACCTTCGACGTCGACCAGGTGCTGGGCGTAGACGTTCTTCAGCGTCTCTTCGTGCACCGTCGGGGTGAAGCCGGCCTGCACGCTGGTCATCTCATACGGCGATTCGATGCCGTGCATGATCTTGCGCCTTGCCTTGACCGGCATGGCGCTGAGTGACTTCTGCGTTGCCAGGTAGGTCGCACGGTCTTTGGCGTTCCACTCCCACTCGCGCTTGGCGAGGAAGTCGAACGGCTTCGGGAACGTGTTGGTGTTCAGCGTGGTCTCGACCGTGAAGATCTGCGGGCCGCTGGTGCGCAGGACCTCGCCCATCCGCCACAGGCTCTTGTGCAGTGCACTGTGGTGGCGGTCCATGAGGCTGCGCGTGTTCTGCAGCGTCTTCGGGTTGTGGTGGAAGCTGAGGCAGCGGTACGACGCAACGCCGGTGGTGATGGACTTCCAGCCACCGTCCATCGCGACCTGGTTGACGTTGGCGTAGACGACGAGATCGGACTCGGCGACGCGCTTGTTGATCTCGAGGATCTCGCCCTCGTCGGTTTCGCCGATCACTGCGAGGTTGTCGTGGTCCTCGGCGTCGTGCTGGTAGAGCGTGCCACGCGGGTGGAAGGCGTCGAAGATCCGGTCGCCGAGGACATGCTTGAGTTCGTAGTCGTGCATCCGACGGTGCAGGCCCAGCGCAGCGATCAGGTGGACGTCGTCGACGCCTGCTTCGGCTGCCATCTCCAGCACCGCTTCGATGATCCGCTGGCGAGTGTCGGGCTGGCGCATCTTCGGCAGCGACAGCGATGCGTCGTCGAAGCAGATCGTGAGCTTCATGTCCGGCTTGAGCAGCGTCGGGAGCGGTTCGGCGTCCATCGGATTGAGGAGCGCGTTGCGAATCGCCCCGTCGACGTCGTCGATGCCGGCCAGCGGTTCGGGCGGGTAGATCACTCGGCTGCGGTCGGCGGGGAGTTTTTCGAGACTGAAGTTCTCGCCACGCCAGAACAGCATCGGCGGAGTCGAGCGGTCGACGTCGAGAACGAATCCGGGGCGTGGCATCAGTGAACTCCTGTCGTTTGCGTACACCTGGATGTACACAGCGCGTGCAATCTGGTGCACGCAAACGGGGTGAAATCAGACGGGGTGAGGGGTGACGGGGGGTGGGTCATTGGTCAGGTTGTCTTGCGCAGGTCGAAGGCGATCTTCACGGCGCCGCGCCGTCCGGCGGTCGCTGCGTGGGCAATGGCGTCGACGTGATCGACGAGGGGGTACGTGGCCGAGAGCAGGCGTTCGACCTCGTAGTGGTTGGCGGTGTCGATGGCGAGGTCGAAGGTCTTCGCCGTGCTGCCGTCAGCGAGGATCTCGGTGCCGTAGGTGTAGGCGCCCTTGAGTTCGGTCTCGCGATGCCACAGGCCAGTCAGGTCGAGCGTGACATCGGCGGGCATACCGAGGAGTACGGCACGGCCTCGGGGACGAGTCATGGCCAGGGAATCCACGACCGATGAGTTCGAGCCGACGGCGTCGATCGTGACGTGTGCGCCGGAGGTGAGCTGATCGCCGACGACCATGCCACCGACTTCTCGGCGGACCGCACGCTGGAGTTCACTGCCCGGCACGACGACATCGGCACCGAGCGCCTTGGCGTAGGCCTGCTGATGGGGGTAGCGGGCTCCGACGACGATTCGAGCTTCGGGTACGTATCGCTTGAGCCCGGCAATGGCGGCCAAGCCCATCGTTCCGGCACCGAGCACGGCGATGACGGGGTTCTCGACACCGGCGATCGACGGTCGAGCGAGAAGCGCGCCGTGGATGCCACCCGCGAGCGGCTCGACGAGGACGGCACGTTCGTCGGACATGTCGTCGTTGATGGCGTGCAGCTGCGACTCGTGCGCCCAGAACCACGGTGCCCAGCCGCCACCGGTCGAGCAGCAGAAGCCAGTCTGGATGCCGGCGTCGAGCGCGCCGCCGTTCGACTCCATCGCGAGGTGGGCGTAGTCGTCGCCGTCAGCCGGCGAGGCGCCCTCGAAGGGAAGTGGTAGCCCGCGAGCAGCGTGGCCGAGGACCGGTTCGAGGATGACTCGCTGGCCCGATTCGAGTTCGCCGACGACTTCGTGCCCGGGTACGAACGGGAAACTGACCCAGTCCTCGAAGTACGTGGACGCATGTCCTTCGACGAGCGCGATGTCAGAACCGCAGATGCCGGCGAGACGCGTCTTGACCTGGTGCCAACCGTTTCCTGTCGGCCCGCCGGGCGACTCGGGGTCGTCGATGTTCCGATGTTCGAGTGGGCCGATCCTGGCGGCCATCGTCGGCGAGACCGGGGACACGATGCGAGCCATGCCGAGCTTGACGACCTTGCGTCGAATCTGCAGCGCCTTCACGATGGGCCCCTCACGACACGAACCTCCGTCGTTCGCGTTCGTTCAACAGCTCACCGATCGGCAACAGCGGCTGGGGTGAGCCCGACGCCTTGCTCCAGTTCTCGACGAGCCAGCCACGCTTGCGAGCAATGGCTGCCAGGCGTGTCTCCGGGTTGACGGCAACGGGGAAGCCGACCGCTTCGAACAGCGGCAGGTCCGACGACGAGTCGGCGTACGCGACACACTCGTCGAGGTCGAATCCGTTGCGATCGCAGTAGTCGGCGAGCAGCTGGGCACGAGCTTCGCCCGTCGGCGGGACGATCGGCATCTCACCGGTGTAGGTGCCGTCGGGCTTGACCGTCATCTCCGCGGCAAAGATCTCATCGAACAGTGGGCGCAGGCCTTCGACGTTGAAGCTGAGTGCACCGGTGATCAAGATGGTCTTGTGACCGGCGGCGCGATGCTCGCGCACTCGCCGCATCCCGGACGGGAAGCTCTTCGCGATGATGAGCTGGGTCATCATCTCCCGAGCGTCCTCTTCGACCTGCGCGACCGGAGCATTCTCGTAGCGGCGGTAGAAGTGGCGCAGGAAGTCGGTGCGATCCTGCTTGTCGATCCGCAGCAGCCCCGGCGCTTCGAGCAGGGTGCGCAACACGTACCGCAACCGCTCGGGCGTGTCGAGGCGACGGGTGGCGAGCCAGGAGTAGCTCTCGACCACGTTCGATGCAATCAGGGTGTTCTCGAGGTCGAATGCAGCGACCTGGCGCTTCGGATCGAGGACCTGCTTGCGCATCCGGCCCATGCGGTCGGTCGACTTGGCTTTGCCGGGCGTCGACTTGACGCGGGCGTGCTGCACGATCGACGGCAGGTGGATGCGATTGACGTAGTGATCCCAGTCGACGACTCGCGGGTCGAAGTTGAAGTCACGCTGGTCCTCGGCGTCGAGTGTGTCCCACAGCCCCAGCAGATTGTCGACCTGATAGATCGCCTCGCACTCGGTGTACAGCCCGTAGAGCTCGACGTATTCGAGGGCCCGCTCGATGTCACCGCGCCTCGATTCGAGTTCGGCGGCGAAGTCAGCCTGCTTGCCACGCAGGGGAAGGGCTTGCAGCGCTCGCTCCGCAGTCGTGAACGCCTTCTGGGCTCGAGTCAACTGCTTCTGAACTCGGCCCCGGCCGGGGAAACGCCACTCCGGCACGATGATCGGCTGGCCGTCCTTGTCATACAAGGGGTGCGCTGTGAAGAACGCCGTGGTCCAGTCCACCATGGCTCGGTAGCGCAGCGGATTGACACCGCCGGAGGCAACCTGGCTGATCGCGGGCGCCCGCTCGGGGCCGGCACCGGCCACGCCGATGATCGCAGCGACCACGATGTCGACCGGAATGACGTCGACCGTGCCCTCGGGGACACCGGGGAACTCTTTGAGGAGGCCTCCGGCGAAGGAGATGATGACCGGCTCGGCCATGCGGAATCCGCGAATCCAGCCGGGGGTGGGTTCGGCCCAGGCGGACTCGATGATCGAGGGCCGTACGATCGACACCGGGACATCGCCCTTCACCTCGGTGAGCGCCTGCTCGCCGAGCGCCTTGGTGTAGGCGTAGGCGTCGGGCCAGCCGAGGCTGGCAGCGCGCGAGCGTCCGGCGTCGACCAGTTCGGCTCGCACCCACCGCTCCCGGAGTTGCTCGGTCTTCGCGGCGAGTGCCGGGGCCCCGGCGGCGCCGAGTTCGGAGCGGGCCTCCTTGCGGAAGCGTTCGAGATTGTCTCGGGTTCGGCTGATTGCTTCGGTGTCGCCCTTGAGGCGGCGGGCGGAGGCGACCTCGCTACGCCAGTCCAGGCCGATGTCCCACGGCCCTTCACTGACCAGTTCTTCCGGGGCGCGGCCGCGGCGATTGCCGGCGACGTAACAGGTCGACACTGCGACGATGTGTGGGGTGATGCCGAGCTCGTTGCACAGTTCGGCGATCCGGACAGGACCGAGCAGGTTGATCTCGACAGCAGAGTTGAGCGGCGAGTCGAACGACACCGCGGCGGCGGAGTGGATGACGGTGTCGCAGCTCGCGAAGATCTCGGTGTCGGCGTCGCTGAGGCCGAGGCCATCCTGGCTCACGTCGCCTGCGACGGTGGTGATTCGCCGCTCGGTCATCTCGGCGAACGTCTCACCGGACTCGGGGGCCCCGTGCTGTGCGCGCAGCCGATCGAACGCGTTGTTCTTGAGGATCTCCTTCTGGGTCCGTTTGGCAGCGGGCGTGCGCCGGCCATCGCGGACGAGCAGTACCAGTTCGCAGCCGGGGACCGAGCGGAGCAAGCGCTCGACGAGCGCCGTGCCGACGAACCCCGTGGAGCCGGTGATGGCAATTCGTTTGCCCGCGAGGGATTCGGCGATCACGACAACTGTTCTATCACGGATCGTCTACCAATTGGTAGAGAGACATGCGAGACTGATCGAATGCCCGATCGGACGACGCGCGAACGAATCTTGGACGCCGCGCTCGATCTATTCGGCACGCGCGGCGTCGATGCAGTGTCGCTCGATGAGATCGCACGAGCCGTCGGCGTGCGCAAACAGACCGTCTTGTACTGGTTCGACTCCAAAGAAGCGCTGATCGACGGAGTCCTCGAGAAGGTTGCCGCCGAACTCGTCGTGGTCATCGACGCCGCAGTTCGCGCCGCACCCGATGATCCGCTTGATCGCATCGATGCCGTGGTCCGTGCGGTGTTCCGTCCAGCGGTTCGGCGCCCGGCCCTCCTCGGCCTCGTGCGCGAGGTCAGCCGTCTTCACGCAGACCAGGCAGGCCGATTGAGTGCGAGCATCAAGCCGCTCGTGGACCGAGCGGTCGACTACCTGGCGAGCGAGATGTCGGCCGGTCGACTGCGGCAAGGCGACCCGAAGCTCGTTGCTGCGTTGGCCTACGCCACCGTGACCGGCATCGCGACCGAACCCGAGGCGCTGCGAGCTGTCGGCTGGAGTGCCGACGCCGCAGGGCTCCGAGCGCTACGCAACGAACTTCGGGCCTTCCTGCGCGCCGCGCTTCGATCGGAGTGAGGATCTCTTCGCCTGAACGACCAATGGGCGCGAGGTCAGCTTGGGTTCAGGGTGCCGAAGGGAGACGGGAGGGGGAGTGGTCCCCGTTGCCGGTCCCTGCTCGGACAGACACACTTCAGTCCATGCCAGATTCTCTCGCCTTCCACAACGGGTACATCACCCTCAGTCTGCAAGCCGAGGACTACGACGACATTGCGCAGAAGCTGGACGGATTCATGGATCGCGCGCTGCTCACTCAGCGGGGACCGTTCCTCGGCCCACTCGACGAATCGCAGGGCAGCGCAGTCAGGGCGCTGAGATCTGCTGCTTCGTCGAGCCGCCGGGCGGCAAACGAATGCAAGCGGCGCGGCGAAGTCGTTCTGGATTTCAGAGCAGACGTACTTCTGTGGGAACGGACATACGGCGACTATCCGACCAGCGAAGCGCCGCCAAGGCCGACGTGGACACAGCCGTGGAGCAACACGTGAGCGACGACACGACATTCGTCAATGTCCCCGATCTCCGAGGATGGGCGAAGACCTGGGACTGGATGTCCACCCATCTGACAGAGCAGGAGAACGTACACAACACGACCCTGATCGGCCTGGACATGTCTCAGTGGAACGCTGCAGCCGCCGAAATCGACAAAGCCGCCGGCGAACTGCTTCGTTCTGGGATCTACACGACGTTCGTCGCCAACGCCGCCGAGGTTGCCGATGGCGGCGAGTACACGGTCGATCACATCGGCTTCGCGACGGCGATCTTCGGAGCGGGCGGAGCGCTGAGTGCCGCCGACGAACGCGTCTACTCCATCGCGATCAACGACGATGACCGAGATCTCACGGGAGGCGGCTTCGGTGCGCCACCGCCGACCACATTCGATGCGCCTGCACCGCCGCGCTCGGTGGGATCCCGCCCGGACGCACCTGTCTGGACGACGGCACCGGCCGCATCGACTCCGGCCGATCGGGCGTTCGACATCGATACCGCCGACGCGGTCTTGCAACCGCGGGTTCCGTTCGAGCTGACTCCAGCGGACCGGGTCTTCGACACCGATACCACCGACGCGGTGCTGCGACCGCGGGTTCCGTTCGAGCCGACTCCAGCGGACCGGGTCTTCGACGTCGATACCACCGATGCGGTGCTGCGACCGTCGGTCCCGCCCAGCGTGACGTCACCGGACGCGGTTTTCGAAGCCCGCCCGACGCGTCCGGTGTACGTGGGCCTGCCTGACAAGACGCCGACCGACCATCTGCCGCCGGTCGACCAGGGCCGGACGTTCGATGATGGTGGTCACATCGTTGGTCCGGTGCTGCCGACGCTGGAGCGTGGTGTGGTTGCTGATGTGCCGGCGTATGTGTCGCCGGGCGATCTGGGGCGGATGTTCGAGGTGGACGTGGCGGCTGGTGTCGTGAAGCCCGACGCAGCGGTTCCCGCAGATGAGCGTGTCCGGACCTTTGACGACGGCGGTCACATCGTCGGGCCGGTGCTGCAGGATCGACCCGTGTTCCCGCACCGGCAAGTCGACGCCGAAGTCGACCTCGAGGCTGCGTCAGCGGAGACTCGCTCGGCAGCCACATCGGAGGTGAATCGGCTGAGCTGACTCAGCGCGCATCGGTCAGTGTGATGTGTTGCGGCGACGTCGACCGTGCCGGTCGAGCGCGAGGTCGACGAGTCGATCGATGATCTCGGAGTAGCTCACACCGTCGGCGATCCACATCTTCGGAAACATCGAGATGGGCGTGAAGCCCGGCATCGTGTTGATCTCGTTGAGCAGGAAACCGCGACCGGGCCGACCGTCGAAGTCGCCCGCCGGGTCCTCCCAGAAGAAGTCGACGCGCGACAGGCCTTCGCAACGCAACGCCCGAAACGAGCGAACCGCCAGCTCGCGAGCCTCGGCCAATGCTGCCTCACCGATCGGTGCCGGGATCAAGGCAAAGGAGCCCTCGGCGACGTACTTGTCGTCGTAGCTGTAGAACTCGTCACCCGGCACGATCTCGCCGGGCGTCGCCGCCTCAGGATGAGTGTTGCCGAGCACAGCGACCTCGATCTCCTTGCCGACCACTGCCTCTTCGACCACGACGACCTCGTCGTAGCTGAGCGCGACGTCGATCGCCGTCAGGAGTTCGTCGATGGTGGACGCCTTGGACACGCCGACCGAGGAGCCCATGTTCGCGGGCTTGACGAACACGGGAAGTCCGAGTTCGTCGATGAGCGTCTGAGGAAGCGACGGCGTCATCTCGTGGTCGGCGAAGGCGCGGTATGCGGCTTGGGGGATTCCCGCAGCAGCGGTGACCTGCTTGGCCATGGCCTTGTCCATCGCCACGGCGGAGCCGAGCACACCGGTGCCGACGTAGGGCAGGTTCGCCAACTCGAGCAGGCCTTGGATCGTTCCGTCCTCGCCGAGCGGGCCGTGGAGGAGCGGCATGACGACCGTGGTGGACGACGTCTCAGCGGCGAGTGACAGCATCGGCGTCGGCGACACGCCGGTGCCGGTCGGATCGAGCCGGCTCGGCATGTTCTCGGCGCCGCTCGCCAACGCAGCGACCGCCGAGTCGGCAATGGCCCACTGACCGTCGGTGTTGATGCCGACGGGCGTGATCCGGTACTTGTCGGGGTCGGCGGCTGCCAGCACGTGTGCAGCGGTGGTGCACGACACGTCGTGCTCGGCACTCTCGCCACCGAACAGGACGATCAAATGGATCCGGCCGTCGCTCTGGGGCGAAACGTTGCTGGTCGTCATCTCGCCGACGGTACCGTTCCCACCCGTGAGGATTCTGGCATCGGCAGCAGCGGCTGGCATCGGTGGTCGACTCGTCGGCCCCGACGTCGAGTTCGACGGTGCCTCGTTCGATTCTCGGTCGACGCGGCCGGGCCAGCTGTTCGTGCCGATCGTCGCCGAGCGCGACGGCCACGACTTCGTGACGACGGCACAGGCTGCGGGCGCGGTCGCGCATCTGACCAGCGAGGCAGACCCGCAGCGACACGGCGGCACCGCAATCGCCGTGGACGACACGGCGACAGCGCTCATGCGACTGGCCGGGTGGGCGCGAGGTCAGGCTTCGGCGACCGTCGTCGGCGTCACCGGGAGCGTCGGCAAGACCTCGACGAAGGACCTGATCGCCGCAGGGTGCGCGGCGGAGCGGGTGACCACGGCCAACGAACACAGTTTCAACAACGAACAGGGTCTGCCGGTAACGGTGCTCAACGCGCCCGACACGACAGAGGTGCTGATCCTCGAGATGGGGATGCGCGGCTTCGGCCAGATCTCCGAGCTGTGCGAGATCGCTCGGCCGGACATCGGTGTCGTGACCGCCGTCGGCCTCTCCCACACCGAACTCGTCGGCGGGATCGTCGGAGTCGCCAAGGCGAAGCAGGAACTGGTCGAAGCCCTACCGGCATCCGGCACCGCCGTCCTGAACGCCGACGACGAACGCGTTGCGAAGATGGCCCGGCACACCGACGCGTCGGTCGTCACCTACGGCTTCGCAGGTGACGTGCGGATCAGCGACCTCGTCCTCGATGAGCTTGCTCGCCCGCGATTTCGGATCGACACGCCGTGGGGGAGCGGACACGTCGAACTCGCGGTCAGCGGGGCGCACATGGCGTCGAACGCTGGGGCGGCCGTCGCCGTTGCCGGCTCGATCGGTGTATCACTCGATGGGGCGATTGCCGCGCTCGCGGGTGCCTCGATGTCCGGCATGCGGATGGAAGTCGTCGCGGCGCCGTCGGGAGCAACGGTCATCAACGACGCCTACAACGCCAACCCGACGTCGATGACCGCTGCGCTGCAGGCACTGGCCGCGATGACCGCCGATCGGCGCATCGCCATCCTCGGTCTCATGGGCGAACTCGACGACGAGGTCGAGGGGCATCGCGAGGTCGCCCGCATCGCCGAGACGCTCGGTATCCAGGTCGTCGCGACCGGCACGGAGCTGTACGGCGTGCGCCCGTCTGACGACCCGGTCGGACTGATCGGCGCACTCGGCGATGGCGATGTCGTACTCGTGAAGGCCAGCCGTTCAGCCGGACTCGAACGCATCGCCGCACAACTCCTCGAACCCTGACGATCCTGCCGGCCCCGACGAGTGCCGGCATCGAGGTCAGAGGAGTCGGCTGGCGTTGACCGGGGTGTACTTCTCTCCACCATCGGCCTCGGCCAAGAACGCGCCGCGTGTGAAGTGGCGAAGGTCGACCCAGTACGCCAGGAACAGGGCGAACGCAGCGCCGAAACCGAGCACGGCCCGCGCCCCGACCCATTCGATGACGACGCCGAACACCAGGTTGCCGATCGGAACGGTGCCGCCGAACGCCATGAACCACAGCGGCATCACCGACGCCCGCTCGGTGTTCTTGAGGTTGAGCTGCAACTCGGTCGTGATCGCTGTCGCAGTCATGAAGTACGCGAACCCGAGGAGGAAGCCGACCGGGTACGGCAGGACCGCGTCGCGGATCTGCGAGAACGCACCGAGGGTGATCGCGAACCCGGAGAAGCCGCGCACGATGAGCGTATGACGGCGAACATCGGAGAGCCACGTGCCGACCGAGATGGCACCGAAGAAGGCGCCGAGCCCCCAGGTCGCGTACAGCGCGCGATAGTCGTTGCCGAGCGCGTCGAACCCGAAGTTCAGTTCAGCGATCGACGGGAACAGCCCGACGAACGGAAGACTGAACAGCGAGAACAGGAACATCCCGACGAGCAGCCGTGACAGGACTTCACGGCTGCGGACGATGTTGACGCCGGTGAGCAGGCGCCGCCACCCGATCTCGGTGAACGTGCCGCGCACGTCGGGCATGCGCACGACGAGCAGCGCAATGATGAAGAAGACGTACGTCGCTGCGTTCACGACGAAAATCTGCGATGTCGACATCCCCGCCGAGGCCAGCACCGCAGCGAGCACGGGTCCGAGGACGCGGCTGCCGTTGATCATCGCCGAGTTGAGGCTGATCGCCCCCGGCAGGTCTTGGCGGTGGACCAGCAGCGGCATGCTGGCTTGGAACGCCGGGGCGTTGAGTGCGTTGGCGACGCCGATCACGAACTGAACTCCGAAGATCGCCCACAGTGCGGCGTCGCGGGCGACGAACAGGGCGAGGAACAGCGTCAGGATCGCCGAGGTGGACTGCATGGTCAGCTGCAGCTTCTGCTTGGACACCTTGTCGGCGAGCACACCGGCGGGGATCGACAGCAGCAGCAGCGGTCCGAGCTGCATGAAGATGGTGACCCCGACGAGCGCCGGCCGGTCCGTGCGGTCCTGGATGTAGGCAGGAAGCGTGAAGTTCTGCATCCACGTACCGACCTGGGACAGCGCCAAACCGACGAAGATGATCCGGAACGACCGGTACGAGAGTGCGGCCTTCGCGCTGCCCGGATCTTGTCCGTGCGCAGGGGGCTTCGGGTCGGTGTGGTCGAACGCAGTCAGAAGGGCCGACGTTAGCGAGCAGGCGCCCCGATGGGCGGAGCGGCGGTCTGATCCCGTGCTCAGCGCAGCGATTACTAGTGCCTTGTAAGGCAAGGTTCGGGGTGTCACCGACCGGCACTTACACGGGTGATCCGGCCCCAGCGGACCCGCGTTATCGAGCGCCTCGCGCCGATCGAAATGCCGGATCTGCTCGGGCCTGTCGGCGAGCCCGTGCGTCAATATGCGCTCGGTCCCGAAGGAATCCAAGGGAGTTCAGAATGCCTACCCATCGTGTCGATGAAGGCGACCTTGCGTCAGATGATGGCGGCGGCTACAACTCGATCTCGGTGTGCCGCGAGGCCCAGATGACCAGGCCGACACGATTCGTGCGACCGGTCTTCTGGAGCAACTTCGTGATGTGCCCCTTCACGGTCGACAACGAGAGGTGCAGGTCGTCGCTGATCTCCTGGTTCGAGTCACCGTTGCAGATCCGGCCGAGAATCGCTATTTCTCTTTCGGACAGGTCGTGGTCGACCACATGACGCGATCCGGAGGACATGTAGCTCGCGATGAGGCGTTTCGTCGGTCCCGGCGACATGATCGATTGGCCGTCAGCGGCTTGCCGGATCGCCTCTGTGAGGATTGGGCCGGGAGCGTCCTTGAGGACGAAGCCCATCGCACCAGCGTCGATCGCTTCGTAGAGATAGTCGTCGTTGTCGAACGTGGTGACGATGACGACCGCGGGCCCGTCGGTTTCGCTGCAGAGCTCTCTGGTGGCATCGAGGCCCGACAGGTTCGGCATGCGGATGTCGAGGGCGCAGACGTCGGGTCGTAGTTCGCGAGCCATGTCGATGGCTTCTCGTCCGTCGGTGGCGACACCGACGACTTCGAGATCGTCCTCGGCGTCGATGATGGTCTTCAATCCGACGCGGACCATTTCTTGGTCGTCGGCGAGCAGGACGGAGATCATGATTCACTCAGTGGGAGATGGGCGGCGACGAGCCATCCGCCGGATCGGATGGGCCCGGCGTCGAGGGATCCGCCGATCGCCTCGGCTCGTTCTCTCATCCCGACGATGCCGAACTGAGGACGTGCCTCGGTGCTCGGCGCAGTGCCGGCTGCTGCGTTTCCGTCGTCGAGGATCGTCAGCTCGATGTGATCGCCGGACTCGACCGCCTGGACGTCGACGATCGTCGCATTTTCGGCGTGGCGGTGACAGTTCGTGATGGCCTCGCGCACGATGTAGTAGGCCGTGGACGCTGTACGGACCGGGACGCGGCTTTCGTCGACCGCGAGATCCGCATACACCGTCAGTCGGTCGCCGCAGGCCTGCGCGCACAGCGACCGGATGTCTCCGAGCCCGGGGAGCTGCGCTGGTCGAGGACTGTGGCCACGAAGGTCGCCGACGAGCTGGCGGACGTCGTCGAGCGCGGTCGATGCGCTCGTCTTGATCTGTGTGAGTGCTTGATGGACGTCGGTCCCGGCGACCGTCTTTGTGCGTGCGGCCTCGGCGCGGATCGCAATCGCGGACATGTGATGCGCTGCGCTGTCGTGGATGTCGGTCGCCAGCTGGATTCTCTCCTCGACCGAGACTGCCTCCCGACGTTCCGTGCGCTGCCGACGGGTGAAGCGGACGATCAGCGCGACGGCCACGACAACCTGGAAGATCACCGCGTTCTCGGTGGTTCGAGCCAGGGTCCACGTTGGGTTGAACGCCTCGATCGCGGGCGCCACGAACGCGGCAAACGCTCCCAGAGCAAGGACCCGAATCGGCCCCTCCATCCAGCGCACGGCGTTCCAGAGCAGCACGAGCGCGAGGAGGTCGGCTTCGAGGAGATTGGCGACCTCCCTGTCGCTGATCCAGGCGATCGGATGAACAGCGAGCGTGGCCCCGAATCCGATCGACACTGCGAGACCAGGACGACGGACGCGCAAAGCGAGAGACGCGACAACTGCGACAGCAGCGACGGCCGGGACGATGGGAAGCTCCCGATCAGCGGTCGTCAGCTGGCCGATCATCAGACAGGACGCGAGCACGGCGATGATCGCCCAGATCGCCCAGTGCTCGCGCTGCGCGTCGGGCTCTACCGGCGCGACGATCCGCTCGAGGATGTCGTCATGGTCCACGGCCAAACTCTAGAGCCCGGCGCAGCGCGCATCGATTGGCCTGGGTCCGATCCGCGTTGGCCGAAAGTACGGCGCGGACCGTCCTGGACGGCACCTTTAGCGTTGATCACGCGGAAGTCTGGCCAACAACGCTCAGCAGCCGCTGCCGCAAAGTCTTCGAAGAGACGGAGTCAGGATCCTTCTTCGTCGGACTCTTCGTCATCGAAGTCCTCGAACTCTTCGTCATCGAAGTCCTCGAACTCTTCGTCATCGAAGTCCTCGAACTCTTCGTCATCGAAGTCCTCGAAGTCGACGAAGTAGTCGATCGGGCCAGAGTCCTCCGCGGAGCACGACGCTCCTTCTTCGGGCACGGTGAGGTCGAGCAGGTAGGGATCGATGGCCGGCTTCACACACTGCACCGCGAGGTAGGCGGTGTGGGCATCGACCTCGACGGTGTAGAGCGTGGCGCTTGACAGCGATTCGGTCAGCTGCACCGACCAGTCATACGGCGTGGCCGGGTCGCCCGTTGAGCCGATGACCACGATCGGCGCTGCCCCGTCGGCGGGTCCGACGATCAGCGGGTCGAGTGCTTCGGGGATGCCAGTGCAGAGTGCGGTCGCACGGAACCGCTCGCTGAAGTAGTCGCTCTGCTCGGCGATCGCGTCTGCAGCGGCTCGGACCTCGTCGGCCGAGCGGCGCGACGGGTCGTCGGCGCAGTTGATGAACGTGTTCGCGATGACGCTGTTGTCGTAGCCGTCTTCGACACGCCCGGCAAAGGTGTCCGCAAGTTCTTGGAGCGTCGTGCCGTCCTGATTGTTGGCCACCGCCACGGCTCCCTCGGCGAGGGTCTGCCAGCTGCCCTCGGAGTAGAGCGAGGCGATGAATGCGTTGTCGAATTCTGCGGGCGTCAGCACGCGGTCTCCGAGTTCGGTGGGGACGGATCCGGCCTCGACCAACCCGGCGCGGATCTCGGCGATGACGTCGAGCGTCGAACCGAGCTCCGCCAGCACGCAGTCCTCGTCGGCGTCGCACGCAGCGGCGAATGCTTCGAGAGCGCCGTCGAATCCGTCGGTCTGAGCGGTCCTCAGCGGAACCAGATCGGGGTCCGGCAGCACGCCAGCATCGAGAACGAGGGCGCGCACGCGGTCGGGGAACAGTTCGGCGTAGGTGGCCCCGAGTCGGGTGCCGTAGGAAAAGCCCACGTACGTGATCGTCTCTGCACCGAGCGCTGCACGCAGCAGGTCCATGTCGCGTGCGACGTTGTTCGTGCCCACGTACGGGGTCAGTGCGTTCGTCGCTGCGCTGCAGGTGGCGAGCCGTTCTTCCTGGGCGGTGACCACCGCAGCGAATGCCTCGTCGTCACCTTCGGAAACCACGTCGACTCGGTCGTCGAGGTCGTTGTCACACTCGATTGGAGTACTTGCGCCCACGCCGCGGGGGTCGAAGCCGACGATGTCGAAGCGTTCCGTGATCTCCGGGGACGCCTCGAAGAAGAAGCTGCCGGCGAACGGGACCCCTGGTGCGCCCGGACCGCCGGGGTTGACGATGAGCGAACCGATGACCTCGTCCTCGGGGCCCGACGCCGTCAGGCGCGTGACCGCGATGTCGATCATCTCGCCATCGGGCTGAGCGTGATCGAGCGGAACGGCGAGCGTGGCGCATTCGCCTTCGAAGAAGTCGTCCTCACACGGTGCCCAGTCGAGGTCCGAGCTGGCCTCGGGTTGGGCGGGTTCACTCGTTGCTGGCTCGGCGTCTGTGGTCGGAACCTCGGTGTCGACCGGTGCATCGGTGCTCGGAACCTCGGTGTCGACCGGGGCGTCCGTGCTCGGCGCCTCGGTTTCGACTGGTACGTCGGTCGTGGGTGCATCCGTCGCCGAGGTGTCACTCTCGGAGCTGCCCGCGCACGCGGCAACCAAGGTTGCGACGACGGCGAGGGGCATGACGTTCTTCCAGGCGCGCGATTTCATGGAAAGGCAGCGTAGGGCATCATGGTGTGAGAAGGAAGGTGCTGTGACCTGAACAGAGAGGAATTCGTGCGCTCTCGACCTCCGCTATGTTCTCGAAACGTCACATCGCACGATGCGGCTCGATCGCGCCGGACGATGGCGCCCGATTCTCCAGAGGAGATCACACATGACCGAAGCGAACAGCTCGAACGAATCCATCCCGCCTCGACACGAGCGGTTCTTCGTCCATCAGAAGGTCACCGCGATGGTGAACCGGTATCAGATCCTGGCTCCTGACGCGGAAGGAAAACCTGGTGAGCTGGTGGCGTTCGCCGAGCAGAAGCGCCTGAAGCTGAAAGAGGAGATCTACTTCTTCACCGACGAGACCAAGACGACACCCGTGGTCTCCCTCAAGTCCCGTCAGGTGATCGATCTCGCTGCCCGCACCGACATCCTCGACCCGTCCGGAGCTGAGATCGCCTGGTTCAAGAAAGATGCCGCTCGCAGCCTGGCTCGGTCGACCTGGAAACTGAGCTACGGCGCAGTCGAGGCAACCGGAACCGAGCGCAGCCTCCCCAAAGCGCTCATCCGGCGCTTGGTGGACCTGCCGCTGCGCTTCCACTTCGACTTCACGAAGAACGGAACCGGCGAAGCCGTGCTGCGCGTCGAACGCCAGTGGTCGCTACGCGATCGCTACGAAGTCGAGATCCTCGATCCTGCACTCGACTTCAGAGTCGCAGCCGCGATGGCGGTCGCGCTCGATGTGTTCCAAGGTCGATGAATCCGCAATCGCAACGATCAATGGGAGGTTGGCCGAACGTCTGAATAATAACAAGACTTTCGGCCAGGGCACCGTACTTTAGTCTGAAATGAGCGGCCGGGAGTACCACTTGTTTTTCACGTCGTCGGGCGGCTTCGAGTTCAGTCGGACGGAGCCAGGTCAAATCTCGGCGTCGTTGTCGGTTTCGACGACATCGACCAGCGTGTATCTCAGCGACGACGCGTCGGCAGGTGGTTCATCGATCTCCTCGATCGTCACGTCGATCACCGCCGAGGTCCCCTCTTCGTGTTCGTAGCCTTCGATCGAGTCGTAGAAGAACTCGTAGGGCCCGTCGGCGGATGTGGCGATCTGGAGGCACTGTTGGGGAGCAACGCCCTCGCATTCCACCAGGTCTGGCTTGATCCACAGCCGTGTGGTCTCGGCGGCGGCATCGCCGCTGTCGACCTGTTCGGTCGGTTCGTCCGCGGCATCGTCTGCCTCGGACGAAGCATCGCTGCCGCATGCAGTGACGAGGAGCGTGACGACAAGAACAACGCTCGGTACGCAACGGCGTGTGGACCGCAGTCGAGGCGAGGTGAACGCGATCATGATGAACTGCTCCTTCAGAGTCATCGTCGAGCAAGGTGTCGTCGAACGCCGTGCCAGCGTTTCCGGCGGCGAGTCCGAGGCGTGGGTCGAGGATATGCGTCGACACGCGGTGCGCGCTGTCGGAGTTCGCTCGATTGGCCGTCCGGCCAGCTGAATTGGCCGAGAGTGCCGCACGGAGGTTCGTGCACTCTGCCCTGGACATGAGTGCTCGCAGTGCGCCAAGCACGATTCGGGAGTCAATTCGGCGGTTGGGCCGGATCGAATTCGAGCTGTGCAGTGTCACTTCGCAGGAGCAGGGTGCCGTCGGAGGTGATCTCCGCGTCGTCGATGTCTTGGAGGGTGTCGAGGTACGTACCTTCGCGGGTGTTCAGGAAGTCGTAGCATTCGGTCAACGTGGTGCGGATGGTCTCGATCGTCAGACTGGTCCGATCCGATTCGAAGCCAGCCTCGTACCGGTTGCAACCGGCGAAGCCGCTGACTTCGTTGTCTGAGAAGTCGAGCGTGATCTCTTCGCCGGGGAAGACGTCCGCTTCGGCGGGTTCGGTCAGCGTCCAGCTGGTCGATTGCAGGGACGGGATCGGCTCGTCTCGCGTGCCGGTCGAGGACTCGACGATGGCGACGAGCCGGTAGCGGGCTGGCAGATCGTCGGGTGCGGCATCGACCACTTCGGTGACTTCGACGTCGATGACATAGGTAGTGCCGGCTTGATGCTCGAAGCCTTCGATTTCACCGAGGAAGGTCTGCGGTTCGGCGGTCGCAGATGTTGCGATCTGCAGGCACTGTGGCGCCAGTCGACTGAGGCAGTCGATGGTCTCCGGCTCGACCCAGAAGCGCACCTCGTCCATGGCTGGAACGGTCGATGTCGGGACCGGCTCCGCGTCGGATGAACATCCACCCAACGCAACGACGGCCAGGAGCGTCGTCGTCAGAACACCGCTCGATTTGCGATGGCCGTGGCGAGACGTGTGCCCGATCATTCCGCGGCCTCAAGGATCTCGAGTTGGAATTCGAGGTCGGAGAATCCGTCGGCCGTGGCGTCGACCAGCGTGGAATAGAAGGCGTCGCGTTGTGTTGTCGACATCGACTCCGATGCGTCGACCCGGAAGGACCCACCGACGAACCGGGCGAACGGTCCAGTCGGGTCGTCGAACATGTCGACCGGAACATAGCCGCCCAACGCTTTCCAGCTTGGCGCTGGGTCCTCGGTTGCGAGCGAGGTGAGCACTTCGAGCACTTCGGGTGATTCGGTGAACCGCACGACCGACTCGACGCTCACCGTCACGGGCGGTCGGGACTGGGGAAGTTCGCCCGGCAACACGAAGGCGTCGACCCGATCGTCGTTGCGCAGCGGATCGTCCAGCCACGCGGCAGCAGCGCTCGAAGCCTTGTACATCGCACACTCCGGTTTCGCAGCCAAGAACGACGCTGCTGCGTCGCGATGCTCGACGCGAACGAGATCGTCGACGAGATCCACGTTGGTATGGCCAGGCTCGAGGACGAGTCGCTCGAAGTCGCGGAAGACCGCAACGACACCCGGGTCGTCGAATGGAACTCCACCGGACCGCCAGAAGTCGTACCCGTCCGGCCCGCCCCACCGGAGGAAGAGATCCTCGATCCAGTCCGATGCTGGCCAGCCAGGCTGCGACCGGTCGCCGAACCCGACACACCAGGGAGCGACGTCGTCCGCAGCGGCGATCTGCTCGCTCAGTTCGATGAGCGAGTCCAGTGTCGTCGGCGGTTCCCAGCCATTGTCCGCGAAGACGTCGGTGCGATACCAGACCAGCGAGTTGATGCGGAGCCGATACGGAACGGCGACCGTTTCGAGGTTGATCCCAGGCTGTCCAGGATCGACGAACTTCGGGGCGAGTTCGATCACCGACTCCGGTAGCGGCAAGAGCTGACCCTCCAACGTGAGGTCCTGAATCGTGCCTCGTTCCGAGATCACTGCGAGATCGGGAGGAGAGCCCGACTCGACCCGGCGCTGTAGTTCCCGCACGAAGTCGGTGCTGCCGACGTAGCGGACATCGAGCCCGGGTCGTTCGGCCGCTGCGAGTCCAGCAGAGAATGCGGCGGCTTCGTCACCGGTGTATTCACCGAACACTTCGACGACGACGACGTCGTCCTCGGCCGACGACGCGGACCCCGCACATGACGCGCACGCAAGGGCGACAAGCAGGACGATGGCGCGCTTCATCGCACGACGCTCTCGAACAGCTCGTCGGTCTGGTACCGAAGACGGAGTTCGACGGGCCCATCGAACCGTTCGTGGATTCCTTCTGCGAGCAGCCGTGCCGGCTGGGCCTCGCCGCTCCCGCTCACCAACAACTCAACGACCGCTCCGCCGTCGGTCGAGTTTGCCACAAGACTCACGATGCGGACGTCTTCGTCCCACGCTTCAGTAGCGTCGCGAACCGCCTGTTCCAGTCGTTGCTCGTCGAGCACCGACAGCGTGTGAATGCTCAACGGAATCGCGACGGCGACGACGGCGAGTGCAGTGAGCGACAGTCGACGCGCCAACCGGAGCCGCACCTCGGTGTGCGGTCGAAAGCCGGCAAGCAGCAGCATCAGGCCCGCAGCGAACGTGATCGCTGCGAGGTTGGTCAGATACAACAGCAGCGCATTGCGCGCTTCGGTCCAGAGTCCGGACCGGGCGACGATGCCGACCACGGTCAGCGGCGGCACCAGCGCGACAGAGATGCCCACGCCAGGCAAGGCCGATGTGACCGATCGTCGGGGGAGGATGTAGCCGGCAGCAGCGCCGGCGGTGATCGCAACACCAAGGTCCAAGAGGCCAGGGAACGTGCGCGAAGCGACCTCGTCGGGTAGTTCCCCGATGTCGCGATAGGTCACCCCCGACATCCACGCGATCACCCATCCAACAGCGATCGCGACGAGGGTTCCGACCACGAGGTATCCCATCGCTCGGGCCAGCCGGCGGTTTTGTGCGAGGACCAACGCACCGGCCGCCGCGGCGATCGGGGTCATCAGCGGAGCCAACAGCATTGCGCCGATCACCACGGCGCCGGAGTCGCTGAGCAGACCGAACCCGGCGACTCCTGCCGAGAGCGACGTCAGGGTGGCGAAGCGAACACCGAACTCGAACGACTCGTCGCCCTCCGGAAGCAGTTCATCGATGGCCTGGCGGTGCTCGTCAGCCGGCTGGCCCGAGCGAAGCCGACCGACGAACTCGCGCAGCGCAGGGGCCGAGAAGATCCGACCGAACGCCGACATCGGCCGGGACTCGCGAAGGGACTCGTTTGGCATCAACGCTCCAATCGGGCCGCACCGGCCCACCAACGCATCATCGCATCTCGGCGACCGGGACCACGGAACCTCCGTGGGGCGTCACGGCGCTTCGATGGCGTCGAGCACATCGAGGCGAGTCGAGCGACGTGCCGGAAGCACCGACGCCATGTACCCCAGGAGCAGACCGAGCGCCACCACGACGCCGAGACGGCCGATTGCCCAATTGACGCCGATGTCGAGCTGAGTCCAGCGGCGCAGCGCTTGCAGCAGGGCCCAGCCGCAGAACCCACCGAGGATGACTCCGGTGACGGTGCCGAGCATCGCGACGAAGACGGATTCGAGGCGCACCATGAGTCGGACGTCTCGGTCGAGCATCCCGACGGCGCGTAGCAGACCGAGCTCGCGTCGTCGTTCGAAGATGGACAGCGTCAGTGTGTTGACGATGCCGATGACTGCGACGAACACGCTCATGAGCAGCAAGGCGTTGACGCCGTTGATCGCAAGATCGATCGCGCTGCCGATGCTCTGACCAAGCGAGTTTCCCGATGCGATGGCGACGTCCGGGCGCCGCTCGAGGACAGCGTCGAGCGCATCGCCCGTCTCGTCGGCTGTCGACGCGACCACTTCGACGAACGCTGCCGTCGGTTCGGTGGGACCGAAAAGCGTGTCGAAGTCGTCGGGGTGAATCATCACCGACACGGCGTCGGCGTCCTGACCGGAATCGAGAATCGCCGCGACCTCGAGGTCGATGGGGCCGCCGCGCGGGTCGTCCAGCCGGAACGTGTCGCCGACGGTGAGGTCGAGATCAGTGCCGACGAACGCAGAACCGATCGGCACGTCGGCCAACTCAGCGTCCGAGGTGGCGAGGTCGGTGAAATCCGAGAGCGCAGCGACATCGACGGTCGACACAGCGATCGGGCGTCCGTCCAATGGGGCCGTCTCACGACGGAAGGTCTCGGCGGTCTCGACACCGTCCACCGAGCGAACTGCCTCGACGAGCTGGTCGTCGAGCACCCCGCTGTTGGTGATGAGGGTGTAGTCCGACGCTTCGACGCGTCCGATCTCGGCGACGGCGTAGTCGCGCACCGACGCTCCGGCGACCGACACGAGCGTCACCAGGAACACTCCGATCAGCAACGCGTTCGCCGTGGTGGCCGTCCGGTTCGGGTTGCGGCCGGCGTTGTCCGTCGCCAGCTGCGCCGGGAGGCTCAGGCGAGAACTCAGCGGACGAACTGCCGCAGCTGCGGATGCGGCGATGACGGGGCCAGCGGCGACCGTGGCGGCAAAGACCCCGATGACACCGAGAAAGATCAGCAACGTGTTGGAGGAAATGAACAACAGCGCCAGCGACACGACGGACAGAATCGCTGTGACCCCGACGCGTCGACGCATCGGGCGGACCCGCTCCACCGCTGCGGTGCGGAGTGCTTCGATGGGTTTGATCCCTGCAGCGCTCCGAGCCGGAATCCACACCGATCCAACGGTGATAATCGTGCCGAATACGATCGGGAGGAGCACGGCGTTGCGGCGCAGGACGATGCCGCTGCCAGGCAGCCCCACGCCGAACCGTTCGAGGATCGCGGCGAAGACCGACACGAGGCCGGCGCCGACCACCGTCCCGAGCACACTCGCAACGGCACCGACGACGGCACCTTCGAAGAGAAGCGCCGATCTGACTTGCGCCGGCGTCGCTGCGATCGCACGCAACACGGCGAGTTCTCGGATTCGCTGGGCCAGGAGGACACTGAAGGTGTTGTAGATGACGAACCCTCCGACCAGCATTGCAAGCACCGCGAAGGCGCGCAGCGCCGTCTTCAGAATCCCGCCCAGCAGGCTGATCACCTGGATCTTGTCGGCGAGAAACTCGTCGCCGGACTGCGCGACGAGACCCTCGGGGAGCAACGCAGCGACCTCGTCGAGCAGCTCCGACTCGGAGTCCGAGGTGCGCAGATAGACCTCGTCGAACTCGTCTCGGGAGCTCAGCCGGTCGGCGGCGACCGGAGCAACCGAGATGGTGCCCACGCCGTCGAACGAGTCGTCGTCACCGAACTTGGTGATACCCACGATCGTCACGGGATCGTCTCCCGCGACCGACAGTGAAGTGACCTCATCGCCGACACCCAGATCGTGGTCGGCTGCGATACCGCGGTCGATGGCGATTTCGTCTCGTTCCGTTGGACCACGCCCTTCTTCCACGCCGATCGGGTTGACGTCGTCGTCGCTGATCCAGAGCCTGCCGCGCGCCCCGGCGGCGACGATGTCGCCATCCTGCGTACGCAGTGACATGTCGCCGATGAGCACGAAGGCCGAGGCGTCGACGGTGTCGAGCGCGGCAATCTCCTCCGCGAGGTCGCCGGGGATGCGCGGCAGCTCCTCGAATGCGAACTCGTCGTCGAGTTGCCCGATCACGGCCACGTCGACCGCACCGAACGCGTTGCGTGTCTCGCCTTCGAGCGAGTCGATCACCCGGTCGCCGAGAAAGCCGGCGGCCGCGAAGAAGGCGACACCGGCGACGATCGCAACCACCGACGCTACGTACCGGCCCGGATTGTGTTGGACGCCTCGCCAAGCCAGATGAAACATGAGGTCAGACGTCGAATTGCTTCATCCGGTCGAGCACCCGGTCGACGGTCGGGTCGGCCATGCGGTCGATCACCTGGCCGTCGGCGAGGAACACGATGTCGTCGGCGTACGCGGCGGCGTGCGGATCGTGGGTGACCATGACGATCGTCTGTCCACCATCGACAGCGCTGCGCATGAACCCGAGCATCTCGGCACCTGTCGCCGAATCGAGCGCCCCGGTCGGTTCGTCGGCGAACACGATCTCCGGTCGAGGTACCAGCGCTCGTGCCACCGCGACGCGCTGCTGCTGACCACCCGACAGTTGGCTGGGCAGGTTGCCGAGTCGATCACTCAGGTCGACCGCAGCGACGACCTCCGCGAACCACGCGCGATCCGGTTTGCGCCGAGCAAGCGTGAGTGGCAGCAGGATGTTCTCCTCGGCACTGAGGGTCGGGATCAGGTTGTATTGCTGGAAGATGAATCCGAGCCGCTCACGGCGCAGCAGCGTGAGACGGGTTGCGTCCAATCTCGCGAGGTCGATATCGCCGACGAAGACCGACCCAGAGGTGAGCGAATCGAGGCCCGCCACGCATTGCATCAGCGTGCTCTTGCCCGAACCGGACGGCCCCATGATGGCCGTGAAACGACCGACCGGGAACTCCACGCTGATCCCAGCCAATGCGTGAACAGCAGCGCTCCCAGTCCCGTATGTCTTCACCGCGTCCACGGCGCGCGCCGCGGCCTGTGGTGTCGGTGCAACGCTCATCGCGACGTCCGACCTATCGCTTGCGCGGAATCACCGCGACGACGATGACGCCGATCACCGAGAAGAGGAACCCGAGCACGGTTCCCAACACCGGGCGCCGCCGGCTTCGTCCGACCACGAATCCCAACACCGTGAAGACGATGATCGCAATGAGTGGAAGGTAGTCCTGCAGGAAGTCCGACATGGTGTCCGACCTTTCGTTTCGACGACGCCGCCCACGTTGATGGGGACGGTCGAAGTGAACCTCGAACCGACTGACATCGTGCGAACCGAAGGGACGAATTCGGTCGGCACCTTCGGCTACTGCACCCTCGGCTACTGCACCCTCGGCCGGAGTCGTGCTCGGCTGCCGGATTCGAGGCCGACGACGACGGTTCGCAGGTCACTGGTCGACCGCGTTCTAGAGTCCTCAGCGTCGTGAAGCGTCTGAGGAGATATCCAGGGTTCGGTGACGTGGCCCTCGCGGTGGCACTCGCAGCGATCACATCGATCGAGTTCGCCGTCGATCGACCACCGTGGCCCAACGTCATCGGCGCGATCGTCACGCTCGTCGCCGTGCTGTTTCGCCGCATGTTTCCTCCGGTCGCCGCCATCGTCGGCCTGCTCGCTCAACTGGTCGCCGAGTCGGTAGCACTGGCGCTCGACGCCGAACCATACGGCGTCATCGCTGCTCAGGTCGCGGCGAGCGTGGCGCTCGTCTACAGCGTCGCACGCCTCTCGCCGGCCCGCGAGGTGTGGATCATCGCCGCCACCCTCGCTGGCGTCGTTGCCGCCCGAGTCGCGATCGACGGTGACAGCGACCTGGCCGTCGTTGGCGTGGTGTTGTTGATCGTCTGGTCCGTCACCGTCGTGGTGGCGATCGGGTTCCGCTACCGGAGCGCCTTGGAAGACGCCGGGGTCGACGCCGATTCGGGTGCGGGCAACCCGAGCGACCTGCCCCAGCAGGTCCACCGCACCGAGCGGTGGTTCGTCCACCGAGGAGTGCCGACCTTCATCGAGAGCAGCAACGACGGTTCGATCTACGACGTGTGGACCCGGGCGCTTCCCCTGCTCGTTCCGGCCTACCTCCTTCTCGGCTTCAACACACTCGAGCTCACGGACTGGACGCTCGAACAGAACTTCGCCGCGGCAATCGTCACCGTCGGTGTGCTCGTGGCGACGTGGGTCGTGTCGAACAAGTTGCGCGGCAAGCCGGCCACGGCATACCCGACCGACATCGACACCCCGGAACTCGCGCTGTTCGTCATCGGACCCACGATCCCGGTGCTGCTTTCGGGCCAACCGGGCGATGCCGTGGAGAACGTCATGCTGGCGATCGTGCTGCTCCTGCTGATCTACACGTGGTCGGCGTTCGGCATCGGCGCGCTCCTGCGGTGGGCTGCCCGCCAGTCCCGCCAACAGATCACGAGCCTCGTGTCGCTCGTTGCTCGCGCTCTCCCGCTGCTCCTGCTGTTCACCACCTTCTTGTTCATCAACGCCGAGGTCTGGGAACTCGCAGGGACCAATCAAGGGATTCCGTACGCCATGCTCATCCTGACGTTCTTCCTGCTCGGCGTGACGTTCGCGGTCAGCCGGATCCCGCCACTCGTCCGCAACCTCAACCGCTTCGAGACGTGGGACGAAGTGTCCTGCGCTGCTGAAGGGTCGCCCGCCGACGGCCTGGATCCTGAAACCGACGCGCCGCTCGCCGAATCGACGACGCAACTCTCGCGAGCGCAACGGCTCAACATCGGTCTCGTCGTGCTGTTCGGCCAGGCACTGCAGATCACGCTCGTGACGGTCGCCTTGACCACGTTCTTCACGCTGTTCGGCTTCTTGTCGATCTCGGAGGCGACCGCACAGGGATGGACACGCCTCGACGACGTGAACGTGTTATTCGAAGTCGAGTCCAGCCGTCGAAGCCTGCAGATCACCGAACCACTCCTGCGAGTGTCGGTGTTCCTCGGCGCGTTCTCCGGGATGTACTTCACCGTCGTCCTCGCCACCGATGACACCTACCGCGACGAGTTCTCCGCCGACGCCGCACGAGACATGCGCCGAGTTCTCGCGGCTCGCATCCTCTATCACCATGCGCAACCAGCCTCCGTCGTGGCGTCGGACCGAGTCGACGGCCGCTGAGGTTCCACGAGCATCGAGGAATGAGGCCGGCGACCGCTCGATCGAGACGTTCGACTGAACTGGGTCACCCAGCGGAGCAATCCGATTGTCGGACGGGTCTGAGGAGCCACTCGATATTGCCCGGCCGAACACGCGACAAGGTGCTCTGTATCGAAGCCACTTCCGGCGTTGGTCGACCCGCTCGAGAATGCTCGCTTCGCACCGTTCGTCGATACCGCCCGGGGTGGTGTGTACGTTGCCGGATACCGGGATGCCCGCAGCTTCTTCGAAGCGAACGTAGTGCGCGTCGGTAGCGTCCCTCGGATCTTGAGCCGCCAACAGTGACCGCACCCTCCGGACCTCGTCGACGGCCCCTCTGTTGCCCTCGAGAGCGAACTGGTTGTGCTCGTACAATCGTCGGGCGGGGAGATTCGAGTCGTTGAGGTCCAGTTCAACTCTCGAAGCCTTCCGGCTCTCAGCCCACTCGACGACCTCGGCGATCAGCGCATCGCCGACGCCGGCGCCACGCGATTTTGCCGGTCGGTAGTGTCGGTTCATGGGGAGCGACGATCAGCTGCGCGATGCGATGGCGAAGACCATGTCGGGTTTTGCAGCTGTGGTGGCACCGCTGGGCGCCGAGCACTGGCATCTGCCTTCACCGTGTACAGGCTGGTCGGTCCTCGATGTCGTCGACCATGTTGTGACCGGCGAGCGATTCACCGTGGAGGTCCTGTCCGGAGCGTCGCTTGCGGAAGCCGTCGAGGCACAAGCTGGCCTCGACCCAAACAACGCAGACGTCGTGGGACAGGTGACCGGCGCGGCAGCTGCGGCGCTGGCGGCGTTCGATGGATCACTCGACCGGATCGTCGAACACCGGGTCGGCCCCATCTCCGCCCGCCGAATGCTCGGCTTCCGGATCATCGACCAACTCGGCCATACCTGGGACGTGTCCACCTCCACCCGTCAACCTGTCGCCCTCGATCCCGAGGCCCTCGCAGTCGGGGTCGAGATCGCTCTAGCCGAACGCGAGACCCTTGAAAGATCGCCGAACTTCGCGACATCGCCTGATGACCGCGTTGAAACAGGCGATCCGCTCATGACGTTCCTGCGTGCGATCGGGCGGGCCATTACCGAAGCCTGACCCGACTGCGGACCAACGCCTGCGCCACGCCACGCCACGCCACGATGCACAGCGCATCTCGGACGTGCCGTTCCGGGGGCACGCATATCGCTCACACTCCCGGCACCCGCCGACCCGTCCTGGTTCGGCACGTTCGATCGGGTTGGCCTGTCCGATATCGCCGATCAGTCTGGTCGGGGCAGAGCCTGCTGAAACCTCACGAGGCTGTAGTTCCAGGGACCATCGACGGCCTGGTCGCGGAGTGGCCAGAGGTTCGGAACGGCGCGGAGTTCGATGCCCGCAGCAATGTGGCATCCGATGAGGTCATCGATCCGTTCGACATCGATTGGATCGACCGGTCTATCGCTCGTCCACTGACCCGACGCCTCGGCCCACGGATGGAACGCCGATGCATCGAAGCGATAGCGATACAACACGGAGGAAGACATGATCTGCAGCCAGTCGAGTTCGATCGCGTGAATCCTCGAGGCGACTGTGCGGAAAGCCTCGCGGAAGTGGACCTGCTCGTGAACGCTTCGCTGCCAAGCAGTCACGCGAGGGCAGTCGCGCGGAAACCAATACAGAGGGGCGTGTTCGGCATCGATTGCCCATACTGCGGGCTGCTCGTCGGGGTTCGTCGACGGAACGTGTGGGGTGAATCGGGTGATCGCGGGGTCGTCGCTGAAATGGAAGAGATCCACGTCGAGATTCTGACACCCAGCTCAGAACCGCGGCGCTGCGCACCGGCACGACGGCTACGACGGCAGTCTTGGGCGTGGCTATGGAAAGCTCGGCACGTGGGATCGGTGACTTCGATTGGCCTGGTGATGGCTGTCGCGTCCGTGGCGATGTTGACGAGTTGCAGCAGGAGTTTCGGATGCGAGCCGTCCCCGTCGTCGACTGGCTTGGCGGTCGGGGAGAGCGCCGCGGTGGAGATCGAACTTGTCGGTGGCGGGTGGAGTTCACTTGACGTCGGCGGTGCGTACTGGTCGACCGAAGCGCCTGTGCCTGACGGGCTGCCGGCCGATGGGCGAGTGGAGGGCGTCGCAACGCTGGTCTCGGGTGACGGCGATTCTCCCGATCAGATCACTTCGGGTTCGGTCTCGGTGGCGTTCTCGACTGACGACGTGATTGCCTTCGAAGGCCCAATCTCTTGCAATTGAGGTTTCGGTACCGAACCGCTCAGATCAACGCCGACGAGCAATCCGTCGACCCGTCCTAGAACGGCACATCGGATCGGTCGGAGCCGATCAGATCGTGCAGGCGCTCTCGGGGGACAATTAGGTGCAAAACACTGAGGACCGCAAAACGAGCACGCCTCCGGCAAGGAGGACTACCGCCGACACTGCCAGCCACGGGATCCAGTGAAAACCCTTCCTCCGTCCGCGAATCGCTGTCACAGTTGGTCCGCTCGTAACAACAAGGACTGCGAGCGAATAGCCCAGCCGCAGCTGGTTCTCTCGGTCCGTCATAGCTCCGGCTTCGCTGGGGCAGGATCCGGTTGTCTGCACGAAGGTGAGCACAACGATCGGGATAGCAAGCAAAAGGCCCAACAGTGTCCAGCCCATCCCGCCGCCATGGAAGTCGGCTTCCTCGGCACCGTACATCGCTCTCCAAAGTATCTGATGTGTCATGGACGGGCGATCGTCAACGACCGACCGAGGTCACCGTGGACATCTCTCGGTTGGTGAACCGAGCGTGGCTGGTGATTGTGCGAGCGATCGTTCATCACAGGAGTTCTCGCACGGCCTAATCGGCGATGGACCGGTATGAGAGGGACTGCGGCGCGCACATATCAGCATCCCGCCCGAAGGCCCAAGACCGCTCGCGATCGACACCTCCGATCGTCGCAACCCGATCAGAATCGCAACTGAGCCCTGAGCGGGTTCGGTGACCGAATTGGTGTGGAACATCCTGTACCGAAAGGTCGCTCTACGCTTGTCCTGTGCCATGGAATATTCGGCGCGGGTCAAGGGCAAACGACATCCGGTTCGCCTTGTTGTGGGTTGCGATGATGGCGCTTGCCGCACTCGGGCTGTTGTTGTTCGTCGGAGCAACGATGGTGTCCACCGAGGAACGAACAAGCCCGGCATGGTTCGTGTTGATCGCTGGAGTCGGCCTGTTCGGTCTCGTCGTACTGGCTGCCGTCCGAGCATCGTCCTCACCGGACTGACGCGCTCACCGATGGGAGCAGTGGCGGTCAGCGGCGTGCCTGATTCGTCCTTGGGGCTCTTCTCGTTCGACGCCAACGTCTGCAGTTGCACGGGTTGGAACGACGATGCAACTGGCCGATAGTCCCGAAGAGCGCATAGCAACAGCGAGTTGAGCGCTGTCGCGCTGCGCGCTAACGGCACGTCGGCGCTCGGCCACCCGCTCGAAAACGTTCGCTCGTCCACCGGACAGTCATTGCCCTCGGATCGGCGCTCGGTGGGGCTGGTCTCTATTACTCAGAAGTAGAGACAAGCCATCGGAAGAAGATCCAAGCACCCGCTACGAGCGCGACCGGCACGACGATGAAGACCACCGCAAGCAAGGCGTGATTGAACCTGTAACTGTCTGGCATCTCCGCAAGGCAAGATCCAGTGCACGTGCGAAAGTACCGCTCCTCGGCAGAACCGATGGTCGTCAGCACGAAGACCGTCCACACGACTGTGGCGGCGGCCAGCACGAGCGCGAACCACTTCTGAGTTGGAGTCGGTCGCCGTGGTGTCACCACGCTCTTCAAACTACTGAGCCCTCGAGGTCGCAACTTGCTCACCCGACGGCGACTGGACCACTGACCCTCGCCCGCACTGCGCCCACTCGATATCGACTGGCGGAGACTACGTCCGTATCCGCTCGTGATCGAAGCCTCTTTGTGTCAAGGGCAAGTTTCGGAGGGTGGTCAGGGCGCGTCGAACGGACCCTCTTGATAGGTGTGACTGAGGGTCGTAGCGTTGGGTGTCGGGTTCGGGAGTGACTTGTCCGAAGAGCCGGCTGTTCAGGATGCAGAGCCGGTCACGCTGGAGTCAGAGTCGTTCCTGGGTGT
>Ga0209185_1000395_pt1 | contig 53043 bp, 39 predicted proteins | sample SidtaG_2_FD_187425 | JGI IMG/M metagenome (GOLD analysis project Ga0209185, IMG submission 187425) | Marine algal microbial communities from Sidmouth, United Kingdom - Sidmouth_Asex2 metaG (SPAdes) (version 2) | ecosystem: Host-associated > Algae > Red algae > Unclassified | place: Sidmouth... | reverse complement strand
GCGGGATGGCTGGATCAGGCTTTCGCCCATTGTCCAATATTCCTTACTGCTGCCTCCCGTAGGAGTCGGGTCCGTGTCTCAGTACCCGTGTGGGGGGTCACGCTCTCACGCCCCCTATAGATCGTAGTCTTGGTAAGCCGTTACCTTACCAACAAACTAATCTAACGCACACCCATCTTATACCGCCGAAGCTTTAAATATTAAATCGTAAAATAATATTGCTATGAGGTATTACTCCCAGTTTCCCGGGGCTATCCCTCAGTATAAGGTAGGTCGTGTACGCGTTACTCACCCGTGCGCCGGTCGTCGCCTGGAGCAAGCTCCATCGTTACCCCTCGACTTGCATGTATTAAGCCTCCCGCTAGCGTTCATCCTGAGCCAGGATCAAACTCTCCATAGTAATAAATTTTATAGTTCTTTTGATCCACTTTGGCTCGTCACAGAAAACTCTAATTAAATTCTTTTCCTCACCTATTTAAAAAATACCATGTCAATTAACTTTTTCCCTTTTATTGTAAGGGATTGCAAAGATAGGCTAACTCACTACTACTATCCAAATAAAAAGGAAAGTTTTTTCAAAAAAATTATATGAGGTTGAGCCTATGTTTTAAGGAATATTTCGCCAAGAGATATGCCTTCTTTCGGTTTTTAATTCTGACTCTTTGATTAAGTATGTTTTCGAAGCTTAATCCCTTGATTTTTTGGAAGAGATTGTAGTAAAAAATATAGGCAATATAGACTCCAAGTTTTGCTCCTTTTGGCAATTTGGATATGCCATTTAAACCTTCTTTAAAATCTATTGCAATGTCTCTCTCTATTAATTTTTTGTCCTCGTCACTAAATTTTCCAAATTTCAACTCTGGGAAATAAGTTCTTCCTTTATTATAATAGTCATCTTTAATGTCACGAAGAAAATTAATTTTTTGAAATGCTGATCCTAAAGATCTTGCAGATTCTTTTAGTTCGTCATACTTATTAAAGTCATTCTTTAAGAATACTCTTAAGCACATGAGTCCTACTACCTCTGCTGAGCCGTAGATATATTTATTATATAGCTTATCATCGTAATCTACAGGATGAAGGTCCATTTCCATAGAGTCTAAAAAAGCATCAATTAAATCCATTTCAATATTATACTCATTAACTACTATCTGGAAAGATTGAAGTACTGGATTAAGACTTATTTTTTGATGAATTGCTTTATAAGTGCTTTCTCTAAATTCTTTTAGCAATTCGTGCTTATTATAATCATGGAAAGTATCTACTATCTCATCAGCAAACCTTACAAATCCATAGATAGAGCAGATAGGGTTTCTTAGTGGCTTAGAGAACAACCTTATACCTAATGAAAAAGATGTGCTGTAGCGATTAGTTATCAATCGGCTGCATTCTTCGCAAACATTGGTATATAGACTAAGCATACTCTTCTAGATTAATCAGTTTAGCTATCTCTGTAGCGGCTACTTGACCAGAAATTATCGATGGTGGTAAGCCTGGACCAGGCGTAGTCATCTGCCCAGCGTAATACAAATTAGTTAAATTTTTGTTTTTCAATGCAGGTTTTAGAAAAGCAGTTTGGAAAAGTGTGTTTGCTAAACCATATGCATTACCCTTGAATGAATTATATGTCGACTTGAAATCTGAAACGCCAAAGAATTTTTTATAACCAATGTGGTCTTTGATATCGACTCCTGTATACTTTTCAATTCTTTCGATGATAACATTATAATATGTGTCATAGATACTTATATCTGCATCATCTAAGTCTGGTGCTACTGGAATCAAAACAAAAAGGTTCTCTTTTCCTTCTGGTGCAACTGTAGAATCTGTTACCGAAGGAGCACAGACATAAAACAATGGGTCAGAGGGCCAAATCGGATCAGTATAAATTTCCTCAGCGTGTCTTTCGAAATCAGTGTCAAAAAATAAATTATGATGCTTAAGGTTTTTGATCTTTTTATTTACACCTAAGAACATTAAAATACTTGATGGCGCCAGTTTTCTCTTGTCCCAATAGTTCTGGGTATAATTAGCATAATTAGAAGATAATATATTCTGATCTACGTGGTGATAGTCTGCTGCAGCTACAGTCATATCAGTCTCAAACTTCAAATCTTTAGATATAACATGTGTTATCTTATCATTACTGTATGAAAATGAGGTGATTGGGGTATCATAGTTAAAGGAAACACCTTGTCCTAGTGCAATCTTAGTGAATGCTTCTGCGATCTTATGCATTCCTCCCTTTGGATACCATGTTCCTAATTTTAGGTCAGCATAATTCATCAAACTATAAAGAGCTGGAGTATTCTGCGGTGTTGCTCCAAGAAACAGCACTGGAAACTCCAATATTTTCCTTAGCCTGGGATGAGAAACGACTGTGCTTATCTCTTTTGATATAGAGTTAAATAGCTGAAGCTTAAAGGCATTCTTAATAATTGTAGGATTAGCAAATTCAAATATGGAATGGGCTGGCTTCCATACGAAATCACTCATTCCAACTTTATACTTAAACTCTGCCTCATTTATAAACTTATGAAGCTTATCACCACTTCCTGGTTCTAATTCTTCAAATATTCTTACTAACGATTCAAAGTCTGCAGGAATATCTATATGCTCATCCTCAGAAAATACGACTCTGTATGATGGGTCAAGTCTTACAAGATCATAAAAGTCCGAAGCGGTATGGCTATATTTTTGATAAAAATCTTCGAATACTTCTGGCATCCAATACCAGCTCGGTCCCATATCAAACCTGTAACCTTCTGCCTCAAAGGAATTTATCCTTCCGCCGGATTTATTGTTTTTCTCAAATATTGTAACCTCGAAGCCTTTAGCTGCTAAATCTGTAGCTGCCGCTAAGCCTGCAATTCCTGAACCTATGACTGATATTTTTTTCAAATGATTTATTGAGAATTGAATTAACGAAAAAATTCTTGTCTTAACACAGGATACAACTTAATTTATAATCAAAAGTTTATACCAAAAAAAGGATCAGCCTGATTATTGATTCCAAAAAGCATATATAAATTAAAAAAGCCCAAGCAAATTAATACTTGGGCTTATTTATATCATAAAACGTAAAGGTTATCTTCTACCTCCGTCTAAATCATCTTGTAATTGCTTAAGCTTGTCCCAGTCCCCTGCTGCTGCAAGTCCTGCTTGCTCTGGCCATGTTGTAGGGTCAAACATCTTGTATCTCGAACCTGCTGCCTCTAATATTTCCTTAAGCTTCTCTGGATCGGCCTCTGACAATGCCTTGAATGTAGGTATGCCGGCTTCTGTTAGTATCTGAGAAATCTTCGGACCTATGCCTTCGATCTTCTTAAGGTCGTCGCTATCTCCTGATGAAGCTACCGGTGTAGTAGCGGTCTCTTCTTTAACTTCTTCTGCTTCTTTCTTTTCTTTTTCTTCTTCTGCATCCTTGGCATTACTAATTGCAATATCTTCTACTGGATTTGTGACCTCTGATAATGGTTCTACCAACACTTTGGCAGCTGCAGCATTTTGAGGTTCCTCTTTTTTCTCTTCTGTAACTGGTGTGGCAGCTACAGACTGATCAGCTAAGGCTGTCTTAAGCTCAGAGAAAACACCTAAATCACCAAGCGTCGTCTTATCTGTCTTCTCGTTCTGGCGCTTAATCGCATTATCAGTATTCTTGCGATCTTGATCCTTTTGCTTTCTCACTTCACCTTCTGCTTCTCTCTTAATATCATCGAGATACTTAAGGTGTGAAACTATGATACGCTTATCGTCTCTATTGAATTCTATAACTTTAACAGTAATAGACTCATCTACTTCTGCATACTTACCGTCTTCTTTCTTAATGTGCTTATAAGGCGCAAATGCTTCAAGTCCATAAGGCAACTGTACTATAGCACCTCTATCTTCTCTTTTAACTACAGTTGCATCATGATAAGATCCTACAGGGAATACTGTCTCGAATGTATCCCATGGATTCTCTTCTAACTGCTTGTGTCCAAGAGATAATTTCCTGTTATCCTTATCTACTTCGAGAATAGAGATACTTATTTCTTCTCCTACCTTAGTAAATTCTGACGGATGAGAATATCTCTTAGTCCAAGAAAGATCAGAGATATGCACCATACCACCAATTCCTTCCTCTAATTCTACGAATACTCCATAAGGTGTAAGATTCTTAACTAATCCCTTGTGAGAAGAATTTACTTCGTAATTATCTATAGACTTCAACCATGGGTCTTCCAATAGTTGCTTAATACTTAGAGACATTTTTCTTTCTTCTCTATCTATTGTAACTACTTTAGAATCAAATTCTTGACCTAAGAAAAAGAATTCTCTTGCATTAACTGGCTGATTACTCCAAGTCACTTCTGAAACGTGTATCAGACCTTCTACACCTGGTATAATTTCTAAGAATGCTCCGTAATCTTCTATATTAACGATCTTACCCTTGACGGTAGATCCTTCAGCGATCTCAGCACTAAGTACTTCCCAAGGATGTGGTTGTAATTGCTTAAGACCTAATGATATTCTCTTCTTGTCCTCATCAAAATCAAGCACCACTACATTAAGCTTCTGATTAAGCTCAAGTACTTCATTAGGATGATTAATTCTTCCCCATGAAATATCAGTTATATACAATAGACCATCTACCCCTCCTAAATCCATAAATGCTCCAAAATCTGTTATGTTCTTAACTATACCTTCAAGTACTTGTCCTTTCTCAAGACCTGCAATGATTGTTTCTCTTTGTTCTGCTAAGTCGCTTTCTATAAGTGCCTTATGAGAAACTACAGCATTCTTAATAACTTCATTGATCTTGACTACCTTAAGTTCCATCGTTTTACCAACGTATGAATCATAGTCAATTATCGGCTTAATATCGATCTGTGATCCTGGAAGGAAAGTCTCAAGACCTCCTACATCAGCTATCAATCCACCTTTAGTTTTACTTACAACTGTTCCTTTGAGTATAGTTCCATTAGAATGTGAATCTACGAGAGCTTCCCAAGCTTTAATTAGCTTAGCTTTCTTTCTTGATAATATAAGTTGCCCTCTTAGATCTTCTTTTGTTTCTATATATACATCTACATCATCACCTACTTTGAGATCTGGTGTATCTCTAAATTCTGTCAATGATACTAGACCATCAGACTTATAATTAAGGTCTAATAATACATTACCGTCACTAATAGAAGAGACCTTAGCCTTAACAACCTCATTCTCAGTGATGCTGCTTAGTGACTGATCATAATCATTAAGATAATTTTCTATTTCTTTCTCATCATAATTAAGCTTGTGTCTATTTCCTAAAGACCAATCAAAATCATCGTGAGGTGTATCAGCAAGTTTTGCGTTAATATCTTCAACTTCGATCTCGACTTGCTCAGGGGTTGTAGGATCTGCTGGTGCCTTAGGCGTGTTGTCAGCTGTTGATTCTTCGATTTTTACATCAGATTTAGGATCTAAATCTTCTGGAGTTTTGTCATCAGACATAGTACTCTAAAAATTTGTATGTCTTATATAATAGCTACAAGACAGTGGATTAAAAAATAAAATGAGCGCAAAAGTACGTTTTATTTTATACTTAAAGCAAATTTTATTATTTGATAGATATAGCCTAAATTGGAATTCGATCAAGAATAGATTGTTATTTTGTACTCTCAATAACTTAACTGTAGCCTCATATGGATAATGCAAGACCTTGGATAAAATCGTACCCTTCTGGTATACCCGCTAATATAGATACCGATAATCACAGTAATATAGTAGATTATATAAGTGGAATGTGCAAGATGCACGGGAAGAAACCGGCATTCTCTTGTATGGGAAAGGAAATCAACTTTAAGCAACTGGATAAGCTTAGTTCGCAATTCGCTGGGTATCTGCAGAGTAGAGGCTTGTCAACGGGTGATAGGGTAGCTATAATGTTACCTAACTTGCTACAATACCCTATTGCTCTTATGGGCATATTTAAAGCTGGACTGATTGTAGTCAATACCAATCCGTTGTACACACCAAGAGAAATGGAACATCAATTCAATGATAGCGGCGTAAAAGGTATTATTATACTGGAAAATTTCTGCAGTAATCTAGAATCTATACTTCTAAAAACTCAAATCAAAGTTATCATTACAACTAGTATCGGAGAGATGCTGGGATCTATAAAGGGATCACTTGTAAATTTTGCCATAAAGAATGTCAAACGGATGGTTCCTAAATATACCTTGCCTAATGTAGTCACAATGAAAAGTGCTATTGCACAAGGGTCAAAATTTCAAGTCGACACTAATTTTCAAAATGATCATGATACAGTTATAGCACTGCAATATACTGGTGGGACTACTGGTGTGAGTAAAGGAGCTATGCTGACTAACAAAAACTTAATTGCTAATGCCATACAGTGTAAATATTTCTTAGAACCTTATCTTGATTCGGAAGAAGCTAATATATTCTTATCACCATTACCATTGTATCACATATTTGCATTTACAATTAACTGCTTAGTCACTATGGATTGTGGTTCGCTGTCTGTTCTTGTGCCAAATCCTAAGGATCTAAAGTCAGTTGTCAGAGAATTCGAAAGATATAAGATTACAGCCATGTCAGGTGTGAATACATTATTTAATGCTTTGCTCAACTTTGATGCATTCCTGGCTACTAATCACAACAATCTGAAGCTGGTCGCTTCTGGAGGTACCGCTCTGACTAAAGATGTAGCCGATAGATGGGAGAAAGAAATAGGTATGAAAATATCAGAAGGTTATGGAATGACAGAAGCTTCTCCAGTTGTCACTGTCAACCCTAAAGGCAACATAAAAACTGGATATGTCGGACTTCCCGTATCTTCTACAGATATCAGAATAGTAGGCGATGACGATACTGTGTTACCTATAGGGGAAATCGGGGAAATACAAGTCAAAGGACCACAAGTGATGAAAGGTTATTATAATAGACCTGAAGAAACAGCCAAAACAATTACTTCTGATGGATGGCTCAATACTGGTGATATTGGTCTTATTAGTGATGATGGATTTTTGAAAATCGTAGATCGCAAAAAGGACATGATAATTGTATCAGGATTTAATGTATATCCTAATGAAATAGAAGACGTGGTGGGACTAATGAGTGAAATTCTAGAAGTTGCTGCCGTAGGTGTGGAAAGTGATAAGTCAGGTGAATGTGTAAAAATCTTCGTTGTAAAAAAAGATGCGAGCCTTACAGAAGAAAAAATAATCGCTCATTGCCGAGAAAACTTGACTGGCTATAAGGTTCCAAAGTTTGTAGAATTCAGAGACGACTTACCTAAGTCTAATGTAGGTAAGATATTACGTCGTATGCTGAAGGAGTGAGTGGACGGTTTGTTGGTGTTGCGGTTTACCGGTTTATCGGTGTAAGGTCTACGGTTTGTCGGTATGTCGGTGTTGCGGTTTGTCGGTTTTAGGATTTCTGTTTTTTTATTACATGTAGGCTCTGGCATCTATCTTATCGTAGAAATTAATAAAAGCAATATTAACTACTCTCATTCCGCCAGGCGTCGGGTAGTCTCCTGAGAAATACCAATCGCCTGTATGTTCTGGTGATGCTTTATGTAAGTCATCTATTGTCTGATATATGATTTTAATCTCAGGCTTAATATTAGGAGGCGTAATTATTTCAGCGATTTTATCTGAGACTTGTTCGTAAGAAAACAAAGCATATAAGTCCTTCACAGGGTTCTGAATATCATTATTAGTTTTTTCTAATTCAGCTTTGCACTTGTAATATGTTTCTTCCATCAGATTCTCTTGTCCAGTCTCTTCTAACAACTTCACTAAAGCTCTGAAAGCTACGAAATTTTTCATCTTAGACATATCTATGCCGTAGCAGTCCGGATATCTAATCTGTGGTGCAGAAGAAACCACAATAATTTTCTTGGGTTTTAATCTCGATAGAATCTGTAGTATGCTATTCTTTAGAGTTGTCCCTCTTACTATACTGTCATCTATAATTACCAGCGTATCGACATCATCTTGCACTAATCCATAAGTGATATCGTATACATGAGAAACCATATTACCTCTATGCTTATCATCGGCAATAAAGGTTCTCATTTTAGCATCCTTGATAGCTAATTTCTCTGCCCTAGGTGTTAATCTAAATATGGAGTCTAATTCTTCCTTAGTTATATCAGCCCCTAATTCTAATATTCTTTTCTTTTTAATAATATCTAAATTGGCATTGATACCGGACATCATGCCTATAAAGGCTGTCTCAGCAGTATTAGGAATAAATGAAAATAGGGAGTGCTCTAAGTCATATTCTATCTCTTCTAATATTGCAGGCGCTAAAAGATAACCTAGCTGCTTTCTTTCATTATATATCTCAAGATCATTGCCGCGAGAAAAATATATTCTCTCAAAACTACAAGCTTTTCTCTCCTGTGGTTGCCTAATCAATTCTTCTGAAACCGTGCCATTACGCTTTATGATCAGAGCATGTCCTGGTATAATTTCTTTGACATCCTTAATATGATAATCAAATGAAGTCTGTATGGCTGGTCTCTCAGATGCCATCACTACTATCTCATCATCGTGATAATAATATGCTGGACGAATCCCGATCGGATCTCGCATGACAAAAACATCACCATGCCCAATCATACCAGCCATGACGTACCCTCCATCAAATTTTCGAGAAGCTCTCTGAAGTAATCTTCCTACATCTAACTTGTCAGATATAAAATTAGTGATCACCTCATTAGAATGTCCTTCTGCCTTAAACCATCCAAATAGTTTCTGTACCTCATCATCCAGAAAGTGCCCGATCTTCTCCATGACCGTCACTGTATCAGACATCTCCTTAGGATGTTGCCCAAACGATATTAGTTCTTCGAAAAGCTCATGTACATTAGTCAGATTAAAATTGCCTGCCATAACTAGATTACGAGTAATCCAATTGTTTAATCTTAGAAATGGATGTACTGACTCTATCGAATTATTACCATGTGTTCCATATCTCAAATGACCTAATAATAACTCTCCTGTGTAAGGCTTATTTTTTTTGAGGGTCTTAGTATCAGAAAGCTCTGCTTCTTTGAGACCATTAAAGTACTGATGTACTTCTGAGAATATATCCTCTAATGGAGTAGAACTGTTACTTCTTTTCCTACTGATATAGCGATGTCCAGGAGGCATATCTAATTTGATAGTAGCTATACCTGCACCGTCTTGTCCTCTATTTCTCTGCTTCTGTAGGAGTAGCTCTAACTTATTGATTCCATAAAGTGGGGTACCATATTTCTCGTAGTAATAATCGAGAGGCTTAAGCAAACGGATCATGGCTAATCCACATTCATGTTTTATGATATCACTCATTTGTTTATTTCACTTACAGGAAGTACTACAAATGTATATTTTTTATAAAAGGCAAATTATACAAATATGAAAATATGTCTGAATTATACTTTTCATTTACAACAAAAACTACTTAACTTTCATCTCAAGTCATAAGTATGGTGACTAATTAATAATTAATTCTTCGAGATATGAATCAATCAGGATTTGGTAAAGTACCTAAACATCGCAAATTTGACTATATCCCAAGACATTATGATCCCGAGAAGGAAGCCTTACTAGATAGAGTGGCTCGACATAGTCCTGACAAAAGCGACAGCGAGCTCATGAAGGCTCGGATCACGGATAGTCTACGTCAAGGATATACGGGGGATGATAGCTATAGAAAAAAACTTGTACGTAAGTCAAATATGAGGCTAATCTACATCATAGTATTACTTCTTATAATATCATATTTCTTATTGGGATCTGATAAAATAACTGAGTTATTAAGTACCATCCAAGGGTAATTAAATCAACAGATTGTTGAAAACTTAGAAGATTATATCGGATAAAAAATCATTTCTTGTGGCTTAGTCTTAATTAAGAAAATAGATGTCTGATATTATAAAACTCTTACCAGAATCTGTAGCCAATCAGATTGCTGCTGGAGAAGTCATACAACGACCTGCCTCGCTTGTCAAAGAGCTGCTAGAGAATGCTCTCGATGCTAAAGCCACATCTATAAATCTCATCATAAAAAATTCTGGCAAGACACTTATCCAAGTTATAGATAATGGTATAGGAATGTCAGAGACAGACGCTCGCATGAGCTTCGAACGGCATGCGACTTCGAAGATAAAATCTGCCAAGGACTTATTTGCTCTCAATACGATGGGGTTCCGTGGTGAAGCTCTGGCTTCCATTGCTTCTATCGCCGAAGTAGAGATGAAGACACGTCTACATGATACAGATATAGCAACTTTATTACGGATCGACTCATCAGAGATTAGAGAGCAGTCTTACTGCCAGGCAGAACCAGGTACGTCTATAGCTGTCAAAAATCTTTTCTTTAATGTACCCGCAAGACGTAAGTTTCTTAAGACTGATTCTGTTGAACTTAAGTATATTTTAGAGGAATTTACCAGAGTCGCATTGGCTTATCCTGAGATTAGATTTAAAGTCGTACATAACGATAACGAATTATATAATTTACCAAGTAGTAATCTTAAGAAAAGAGTTATCAGCTTATTCCGAAAATCCTATGAAGACAAGTTGCTGAGAGTAGAAGAAGAAACAGATGTCATCAATGTAAATGGGCTGATTGGTAATCCAGATATTGCGAAAAAACAAAGAGGTGACCAGTACATATTTGTGAACAAAAGGTATATCAAAAGCAACTATCTCAATCATGCTATAAAGGGTGCTTACAATCTCTTAATATCAGAAGATCAACATCCATTTTTTGTCCTTTTCCTTGAGATAGATCCATCTAAGATTGACATCAATGTGCATCCTACAAAGCAAGAAATAAAATTTGACGAAGAAAGAGTCATTTATAACTACATTAAGGTATCAGTTAAGCATGCCTTAGGTCGCTATAGCATGGCTCCCAGTTTAGATTTTGACAATCAAGATTCTGCTATGAGGAATATCGGAAGTAATGGCAATAGATCCATGGGCAGCTCTCCATCTAATCGTCCGTCACTTACGCGATCAGCACCTGTGATGAGAAACTGGCAATCGTTGTATAAGACAGATGAAGTGATAGACCTGGAGAGTGATGACGAAGAGGAAGAACTGACGATACCTAGCTCAGCGAGTGGAGATATATTATCAGCAACTCTTGTAGATAGTCAGGCCCAGAAGAAACCATTCCAGATACATAATAGATATATCATCTTACAGATGAAAAGTGGAATTGCAATCATAGATCAGCACTTAGCACATCAGCGGATACTCTATGAGCGTTACCTCAAAAACTTAGATAGAAAGGAACGTCTGGTGCAGAAGCAACTGTTCCCTATTACCATTCAGATCAGCAAAGATAAACACGCCATATTTAAAGATCTAGAAGTAGAGCTTAGTCAGCTGGGATTTGACATACAATCTTTTGGCGGGACTACTTATGTGGCTAACGGTATACCTGCAGGTATGGAAGACAGCAATCTACAATATATTATAGATACACTGATAGACCAGTATGGTCAGAGTCACAATCTTGCTATCTCTAGACATGATAAGATCGCAAGAGCTATGGCGCAGAGTACCGCTGTCAAGCGAGGTAAAGAGCTGAGTCATGAGGAGATTACTGCACTGATAGATGAACTATTCGCTTGCCAGATGCCTTATAATAGTCCTACTGGTCAGAAATGCTTTATTACTTATGATCTCACTGAATTGGAAAAGCAATTTGTATAAAACATAAATTATATTGGCTTGAGAAATCAAATTACACCTATTGTCAAAAACTTGATTATCATCAATGTTCTTGTCCATCTGTGTCTATATTACTTACCTTCTAATCAGTACCTACCTGATTTCAAATTGTATTTTATCTTAGACTCTGAGTTTAGGCCTTACCAGTTAGTGACTCACATGTTCTCTCATGCTCCTGGATTTAGACATATTTTATTCAATATGTTGTCTCTATTTTTCTTAGGGTCTTATGTAGAAAAGTTTATGGGTCCTAAGCGATTTTTGATTCTTTATTTTGTGAGCGGACTGGGTGCTATTCTGGCTCATTCTGGAATCGACTATGTAGAATATTTACAGACAGGTGACCCTAATTTTATACCTATGCTTGGGGCTTCTGGAGCCGTTTATGGTGTCATGATTGCTTTTGCTGTATTATTTCCTCATCAGAAACTGATGTTGTTATTTCCACCCATTCCTATTAAGGCAAGATATCTAGCTATTGGTTTGATCGCCTATGACCTATTTCGAGGATTGGGTAGTTCAAGCACTGGAGTAGCTCACTTTGCACATCTCGGTGGTGCAGTGGCTGGGGCATTGATTACATATTGGTGGTATAAGCGTCGATAGATATATTAGTATACCTTCCTGCTTTTCCAAGTATATTTTTTTATAAAAAGGCTCATTACTCCTACCACACATATATACAACACGTGCATAATATTGCATGGGATAAAATACCGCATAGATCGCTTCTCTCCATAGTAATCTGTCATCTCTGATAAGAGAATATAATCTGCTGCCATCTTTGTCATCAGGTGAAATAAAAAAATCATTATCGCTGTCTTTCCAAAAAAGTATGTCATTACTAAATGAGAGATTAACATGATAGCATTAAGGAATGGAATAATCATCATCAATTGCATCCACATGTTAGGCATAGATTTATTTTTCGTAGCCCAGCGAATTCTCTGATTATATAAGCTAGCGTAACTATCCATCGCATCGGTAGTTACAATTGCATTCTTATTTTTTATAAAAAATATAGAATCTAAGTCCTCCTCTACAATTGATTGTATTGTATAAATGTCATCGCCTGACGCTATAGATTGAGCATCATATGTTACATGTCGTTTGTTATATAGCATGTTAGCTCCATTAGCCATGTGCCATTTTTTGGATTGTATCCCAGCAGCTGTCACTGCCATCATTCCTAAGATATCCAATTGCTGAAAGTGATGTAAGAGAGTCCTACATTCTGACATCTTAACTGGACCAGCGACAAATTCTATATGGTGACGACTTATAAATAGATTGATAGTACTTAGGAATTCTTGTGGAACAATGATATCTGCATCTAACTGCAATATCAATTGATTGGTAGATTTTTGTATACCAAAATTTATTGCAGCTTTCTTGTAGGCATTTATTTTTTCTGATGGTTGGATATGGTCTTGTAGTGATAGCAACTGGACATAAGGATGATTTATATCAGATACTATCGTTGCTGTTGCATCTGTGCTGTGATCGTCGACTACGATAATCTCAGGCTTATAATTTTCGATCTCAGAGTTAGCTAAGATAGACTCTATGCATTGTCTTATATTATTTGCCTCATTACGAGCAGGGATTATAATTGTTATGTGAGCTTGAGCTTCTTGGTTAGACTCTAATATGCTTTCTGCAGAAATCGTTGGTGTATTATACCAGTGATGCAGGACATATATGATAAGCCCACAATAGGCACTCACAAGGATAACACTGAGCAGTAGATAAACTAAGAACAATCAAAAAGATTAAGAGAACATATCGTCGTAATCATTAGTCGATCTACCTTGCTTAGGTTTTACTTCATCCAGATCTGGAAGTTCTAAGAAGTCTTCTGATTCTTCTACTTCTTCATACTTGATGTATTCCTTTTCTTTTCTTTTTTCTTTCTGGTACTTCTTGCTTCCCTTAGTTGTGAATGCTTTAAATGCTAACCAAGCTGCAACTACTGGATACCCTATGACTGTGCCTGCTGTCCATAACAGACCTCTAGGTGTGTCTTCTTTTAGTAACCTGAATATCTTCTTAAGATAATCTGTAACAACACGATGATTAATCACTAGCGCAGCGATAAACATGATAGGTGCCATGACGCTTAATATCCAAAAGATACCTGATACCGCTTTGAATGCAAAGTATACCATACCGAGCATGATCAGTAAAAATATCAATCCTCCAACGAGTCCACCTTGACGTGCCATTATTTTAATTTTTCTTTTTTATAAATTTAATCATAATACAGATGCTTGCTCAAATTGTTTCTCATATAACTTAGCATAATGCCCTGACTGTACTAATAACAATTCTTCATGGGTTCCTTGTTCCACAATCTTGCCTTTATCCAGGACTATTATCTTATCAGCATGCTTGATAGTCGATAATCTATGGGCAATGATAATGGAAGTCCTCTTCTGAATCAATTTTTCTATCGCATATTGTATAATAGATTCTGTCTCTGAATCGATGGAAGAAGTTGCCTCATCTAAGATCAATATATTAGGATCAAAAACCAATGCTCTAATGAATGAAATTAATTGTCTCTGCCCCATCGAGAGATTAGATCCTCGTTCCGTTATCTTGAAATCATAACTGCCAGGTAATTTTTCTATAAATGGATGAGCACCTATTACTTTGGATGCTTCTATAATCTTATCTCTACTGATATTATCATCTCGCAATCTTATATTATCTATGACGGTTCCATTAAATAAAAATACATCCTGTAATACCATTGCAACTCGATCTCTAAGAGTCCGCATCTTATAATCACGGATATCTATATCGTCTACTAGAATTCTACCCTTCTGAATCTCATAGAAGTGATTGAGAATATTGATAATACTTGTCTTACCTGATCCAGTGCTACCTACTATTGCTAATGTTTCCCCAGGTGCCAGATCAAAGCTGATATTCTTAAGAACAAAATTCTTTTCATCATATGCAAAAGAAACATTATCAAAAGTAAGTTTACCATATATACTACCCTTCTCTATCTCTCCCTTATCCAGAATAATGGCATCATCTTCTAATAATTTAAATACTCTATCAGCAGCTACTAATCCCATCTGTAAGGTGTTAAACTTATCAGCAAGCATTCTGATCGGACGGAAAAGCATATTAAGGTATAATGGAAATGCTACAAATGCACCAGGAGAAATCGTATGATTCCAAATACCTCGTGAGCCCCACCATACTAGTAATGCTAATGCAAAAGCAGAAATCAGTTCTACCACAGGATAAAAAATTGCATAATATTCTATAGCCTCAAGATTAGCTTGTGTATACTTTCGATTTATCTTTTTGAATTTATCCGCTTCTTGTTTTTCGGCATTGAAGATCTGCACGACTTGCATTCCAGTAATCTGTTCTTGCAAGAATGCATTCATAGAGGATATCTCATTCCTTACTTTAAAAAAGGCAACTTTTACTTTTTCTTTAAAGATATAAGTAACGAATATCATCAGTGGCATCGTAATGATGCATATCAAGGTCAATCGCCAACTATGATAGAACATGAATCCAAGTATAGCAATGATGCCTAATATGTCAGCCATCATGGTCAGGACACCTTGCGTAAATATCTCATTGATAGCTTGGACATCACCTATCGTCCTTGTGATCATCCGTCCTATCGGAGTCTGATCAAAGAATCGTAACTTAAGACTTGTAACATGATTAAAAACGGTTACTCGTAAGTCCTTAATAACTGATTGTCCTAGATACGCAGAATAATAAGTGAATAAGTAGCGGATGACACCATTAAGAAAGACAAAGATCAAATAGATGATTGCCATCATCTTAAGTCCAGATATGTCTTTAGCAAGAATGTAATCATCTACCATCTTGCCTATGAGTATCGGTCTGATATTAGCTATAGGTGCCATAACGATAACCATGAGAAGACAGGCTAAGAAAAGCTTCTTATAAGGTATAGCCAGCCTAAGCACTTTCTTAAGTACTACAAAATCAAAATCTGGTTTCGTTTCTTTCTGCATAAGGAGAGGTCAAAGATATAATGTTTTACATCTTGAAAAGTTCTTTAAACTTAAGGCTTATAGAAGCCCCTCATCTCTGAAGCTATAATATCCACTATCCGAGATAATTAGGTGATCTAATACCTTAATATCGAGCATCTCACCCGCTGCTATTATTTTCTTAGTGACTTCTCTATCTGCTTGTGATGGAATTAGATTTCCTGATGGATGGTTATGAGTCAAAATAATAGAAGATGCGTTAGCGTCTAATGCTTTCTTAAATATAACCTTAGGGTCTACCACTGTGCCTGATATTCCACCTGTACTGATCTCAATTATTTTAGTAACTCGATTATTTCTATTCAGTATTAGGATTTTAAATACTTCATAATTTAGATCTTCCATGGTACTATAGATACAATCGTAAGCATCTTTACTTGATACAATTTTAGGTTTGATTTTTACATCAGTTAATTGTCTTCTTCTGCCTAACTCTAATGCTGCGATGATGGTTATCGCTTTTGCTTCTCCTATCCCTTTATATTTCTGCAGATCTGCTGTAGATAGTCTTCCCAATGTATTAAGATCATTATCATATTCTCCTAATATCTGCTTACATAACTCCACAGCCGACAGATTACGAGATCCCGATCCGATGAGTATGGCAAGAAGCTCTGCATCTGATAAGGCTTGCTTTCCTTTCATTATAAGCTTCTCCCTCGGCCTGTCTTCTTCTGCCCACTGCTTAATCGAAAAATAGTTATTGTCTTCTGACATTATATATTCTTATACATGTCTAAGCTAAGCATATTGTAGCTATAATCACAGTCTTACCGTTCCCACGTGATAAGAACCATTCTTATATCTTAGCATTTATTTACCTTACAAAAAAAATGACTCATTAGGATGAACGTAATAATTACAGGTGCTACAAAGGGCATAGGAAGAAGCATCGCTCAGAAAGTGGCGAGCGAAGGACATAACGTCTGTGTCTGTTCTCGTAACTCATCAGATTTAGATACTATGATAACTTACTGGTCTACAAATTATCCTAATACTAAGATCTATACAAAAGTTGCTGATATGAGTGTCAAGTCAGAGGTAACTACCTTTGGAGAATTTGCCATAGCTCAAATGGGTTCCATAGATGTATTAGTTAATAATGCAGGTGTATTCCTACCTGGATTATTAATGGAAGAAGATGATGGAGCCTTAGAAAAAATGATGGAAACGAATCTGTACAGTGCTTATCACCTTACCCGTAAGATCATCCCTCATATGACTTCTGATAGCCCATCCTATATTGTCAATATGGCGTCAGTTGCCAGTCTACTCGCTTATCCTAATGGCGGTTCTTATAGTATATCAAAATTTGCATTGCGAGGATTCTCTATGGTTCTCAGAGAAGAACTCAAAGAAAAAAACATAAAGGTAACGACCGTCATGCCAGGTGCTACATGGTCTAATTCTTGGGCTGGGGTCGATCTTCCTGAAAGTCGTCTCATGCGGGCTGATGATATCGCAGAAGCTGTATGGAGTATATTCCAGATGAGTCCAGCGGCAGTTGTAGAAGAAATAATTCTTAGACCGCAACTTGGAGATTTGTAGTCTGAGGTATAATGTAAATAAAGGACTTTGGAATATAACTGGATAGGTGTGGATTATGGATCTAAGATGGCAGGGACGACTGTCATCTGTTATGTCGATGATGGTCACCTCGATCTTAAGCAAAGTCTAAAAAAAGAAGATGCAGATTCATGGCTCCAAGGTGAGATTTCTAAAATAGGGTTATCTGATATCTACTTCGATGCTCCGCTATCCCTACCTGGAGCATACTTCGGTAAGGGGGATAATTATTTCTACAGATTATGTGATAGAGAATGTGGCGCTATGTCTCCCATGTTCTTGGGTGGCTTGACTGCAAGAGCTATGAAGCTTAAGGCTAATATGACTCGGTATAAATTTTCGGAAACTTATCCTGGATACTTAGTAAGGAAGGTCCTTATGTTATCTGAGATCTATCTTAAGAAGAAGAAATATGAAGGCCAGTTAGATCAATATCTAAAGGCGACTCTTCCATTGCCGTTATTACATTTGCCAAGCAATTGGCATCAGGTGGATGCTATTCTTTGCTGGATATCGGGATGGAGGGCATCTAAGGATCAGGCTCTCGTCATAGGTGATATAGAGGAAGGTGTTATTGTGGTGTAAAATTTCTAATTATGCCTCATTAAGCCTGAAACCTACACCATGTATATTTTCGATTTTGATATTCTCATCTTTTTTTAGGTACTTTCTTAATCTACTTATAAATACGTCCATGCTCCTACCCATGAAGTAATCATTCTCTCCCCATATCCTTTCTAAGATATGCCCTCTCTCTACAATTTTGTTTTTATTGTTTATCAGTATTTTCAATAAGTCAGCCTCTTTCTTTGTCATCTGATAGACTTCATCTTCGAGCTTAAGTTGCAAGTTATCATGATCTAAAGTATATGATCCGACTTTCAGCACAGATAGCTCCTGGCTACCTGTAATGTACTTTCTCTTGAGGAAGACTTTAATCTTAAGTATCAATTCCTCAATGCTGAATGGCTTAGTAATATAATCGTCTGCGCCTATCTTAAGACCTCTAATCTTATCTTCTTTCAGCGACTTAGCAGTAAGAAAAATGATCGGTATCTCAGAGTGTCTACTACGTATATTCTCCGCTACCTCAAATCCATCAATCTCTGGCAACATAACATCCACAAGACATAGATCAAAAGTATCTTTCTTAAATAATTGTATGGCTTGCTTACCATCAGCTGCATGTGTGACCTGATAACCATTGAGCTCCAGATTGTCTTTAGTGACAAAGCTTAGTACTTCGTCATCTTCTACGTATAGTATATGTGGCTTATTCATGATTGTATGTGATAGGTATATCTATTATAAAAGTTGTTCCATTATCTGTTTCTGATTCGACATCTAAGTTCCAATTGTGGGCATCACATATATTAGATACATAATATAACCCTAATCCAAAGCCTTTAACATTATGTACGTTGCCTGTAGATACTCTATAAAATTTATTGAATATCTTCTTGTAGTTATCCTTATCTATTCCGATGCCATTATCTGATATTCTAAGCTGAAGGACTTTCTTTTTTTCCTTGAGACGTACATTGACGACAGGTTCTTCTTTGCAATACTTCATTGCATTGTCTAATATGTTAGAGATTACATTATTAAGATGCAGCTGATCTGCTTTGATATATGTATCTGTTGAGATTGGTATAAATGTGAGTTGCCCATTCAGCTCTTCGAACTTTATTCTTTCGGCATTGATTATATCATTTACAAAAGAATTTATCTCAATACTTTTTAGATTTAGTTTGAATTTATCTTTTTCCAGTCTAGCAATATTTAAGACTTTCTCCACTTGGTTATTAAGTCTCTCATTTTGGTCTCTGATAATACTTGCATATTGGCTCAGTCGCTTGTCATTCTTTACATTCTCGTTGTCTAATAACACATTAGAAGCAATTTTAATTGAGGATATTGGGGTCTTAAACTCATGGGTCATATTATTAATAAAATCTGTCTGGAGGTCTGTCACTTTTTTCTGTCGGGTGATGATCCATAACGCATATAAGAAGCTTAATACGGCGAAGATGGTGAAGATGCTAAATAATACATTCCACTTAAGATCATTAATCACATAGGTATCCCTCTGAGGAAAGTTAACGACGAAGTAATATATCAAATCATTAAATCGAGGTAAGTTCTCGGATCTCTCGAAATTCTCTGGAGCAGTACTCAGGTTACAATAATTAACATACTTCAGTGAGTCGTTATTGCAATCATATATAGCGTATTCGAATATAGTATTAAGTGATGCCTCATCGAAAGCTCTGATCAGGAAATCTTCTAAGATATTAGCATCGAGAGGACTATTTACATTGACAGCGTAATGAGACTCATTCTTCTGTATGAGATTGCTCTTAGGTAAGTCTGATTTATTGACTTCGGATATTTTGACCGCTACTTGCCTAAGGGATTTTATGACTGAATTATCAAAAGCCTCATTCCTTATCTTCCAGGCATCTATTAACCAAACAGACTGAAACAATAATAACCCACAGATTATTATTGCTCCAAAAATTAGCAATAAGTTAAGAGATTTGCCTTTCATCAGTAAATGAATAGAATCTAAATAAGTATCAAGATCAATAAATAAAATTTATAAAACCGAATTGTCCACGCTTAAGCCTAATCTTTTTGTATTGGTTGGCTTCTTATTAACAAGTTGTTTAGATAGTTTTGCAGGATAGATGATCAGGATCTTTCTTATACTAAATATATGCTTCTGGAGCAGTCATACTATTTTCTCGCAAGAGAATAATCCATTTAGCATATATCATGGTGTGGATACTGTAACTGTTACAGACATTATACCTATATCCCCGGCAATAGCAGAAGATATTAAGCTACAGGGCGATAATCCATTTTCGCTTTCGCATATCCCTATTCGTAAGAATCAGTACGAGAAGATAGAAAGTCTTAAAGCTATACAATCTGATAATGTAAAGGAGACCATTTCTATCTCATATTTACCTCTGTGGGTTGCTAGCTTTTCACTATGTCTATTAGCATATATGCTCTATTATAAGAGAAGTCATATGAATGTTATTCTAAGATCACTTCTCAATGATAACTATATGAGGATGACGAGTTATGATGAGAATTCTGGAAGAAGCGTCCCTTATCTAATAGGATATATTATATTCATTATTAATGTATCATTATTTATATACATGCTTTTGCAGAATGTATTTAATGTCAATTCGAGCTATCTATTAGCCAAGACTTTAGGTGCTCTTTCTCTATTTTTCATAGGCAAACATTTAGTTGGTGCATTTTTTGCCTATATCTATAACTATAATAAGGAATCGGAGAATTATCACTTTCTTATCATAACGATGAGAAACCTATTGGGTATAATTTTCTTAGCATTGAATATCATTTTTGTATTTGGATCACAGGGATGGTATAAGATTATAGGAATGATAGGATTAGTTATTTTCTTAATCTTCTTATTATCAAGGTATTATAAAGGTATTAAGATTGCAAGAACATATATCAATAGTCATTTTTTTCAATTTTTTATCTATTTTTGCGCCTTCGAATTGGCACCGTGGGTTATTGTCTATAAGATGGTAAGTGACCTTTTGTAATCATAACAAGTAGTAGAATTAGATATATGGCTTCAAAAGCTAATGATAAAGAGTCTTACAAGGAAATCAAATCAATTCTGATCTCACAACCCAAGCCCGAGAGATCAACATACTTTGATATGGCTAAGAAGTGGGACATCAAGATTGATTGGAGGCCATTTATACATGTAGAACCGGTTACAGAAAAAGAATTCCGTAAGAACAGACTTCGTCCAGACGAATTTACCGTAATTATATTCACAAGTAAGAACTCTATCGAGCACTTCTTCCGTATGTGTGAAGAGATGAGGATTAAGATGTCTCAGCAGACTAAGTATTTTTGCCTGTCAGAAGCCATTGCCAATTACCTACAGAAATTTATTCTGTACAGAAAGAGAAAAGTATTCGTAGGAGTTAGGAAGATAGAGGATCTTGCTACAGCATTTAATAAGCACAAGGAAAAAGAAAAATTCTTATTGCCATGTTCTAATCTAGGTGCAAAAGATGTGGTTAAGTATCTAGAAGATAATGAGATCAACTTTCAGGAAGCTATGATGTATAGAACTGTAAGTAGTGATCTATCTGACCTAAAGAACATTACTTATGATTGTCTTGTATTTTTTAGCCCATTAGGTATTCAGTCACTCTATGACAACTACCCTGAATTTAAGCAGAACGATACAAGGATGGCTGTCTATGGTCAGTCCACGACTAATGCTGTAGAGGAGAAAGGACTCATTGTAAATATCAAAGCCCCAACTCCAGAGTCACCATCTATGTCAGGAGCTCTTACTAAATATCTGAATAAGTCCAACAAAAAGTAAGACCAGAATAGATAAAAAGCTGTAATTTCAGCTTTCCCAAATCTTCTGATTTCCACGTTTCTTATTGATTTTTATATTCAATCAAAAGCCTAAATCTTATGCCAGATTTTTGCCACCTGCACTGTCATACTCAGTACTCACTTCTTGACGGAGCATCCGACATCGCTACTATGATGGATAAGGCTGTCAGTGATGGCCAGAAAGGAGTTGCTCTTACAGATCATGGTAATATGTTTGGTGCATTTAAGTTTGTAGCTGAGGCTAATAAGAGAAAAATCAAACCAATCGTAGGATGTGAGTTCTACATGGTAGAGAATCGTCACATACAATCATTCAGCCGGAGTAAGGGAGAGAGAGATCGCAGATACCATCAACTGATGCTTGCTAAGAATAGAGAAGGTTATCAGAATCTGATGAAGTTATGTTCGCTAGGATTTGTAGAAGGGATGTATCAGAAATATCCACGGATAGATAAGGAACTCCTCCTCAAATATCATACTGGTATTATCGCAACAAGTTGTTGTCTCGGAGCCATCATACCAAGTCTGATAGCACGAGATAAGTTAGAGGAAGCAGAAGAAGAGCTGAAGTGGTGGCTTAATCTATTCGGTGATGATTACTACATCGAACTTCAGAGACACAGTGGATTAGAAAAAATCGATATCATCGATGAGGAAGGTCGCAGGACTTATTCCAGATATTCGCAAGAAGACATCAATCAAGAGCTGATTAAGTTAGCAAGAAAACATAATGTAAAGCTAATCGCCACAAATGATTCTCATTATGTGAATGAAGAAGATTCCAGTCCACATGATATCTTATTGTGTATAAATACCAATAGTCAGATTGCATCCTCAGATAGATTTAAATTTCCAAGCTCTGACTTCTACTTCAAGACAAAGGCGGAGATGGAAGCCATATTTTCTGATGTGCCAGAAGCACTCGACAATACGTTAGAGATATATGATAAGGTAGAGAATATGATATTAGCAAGAGATGTCCTCTTACCTAATTTTCCTCTACCAGAAAAATTTTCTACACAAGAAGACTACCTTAGACACATCACCTATGAAGGTGCCAAGCGGAAGTATGGTAGTATTACCAAAGAAATAGAAGATCGACTTAATTTCGAATTAAGTGTTATCAATAAATCTGGTTATCCTGGTTACTTCCTGATCGTACAAGACTTTACAAGTACGGCAAAGCAGATGGGTGTTGCTGTGGGACCAGGTCGTGGATCAGCCGCAGGATCAGCAGTAGCTTATTCCTTAGGAATTACTAATGTAGATCCGATTAAGTACGACCTACTATTCGAGAGATTTCTTAATCCTGAACGTGTATCTATGCCAGATATAGATATAGACTTTGATGATGAAGGAAGATCTAAGGTCATCGATTATGTCATCGACAAATATGGCAAAAATCAAGTTGCCCAAATAATCACTTATGGTACGATGGCTGCAAAAATGTCACTCCGTGATGTCGGTAGAGTGATGGACATTCCACTCGGAGATGTCGACAAGGTCGCTAAGGCATTCCCACAACAACTCGGTGCATCACTGAGAGACGTGCTTAAGGATGGCGGTGTGGCTAAGAAGCTGCTGGATGTCATGAGTAAAGAAGACAAGGATAAGGCGGCTATGTTCCGTAAGATGTCAGAGAAGCAGGACAACATAGGTGAGATGATACGCTCTGCTAAGCGAGTAGAAGGATCGATACGTAATACTGGCATACATGCATGTGGTGTCATCATCACACCTGATGATATTACTAATTATGTTCCAGTCTCAGTCGCTAAGGATTCTGATCTCTTAGTCAGCCAATTTGATAATAGTGTTGCCGAAGATGCGGGATTGCTTAAGATGGATTTCTTAGGTCTTAAGACCTTAACTATTATTAAGGATGCTGTCAGATTTATAAAAGAAACCAAAGGAATAGAATTAGATATAGAGACAATCGACCTGGAAGATCAGGAATCATTCAAGTTATTCCATGAGGGAAATACAATCGGTATATTCCAGTATGAATCTCCAGGGATGCAAAAACATCTCAAAGATCTAAAGCCTAATAAGTTCGAAGATCTGATTGCAATGAATGCCTTGTATAGACCAGGACCATTGCAGTACATACCAGACTTTGTTAAAAGAAAACATGGTAAACAAAAGATCACTTATGATCTTCCAGAAATGAAAGAATATCTGGAGGAGACTTATGGGATAACAGTCTATCAGGAGCAGGTGATGTTACTCTCTCAGAAGCTGGGTGGATTCAGTAAGGGTGAGGCGGATAAGCTCAGGAAAGGAATGGGTAAGAAGCAGAAGAGTGTCATCGATAAGATGTGGCCAAAATTCCTCGAAGGCTGTCAAAAAAATGGACATCCAGAAGAAAAAATTAAAAAGATATGGTCTGACTGGGAGAAATTTGCGTCTTATGCATTTAATAAATCTCATTCTACTTGTTATGCTCTTATCGCATTCCAGACAGCATACCTTAAGACACATTATCCGTCAGAGTTTATGTGTGGTGTACTTAATCATAATAAGTCGGATACAACCAAGCTTAATTTTTTCCTTAGAGAGTGTAAGCGTATGAGCTTAGGTGTCTACGGTCCTGATATCAATAAGAGTGGCATTAACTTTACTGTAGATGCTAAGGGTGAAATAAGATTTGGTCTATCAGCACTTAAGGGCTTAGGAAAAGGACCTGCCGAAGAGATGATCAATGAAAGGCAAGCTAATGGGCCATTTAATTCAGTGATAGATGTCACTAAGCGAGTTAATCTCAGATCAGTCAACAAGAAATCCATAGAAAGCTTAGCCTACGGTGGAGGATTTGATTCTTTCGGGAAATTTAGGTCTCAGTATTTTTCTGAGTCGGATAAGTACGAAACTTATCTGGAGCATGCATTGAAATTTGGGAATGCCTATCAGTCTCAAAAAGAATCTGCACAGGCATCACTATTCGGTGATAAGGATGATGACATGATCCATGAGCCACCAGTACCTAACGCAGTACCTTGGATCAAAACGTACATGCTCGAAAAAGAAAAAGAAGTCACTGGAATATACATCAGTGGACATCCTCTGGATGACTATAGGATGGAACTCGAAAATTATGTCAATTGTACACTAGAACAAATTAATAACGCTGGAAGTACAGTAAAAATAGCAGGGATCCTCACAAAAGTCAGCCATGGCCAATCACAAAAAAATGGATTAGGATATGGAAGAGTCACCATGCAAGATTATACAGGATCATTTGAGATGGGTTTCTATAATGAAGAATACAAGAAGTACAAAGAATTGCTTAATGATGGTCAAGTATTATATGTAGAAGGCGTATTCCAAGCTGGATACAGTGATCCATCAAGGAAGTTTTTCAAGATAAAAGATGTTAGATTACTGGCTTCTCTGAGTGCAGATCTCACAAAGTCTCTGACCCTAAGAGTACCTCTCTCAGACCTTAGTGACAAATTTATCACTAAATTAAAGGAGATATGTAAGAATCATAGCGGTAAGCACGATCTTAAGATGAGAGTCTTTGACTTAGAAGATAAAATGAACTTGGACTTTAGTGTAGGAGTTATGAAAGTAGATATCGACTCTAAGCTGATTAAAGAACTCAGAGAGCTAGGCTTAAGTTATAAGCTAAACTAATTATTTCTTTATTCCGTTATAGTATCATGGTGAAAAACTATATTACAATTATCCTATTACTTCTTGTTACGACTGGTCTTCTGGCGCAAGATTGGGAGAGAAACGATTTAACTATATACGAGACATTCGATGAATTCGAGGAAGTCCTCCACCGAGATAATGACACGACTTATCTAATTAACTTCTGGGCAACTTGGTGTGGTCCATGTGTCAAAGAATTGCCTCACATAGAAGAAATGAATGACCACTATAAAAATGAAAAATATCAAACAGTTCTTGTCAGCTTAGACTTTCCTAAGCAAATAGATAGTAAGCTGATTCCATTTCTCAATAAGCATAATATCAGCTCAGAAGTCATCGTGTTACTCGATGGAAAAAGTAATAATTGGATAGACAGAGTAGATGATAGATGGTCGGGTGCTATTCCTATCACCATTATTTATAATAAGGAGAAGAGGTTGTTCTTAGAAAAGCAATTCCATAGTGAAAAGGAACTTGTAGAATTAATAGATTCATTTATTAATAATTAAATCTTCTACATAGATTTCATAACTCACTCTATTAGATAAATTTTCTTCCATTCGTTAATAATTTACATTACAAAAAAATCTTAAAATGAATAAATTACTTTTTATCGGAATTATGGCTGCTGGATTATTCCTTTCAGCATTTACAACATTACATAACGGTTACCATATAGGTGACACTGCGGCTGACTTCAGTCTTAAGAATGTCGATGGCAAGATGGTATCATTGTCTGATTATGATGACGCAAAAGGATACATCGTTACATTTACATGTAATCATTGTCCATATGCCGTTATGTACGAAGATAGACTGATAGAGCTACACAACACATATGCCCCTAAAGGCTATCCTGTAGTTGCGATCAATCCTAACGATCCTGCTGCAAATGCAGAAGATGGTTTCCCGGAAATGCAGGAGAGAGCTGAGCAGAAAGGATTTCCATTTGCATACTTATTTGATGATGGTCAGAAAATATATCCTAAGTATGGAGCGACTAAGACACCTCATGTTTTCTTATTAGATAGTAATAGAAAAGTAAAGTACATCGGTGCTATAGATGATAGCCCTAGAGATGCAGATGCAGTAGAAGTAAAATACTTAGAGGATGCGATTACGGCCTTAGAAAATGGTAAAAATCCTGACCCTGCAACAACTAAGGCGATTGGATGCTCAATTAAGACTGTGAAGTAGTCTGAATATCAATCATAATAAACTAATAAATAGTCAGAGCAAGTGAATAAAATAGGTCTACAGGAAAAGACAAAAGCAGAGAAAGGTAAAATCGAAATCTATCATTCTGGAGTTGATAAAAATGGCGGTGGAAAATCAATCCTACATAGGATCTATATTCCTCTGAAATCATTTGATTCTGGAATAAAAGGTGAAACGCAGCCATTGGAAACAGAAATTAAAATGGAAAGGTTAGAACTCAATCTTCGAGACCCATTAAATCTGGATGGAATTAATTTAGTTTCTGCACCTGAAGACTACAAAGAGGTTTCTATTTATGTAGGTAATTCTCACAATCAATGCCAGATCAAGAAAATGAGATTCAATAAGATAGATGAAGGCAACTATGAAGTTGATTGTAATCTCTTTATAGAATTCGAAACTGAAGGAGTTGCAGAAAACGAAGAATTCTATTTCACCACACAACTCGAACTTGACTCTAATACAGAAGAAGAGTGATCATTAAGACAAAAAAAATAGTAGATGTACCAGGGCTGTAGATAATACAGTCCTTTTTTTTATGAATGCTTTTAGTTGTAGCTTTAGCCTATGAAAATTATAAACCTTACAGTAATAACAACTCTTGTGATAACATTATCATTAGTAATGAGTTGTAAGCCAGCAGACCCCTTAGAAGCTTATGATGACCTCGATCTAATGTCTTATGGATTACCGATTAAAATAAAAGCTCCTAAGGGTGCAGAGGTAGAATCTGATAATTTAGGATTTATACAAGATGTGAGGATCAAAGGTGACGAAAATTTCTATGTCCAAATCATGGGAGGAACGGCGACGACAACTGACATTGCATCAATAAAGTCGGAATATCTTACCAGTTTAAAAAATGATAAATACTTTTCTAAAATAGTAGAAGAGGATGAAGCCGGATTCATCTACGAAAAAGATTTAGGAGACGGTAATCTCAATTACGACTTCCGATATATTAGAGTCCAAGGAGACAAAGAATATATATTCCAACGTGGTCTCGTAGGAAAATACAGCATAGAAGATATCAAGAAAATGTATAGTGCTGTAAAATAGATTAGATCAATTCTTAACGCCTTCAAAGAGATTATCAAAATTGATCAAAAGCACGAATAAGGCAATGGCTAAGATTATCATGGGTTTATAAATTTGCATTACTTAATGGGTATTTTTTTATAATATAAGGTGTATATAGATAAAAACGTACCAAACTAATGCCTCGTCTCAAAATTGGGGGTTAACCCTTAAACCCTTTAGGGGAGGAAATTCAGAAATAAGTAACTGTGCTCCTATTTTTAAGAATTGTTTAGAACCTCAATGACTCTCCATGCGTATCCAGCCATTTTTCTTTTTCCTTATAATCTGGCATAATATTTCTGACAATATTCCAGAATGCAGGGGAATGATTCATCTCCTTAAGATGGGATAATTCGTGTACGATGACATAATCTATGACCTCCTGTGGTGCAAATAACAACCGACTAGATAGATTAATATTCTTATCTGACGAGCAACTTCCCCAATTAGATGCATTGTTTTTAAGTCTGACATTTTCAATATGCTCATGGAAGTGTAAGTCATTATAATATCGGACTCTATCTAATATCTGTGGTGTAAAATAATTGCCAAAAACTCTGGAGAGAACCTTTCCTATGAGTGTATTAGCATGTTGCTGATCCAGACCTGAGGGGATATGAATGATGACCTTCTGATCTCTTGATATTTTTGCACTAGCCGTCTTTCTACTTTCCTTTATAATATTAAGTTGGAAGAGAGAATCGTATATCTTGATGAATTCTCCATCTTCATATACGATAGCTCTAAATCTTGAAAAAAGTTCTGGATTCTTTTTAAATTCATTAGCACTCCAAGCTTGGAGTTTCTCTATCTCATTAGTTAGTAATGCACCGACGTAGTGCTTCGGTACAATGATATTAATAGATGTCTTAGTAATAGAAAAACGGACACTGCTGCGCCAATCTTTTTTGATTCTCACAGGTACCTTGATACCGTCAAATGTAAAGTAGGTTTTCAATCAGTAAAATCTATCCTAAAGATTTTTCCATATCGTCCATAACAGAAACCAACACTTCTACACTTCCAATATCCATTGCATTATACATAGATGCTCTGAATCCCCCGACTGATCTATGTCCTTTGATACCCATTATATTAGCTTCGGCACACTTAGATAAGAATGTATCATTGTGAGATTCATCCTTTAGTTTAAATGTTGCATTCATAGTAGAGCGATCTTCTACAGCTGTTGTTCCCTCGAATAATGCACTATTATCTATGGCGCCATATAATAAAGAAGCCTTAGCACTATTTCGTTTTTCCATAGCAGCCACACCGCCATTTTCTATGATCCAATCTAAGTTAAGCTTGGTCACGTATATTGGAAATACCGGTGGTGTATTGAAAGATGACTTTTTGGCAATGTGTGTATTGTAATCTAACATCGTCGGAATATCACGAGATACTTTATCCAATATATCCTTTCTGACGATCACTAATGTTGTACCTGCGAGCCCTACATTCTTCTGAGCACCTGCATAGATCAACCCAAATTTTTCCATAGGAATATCACGAGAGAAAATATCAGAACTCATATCAGCTACGATTGGACAATTGCAATCTTTCCATTCATTCGTCTGGGTACCATAGACTGTATTATTACTAGTCAGATGTAGATACTTTAGGTTATCATCTACTGTATAATCTTTGGGGACATAAGTGAAATTCTTGTCTTTAGATGAGGCAAGCTCTACTACATTACTAAATTTCTTTGCTTCCTTAATCGCTTTGTCTGACCATGTTCCAGTATTTACATAACCGACGGTATCATTCGTGTCAGCAAGATTCATAGCAGTCATATAGAATTGTGAACTGGCTCCACCTGTTAGATAAAGAACCGCAAAATCATCTGTGAGTCCATATAATTTGCGGACATTAGCTTCTGCCGCTTCCATAAATTCTACCACAGGAGCTGACCTATGAGAAATTTCCATGATGGATAAGCCCATACCATTAAAGTCCAGAACTGCTTCTGAAGCTTTTTTTATCACTGTCTGTGGCAATATTGCAGGTCCTGCGAAGAAGTTATGTTTATGCATTCTCGATATTATTTGCTTAAATAAAAAGCAATATTAAGGAATATATCGATCAAGTATTAGCTGGACAATGAGAAATAGATTTCTGGAATCTATTTAATCCGCTGCATAAGCATTATACAAAGTCTTGACTATGGATTCTGCATTAATAAATCCACTACCCCAGGTCTCATAGCCTTCAATAAGATTAGAAGTTAAGGCTTCCTCCAGAGATTGTCCTATGCTTATGCATTGCTTCACTCTATCCGTCATTGTGATAAGCATTCTGTGATAATTGTATAGATCCTCTTTTGTCGCAAGAGCACCGTGGCCTGGAATAATCTGAGTATCTGCATCTGTTAGTACCAAGGCCATAGAAACAGCATTAATGTATCCACTCGGAGTGCCTCCCATATCTTTGTCTATGTATGGAAACCGATCCTTAAAAAAGCAATCTCCCATATGTAAGACATTAGAATCCGAGAAGTAGACGAATGCATCTCCATCCGTATGTGCATTGTGATGATGTATCATGTGGATCGTCTCATTATTATAATGGATACTGATCTCATCATTGAATGTCAGCTGTGGCCAGGCTTCCTTTGGAGATGCTGGTGTCGTCCTACCGAATGGTCTCGTCTGTTCTGTACTTAAGCGTTTTCTGACATTATCATGAGCAATAATAGTCGCTCCATCATTGGCAAAATGAGCGTTACCACCCGTATGATCTCCATGCCAATGTGTATTAAGGAGATAATGCACAGAATTATCACTTAGTTCTGAGATAGCCAACTTAATCTTATCACTTAACGGTGCAAACTGATCATCTACCATAAGTACACCATCATCTCCTGTCAAAATCGCAATATTGCCTCCAGCACCTTCTAACATGTATATGTTGTCAGTTACTTTATGTGTAATAATCTTGACATCTGAGTAGTCTTTCTGAGCTGAGATTACGACTGATAAGCATATCGTCAAAAAGAAAATGGATATGATATTTTTCATTGTATGTTATTTGTAGATCAACTTTTGAGTGTAGTATTGACCATCAGATTCAAGTCTAAGTATGTATATTCCTCTGTAAATATTTGTAGGAACATTAATTGACTTATCAATTATCGGTGATTTATACAATAATTGACCGCTACTGTTATATAGAGATGCTTCAGTATTTATTGGCAATTGAGTACCCTCAAATAGTATTATATTCTCTTTAGTGTAAATGTTAATATCTGTAAAGATATTTTGTTCTGTTGTGCTCGATAATTCAGGGCATAGCTGAGAATCAAATATTACTGTTGACTTATCAATTATGGTGATTTTTGTCATAACTGTATCATATCCTATAGCTGTTATCACTACATCATAAGTTCCCTCTGCTAAGTACCTAAAGTAAGCACCATTATCCTCCGATGAAAAGACACTGGAGTTATTATTATCATGATCTGGTATGCTTATCTCTGCGACTATTGGCTCACCAGTGACACAGTCTGTAATGACACCTCTCAGGCCATAGGAAGCTTCTTCCATATAATTAAGAAATGAGGCCTTGTTATAAGTCCATAAGTCTGGGATATCACTTGCGTCAGGTAATTTCCTGTCAGATATCTCAAGTGTAAATTCTCTTCCTCTCTGGAAATAAGTCATATAATCTTGCCTACCTCCTTCTACGACATACCATTGGAATCCATTAGTTATTCCATTATCAAAAGCAGAAAGATATCCCTGAGGTGCTACATGCTGGACTGTATCTGCATAATCTCTCATCACACCCATCCACCAGTCATCATCTGCATGTACTTGCTCGAATGCATCCCATGGGTAATTACACACTTCTGTACCTCCGTGGATATTACACGATAGATGTATATTTCTATCTGCTGCAAAATCCATGAAAGCGATGGTCTCTTCTTGATATGATCGATTGTCAGGATTTTCTCCAACTACTGGATCGAGGTAATTTCTATTAAGATCTACAAATTGATCATTGAATCTAATTGCATCCGCTACAGTGCTATTCCCGCCCTTATATGTGCCATCTGGATTTGCTAATGGATTAATATAAATATTGATACCATTTACAAGATCAGTTATTCTATCGTCCGACCCGTAATTACATAGCAACAGATCGATGTACATTAGCATAAGAGGGTATCCGCCTAATTCATCGCCATGCATGCTCGATGTGTATAGAAAGTTAGGTTCGTTCTCTAATTCATCGATGTTATCCCCTATCTGTGCTGCAAGAATCTTACGACCACTTGCCAGAGTGGCTATCTCAACGATCTTACAAATGTCAGGATACATAGCCTCGAAGCCATACATCATTTCTTCATATGCTTCATAAGTGAGATAGAAATCCATAACAGGTTTGCAGTCCATCTTTAACAAGTTCTGGATATCTTCCTCCCCTTTCATTTTGATCTTAGCTTGTATGGGTGGGGACCAAGAGAAACTAATATTCTTCTGTATCAGATATTCATATCCTTCGCTATCTATATAGAGATTCACGATCTTATCATTGCTCCCATGATCGAGATATATTCCTCGCTGAGAGGTCAATATATCGATACTATACTCGTATGGAGAAACTGATACTTGTGTTCCGATATGATGATGGAAGAAGTGACTATCTAATTGCTGCTGCCCATTTAGAGAGAACGCAGTGCAAAGTATTAGACTATATAAAAGGCCTCTGAGCCAGACATGCGTTTTCTTTATTTCGCATAAGTAATTGGTCTGCTTCGGTCTTATCGCTGTATCCAATGAGGTGTAAGATTCCATGTATGATTACTCTATGTAGTTCGTCTTCGAGTTTTACTTTATAAAGTTGAGCATTTTCTTTGAGCCTGTCTACACTTATAAAGACATTTGCTTCTATAGGATTATCATTTAGAGGAAAAGTAATGATGTCAGTATAATCATCATGTTCTAAATAAGTTTTATTGATTTCTAATAAATAATCATCTGAGCAAAAAATAAAATCTATTTTATCATAACTCTTACCTTCATTACTTATAATCGTATCTATCCATTGTGAGATTTCTTCAGGATTGTCTAACTGGTAATCTATCTCCTCCGAATGATAGTTAATCTTTGTCTCGGTCGTATTATCTTCTGCGATGGTCAGTGGGTTTTTTAATCTATATTATCTAGTTGTGGCGAAGTACATCTTGACCGTTCTACCATTATCCAAGAATTGGATATTATCTGCTAATTCTTTCATGATATAGACTCCTCTTCCACCACAACATTCGACATTTTCCTTAAGTGTAGGATCTGACACGGAATTGGGATTGAATCCAATTCCTTCGTCAGATATGCTGAGAATAACTTCTTTTGAGTTTTCTTCAGAATTGATCTTGACATACTTTGTTACATCAGCCTTATTGCCATGTATGATAGCATTATTCACAGCTTCTGTAAGGGATATTAAAATATTATCGTGTACCTCTTGAGTCAACTGACATCGATTCATGAGCTTAGTCACGAATGATTCCAGACAAGCAACCTGGCAAGGTGATGATTTTAACTTAAGCATAAAGGTATGCTGCATATTCAAAAAAGTAATTAAATAAATAATAACCTATTGTGTCTTCAATGCCTTGTAATACTCATCTACTAATTGCTTGTAGAATGGTCTCAGCGAAGGCGATACTTTCTTATACATTTCTATCTCTGCCTCTTTCTCTTTTAGATATTCTTGCAGAGCAACTGGTAATTCTTTCTTCTTTTCCTGTCCTTTTTCCGCTTTACGCTTATTATCCTTCTCTCTTTGTCTGTCAGCTTCTTCTGCTTGCAATAATCGTGTCACAATATCAGCTTGCCGTTGTAACATCTTTGCATCGAGTTTTTTATTGACAAGATCTGTTTCTATTTTGTCCATCTCATCTATGATACCTTGGAGTGACTTATCTCCTTTACCTTGTTCCATATTCTTTTCTTGCAATTCTTCTAAGGCCTTACGCAATGCCGCTTGACGTGCTGCTGCTTCCGCAAAATCTTTTGAAGAATTCCCTTTACCGCTTTTTTCTCCTTCAGCCATTTTTTGCAATGCTTCGCCAGCTCCTTTTTGTCCCTTGGTTATCTTATCCATCGGTACGTCGCTACTGCTGCTGCCACCTGGCTTATCACACATTTGAGAACCAGACATCATCCCTGACATTTGTTGTTGCATCTGCTCCATAGACTCTGCCAGCATTAGAGCGAGGTCGTTGACATTCTTCATTGTATGTCTTTGATTCTCTTCTGCCTGAGGCTTCTGTCTTTCCTCTAACTGTTCTAGACTAGCTTCCATATTAGACTTCACTTCGATGACTTTCTCTGTCACATAGCTTTCTATCTTATCATTTCGTTTAGCGAGTTCTTGCAAGCTATCCTGTATCATTACGAAGTCATCCTTAAGCTTAAATTGCTGCTGGATATGCCCGACGTAAGTCGGTGTATTAATCTGTGTTCTCTTAAGATCATCCACAAGTTCTTCTTGGTCGAATGATAGATCTACTAAATTCTCAAGCAATTGCCTAAGTGCCGCGATATCTTCTTCCATCTGGTCCATTTCTCCAGATTGCATGGAAGATTTCATACTCTTAGACATTTTTTTCATCTTATCTGAAGCCTCCTTTTGTTTTTTAGAGGCACCTTTTTTCTGATCTTGCTTTAGTTGCTCCTGACTCTCTTCCATATCCTTCTCTATGTCTTCCATCTTCTCCTGATTGTCCTCATCCATCTTCTTAGGTTTCTCGAGTTCGTCATTCTTCTTTTCGAGTTCTTCTAACTTCTCTTGCAACTTCTCGAACTCTTCATTAATCTTCTCTTGCTCTTTCTGTAGCTCCTCTTTAGACTTTTTTTCTTCTGCTGTTTCCTCAGAAAGTTCCTCTTGCTTCTCCGCAAGCTCATCTAACTTCTCCATCAGATCTTTCATCTCCTTCTCTACTTCCAAAGTTTTAAATAGCTCCTGCAGCCTATCCATATCTTTTTCTATAGACTCATCATTTTCTTGCATCTGATCCATCTGCTCCAGCATCTGCTCCTTATTAAGCTCTTCCATGAGCTCTTGGATCTTCTGCATAAGCTCTTGAGTATCAGTATCCATTGCTTCTTCGAAGAGTTCTTGCAACTTCTCTTGTTTCTCCAGTACTTCCTCATTTCTCTCAGAGAATTCTTCTTGATTCTTTATGTTCTCGTCGAATTTCTCTTTCGCTTTTTTGATCTCTTCTTCTAATTTCTTTTGACGTTCCAGCAACTTCTCCAGCTCCTTCTTGTCTTCCCAGTTAGGCTCTTGCTTCTGTAACATCTTCTCTCTGAGCTTTTGCAGTTCTTCTTGGATCTTGCGAGTCTCATCGAGTGCTTCTCTCAACTTATCCTTAATCTCTTCCTCATTAGAATCTTCTTGCTCTTCGAATTCTTCTACGGTGGGCTTCTCGAATTCCATGACAGATGTCTTAGCAGACTTACTACCATTGACACCATCATTATCGAATGTCTCAAAATAATAAGATATCTTATCGCCTGGCTTAAGTGCTAACTCACTGATATCAAATGTGTAATCAAATTGTTCCTCTCTTGACTTCGGGTTACGCAGAGTTTCTTTTTTGTTTTGCTGTATACCACTTGCCTTAGTGACGGTATAATTAAAATTGATTGTTGTCAGTCCATAATCATCAGATGCATTACCGATGAAGTATACCAACTGATTCTCCAGACTATCATTAAAGTTCTGAACGCTGATCTCAGGATACTGATCTGGTGTTACATTGATAGAATAGGTTACAGAATCTGGTGCAGGAATCTGCTCGTTAGAATAGTAGACTTTATATAAGTCATCTTTCATCACACGCTTACTTATTCTATATCTCTGATCTGATTTTCTCTCTGCTGATTTCTTCTCTTTCTGTGATGAGAATTGTACATCGACTGCATCGGTATTTTCAGATTCAAAATTCCATGTAATCGTCGTACCCTGAGGAATCAATACATCACCTATATTATTAAGTTGCTCATCTTTCCTGCCAGTGTAAGAGGGGTAATTAAGGTATAAATCAAAATTAGTCAACTTGGGCTTCAGCAATACATTCAGCTCATGTCCTTTAGATCTGACTTTACCTGAGTAGAATTCAAATGCCTGATCCTTTTGTACATTCTTAAAATTATAACTGTAAGTATTCGCATTTTCTTTTTTCATACGATATTGGAAATTATCAATATCGATAAATACCTCATCAGGTAACACACTTCCATCTACTTCTACAGAAACTAATTTGTCATCATACTGGACAACCTTAAGGTCAGAATTATTTAATGTAAAATGAAAAGGCGCTGCTTTTTCAAACTCTTTGTCATTGTTAATGATTCTGTGAGTAGAATCTTTAATCAAACTTGGCGCTGCGAATAACAATACCAATAAAAGCATTGCTGGCGGTAATGCATATCGTAGATACTTCTTATTATTCCCTAAGTCTATTGCCGACTTAAATGGGACCAACTTAATCTCTTCCGACTTCTGATTAATACTAGCAGATATGAGTTCCTTACTCATACCAGATTCGCCTTGCTTTTTAAGTTGTAAGATATTCAGCAACTTATCTTTTACATCCGTAAAATGATCTCCTATGATGAGTGCTGCTTTTTCATGGCTAATACGACTGCCAAGCTGAAAATAATTAAGCAATGGTTTGAATACAAATAATCCCAAGATCACAACCGAACTACCGATGAATCCAAAAAAGATTAGCTTTCTAACACTTTTCTCAAAGTATAGAAAATGCTCCAATACGCTAAATAAAATGAAAGTTGCAACAATAATCGCTACAGAATATAGTAGACCTCTTATGATCTGATTGAGATAGAATTTTCTAGTAAATTGATCCAACTTGTTGATCAGGAGATCATAATTACTTTTTACATTAGTCATAGGCGTCTGTTACTACTCAATAATATAATAGACTGAAAGGTGTCTACAGTCTTTTAAAAAACCCTGATTTGTACTTTTTAATTCCCCAAAACCCTCAATTTATGACATATGAGCTTGTTATGCAAGCCCTTGTAACACATTAAGGTTTCTCTAATTCTAACCATTTATCGAGTGTATCGTTTAATAGTTTTTGGTCTTTATCAGACATATTTCTGATACGGGCACTGGCATGATGTTTTCCTTCCATAAAAAAGAACAGTGCATTAGTCTTATCAGAAGGCGGCACCGCTGTTGCAGACCATGTATCCACAGCACCATTAATGTATATCATATTCGGCGCAGTCTCAGCCCATTTAGATACTCGGTTTGTAAGTTCTCCTTTAAAGTTTATCGGCATCTTATGTGGCATGAATACCGCTGATGGCTGTGTGTTTGTATCTAAATACTTAAGCAATCCCTGAAACTCCTCGGTCTCAAAACCATAGTATCCCATTTCGGTCCCAGACTGATAATAATGAGACGCAAATGACTCCATATCCTTATCTGAGTAAAAATCAACACCCACTAAATCAAGGAAATGATTTAACTTTTTTTCTGCCGTATCTGATTTTTTCGGAATTTTGTCACAATCATGTCCATATTGCCAGAATGAGAATGGATATTCTAAGATCGCAAACTCGTAAGCTTCGTCCAGATTCAGATAAGTGAATTTTAGGTCTTTGCCTTTCACATACCATTTAAGCATATTCTTCATTGCCGAGGCATTCTGTAGCATGTCTCTTTGATAGTTATATATATCCTTTCTACATTCTTCCGTACCTATATTATCCAGAAACTCATAGATACGTGGATCTGCATTGCTGTGATTAACTGGCGCAACATATGGAATCGACACATCCACGTCGTCGGGATAGAAGTATCGGTAGAATATAGTTGTCGTACCACCCTTGCTGATGCCTGTAGATATCCACTTCCCATCATATAGCTGTCGGAATAATTGATTGATCTTGTGTAGATCAGCTGTCACTTGCTCAAAGTTGAGATAGTCATAATCCAGAGTATCAGGAGATGATTCTAAAAAGTACCTATGCTCCACATTAATTTGGTTAGCATCCAGCATCGTAGCCACTTCAGTTATATTATTACTTGGCCTTCCATATCCATTAGTGATAATGGCTGTCGGATTATCATATCCCTTGTGACTGAGGTAGGCTCTCTGATAGAAGTACCCCTTACTCGGGTCATTGTGGTCGATCTCTTGTCTGATTTTCAACTCATAAGCGGCCTCATAACCGTCAGGTGTATCTATTTTTTTAAATATGACATCTGGTAGGGCAAATAGGGCTTCTTCTAATTCGGTTTGTGCTGTTATAAAAGTTGATATTAAAAGGAGTAGGATGGTATTTAAATATCTCATTTTTAGACGTGGTTGTTATTTAGTTGTAAAGTAGGGATTTTTGGGTATAGTGACTTACTTGCTTATGACAATTGAGATCTCCCCTACCAAAATAAATTTTGAGAACGCTCCAAAGTGGGCACCACCGTGCGCCGAACAGGGAATAGTAGCTTAGTGGTAGAGGCAATATTGAGTAAACACTAGACCAATTCTTTTTCATCTTGAACGTAGTGAAAGATCTTTTAATGAATAGTCGAGTGTCATTTCATTTAGAGTAACATATTAATTAGATCTCTCTCTGATTAGATATAAAAAATTCTAACTAATACTTATTAACTATCAGAACGTCTAAGGTCGTGTACAATTATGAATTTTATTAATTGATATAGTGTTATTTCCATAAAGCTGAAGATCTCTCAACTCGTTCCTCATTCGAGATGAAAAAATGTAGAAAGTTTGTAAAGTCAATAGACGGCGACAAGGCGATGTACGAATTTTATACTATTTTGTATTCGAAATCAATACACTATGAGACATTTCATCGTCCTACTTCTTTGTCTAATCCAATTACATGTTCTTTCTCAAGATTGTCCAACAGGAATTTTAAATTTTAATAATCAACAAGAATTCGAGGATGCTATGGCTGCTTATCCAAATTGTACGCGGATTGATGGAATTGAACTAAGAGATAGTATTACTGATCTGTCACCATTGAATAATATCGAAATAATTAATGGATCACTTCTTATTTCCAGATCAACAATTTCAGAAATCAATTTACCAAACTTAGAAAAAGTAGATATTATTAATATAGAATTTATAGAGTCTTTAACTTCTTTTGAAGCTCCTTTACTTAAAGAAAGTACTCTAATAATTTTATATGAGGTACCCTTGATGACAGAATTAAATCTCCCAAACTTAGAGCAAGTAACAGAAATAAGTACTGATGAATCTATCGTACATTTCATCCTTAATAAATTAATTTCTGTACCAATGATCTCAGGTATTTTTCCGGGATCAGATATACTTTCAAGACCTAACCTTGTCGAAGTTGAGATGAATTCATTAAAAAGTCTTGAGTTTTTCAGTTTCGTAAATAAGCCAGCTCTAACTTCTTTGCAATTCAATGCTTTAGAATCTCTAAATTCTGTAGTCATTGATGACTGTCCAAATTTAAATAATCTTGAATTAAATAGTCTAAAAACGATAAATGAATTCCTTTATATATCCTCTTGTGCTTCCCTTGTCAATTTTAACATGGATCAGTTGACTTTAATTGATGGTGGCCTTGACATTATAAACAACGAACAGTTATCTGAATTTAGCCTTAGATTACTTGGAAGGATAAATGGTCTTTTGAATATAACTAACAACCCAAGCTTAACCACCTTCAAATTCGAAAGGTTGCGAGAGATAAATGGTCAGTTGATATTAAAATCTAATGATATCCTTGAGGATATATCTGGATTAGCGCTCATCCAATCTTCGACTATTTCCCATTTAGTTGGAGCTAGCACAGATCTGACAATAACAGCTAATTTAAATCTATCAATTTGTAACATCGAAAGTATATGTGGAGTAATTAATGATTCAAATAAAATTTCTGTAATAGATGGCAATGCCGTAGGTTGTAACTCCCCTGAAGAAATTGATTGTGATATTGTCCCAAGTGGTGATCTTCAATTAATCGGTAATGTATTCTTCGACTCTAATAACAATGGAATGAGAGAATCATTCGAGAGAGGCATAGAAATACTGCCATTAAAAAACAATCAAACTAATCAATTTACCTTCCCAGATTCCGAAGGTAATTATGGTTTCTCAGCTACAAACGGCAGCGCTCATGAGATAGAACTTCTCCTTGATGATAATATTAAGATCACAACTTCACCCACCACATACTCTTTTACTTATGAAGCAGGAAGCACTGGTTACGATAGTTTAGATTTCGGAATTAACTTTATCGATAACCCGTTTATAGGAGAAGTGACGATAACTTCTGCTACAACTCTTTGTAATAACAATGATGTTAACTTTTTTATTTCATATCGTCATTTAATGAGTGACATATTGGCACAAGAAAGTGTAGTACTGGAATTATTTATAGACCCACTCACTAGTTATGTTGATTCAGATCTTGAACCACTATTGATAGATGATAATCGGATATTGTTTCTACTTTCTGATCTCCGTTCGTTTGATAAGGAAGTTATAGAATTGACATTGGAGATGCCTGATGAGACTGCTATCGGTGAGATACTTGAATTTGAATTAAGAGCTTATGCTGCTAATAGCGAAAACTTTGGAGATGCACCTATACTTGATATACATAAGTACGAAAGCGAGGTAAGATGCTCATACGATCCTAATGACAAACAGGTCAATCCTATAGGTTTGTTTGATGACAATCTTACACTTATAGAAGACACACTCTACTACACGATTAGGTTCCAAAACACAGGAAACTTTCCGGCCGAGAAAGTAGAAATATTAGATACTCTTGATATGAACTTAGACTTATCCACATTTAGAGTTTTGGATGCCAGTCATACCTTAGAGACTACTGTAACAGAAAGGGAAATATCTTTTTTGTTTGACCAAATATTCTTACCAGATAGCATATCTAACGAACCCGAAAGTCATGGTTATGTCTTATATAGAATCGAGCCGTTTTCTGACATAGCTAACAACACCGTTATTGAAAATACAGCAGGAATCTATTTTGACTTTAACCCGCCCATTATCACTAACACAACCAGCAATACAATGGTCGATGAATTTCCTACTATATCCAGTAATGAAGACATTACACTCAATGAAAATAGGATTTTCCTTATTCCAAACCCAGCTAATGGACAAGTAAAATGTGTCGCTACCGATTTTCGATATTTAGAAATATATGATGTGGTGGGACAGAAAATACAAACTTCTGAGTCTCCAATCTTTAATATAGATCATGTACCGCCACAAGTATGTGTTGTTTTAGTCTATACATCTGATGGGGTGATTTCTGAGAAGTTGATTGTTCGGTAGGTGGTATCCTAATTGTTAGCCGTGGTATATCATATTAAAATCTTGAAATCACCACGCCTTAGTTAAAGATTTAAGCCTCGATGAATGATATATAATCATACTAAAACGCCATACGATAACCCATTTTCATTCCAATATGAAGATGACTTAGATTAAAGGGTAGGTCTTCCCTATATTCAGAAGGACTGTGTCTGAAACGTGGGGATAGAAACAATGATTGATCATTACTCAAAGCATAGGTAGCTGAAAGTGATAGGTCTTACTGAAGCCTACTCAAAAAGAACAAGAAATTAGGCTATTCAATACTCTATAATTATTCAAATTCGCTCAATTATCGGTTAAAAAATGTAACTGATTCTACCATAATTTCCTGATTACAAATATTAAGGCTTTTCTGAATGTCCCTAAAAAGTGTAGGTGATTGAATATGAGTCTACCACAAAAGAAGTAGATTATATTGAAAAAGCATGGTCCTTCGAGAACCATGCTTTTTTACTGTTACATCTTAATTATTTTAATTGCTCATTATGGACATCCATCTATATCCATAAGGAATGTAGCCCCAAGTACGACTTCAAAATCCGAAGTTATCTGGACAAAATTCCCTGCTATTATGCTTGCATCTTTTCCTTGAAGAACTTTTACATCATTTGGCATTCCATCGATGATAATACTATTCTGAGCATAGTAATACGTCATATCAGGAATATTACCTGCGGTGATCAGTAGATCTAATGGACATACAAACGGAGTGATCAAGACAGTTGCTTCACTAGAATGTACCCTTCCTCCGTTGGCTATTGGGTCAGTTACTGTAGCTGTATTAGTGATGGTAATAGGATTTTGGACGATTAGCACATCATCTATGAACCATCCGACACCACCTCCAAAGCCAGTATCTTCTGTAAATACAAAACGTACCTGAGTCGTTCCTGCTGGAAGCAGTCCTGCAGATTCTATATAATTAACTTGAGTTCCTGTAAATGCTACTCCAGCATTGGCTGGGTTAAATGTGGAATTCAAAGCACCGTTGTATCCATTTTCTTGGAGAGGTAATCTGGTCCATGTAAGACCATCAGTAGTTGTCTCTAAAAATCCTCCATCAAAACCTGCTTGAGCATCAAATTTGTGCCAGAATCTTATTTGCTGATTTGTAAGGTTTGGGTCTAACATAGGACTCGTAAGTGTAGTATTATCTCCACCTAATCCAGAATTAGTAGTAAAGAAGTAAAAGTTCCCAGTATGCGCTTCCGTAGGATCATTGACTCTGTTAAATGAATTAAAGGTTCCAGAGGCAGCAGTCCATCCTTGAGCATTTGCTTCATAATCGTATTCTTCTAAAATTGTACTTGTAACTGTATTATTTACTAATGCTTCTATAGTCACTGCGGCAGAAGCATTGGCAGCAATACTTGGAATAGTAAATGTCACTATGTTATTAGTTTCAGTGAAAGGAGCTCCAGAAGCGCTAATAAAACTCATACCTGCAGGTAGTGCATCTCTAACTACCACGTTAGTACCAGTACTACCCGTGGGAGAAGTATTAGTGACTGTTAGTGTATAAGTGATATTTTGTAAGTTACCTACTGTTGATGCTGAGCTTGTTTTTACTATATCATAGAATACTTGGTTCGAATTACATCCTGTCGGTACTCCGAATCCATCGACTTCATCGCCTATATTATTAGTGGGGTCTTGAGCATTAAATCCAAGTCCCCTCTTAGCGAAAGCCTCCCATATCATACAACTGTGAGCCGCTCCATATAATAACGAATCCGCTTTAAGGATTCCATCTCGCATATCTACGAAGCGTGGATTCATTTCCTGCAAGGATATACCTTCTTGTATAAGTTTTAGTGCTACGTTATTACCGGCATTATTATTCGTAATCGTAGCAATATCTGTAACTTGATTGCCAGTTGTAGGAGGATTATAGTATTTATCATCATTGAAACCATATAAATCTACAAAACTCTGAGTCACTTCGCATAACATAGTACACCATACGAATCCAACACCATGTGGAATTGTAATCTCTGGTGCATTACCGATACCAAAACCGCCATTAGTACTACCTGCAAATGTATACTCATTCACACCCATATCTACACTGTACCTACGTGGTCTGATGCCTGCACCATTAGAGCCTTGATAAACAACATATGTTCCTATACCTCTATCTGGCAGAATACCATTAGGGTGATCATTTGTAGCTGGTTTTAGGTCACTCTGAGTTGTGGTTAGATATAAAGCGTAATAATCTGACCATCCTTCACCACCTTGCTCATCACCTCCTAGAGATCCACCATTGGCGAATTGTGGACTTGTACGGGTAGAAATACCATGACCATATTCGTGAGCGATAATACCATTGTCGAAATCTCCGTCTTTCTTAGGGATCGGTGCATTATCTTGTTTTAGAGATCCTACTACAGAGGCTCCAGATGCAAGAGCTGCTTTTAATAATAGTCCTGTATTATAGCTGACCATAACAGATGGTATCGTTATGGTATTGAGTGTAGGATCAGTTCCTCCCATTGCAATTACGGCATCGGGATTTCCAGTATCATTATTCATTATAATAACGCCAGCGGCACCACCTTTCTGAGCACCATCTACCTTTTCTACGAATGAGCAACTGCCTCGATCTATTAACACTATAGCATCAGTAACTGTATTACAAGGAATAGATCCTACTCCTCCTCCCATTCCACATCCTTCTGGGCTTCCACATCCGTCATTCACAAGTACATAATTCTTATTGAGTACAGGATTCATAAAAAGGTCTATAGGATTCGTTGGGCTATATAATGCGCCTTGGAGAGCTTCGAATTTATCGCCACCCATTATTGTAGTAGGCATATCTACAGTTGTAATCTGAACAAGGCTATCGGGTGTAGATGATGTCCATAGATACATCTGCATCTGACCGTTAACGCCATCTCTAAGTGTAAGAAAATTAGCATTGTTTGTACCACCGCCATCTTGAGCTTGGGCCAAAACTTCATCATTACCCTTATCGGGGGTAGTTTTCATAAAATTATCAAACTGAAAATTTCTCCCTACTTCTGTAAATCCAAAGTTGTAAAAGATATCATGTACTAAATTATTCCAATAGAAGAGATTGACAATGGCCGCATTTCTATTAGGAAATGTATTATTAGGATCCATTGTAGCAAACTCTGGTTCTTGTGTAAGGTCCCATGGGTAAATAAATTCACCAGGAGCTGTTTGTTGCGCTGCAGAGCCTGGATTAGGAGCTCCACCTAATGGACCAGGACTCGGGTCATAGAATGCATATACATTGTTCCCTTTCGTAAATGGATTTTCTGCCTGACCATCTGTACTTGTCCATCCAAATGGAGAAGCAATAGGATCTCCAGCTGTTGTAACTAATGTCTGCGTGCTTGTAGCTGACATGTCATTTGGAGCTTCAGCAGGCAAGTCCAATACAAGATATTCATTAGCTGGTGCCATCACCGCCGCATTATTTGACTTAGCTGTTATATTCTCATGATTATGATTACATGAGGCATGTACATCTCTTAGCTCAGTCATAGCGTCCCATCTTCGTGCACTTTCCATATGCATCTGATGATGCTGCTCATCTAAGATAGCTTGCTCCTCAGGTGAGGCATCATAGACTAACCCTCCTCCAAAAGAACAATGTAGTACCATGTCTCTGGTTTCTAATACTTTACCAGAATTTGCATCTACATATGTGATCCAATAATTTTGGCGATCTGCAGTATGTAATTGTGTTTCCCATGTCAGCGTTAGCTCATCATTTCTCCTGGTTTGTATATACATTAATCTGGCCTGGATGTCAGAGGCAGTGTTATCACTTCTCTCATATATGACATGTAAGTCAGACTCGGATTTATTCTCTTTAAGAATAAGCGGTGACTTATGGTCTATCTTGTGGAATCGCATAGAATTCTTCAGGGCCGTTTCTACGCTAATAGTTGGATTAGATGCATTGGCTTTATTTACTGAAAAATGATTTTGGCTATATAGCTTTTTATTTCTGCCATAAGTAAGAGTAATTAGTCCCTCTCTTACGTATATACCATTTAGCTTTTGTAAGGCGTGGACTTTACGTACGCCAGAATTTTCGTCGTATTGGTCGAAATTGATCTCGTACTCAATGTTATTGCTACTTTTTAGTTGTTGGTTGCTTTGGATAAAATCCTGGACGAGGGCGCTGGCGTTGCCTTTTTCTTGTCCTGATGATAAGATTGGAACTATAAATATGAGTATCAAAAGGGGGTATCTAAATTTCATCTATTGAGGGTTTTGATTGTAAAAGAATAGATTCAATTTTGAATAGCATTTAAAAGTACGAGAATAATTTACTTTTCGACCAAATTTCATTAGTTAAATTCAATAATGTAGAATATACATGTACAATCTTGTTCTGTCTCAGGGTATTTAGGTATAAAATATGGATAACTTTCGCTTTCTAAGAATTTAAGCAATCACTAAGCTTACTATTGTGAGCTCACATTATATTTGATTGGAGTTGATATGTTAACGATAGAGTTAATTCCATTCATATAGCATCTCAGCTGCACGCTGAGACGAGCATTACAGATGCCAATGTAAGTCTCTTTTAGACTATAATAAATTAATCTTAAAACGCCATACGGTAACCTAATTCCATTCCAACATATATACGACTTAGATTAAAGGGTAGGTCCTCCAAATGACCTGAAGGACTGTGTCTGAAACGTGGCGAAAGGAATAACGATTGATCATAATTCAAAGCATATATTGCTGAGAGTGATAGGTCATAACTGAAGCCTATTCTATTCTGAGACTGACCACTAACTATGGTCCATTCATTATTAGAATTGAGAACTGGTCCTGACTGCTGACGACTTAGATTCATAATAAGACCGAGACTCATATCTAATCCAAAATGACCTCCTCTAACAATATTATAATTATATCTCAAAGGAATATTGATCAATGTTTCTCTCAGTGGTCTCATGATGGTGCCTTTAGTAATGGTTTCTACCATTACAGAATCTCCGCGAAAACCACCCGACGTAAAGTAGGCCTCAGGATTATATTGAGACTGTGATTCTATGATAATTATATCCTGAGTATATTGATTATCGATATGCTGATATTCCAAGCCTACATTAATACTACTCTTGGAATTTATTTGTCTGCCAAGAGATATTGCTAGTTGAAAACTTGCTATAGGGTCCACTGCACGTTTCCATTCTTCAGGATTAGGAACGGGGTCCAGACCTTCAAAACTAATCTTATCAGATACAAACGAAGTTGTTGCACTCACTTGTCCATACCATAACTTCCTGTGTCTGACTGGCTTAATAGATTCATCAATTTCAGATATTAATAATCCATTTATAGAAGGCAATGGTCTGCTGTAGTCTAAGTCATAATCACGCTTTACGGAAAGTAATCCAAATGATCTAAGCGGCTTTCTTTCGTTTTCAAAAATGCTTAGGCTCACTTCTTTCTGACTTGGAAGCTTAGAGTTTAAGTTTGGGAGTGAGTAACTCTTATTTTTATTATCTGTACTCAAATCAAGACTATAGGATTGCGTAGCTATTGGTGTTCTATTAGCTTGTTGGTTATAAGAATTATCATTAATTATTCCCTTATTATTTTTCTGCGCAATCGAATTAGATGTACCTACAATAATTTCAGTATTAAGTTCTTCACTTTCTTGCTGAAGAACATTAGAAGAAAGTGTGGACGTCTCATTCAGTTGGACTGTCTCCTTGTTTATTGACTTATTATCGAGTTGCGTTTCTGTTAAGTTAGTTTCTGTGCTATCTAAATTAAATATGAACCACCCTGCTGAAATCAGCCCAATAAGCCCCAATGAATACCATAAAAGGAAAGGCATTTTTCTACGTGGCTTATTTGGATATATTTTATTCCATAGATCTTCTACGCCAGACATTGGAATCTCTGAGTGTGATAAATTGTCTTTGAAGAAATCGTCTATGTTGTTATGAGGCTTCATGAATTTTTTCTTTAGGCAGTATAACACTTAATTCTTTTCTGGCTCTAGCTACAAGGGTTCTGGAATAACTTTCTTTGATATCTAATTGCTTTGATATCTCTTTATGACTATAGTCTTCGATGGCAAATAAATTAAAACAAATACGTTGTTGCGCAGGTAGCTTGTGGAGTAATGTATAGAGTTCTTGATTTTCAAATTCATACTGAGGAATAAATGCTTCAGAATTAGAATTAACCTGTAGCTTGTCCCAGTTCTTCTTTTTTCTAATTAAAACCAATGCTTCATTCACGCAGATTTTTTTCATATAACCTGCCACCATTGCCTCCGACTTTAACTGTATGCTATCTATATTGGAGTAGATTTTTACGTAAGTGTTTTGAAGGACATCCTTGGCAGTACTTTCATCTGGGGTATATCGAAGTGCTGTGGCAAAAAGCCACTTATAAGAATGAAGATAGAGATCCTTAGCCGATCTCTTATCTCCATTTTTGAAGTCCTTTATTATATCGATAAAAGTCACAGATTCTTATTCGGGCTTTGCCCTGAAGGTTCCAAAAATCATATTTCTCGCTGGATCAGACGATCTTAAATTCCCTTCTATATATTCGAAGATACCAGGTGATATTTCTGGGCCAATAGAAATAAATTGAATTTTAACATTAGTAAGTGGGTGTATTTGCATATCTGTACCACCACTTCCATTAGTTGATATTTGATCTATACCGACCTCGGGAACATTATCAAATTCTAAGTCAATATATTCCGCTGTAGTAGAGCCTCTTAGTACCAATCTATATCCACCTGTGTTTACAGAATAATGAATAAATGCAGGATCAATGACGAATTTTTCCACTATAATGCTTGGAATAATAGTTTCAAATCTATAATAGAAATACTCTTCAGGTAATACATCACATGCTTTAAAATCTTCAAGATTTAAGTCTTGAATCTGATCAGAAATAGCTATTTCTATAGAAGCGGTAAAGTCAATGGTATTGAATATTTGAACCGTGCCTTCATATTCCCCGCAGGTAGGAAAATCAATATCAAAACGACCATCTGTATAAACAGGAAAAATATAGCTATTATTTTCAAGATTAATTATTACTAAACCTTCAGTTAAAGGTAAATCACTACAGTCAATTGCATTACCAGTCAAATTCACGAAAGTGATTTCTGTATCATTTGATATAATTATAGGATCTAACTCTATTTTGCCTGGCTCATATGGTCCAAGATTTATCGTTTCGATTATTTCTCCACAATAGTTTAATATTTCCAGAGTTAATACCTCTCCACTCGGTACATTTATAAATCTAAAAGATCCATCATCACAAAGCCAACCGCCTGTGCCTTGGAATGAATCTCCATCTAATCTCACTTGAAAAAAAGAAAGTCCTTTTGTGAAGTTACTTGTAACAATAGAGCCGCAGATATCTACAGGATCTATCTTAACATCAACATTCCAAGTGCTGAAATGAGATACCTCACCCACATACCTATCACCATCCAGTACTGCGCTACCTTCTTCTACCCAGTAACCATTCGCCTCATTATAATTCCAGAGTGGAATTTCTTTAGGTGCATTTGCCCTTATTGATTGAGGTACAGGAAATTCGAGAACGGCTGTGCTGCCTTCACTTAGATTTAGTTCAGATCCATCAGTAGCTTCGAGCTCTACCTGTAGCATACCATATGTAGACAGGCCCGCAAGCTCTCCCTCGGAATCTATAGCACTCAGGTCACCTACCATTCTAAGATTTAGATCTTCTGATGTTGGGTCTATCCATGACATAAAAACATTATACTCGCCTGAGTAAGATTGTCCAGTGGCATTTACTATTCCATTAGCTGGTAATGAAATCACTGCTCCATTAATATCGCTGAGTTCTCCACCTTGCGAGGCAGAAAGTTTCCCCAATGAGACCTTTTCCTTAAGCAGAATTCTCGTATAATTAATTCTTCCTTCTAACAATGCCACTCTTCTAAATCCGTCAAATTTTCCAGAAGAATTTACAGATAGATAAGCTGATCCTCCTTTTACTTCTACATTTAGAAATCGAAAGTCTCCTTTATCATCTGTCATAACTTCATGCACAGGCAGACAACTGAGACATGTTACAAGAGCATCACTGATAGGCAAACCAGCTTCATCTTCGACGCTACCGATAAGGTTACCCTTCAAAAGTTCTACGGGGTCGGGAAAAATTATTTCAGGTTCTTCCAGTATAAGGGTATCAGTAGAACAGGAAGCAAATATTATTATCCAAATGGCTATAATTGATAAAATGGAAGTTGTTATGTTTTTCATGACTAGTATGTTTAACTAATATATGATCTGCAAGAGCTATTCGCGACAGGGAATCGTGTATTAATTTAGCGTAATCCATACTAATCTTACTTCAGACATTTATATACAACAAACTTATCATTTTCACTGACGCATATTACAGTTGGGAATATTCTTTTTAAATGGGTCAAATAATTTAAATGCTTGTTAGCAACAATCTGTAGGTTCCCGTTTACATTTAGGCACCTGTAGCATTCTTTGAAAAGCTGGAGCGTGATATCTATACTTATTTCGTATTCTATATGGAAAGGAGGATTAGTTACAATTAGATCGAAGGTGTCATCTTCGAAAGTAGATAGGTTATTATTATAATGGTGGTGTACATTTTCTCCTTCTATATTTAATTTACCAGATTCTACAGCGAGGTAGGAGTCGTCCATTAAGTGTATCTCGGCATTAGGTAATTGCAGCATTATCTCTCTAGCGATTACACCATTACCTGATGCTAAGTCTAAGATTTTGTTATCTATAGATCTCAATTCTAACTGCTCTATGAAATACTGGGTTGCATAATCGATATGCTTAGCGGAGAACACACCCCAGTATTGTCTGTACGTATGAGCATTGTACTCTAAAGTGTCAATAGGTTCTACAAAGGGTACATCTTTCATTTTAGTCAATGTCATCAATCGAGCCTTTTTTTGTGCTCGACTTTGTACAACACATTCAAAATACTTTTCTGCTATATCTAGCAACTTTGGACTAAAATGCCGAGTCATGAATGCACAAGCGACAGTTACTACGTCAGTAGAATTCTGAGTAATCTGCTGCAGATAGAGTTCGAATAATGCTAATGATTTAGGAATTTTTATAAGAGCAAATTCTAATTTGGCATCGAAAATCGAGAGTGGATTAGATATTTCGGCAGAAGGAAGATTATTGTTCTTAAGATTTAATTTTATAGCTTTCTCTTGAGACTTAGTGGTTACGACGATGGTTGGATTATAAGAGTGTAGATGACAGCTCAAGTATCCAAATCGGTCATGATATATTGCTGTTTTAGTGGGCTTGTTGTTTAAGCTATTGTATTCTTGCAAGAGATATTCGTCCGCTGCGCTGTAGGGTCTTAGGGATCGATCCTTGGAAGCGTCGTGCCTTTCTATGTTGTAAGTGGTAGTTGGATTAGTCATGGATTATTCATTTTATACGATAATTACTTTCTGATCCATCTTTATGCAATTAGGAAGTACTTACTATTCTCAAGATGAATCTTGATATCACTGTTAGATTGGTAAAGACAAGCACAAATGAGTGATTATTTGCTAATTTTAAGATGGAATTCAAGAATTAATTTCTATAAAAAAATGCATCATGAAATTACTATCGCTCTTAAAACGAATCGGACTAGGTTTACATAAAATGCTTCAGAAATTTGTTGCAATATTTACTTACTTAGCTGTTTTTTCATTTATAATATCAGTTTATTCAATGTGTAAATCAATAAATAATTCAAAAAAGATTCAAGAAATAATAATTAATTCCGAAAAGAAAATTACAGCTGAATTGAATTCTCCAGATAAAGATTTATATCAATACTTAATTAATACTTACCAGCCATTGTATAACGAGTATTTTTCTAATATGGGTAACTATTTTAGTTCTCAAATTATAATTGATAAGAAAAAAAACGAGATGAGTAATTCTTCTGTCGATGAATCGCTTTTAAAGGAATTAGGAGCAGCTAAGAACTGGGGAACTGATAGTTATAATGATGCTAATAAAATAATAAGGAAATTGAATGATTCAGGATCAAGTTTGAGAATGTTATTCGAAGAAGTTAACTCTGATTCTATCTCTATTAAATTTGAATCATTTTTTGAATCTTTTAGTAAACATCATTATTATTTATTAGGCTATAAAAATCGAGAGAAAGACCTTCAAAAATCTCAATCTAATCTAAATGAAAGCCATCGGAAACTTTTAGATGCTATAAAAACTGTGGGTCTGAAAAAATCTGACAGTTTCATACAATGATTAAAAATTTTGAATACTCCTACTTCCCACTCATATAATCAATAGTCAACTGCGACAAAGCCTTCACCCCAGTAATCATTCCTGACTCATCAATAAAGAAATCTGGTGTGTGATGTGGCGCAACATCCTTAAGTTCTGTATCTAATGGCTTACCTCCTACGAAGTAATACAGTGCAGGTATCTTCTGTGCAAAAAATGCAAAGTCTTCTGCTCCAGTACTGGCGACGGTAACCATGACGTTATCTTCTCCAGCCGCGTTATATAGACTACCGATCATTTTTCTGGTAAGGCTGGGGTTGTTGTATGTGACTGGGTAGCCTTCTTCTATAGTGATCTCTGCTACAGCACCAGATGCTTCGGCTATATTAGTGACTGTCGTTCTGATTTTTTCATGTATGATCTTCTGCATATCTACATCTAATGTTCTGATGGTACCGATCATCTCTACTTCTTCGGGTATGATATTACTTCTGAGTCCACCCTTGATTTTACCTATGCTGATGACTGCTGCATTTTTTGTTAGGTTGGTTTGTCGACTGACGACTGTCTGTAAGCCCATTATGATCTGCGCAGATACCGTAATTGGATCTACCCCATCCCATGGTCTCGATCCGTGGGTTTGTTTGCCTTTGACTTTTATGACCATTCTATTGACGGCGGCCATTATGCCGCCTACTCTGTATTTTATTTTTCCCACATCTGTTGCTGCATTGATATGCTGACCGAACATGACATCAATACCATACTTTTCTATTAATCCTTCTTTGACCATAAGTGCTGCCCCACCTTCTTCTCCTGGGGGCGCTCCTTCTTCTGCGGGTTGGAATACGAAGACGACTTTGCCATTTAGCTGGTCTTTCATTTTTGCTAATACGTGTGCTGCACCTATAAGCATAGCTATATGTGTATCATGACCACATGCATGCATAACACCTACTTTCTCACCGAGAAACTCTGCGGTTTCCTTAGAAGCAAATACGACTGGCGTACGTTCTGTAACAGGTAGCCCATCTATATCCGCTCTAAGACCTACTGTAGGACCAGGTCTACCTGTATCAAATACGGCTACGACACCAGTTTTGGCAATACCTGTATCTACTTGGAATCCCATCTGAGTCATGATGCTTGCTATTTTCTTAGCAGTATTAAATTCTCTATTAGATAATTCTGGTGTCTCGTGGAATGATCTACGCAATGCAATGATTGTTTCCTCTATTTCTTTGGCGTGTTTTTCTATTTCAGCAGATGTATTAGATTGGCTGATGACTGGACTTATAATTAGCATCATCAGGAGTGCAAGTAGTGTATGTTTCATTTCATTAATTATAATAGAAACAAGTTACGGAATAGTTTTTCTGCTGGTACAATACTTTATATAAATGTTTGATATAGATTCTGGGAATGCATGATTATAGGTCATTGAGGTTCTGCGACCACTCTGTGGTCGAATGGTGTTCCTGTTTTGGTTTTATAACATAATTAGACCTCGCCGAGGTCTTTTCCTGTCTTCGCCACTTGCTGAAAATTTGAGCTAGAACCCCTATGATTACTAAGTTTAATTTTAAAAATGGGTGTCCCGTGGCTAAATTTGGTCATGTTTATCCGAAAAAAGAGGAACAAGTCAG
>Ga0209185_1000394_pt1 | contig 53066 bp, 51 predicted proteins | sample SidtaG_2_FD_187425 | JGI IMG/M metagenome (GOLD analysis project Ga0209185, IMG submission 187425) | Marine algal microbial communities from Sidmouth, United Kingdom - Sidmouth_Asex2 metaG (SPAdes) (version 2) | ecosystem: Host-associated > Algae > Red algae > Unclassified | place: Sidmouth... | reverse complement strand
CGATACCGGCAATAATACCGAGATGGTCAATATCCTGAACGTCTATCTCTTGAGGTGAATACATGGACTTGCGTTGAAGGACAACCTCACAATTATCCCTTGATGGTTAGTACCTGCTGAATGTCGGTTAAAAGGCAACAGTTTTCCATTAAAGACCTGGCAGAACTTAACCAGCAATTGAGTACTCCCATCGACATTGACCTGAAACGCCCCCAGCAAAAATCCTATCCCCCGATTCATGGCCTGTATTTGCTTTTGCGGGCAACGGGGATGGTCAAAATCAAGGCAAAAGGGAAAAAGCAATACCTTGTGCTGAATGCCCCTGTCTATGAGGTATGGCAACAGTTCAATCCGACGGAACGCTATTGTACGCTGCTAGAAGCGTGGCTGGTGCGAAGCCATGAAGAAATGCTGGGTGAGCACCAAGGAGGGCATTTTACAGAAGGAGATCGCTGTTTACAAAGCTGGCAGCGAATCACTTCTAAGCAGAAGCATACGTTTAATCAAAAGAATGCTGTCCAAGATCATTTCAACTACTACCCTGGATTGCATAATTTAGTGTTAATGGAGATGTTCGGTCTGCTGAAAATCACTACAGGCAAACCTGAGACTGGCAAAGGATGGTGGATTAAAAGTATTGAGGCTTTGCCTTTAGGAAATCCCATCCTATCGCTGCTGAAGAATGCCTATATAGCCAATGGTATGGTCTGGCTATCTGAGGTCGATCCATCAGTACCTTACGATGAATTGCAAGATATCTTACAACCCTATTTCCCAGAATGGCAGAAAACGCTAGTCTTACCCAGCTCTGGGTTCCGACCCGGTCGCCACATTTTTAAGGTCAGTTTAGGGAAGGTCTGGCGACGGATAGCCCTATCAGGAGAGGCGACTCTAGAAGATCTGAGTTCTCTCATATTAACTGCCGTTGATTTTGATTCTGATCATCTAGATTCTTACACCTACACTAATGATCTGGGTCGTGAGGTGAAAGTTCTACATCCCTATGCAGAGGGAGACCTATCAACTGATGAGGTCAAAATTGGTAGTCTTCCCCTGTCAGAAGGAAGTGTAATGGAATATCTATTTGATTTTGGCGACTGTTGGCAATTTCAAGTGCAGCTAGAAACGATTGAGCTAAACTTTAGCCCTGATTCAAGTGCTCAAAAAACTAAAAAAGCTAAGAAAAAAAAGACCCAACAGCCTATTGGAGAAATCATTGAGGTTCATGGAGAAGCACCTGCCCAATACCCAAGTTGGTAAATGATTGTGGCATGGCAACTGCAGCTGGCTTCGGTTTTTATATTAAGACAAAAAACCTTAAAACCCCGTCACGTTATAGATTTTCCTGGATTGAAAAAATTATAAAGGTTTCCGGGCGGGCACGCCCACCCGTCGAGGGAATTTGGGATCGGTTGGCTGGTGCTTACGTAGATAAATACAATGTCTTACCCCTTGCGATAATGGCATGTTGACTTGGGCTACAGTTATGAGTTCTCCCCCTAACTGCGGTAACACCGCTGATAACGCCTGCTGTTCCTTATCAGTCCATTGACCTCGATAAAGCACGGCATAGCCCTTGAGAGTTAGAAGGGGCAACGCATATTCGGCACAGACAGATGCCGGACCGACAGCTCGGATCAAAGCCAAGTCAAACGACTCTCGATCAGAGGGGTGTTGACCGAGATTTTCGGCGCGATCGCAACACATCCCCACATTCTCCAACCCTAGTTCAGCCGTCATCTGCTCCAAAAAAGTTAGTTTTTTTTGCGTAGAATCGAGCAACGTGACCTGCCAGGTCGGTTTAAGGATGGCGATTGGCAACCCTGGGAAACCACCACCTGTGCCAATATCAACAACCCGCAGGGGTAAGGCGCGATCTACCGACACATTAGACAATAGGCTTTGCAGCCAACTGAGAGTGACAGATCCATGCAATAACCAAGGCGCAATTCCCACCACAGAATCCCACAAATGTTTCTCCCAGAAATCTTGAGGGTCAGTTATCCGCGTTAAATTGAGCTGTTGATTGACCTGCAAGATTTGCTGAAACAGCCTTGCAAACTGCCGCTCTTGCTCAAGGGAAGGCTGCCATCCCAAGGTTTGCAACCACACCTCAGATCGACTGGGTAGCTGGGGAGAGTTGCTCATGGCATGGCAGTCTCAAGCTATTTCTAAGAAAGTCTACAAATTGGAAATGGTTCGGGCCATTTGGAAATCCATATCTGTCAACCCCCCAGCATCATGAGTCGTCAAGGTAATATCGACCTGGTTATAGCTGATATAAATATCGGGATGATGTCCGGACGCTTCGGCAGGGTCTACCAAGCTATTTACAAAAGCCATTGCCGCCAGAAAATCTTTGAACTTGCGAGTAATTTTTAAGGACTGGCCATCCACCGTCCAATCGGGTAGAGACTGTGCCCGTTCGCGAATAGTCGCGTCATCTAACTTAGCAGCCATAGGGGAACCTCCCATCCTCAGTTTGCAGACATGTCACCTGTCGCACGAGTGCGATTCAGACTAAGATCCTGTCTTTAGTTTGACATGAATGTCGTAGCGCGTACTCCACTCATTCTTGATAGCCGTAGTCACCCCAATGGTTTCAATCCCTTTCATCACCTTCGTGGTTTCTGGCGTCAGTTTGGGCAACAGCGGATTGGTGTCTAATAACCCCAGCATCCGGGGCATATCAACAAAGAAATGACCATTATTGGGATTGAGATCTGAATCCGTTACTGCTGCAAATTTGGCAGCCTGGGTCAAATTCTCCGGCGGCGGTTTGATCAGGCGGTTGGCAAGCGGCGCCCCAAAGGTTAAAAAGGCCACATCATTATCCAACCAGCCATGACTAGCAATGGGCAGCCCCGGTGGAACTTGCCAGTTAATCACCGTCTTTTTATCAATTTTGGATTCCGACACCAAAATATCAAAGCGATCGCGCATGGCATCATCCAAGGCTTGAAACGCCTGATTGGCCGCAGCCCGATCCTTGGCTTTAGCCAGTAAGACCACCCCCACACCCGTTTTCTTGGCAGCTTGGGCGGGTACCACTGCCCCAGAAAATTCGCCATCCATCCAGTTCGCAAACTGGTTGTTGAAATCAATGCCGATGCGTTGATTCAAATCATCGTTCCAAGCTTTAGGATTGAGGGGAAATACCAACTTTGCCAAATTGCCCTGAGCATAATCCCGCCACACTTGCTGAAAATTTCCGCCAGAAGTCATCATCAACGTGTCTTGAGGTAAGTGCTTGGCAATATCCTTCGCGTTATTTTCTGCCTTGAGGGTGTCTTTGGCATCGGGCTTTAACCAAGAAATTGCTTTGAAGTGGACGCCATCTTCTACTAACCGCAGGGTTGAACCAATCGCTTGCACATTCTGAATACGTTCTTGACTGGTCGGGGATAAGGGTGCCTGACTCATCTGGGCGGCAGCAGTAGGGACATTGATATAGACCCTGGCGATCGCATCCTCACTTTCAATCTCTTTGAGAACCTCCTGATAGCGAGGGACGTCTGCTAAAGCGGGTTTTCCTTTGTAGGTATCTACTACTGCTTCAATAGGGGCATTCGCCTCTGTGAACACCAGCCAGCGCTCATCTAATGTCGCAAAACCATATCGTTTGCCATCTTTCGCCTTAAATTCATTGATTTCCGTCTGCTTGTAAGTCCGTTTGTCTCGCTGGCTGGCCGCAGCCAGTAGCTTACTCTTAAACAGTTTTTCAAACTGACCTTGATCTTGAATAGGCACCACCCAAAGAATCGCTTGCTGACTTTGGGTTTTGACCGACTCGACGGTAGGGGGCAACAGGGCCATCGTCAGTTGACTGGCTGACCACGGCCGGATATTGTCGACATAAGAAAGGCCATGGGTTTTGAGGACGTTGGACTCTAGCGTTTGCACCCTTTGCTGCAAGTTTGCTTGGCTATCGGCAGTGCCAAACTTAGTCATCTTTTGCCATTGCCCCGCATCGGTAGAGAGGGTAACACTCAACATCACATCCCTAGGAACAACCTTGGCTCCTAACGGCAAAGGCCCTGATTTTTGATCGCTTTGAAGGAGCAAAAAGGCCACCGAGCCACCGATCACTAGCAGAGCAGCTCCCCCTATCGTCAGCAACAATGAACGATGCCGTTTTTTTAGGGCCTTCCGTTTAGTTAGGTTCTGTCTAGTTCGTTTTTCGCTCATTAGTGCGTTTAATCCAAGGTTTAGAGGTCAGTATGCACAACTTCACTAACTTTGGTAAAGTCTTTTCCCCAAAATTAGAGATAAATACAGGCCATCACTTTCCCCCTATTTAATTTCTAGCGGTCAGTCTATAAAACCCAAAATCGACCCATACATCCACCGCATTTTAGAATGGTGGCGTTTTTTTGCAACCTCAAAAAAGGATGACTCGCTGGCGATGAAGCATTGTCGGGATGTTGCCTTTGAGCAAATGAGGTTAATTTTCTTCCTCATTTGCTCACAACGTCTTAGTTGTTCCTGGTGATTCGATCACTTCAAAAATTGAGAATGAGCCCTCCTTTATTATTGGCCCATCCTACATTTCCTCTTGCTGAAATAAGGGTTTCTTGCTACAAATTACAGGTAATTCAACCTAGTAAAACAGGGATATCCCAGTGACTTTTGTGCAGAATCCCCCTAGCCGAAATCGAAATACTGAGCCAGACCCATTGCCTTCCCCAGAAATAATGTTGGCATCTGCTCGTGAAACCTATGCAGCCTATTGTCAGATTCATGTTGATGCTCAACCGCCAATTGGGGTAGCAATGGATCGAAATACAGGCCGAGGTCAGCTCATTTTTTCTGAGCAGCCCATTCTATTACCACACGAATGTTTTATTTCTGTTGATCAAATGCAGGCTATTGAGCAAGTACAAACCGAAGACGCTCCCTAAACCAAAAATATAGAAGTCCATCAAAGGTGGGTATCCTTCTATTGGGGAGAGGCCGCCTTAGCAGACGCTCTAGCCAATCTCAAATTTTGGAGGGGCAATTAAGGGTAAGGATAATCCACGAGGTTATCTCACATCCACCGTTGCAATAGTCATATGAGTTGGGCTGTAATCTTTATTTATGGGCTAGTGATCAGCCTCGGTGCTGCAGTGGGCAGCTTTTTAAATGTTGTTATCTATCGGCTACCGGCAGGTTTATCACTCCTTCGTCCTCCCTCTCGCTGTCCCCAGTGCCATACCCCACTTAAACCCTACGATAATATTCCTGTGTTGGGCTGGCTATGGCTGAGGGGCAAGTGTCGATATTGTCGGACCCCTATTTCTAGTCGGTATCCTTTGGTTGAAGCGTTTACCGCGTTGATGTTTCTGGGAATTTTTCTGCTGTTTGGCTATCAACTGTACACCCTGGGATATTGGCTGTTTGCCAGTGTCTTGATTTCCTTGGCACTGATTGATTTTGATGTCATGTTGTTACCCAACCCGCTGACGAAGTTGGGCGTCATTTCGGGATTAGCCTTTCAAAGCATTGTTGGCTGGCATGCCAGTGGCCTAGCAGGTACAGCCACCAGACTCATCTTTGGAACGATCGGGGTAATCGTCGGCATCTGGCTGATTGATGTCATTGGCATCCTGGCCACATTGGCCTTTGGTCGACCCGCTATGGGCGGGGGCGACAGCAAACTCATGGCGATGATTGGGGCTTGGCTGGGTTGGGAATATGTGCTGCTAACCTTATTTCTAGCTTGCTTTGCTGGCTCTGTTGTGGGTATAGGAGGCCGTGTCTTTGGCAAAATTGGACGCTTCCAAGCTATTTCTTTTGGCCCTTTTTTAGTGATTGGGGCATTGTTATGTATGCTGGCCGGGGCCCAAATTTGGTCGGGCTATCAGCAGGGGATCTTGATGCTGTATGACTGGATGGGCATTCAGTTAGGGTAAATATTCCGTCACGACGTTGCTCGGGTTGATTGCCAAAACACCGAAATCCACAAACTCCGGCGGAGAACCGGAGTATACTGGTCAAAGGCTGTCGTTGCCTCGGGGGGGCTTGCCCTGTGGAATTGTCATGTAAATGTGAGTATGCGGTTTTGGCGTTGCTGACGCTGGTAGAGCATTACCGTCAAGGCGATCCTCTACAAATTCGCCAAATTGCAGCTCAGCAACATATTCCAGATCGATATTTAGAACAGTTGCTCGCCACGCTGCGTCGGTCAGGACTCGTCTTTTCCCAGCGAGGGGCCCGAGGGGGCTATCTACTGGCCCGAGCCCCCTGGAAGATCACTCTCTTAGAAATCATCAACTGTATTGAGGGTAGAGAGTCTCCCGTGCCTGTTTCCCCCAACCCCAACATGACGCTAGAGAAAGTGGTCGTCCAGGAAATTTGGCAAGAGGCAGATCAGGCGGCCAATACGGTTCTCCAAGACTGCACCTTACAGGATCTGTGCGATCGCCGAGATGTTAAACAACAAATCGACTTAATGTATTACATTTAAGCTCATCAAAGCGCAGATAATAGCAATTCACCCTTCAAGAGACGGCATTATCTATCCATCCTTTAGTAGAGAATTCCATCATGCGTATTGCCCATGACATTACCGAGCTGATTGGTAAAACTCCCTTGATTCAACTGAATCGGATTCCGGCAGCGGAGGGCTGTTTAGCCAAAATTGTCCTCAAGATGGAAAGTCTGAATCCCTCGTCTTCCGTTAAAGATCGGATCGGCAGCAATATGATTACCATTGCCGAAAAACAGGGGCTGATTCACCCCGGCAAAACCATCTTGGTAGAACCCACCTCTGGCAATACTGGGATAGCCCTGGCCATGGTGGCAGCCGCCAAGGGCTATCGCTTAATTTTGACCATGCCGGAAACTATGAGTGCTGAACGTCGCGCCATGTTACGGGCCTATGGTGCCCAGCTTGAACTCACCCCTGGGTCCGAAGGCATGCGGGGCTGTATTGAACGGGCTCAGGAATTGGTGGACAGCATGCCCGACGCCTATATGCTTCAACAATTCAGCAATCTAGCCAATCCCCAAATCCATCGCCAAACAACGGCTGAGGAGATTTGGGCAGATACCGATGGTCAGGTGGATTGTTTAATCGCTGGCGTCGGCACAGGCGGAACGCTTACGGGTGTAGCAGAAGTCTTAAAGGCCCGCCGAGCCTCTTTTCAAGCGATCGCGGTTGAGCCCGAAGGCAGTCCCATTTTATCGGGGGGCTCTCCTGGCCCTCACAAAATCCAGGGGATTGGGGCTGGATTCATTCCCCCGGTCTTAAATGTGGATTTGATTGATGAAGTAGTCCTGGTGAAGGATGAAGATGCGATCGCCTACGGTCGTCGCCTAGCCCGCGAGGAAGGGTTGCTTTCAGGAATCTCGTCGGGTGCAGCCCTGTGTGCCGCGATTCAGGTTGCCAAACGTCCTGAAAATCAAGACAAACTGATTGTCATGATTCAACCTAGCTTTGGTGAGCGCTATCTAAGTACACCGCTCTTTCAGGATGCAGACGCTCAATAGATATCCTGCCAGCTTGCCCCCCCCTTCATGACTATGACAGGTCTGCTATACTGGCCTCGACTTGTCGCTGGGCCTATTGGTTGTGAAGATACGTCGCCTCATTCCCTTCCCGTCTTACTCCACAGAAGCATGGGCTGCCGAAGCTCGTTTCCTACACTGGTTAACTCTGTTGTGGCTAGGGATTGGTCTCGTTGTCTTATTTTCGGCTTCCTACCATGCGGGTTTGATTGAGTCAGGCGATGGTCTCTACTATTCCAAGCGCCAGTTATTGGGAGTTGGCTTGGGATTGATTGGCTTTTGTGCTGCTATCCATATCCCCTTGCGGCAGTTGATGAGAGTCTCGGCACTGGGATTCTTTTCCTTCTTGCTCTTGATTTTTGTCACCAAAGTGCCGGGCTTGGGGATGGAAATTAACGGTGCTACTCGATGGATTGATATTGGTCCTTTCCCCTTACAGCCGTCAGAGCTGATCAAGCCGTTTTTGATTTTGCAGAGTTCTTATATTTTTAGTCGTTGGTCTCGGCTCACCATGGGGGAGAGAGTCTGGTGGTTGTCTCTATTTGCACTCACTCTCTTGGGCATTTTGATCCAGCCCAATCTGAGCACCACTGCCTTATGCGGCATGACCTTGTGGCTGATTGCCTTGGCAGCAGGCTTACGATATCAATCTTTGCTGCTCACCGCTCTAGCTGGTGTTGGATTAGCAGTGATTAGTGTTCTGCGGAACCCCTACCAGCAAAGCCGAATTCTCTCTTTTTTGAACCCCTGGGATGATGCCCTGGGCAATGGTTACCAACTTCACCAAAGTTTATTGGCCGTTGGTTCGGGTGGCCTCTTAGGCACAGGCTTTGGTGAATCACAACTGAAGTTATCCTACTTACCTATCCAGCACACTGATTTTATCTTTGCGGTCTTTGCCGAAGAATTTGGGTTGATCGGGGGACTTTGCTTTTTGCTGCTGTTAGGTATTTACAGCATTTTGGCCCTACGGGTGGCGATGAAATCGACGCATACCCTCCATCGTTTGGTGGCGATTGGGGCCATGATTTTTTTGGTCGGTCAAGCCTTCATTAATATTGGTGTTGTGATTGGGGTGCTGCCTACCACAGGCTTGCCACTGCCGCTCTTCAGCTACGGCGGTAACTCCATGATTTCCAGTTTGTTGATTTCGGGTTTATTAATTCGGACAGCTCGCGAAAGTCAAAATGCTGCAGTGGTCGCTATTCCTCATGAGCACGAGCCATCCCCTGCTTTTATTCGCTTAGTGGGAGACAATTCATCCGTTGCGACTGCCAGACATCATGCTGCCGCAAACCCACCGCCAAGGTTACGGCACTCACGATCAGACAAGCCGCTTACCTTAGCTCGGCGACATCGGTTCTCGTCACTTCTGCATAAAATTTTTCGGAGATCGCAGCCATCGACACCCCTGGCGACGCAATCTCGGGAACGGAAGATTTCCCAGGCTACCCTAGCGACGAAAAAGCAGCAACTCAAAAAACGCCGACAGCGTCGACTTCGTTAAGGTTAAGATCAGTCACAAACTATTATTTGTGACATTCCTCATCAGGCAGCTCTTAACCCATGCTGGAAACACTAGAAATTCAGCTCTATCATTTAGAACAATTTGCCAATACTATCGTATCGACCCAACTGACCCATCTCACGTTACTAAGTGTTGGGGTGATTTTTATGGCGGGTCTATTAACAAGCCTAACGCCCTGCACGCTATCAATGCTCCCGATCACAGTGGGCTATATCGGTGGCTATGAAACTGAAAACCGATGGCAGGCCATGGCCCAATCGATCTGGTTTTGCCTGGGATTAGCGTTGACCTTGGCTGGGTTAGGGATTGGCGCCGCGCTATTAGGGAGAGTCTATGGCCAAATTGGTGTGGGTTTAGCGATCGCAGTCAGCATAATTGCGATCATCATGGGCCTCAATCTGCTAGAAGCCCTGCCTTTGAGACTCCCGAGCTTTTCTGGAGCGGAGCTAATTTCCGATCAGTTACCAAGGGGAGTGCGATCTTTTCTATTAGGACTCACCTTCGGGCTGGTCGCCTCTCCTTGCAGTACGCCTGTGCTTGCTACTTTGCTGGCCTGGATCTCCAGTACTCAGGACCCAATCCTCGGTGGCAGTCTATTATTGTCATACACGGCAGGCTATACCGCTCCTCTAATTATTGCTGGCACGTTTACAGCAGCCATCAAGCGGTTTTTGGCGATTAGACGCTGGTCTGCCTGGATCACGCCTGCTAGTGGTGTGTTGCTTGTGGCCTTCGGCGTATTTTCTTTGCTCACCCATGTCTTGCCTAGTACAGCGGTGTAAATCTGTTCAGTTTCAACCCCTTGATCAAATCCCATGACCTCTAATCTTGGCCAACCCCAATCATTTCTGAAAAAAGTCTTGGTGCCTGTCTTAGCCGATCTACGCCTCGCCATTATATTGTTGCTGGCGATCGCACTCTTTAGCATCTCTGGCACGGTCATTGAGCAAGGGCAATCCTTGGAATTTTATCAGGCTAATTATCCAGAGGATCCAGCATTATTTGGGTTTTTAACTTGGAAAGTGCTCTTGCTCATCGGGTTAGATCATGTGTATCGGACGTGGTGGTTTTTGTCGATCCTGATTCTGTTTGGCACTAGTCTGACAGCTTGCACCTTTACCCGCCAGCTTCCGGCCCTAAAAGCAGCTCGCAACTGGAAATTTTATACTAAGCCTCGCCAATTTGAAAAACTAGCCCTCAGTACCACCCTTGATCCTGACCAAAAATCCGCCTTACTAATAGCTTTGCAAAAGAATCGGTACAAAATTTTCGAAGAGGATCAAAGCCTCTATGCCCGCAAAGGCATTGCCGGACGCATTGGCCCGATCATTGTCCATGCCAGCATGATCCTAATTTTGCTGGGATCTATTTGGGGATCCTTAACCGGATTTATGGCACAAGAAATGATCCCTAGCGGCACAACCGCAAAGGTGGGCAATATTGTGAAGTCGGGTCCCTGGTCTGCCCCTCAAATCCCTCAAGACTGGGCCATACATGTCAATCGCTTTTGGATCGATTACACGCCCGAAGGTCAAATCGATCAGTTTTATTCAGACTTATCGATTCTGGATGAAGACAATCAAGAAGTCGATCGCCAAACGATCCATGTCAATCAACCCTTAAAACATGAGGGTGTCACCCTGTATCAAGCAGATTGGTCCATCGCCGCGGTGCGGGTGCAGATGAATAACAGTCCTGTGCTGCAATTGCCGATGGCTCCCCTACAGGCTCCTGGGGGCGGGCGATTGTGGGGAACCTGGGTACCAACTAAGCCCGACCTCAGTGCTGGGGCTACCCTATTGACGACAGATTTGCAGGGCACAGTAGTGGTTTACGATCAGGCGGGTCAGCTCGTCTCTACCGTCAGGAAGGGTATGGCTACGGAGGTCAATCAAATTAACCTAAAAGTAGTTGACCTCATCGGCAGCACGGGTTTACAGATTAAGGCCGATCCTGGTATTCCCTGGATTTACAGCGGTTTTGGACTATTGATGCTGGGCGTGATCATGAGTTATGTGTCCCACTCCCAAATCTGGCTATTAATGGCTGATGACCAACTCTATCTGGGTGGCCGCACCAACCGGGCACAGTTGACCTTTGAACGAGAATTTGTGGAGATGATTGAGCAGCCTGATCTGAGTGCGGATACATCTCCAGCAATATCAACCGATGCGGAACCTCAAGAGGTTGCCAAGTTATAGTCCTGCCCTAGTAGCAACTTAATGTTGAGGATTGGCTATCCCGAGACCAACGATGTTCGGGAAGCATGCCGCTCGCAAATGTCTAGCCCTATCACCCCCACTATGTCCCAGCAACCTGACTCCAAACCCTCTCGATCTTCTCTGAACGAGGCTCAGCTCCAACAACTACGCGCAGAACTCAAGTCGCCCTATAAGGGGGTGCGGCGGTTTTTTTATATCGCTTTCGCGGGTTCTGCTCTCGTGGGTGCTGTTGTATTCTTTTTTCAATTATTGGCAGGCCAGCCCATGGCAACAACCTTGCCCAACTTGATGTTGCAGCTTGGGGTTTTGACCCTAATGCTATGGTTGCTGTGGCTGGAGCGGTCTCGGAATCCCTAGACCATCCGTTGCTCAATTGCCCATCGAGCTAGTTCAGTGCGATTGCTCAGACCCGTTTTGCCTAACATGTTGCTGACGTGGCTTTCTACCGTCCGCTGGCTCACACTCAGACCATCCGCAATCTCTCGGTTAGACATACCTTTAGCCACCAGTTGAATAACTTTGGTTTCCGTTGGGGTCAAATCTACATCAAAAGGAACTTGAACCGATAACTCGCCTTCTAAAGAATTGCCTTGCTTCTGCATCATCCGCGAGGCTTGTTTAAGCGAAGCTTCAATTTGAGCCACCAGCTCATCGGGCTCAAAGGGCTTGATCATATACACATCAGCACCCGTGTTGAGACCCGTTACCCGGTCTTGAATTTGGCCCTTGGCAGACAAAAATAGCACTGGCAAATAACTGGTTTGAGGATTATCGCGAACGCGCTTAACAAATGCATAACCATCCATTTCTGGCATCATCACATCACAGATGATCAGATTAGGGATGTTTTTTTCAAGGACCCGCAGCGCTTCACGACCGTTTTTGGCAGTTGTTACTTCGTAGCCACGTAATTCCAAATAATCCTTCACCAAAAGAATGAGATTCGGATCATCATCAATGAGCAGCAGTTGATTTTGATCCGTTGCGATAACATCTTGCATACTCTAGAAGCCACCCCTGTCTTGCTTAGCGCCACTCAGCATTATCTAACCAGAGATTAGGCTATTGCTGAGCTATGACAATGTATACCGTATTATTACTTAATCTTTCCCAGATTGAACGGAAATTTACCCTCTTTCCGTCTAATTTTACTTTTCTCTTAAGGTGATGGGCTCAGAATCTGGCGAAATTGATAGTTCGTGAGTCTCTGGCAACTGATCTAGTACATCCCAAACCCTTTGTAATAGAGCTTCTAAGCCCTGTTGGGCCACGGCTGAAATAATATAAACTGGACCACCAGTGTTTTGTTCAAGATCGGTTTGCCTTTGTAAGAGGAGGTCGGACGGCATCGCATCTATTTTGTTAAGAACTACCAATTGCGGGCGCTGATGAAGTTCATGGCCGTAGGCTGATAGCTCTTGCTGAATCGTCTGATAATCTTGCACTGGATCATCGGCTGTGGCATCGACAAGATGCAATAGTAGTCGGGTGCGTTCAACATGCCTAAGAAAATCATGGCCCAAACCAATGCCAGTATGGGCACCCTCAATTAATCCTGGGATATCCGCGAACAGGGTCCCATCCCCGGTTGGACGAGGCACCACGCCTAAATTAGGTACTAAGGTGGTGAATGGATAATCCGCAATTTTGGGTCGAGCCGCAGATAATACTGAAATTAAGGTTGATTTGCCAGCATTGGGCAAACCAATAATCCCCACTTCTGCCAGTAATTTCAGCTCAAGACGGAGCTGATATTCTTCTCCTGGTAATCCTGGTAACGCATGTTCAGGGGCTCGATTGCGATTGCTAAGAAAGTGCTTGTTTCCCAAGCCCCCCTTTCCCCCTTGGGCTACGATTAGGGTCTGTCCCTCTGTGGTGAGATCACCCAGTATGGTCATGGTATCGGCGTCGTAAACCACGGTACCGCAGGGCACCTCAATCAGACAATCTGTCCCAGACGCTCCCGTGAGGTTCTTGGGGCCGCCCCGTTTGCCATCCTCGGCAATGAATTGATGGTTATATTGGAAATCCAATAAGGTTTGCAAATGGGTTGACGCTTGAAAAACAACGGAGCCTCCTCTGCCACCATTCCCTCCGGCGGGGCCACCTGCTGGCACATATTTCTCTCGTCTGAAGGCCACCATACCGTCTCCCCCTTTGCCAGCTCTGACAAATATTTCAGTTTGATCAATAAATCGCATACACGAATCATCCTGGGCACAAGGTTAGGGTGGAATATGGGCGAGACCTCTCTTGCCCGACTAGCAAACTTAAGAGATCTAACAAGTATAAAGCTGCGGTTTTGAATCTTCAGCTTAACCGAGGACTGTTAATTCTTGATGCCATTGCTCAATCTGATCAATCACCTTTTGATAAGCGGTTGCCAATTGTTTCAGTACGGTCATGGGAAAAGGGGATAGTTGTTGCTGTCATTGATCTTCAGTTGAGATCGCAAACATCACTAAGGTCGCGACATGAACAGCACGGGTCTCCTTAATATGATGGACTTCTTACTTTAGCCCCTGCAACTTCTTGATGAGTGATCGCCAAGCGTAACTGTGTTAAATGTTTTTGAGTATTCTCGACAAATAAATGTAGGCGTTAGTGTTAGATGGTTCGGTCATCTCCAGAAAACTCTTGCAGCCGCTTTCGGTCGATAATCATCTCCAGCAGGGACGGCCACAGGATCCATTTGCTATTCTTTACTCTTCCCACTGGCATCTGCTCAGCATGGTCTAAGGACTCAGCTCTGTAGACGGAGTTGATGGAGAGTTAGCCTGCTGGCGAAACGTTCGATAGGTTAACTTAGAAATTTTTCGAATCAATTCCTGGGCGCGGGGATCATTATGGGGTCGCTGCACTAAGATCGCAGCCACATACTGCTGGCCATTGGGCATTTCAATTAAACCGACATCTCCCACCACAGAGCCAATATCTCCGGTTTTATGGGCGATTTGAGCATCTTCATCTAGGCCTTGCGGGAGCAATGTATCAGTCACAGTTTGTCGCAAAATCGCTAACGCTTGCTCACGGCTCGCAGCGGATAGTAGCGTTTCATCAGTGAGTTTCAGCATCAATGCTGCCATATCTTGAGGGCTGACCGTATTGGTCCCTTCTAAGTCCGGCAAGGGATTCCGCAGCTCGGTATGCTTCAGTCCCCAGGTTTGAAAGCGCTGATTAAGTTTTTCAGCCCCCCCCAACCGATCAATCAGCATGTTTGTGGCAGTATTATCGCTAATCGCAATCATATATTCCGCAGTTTCCAAAGCAGAAAACTGGGTGCCTACTGCTTGATACTGCATAGACCCTGCCTCTGTCGCTACCAGATCTTTGCGCATTACCAAAGGTTCATCCAAATCGATGTTACCCGCGTCCACGTCTTCGAAAAAAGCAAGGAGCACAGGAAGTTTGATCGTACTGGCCGCCGAAATAGTTTGGGCACCATTGATATCGAGATAGTCTCCTGTCTCTGGATTGAGGAAAAACAGGGCTGGGGTAAGTTCTTTTTGGGTCGCTGACCATTGACGAATTTGTTGCTCAGCCTCAGATAGCTCTTGTCCCTCTCGCATCAAGCGAGTCAAACGCGGCTCTTGGGACCAACGATAGAACAAGGAAGTGGGTGCATCATTGGCTGGGGGAGCAAAGGTTTTGGGTGGGGCCGACGGTTCTGGCTTTGCTGCGTTGGGAGGCTGAGCTGTACGAGAGGTAGAGGAAAAAGAAGACACCACCGACTGAGATCGAGATTGGGGCAGATGCCGCTCGGGGGCAATGATGGTCAATACTGTGCCTGTGATCGCAGCCACACCTGACCCGACAACCATCAAGCGAGTTAGATAGGAAAACCAGCCTAGGTGCTTTGATCGAACTCTGGGGCGACGCTGAGGGTCTACGCGACTCACAGTGGGTTTGATCGATGACCGCCCAACGGATAGTTCCCGTCGGGGTAGCTGGCTAGAGCTAGAGACCCGAGTAGTAGCCCGCAAGGCCCGCCGCTCACGAACAGGGTGAGATCGGCCCTGAGGCTGCCTCTGCTGAGCGCGTTGTTGGAGAAGTTGCTGTTTGCGCAGGGCCCGACGCGTTTGATGCGATCGCCGCCGCTGCTGCCATAATTGGCGCTGCTGTCGAGACGTTAAAGGTTGCCTGGAGTGTTGTAACACCACCCTCTCCTGAACAAGAAAATTGGCTATGGACGTGATGGGGCGCGAGGACAATTGCAACTCATCTAGCACTGTGGCGAGGTTTGAGGCTTTTGTAAGCTTTAGGGCTCAGCCGACTAGTACGAACTTTATTTAAAAGAATACGAGTATTTTAATCATTTTGTCTTAATTTTCCAGTGTATTTGACGAATCATACCCCGTAACATTGCCACTTCTTGAGACGAGAGATGGCTGCGATTGAAGAGCTGTCTTAGTTTCTGCATCCGAGCTTTTGCCGTATGGGGATAAAGGTAGCCAATCTCTAGTAACGCAATTTCTAAAGCTTCGTAGAACGCTTCTCGTTGTTGAAAGGGCGCTAATTCCACCCGTGGATCAACTCCTGCCTCAGGCAAGCTATGTAGATCAGCCAGGAGCTGTTGACGTAATTCGTAACAGCAAATCGTCACGGCTTGAGCCAAATTGAGAGCAGCATAGTTTGGACTGGTCGGGATTTGTAGAAATGCCTGGGCATGGTACAACTCTTCATTGCTTAATCCTCGGTCTTCGGGACCAAAAATCAGGGCGGCTGTCCCCTCCAATAGCCAGGGTAAGATTTGACGCGGAGCGTGGGTTTCTATCTGCAGTCGCCGGGAACGGGCCGTAGTTGCAACTACACGTTCACACCCCACCAATGCAGATGACAGGGCCTCAACGCATTGGGCTTGCGTTAAGTATTCACCAGCATGAACCGCCATCCGCTTGGCCTCTGTTCCCAACGGATCGCATTGGGGATTGACCAAGACCAACTGACTAAAGCCCATATTTTTCATTACTCTAGCGATGGCCCCCACATTGAGGGGACCCGCAGGTTCGACTAGGACAATTTTGATATTTGCCAATCGTGGCTCACTCATGGATCTCCTAAGTTGTATCTGCACCTCTACAGGAGAGAAGGGTGATTACTAAAGGTAGGCCGTAAGCTATCGTATTCCCATCTCATCGGCAATCATTACAAATAATTACACATCATCTGTTCAACACCCTTCAGGAGCTTTTTGACTTGAGACTGAGGCTAACAGGCAATCGCAAAAACATTAAAAAGCTCACAAAGTAAAATTTCAGTAACAATTGTTCTCTTGCTTGAGATGAGTAGGTATACATTAAAGTTAACGCTCCATCCTGTACTCATCTTGACGGTGACTCAGTGTCGTTAGCAAAAGATTACTAGGGTTGTGCAATATTCATGATCACTATAAATTTGACGACGATAAGCTGAATCAGGGGAAAGGGCTCGCATTTTGAAGACTTCCTGCTATGATGTCGCGTGTAACCAGGTGTGGGCAAAGAAGGAGTGAAACTCAACAATGCAAAGTGCAGTCGATTTGAGCGGCCGTTCCATTCACTTTATCGGCATTGGCGGCATCGGCATGTCTGCACTGGCACATATTCTTCTGAAACGACAGCTACCCATCTCTGGCTCTGATTTACGGACCAACCATATTACCCAGCATCTGGAATCCCTAGGCGCCCAAATTTTTGGGCGGCAAGCCGCTGCCAATATTGAGCAGCTTATTCACAGCAATTCGCCTTCAACTTCCCTACCCCAAGTCATCTGTTCAACAGCGATTCATGAGGATAATCCAGAATATCAAGCGGCCCTGCAACAGGGTTGCCCCATCTTCCATCGCTCAGATGTGCTGGCGGCGCTGATTCAACAATTCCCTCAAAGCATTGCTATTGCAGGCACTCATGGCAAAACAACAACCAGCAGTCTAGTGGGCTATTTGCTGTTCAAAGCGGGTCTTGATCCAACCATTATTGTGGGGGGAGAAGTCGCCGCCTGGGGAGGAAACGCCCGCATTGGTGATAGCCCTTATTTAGTGGCCGAAGCCGATGAGTCAGACGGATCTCTCATCAAATTTTTGCCCCAGGTTGGGGTAATCACCAACATTGAGCTAGATCATCCAGATCATTACAGCACCCTAGATCAAGTGGTTGATATTTTTCAGCAGTTTGTTGATCACTGTCAAACCCTAGTTGTTTCTGTGGATTGTCCTACCATTACCGACCGTTTCCTCGGCAAGGCAATGGATCCATCCACGATTACCTACGGCTTGAATGACGGTGTTTCAGCAGATTATACGGTGCGAGATATCAACTATTCGGGTCGGGGTACAACGGTGCAAGTGCTAGAACGAGGCAATCTCCTTGGGCAATTAGACCTGCCCTTACTCGGACAGCATAATCTCAGTAACGCCTTGGCGACTGTGGCGATTGGCCGATATGTAGGTTTAGAATTCTCTGCCATTGCTAACGCTCTGCGCACCTTTGCTGGTGCTAAACGCCGATTTGAGATCTATGGAGAAGCTCAGGGTATCTGCTTTGTCGATGATTATGCCCATCATCCTAGTGAGATTCAGGTCACCTTAGCGGCGGCTCGCCTCCAAGCCAACGCCGCCGCTCACAAATATTCTCAGTGTCGGGTTGTAGCTGTCTTTCAGCCCCATCGCTATAGCCGAGCAACAACCTTTTTGACGGAGTTTAGCCAGTCTTTTCAGGATGCAGATTTGGTCGTCGTTACTGATATCTACAGTGCGGGCGAAGTCGATCCTGGCACCATTGATGGTCAAGGGGTGACGGCTGCGATCGCAGCCCATCATCCCACCACAACATACCAACAGACCTTAGCCAATGTTGTCGAGTTCTTACAGACAGGTTTGCAATCCGGTGATGTGGTTTTATTCTTGGGAGCAGGAGACTTGAACCAGATTATTCCAGAGGTACTGGCCTATTATCAATCGCTCCCTTCTCAACCCTCCCCTGAGGTTGTCCTCCAATGACTAGTGCCACCATCCAGCTAGCTGATAGTCGTTGTGAGATCCAGTCTCAGGTGAGTCTGGCAGAAATGACAACTTTTCGAGTCGGCGGTCCAGCTGAATGGTTTATTGCCCCCACGACCCTCGAGGCTTTGCAGGCCAGCTACGCTTGGGCCCAGGACCAAAAACTGCCCGTAACTTTTTTGGGAGCAGGCTCTAACTTATTAATTAGCGATCAAGGTTTACCAGGTTTAGTCATCTCTAGCCGTTATCTACGACGACGAACTTTTGATCCAGACACCTGTCAAATCACTGCTTATGCAGGGGAACCATTACCCCGTCTAGCATGGCAGGCAGCAAAGCAAGGTTGGACAGGTTTAGAATGGGCAGTCGGCATCCCAGGGACCGTAGGGGGCGCAGTCGTCATGAATGCAGGGGCCCATGGCGGGTGTACGGCTGAATATCTTGTTGCAGCTCATGTGCTACAGGCAGATGGTTCTATACAAGTGATGACTGCTGACCAAATGGCCTTTCAATATCGCTCTTCTGTTCTGCAACAGCATCCACAGCCAGTGATTCAAGCTGTGTTTCAACTCCAAATAGGACTATCTGCTGAACAGATCAAGGCGGCGACTCAAACCCACTTAGATCATCGTTTGAGTACTCAGCCTTACGATTGGCCAAGCTGTGGAAGCGTGTTTCGCAATCCGCTGCCCCAGACTGCGGGTTGGTTAATTGAGCAGGCCGGATTAAAAGGATATCGCTTAGGAGGGGCCCAAGTGGCCCCAAAACATGCCAACTTTATCCTCAATACTGGTGACGCCACAGCGACTGATATATTCAACTTAATTTATTACGTTCAGCAAAAAGTTGAGGAAAATTGGTCCCTGTCACTCAAACCAGAGGTAAAGATGTTGGGAGAATTCCCACAAATCACAAGAAAATGAATTCCCCATACGCCTCTTGGGGTAGACTCTCAGTATCATAGTAAACAGTTCGATCAAAGCACTCTTGAAGAGTGCTTCGTAAATTAACGGACAATTCAAGCCCATTAAACTAACCCTAAAAACTATGCCACAAGGACAAGGACAAGGCTTTGGCTTCGGCCTCGGCAAAATGAAAGAGCTGGCTGAAGCGATCAAAAAAGCCCAGCAAGTTCAAGAAGGTGCAAAGCAATTACAAGAAGATCTTGAACAAATGGAGATCGCCGGCGAAGCTGGCGGTGGCTTAGTTAAGGTCGTAATGAGCGGGAACCAAGAACCCATTCGGGCCGAGATTACGCAAGAAGCAGTCGATAAAGGTCTAGATGCATTATCTGAGCTGGTTGCCGAAGCGATGAAAGATGCGTATCAAAAATCTACCGAAATGATGCGGGAACGCATGGAAGATTTGACGGGCGATCTCAACTTACCAGGATTGAGTGGTTGAGTTGACACTTAGTGGCAAAGATCTATATAGTTAGGATTTGGAAGAAATCAAAATCCTAATCTTAATTGCCGCCCATCTATGCCCACTATTCAGCAGCTCATTCGCAGCGAACGTTCCAACACTAAGAAAAAGACCAAGTCTCCGGCCCTAAAGAGCTGTCCTCAGCGACGTGGTGTCTGTACGCGTGTTTATACGACGACGCCCAAGAAGCCCAACTCCGCACTTCGGAAGGTGGCGAGGGTCCGTTTGACCTCTGGATTTGAAGTCACAGCTTATATTCCTGGGATCGGACACAACCTGCAAGAGCATTCCGTAGTGATGATTCGAGGTGGTCGAGTCAAGGATCTGCCGGGTGTTCGCTATCATATTATTCGCGGCACTTTAGATACTGCTGGCGTCAAGGATAGACGTCAAAGTCGTTCTAAGTACGGCGCTAAACGCCCCAAAAAACAGTAAGGCTTTCATTCTTCTCTCTGTACTAAAGTAAGTCTTTGCCAAGATAGCACTGACCACCAATCTGCTCTTTTTTCTTAAACGCAATTGCTTAAGAGCGTCAAAGGTTCATTACTGTTACTCCCTGCCTAGACCCAGGTAGTTAGCCGCGATGATCGCGGACAATAAATCTAATCCCTCGAACAGCGAGGATCTATAGCTTCAAATTATTACGTTCTTGTGTAGGATTTCTCATGTCTCGTCGTATTCGTATTCAAAAACGCCCCGTCCCCCCCGATCCGGTCTATAACAGCCGCCTCATTAGTATGACGATCCGGCGTTTAATGGCGAGTGGGAAAAAATCTCTAGCATCTCGTATCCTTTATGATGCCATGAAAATTATTGAGGAACGAACCAACCAAAACCCACTAGAAGTCTTTGAAACTGCTGTTCGTAATGTTACCCCCCTCGTAGAGGTTAAGGCCCGTCGAGTGGGAGGAGCGACCTATCAAGTTCCCATGGAAGTTCGATCCGATCGTGGCGTTGCCTTAGCCTTACGCTGGATTATTCGATTTTCCAGGCAGCGGCCTGGGCGGTCAATGGTGAGCAAATTGGCGAATGAATTGATCGATGCTGCCAATGAAACGGGTGCTGCAATTCGTAAACGAGAGGAAACCCATCGGATGGCAGAAGCAAATAAAGCTTTTGCTCATTATCGGTACTAGGTTTAACCTAATTTGTGTGAAGGTCCCCTAAGGAAAGTTATAGAATCATTACAGCATCAAGGAGTAAATCCTCATGCAAAAGACCTGCTAGGACGAAGGAGGTAGCTGTGGCACGTTCCGTCCCCCTAGAAAAAGTACGCAATATTGGTATTGCGGCCCACATTGATGCGGGAAAGACGACAACAACTGAACGCATTTTGTTCTACTCCGGTGTGGTACACAAAGTCGGGGAAGTTCACGATGGCAATACCGTCACCGATTGGATGGATCAAGAGCGTGAGCGCGGTATCACGATCACAGCAGCTGCCATTTCTACCACTTGGCAAGATCATCAAATTAATATTATCGATACCCCTGGCCACGTAGACTTCACTATTGAAGTAGAACGATCTATGCGGGTCCTGGATGGTGTGATTGCAGTCTTTTGTTCCGTAGGTGGCGTTCAACCCCAATCAGAAACGGTTTGGCGACAAGCCGAACGCTACCATGTTCCTCGAATTGTGTTTGTCAATAAGATGGACCGAACAGGGGCGAATTTCTATAAAGTCTACGATCAGATTCGCGATCGCCTCAAGGCCAACGCAGTGGCGATTCAAATCCCCATTGGTAGCGAAGACAAATTTGAAGGCATTGTCGATTTAGTGAATATGAAAGCCTTCATCTATACCAACGATCAGGGAACTGATATCCAGGAGACAGACATTCCAGACACCGTCAAAGAACAAGCCCAAACGTATCGAACATTGCTGATCGAGGCTGTTGCTGAATCTGACGATGCCTTAATGGAGAAATATCTAGAAGGAGAGCCTTTGTCTGATACAGACATTAAGTTAGCTCTGCGCAGTGGCACTATTGCGGGCACTATCGTGCCTATGTTGTGCGGATCTGCCTTTAAAAACAAAGGGGTTCAGCTCCTGTTAGATGCTGTCATTGACTATATGCCGGCTCCGATTGATGTGCCTGCTATCCAAGGAACGTTGCTAGATGGCACCGTAGCCGAACGTCCTGCCGACGATGAAGCTCCCTTATCGGCATTGGCTTTTAAGGTAATGTCAGACCCGTATGGGCGTCTGACCTTTCTTCGGGTCTATTCTGGAGTACTCACCAAAGGTAGCTACGTACTGAATCCCACTAAAAACAAAAAAGAGCGGGTTTCTCGATTGATCATTATGAAAGCAGATGATCGGATCGAAGTTGAAGCACTACGGGCTGGTGATTTAGGTGCTGCCTTGGGGCTTAAAGATACCTTTACCGGAGAGACGCTCTGTACTGACGCTGATCCTATTGTCTTGGAATCATTATTTATTCCAGAACCCGTGATTTCAGTTGCAGTCGAGCCCAAGACCAAGCAGGATATGGACAAGCTATCCAAAGCCTTGCAATCTTTATCCCAAGAAGATCCCACTTTTCGCGTCAGTATTGACTCGGAGACGAATCAAACCGTTATTGCGGGAATGGGGGAGCTGCATCTTGAGATTCTGATTGATCGGATGCTGCGAGAATTCAAAGTGGAAGCGAACATTGGCGCTCCGCAAGTAGCCTATCGAGAAACCATTCGCAAAGCTATCACCACCGAAGGCAAATTCGTGCGTCAGAGTGGGGGGAAAGGCCAGTATGGTCATGTAGTGGTTAAGATTGAGCCCGGTGAAGAAGGAACCGGTTTTGAATTTATCTCGAAAATTGTTGGGGGCTCTATTCCCAAAGAGTTCATCGGTCCAGCTGAGCAAGGGATGAAAGAAGCCTGCGAATCTGGTATCTTAGCTGGTTATCCCCTCATTGATGTCAAAGCAACATTAATCGATGGGTCTTACCATGATGTTGATTCTTCTGAAATGGCCTTTAAAATTGCGGGTTCCATAGCAATCAAGGAGGGGGCGCTGCAAGCCTCACCGGCTTTGTTAGAACCCATGATGAAAGTTGAGGTTGAAGTACCTGAAGACTTCTTAGGTCCTGTGATGGGCGATCTCATCTCTCGTAGAGGTCAAATCGAAGGGCAAGAAGTGGCCCAAGGGCTCTCCAAGGTCACTACTAAGGTGCCTTTGGCGACCATGTTTGGCTATGCCACCGATATCCGGTCTATGACTCAGGGTCGAGGTATCTTTACAATGGAGTTTAGTCACTACGAGGATGTCCCTCGTAGTGTCGCTGAACCCATCATCGAAAAAAACAAAGGGAACGCATAATTTCATCGAAAAGGAATAGTTGATACATGGCACGCGCAAAATTTGAACGAACAAAACCCCACGTCAACATTGGCACCATTGGTCACGTTGACCACGGTAAAACCACTTTGACAGCAGCAATTACCATGTCTCTGGCGGCCATTGGTCAAGCAAAGGCCAGAAAGTACGATGACATTGATGCCGCTCCTGAAGAACGGGAAAGAGGGATTACCATTAATACCGCTCACGTTGAGTATGAGACAGGAGACCGTCACTATGCTCATGTGGACTGCCCTGGACATGCTGACTATGTCAAAAACATGATTACGGGCGCAGCCCAAATGGATGGCGCTGTGTTAGTCGTGTCTGCTGCAGATGGACCCATGCCCCAGACCAGAGAGCATATCTTGTTGGCTAAGCAGGTTGGGGTTCCCAACATTGTGGTCTTTATGAATAAGCAAGACCAAGTTGACGATGAAGAATTACTAGAGCTGGTCGAGCTTGAAGTTCGAGAGCTTCTCAACGACTATGACTTTCCAGGAGACGATATTCCCATCGTTTCTGGATCTGCATTAATGGCTTTAGAAGCTCTTAATGGCGCTGACTCCATGAAAAAAGGCGACAACGAATGGGTCGATAAAATTTACTCATTGATGGAGGAAGTCGATGCCTATATTCCCACCCCAGAAAGAGATATTGACAAGCCTTTCTTAATGGCTGTTGAAGACGTGTTCTCGATTACCGGTCGCGGAACAGTAGCCACGGGACGGATTGAGCGCGGCAAAGTTGTTGTCGGTGAAACCGTTGAGCTTGTGGGCATTCGAGACACCCGCAATACCACTGTTACGGGTGTAGAGATGTTCCAAAAGACCCTCGATGAGGGGATGGCTGGCGATAATGTGGGCTTACTCTTGCGAGGTGTTCAGAAAGAAGATATTGAGCGGGGCATGGTGTTAGCTAAGCCTGGTTCAATTACCCCTCACACTCAATTTGAATCTGAAGTTTATATCCTCAAGAAAGATGAGGGTGGACGTCACACCCCATTTTTCCCTGGTTATCGACCCCAGTTCTACGTGAGAACCACAGACGTGACGGGTACTATTAACGCTTTTACGGCTGATGATGGCAGTGCCGCTGAAATGGTGATGCCTGGAGATCGCATCAAAATGACCGTGGAATTGATCAACCCTATTGCCATTGAGCAAGGCATGCGCTTTGCGATTCGCGAAGGTGGCCGTACAGTGGGTGCTGGTGTTGTTTCCAAAATCCTGAAATAAGATATCTAATGCCTATTTTTGTATACGGTTGTAACTGATGACTTGACCTTACTTAGGTTGGCTATCACCCGCAACCGTATGCAAATGAGTAAAGTACCCCTCAAAACCAACAGCTTGTAACCCATGCTATTGATCCAGAACCTTGACAACTTAAAATCCGTAACGTTATGACAACCCTCCAACAGCAGAAAATTCGAATCAGACTGAAAGCGTTTGATCACCGCTTACTGGACACTTCCTGCGACAAAATTGTAGAGACTGCAAAGCGTACTAACGCCTCTCCCGTAGGTCCGATTCCCCTGCCAACTCGGCGACGAATTTACTGTGTCCTCAGATCACCTCACGTTGATAAAGATTCCCGAGAGCATTTTGAAACTCGCACACATCGTCGCATCGTTGATATCTACCAGCCCTCTCCCAAAACAATTGATGCCCTCATGAAACTAGACTTACCCGCTGGTGTTGATATTGAAGTCAAACTCTAATTCTATGGAGTTATCCTTTTCTCCAAGGATTGTTTGTGAATTCTTGAGGGGACATGGGCTAGAGTGAATAAATAGACCTATTCCATCTTTCCCTTCAACAATGGCTATTCCCTCTTCCATTGCAGTTCGTGAGCTACCGCTTTTCCCACTGCCCGACGTCGTTTTGTTTCCAGGACGACCGTTGCCGTTGCATATTTTTGAATATCGCTATCGGATTATGATGAACACCATCTTGGAAGAGGATCGCCAGTTTGGCGTGTTGATGTGGGATCCAAATAAGGGTGAAGCGGCGATGGTGGGATGCTGTGCTGAGATTACAAAGCATGAGCGTCTTCCTGATGATCGGATTATGATCTTAACCTTGGGTCAACAGCGCTTCAAAGTCCTTCATTATGTTCGCGAGAAACCATACAGAGTGGGACTCGTAGAATGGATAGAAGATCAGCCCCTCCAAGACAATCAAGATCTGCAAGCCCTCACGGCAAGCGTCAAACAACTGCTAACTGATGTGGTTAGATTGTCTGCAAAATTGACGGAACAGGACATCAATCTTCCCAATGATATTCCTGAATTGCCAGTAGAGCTTTCCTATTGGGTTGCCAGCAATTTTTACGGTGCCGCGTTAGAACAGCAGTCTCTTTTAGAAATGCAAGATACTCAATCTCGTTTGGAGCGAGAAGCAGAGATTTTGACATCCACCCGTAACCACTTAGCCGCACGTACAGTCTTAAAAGATACCTTAGAACCTTAGAGTGCCAAATAGCAGAGATATTCAGTCTCTCAGATATAGCACTCACAAGGTTGTACACGAAATAAACAACGGGCCAGAACTCTTTGTTGTTGGAGTTCCGACCCGTTGTTTATAGTTTGGCATTTTCAATATTATTGAATGCGTAGCAATTCCACATCGAAAACAAGCGTCGCATTGGGCGGAATCACTCCCCCCGCCCCTCTAGCACCATAGCCAAGTTCAGGGGGAATCACTAATTCTCGACGTCCTCCTACTTTCATAGAGCTAACGCCTTCATCCCAACCTTTGATTACTCGACCTTTAGCAATTGGGAAAGAGAACGGCTGGTTTCTATCGCGGGAGCTATCGAATTTGGTTCCATCGGTTAAGGTGCCGGTATAGTGAACCACAACCTTTTGGCCAACAAGCGGTTGCTCGCCGTTGCCCACTTGCAGATCTCGATACTTTAAGCCAGAAGAAGTTGTGACGTAATCAGCGTTATCGGTGGTTGAACTCGTGTCAGGTGAGCTGTCTTCAGGAACAGGCATAGCAGCAATAGTCGTTTGGGTTGAAGTCATTTGAGTGGGTTCGGCGGAAACTTCGGTCGCTCCTTGGGTGATTTGAGCAACCAACAATACGGCACTACAAATAACCATAATCCCCACACTGATCAAAATATTTCGCAAGTTGGTCCTCCAGTTATGTATGAATTTAATGTCTTGGGTATGTGGCTAGCGCCAAAGCTTATTTTCTAAGTCTCGCACTTGTCGTTCCAGCCGATCAATCCTACCGCGCAATTCATCTACCTCGGCTTGCCTTGCTAAACCTAGATCTTGCATCATGTTGCGGACTTGTCGCTCCATCTGGCCTTCCCAATCTCCTGGATCAGAGCGCATTTGTTGTAGTAAGTCATCTACAAAAGCTCTAGCCTGTTCAGGATTCAGGCGTCCTTCTTTCACCCATTGATCGCTAACTTCTCGGAGCTTATCAGTAACAAAGGATGTGGTGCCTACACCAATCATCAACATCTGCTTTAAAAAATTGTTGTTGTCCATGAAAACCTCAAGGTTGGGGATTAAATTGCGGTGACAATCAGAAAACGATCAGGGTCCCTGAATATCAGCATAGCGAAGTCAATAGAGTTGTCGAAAGTAGGGATAGTACGATGACCTTAATCACTTCACTCACTGGTGATCACATCTTTGCTACCCACATCAGCAAAAACTGAATCAGGGTAGACTGCCAGCAGACCATCCTGCAAACCTCAAGATCCACATGGACAAAATTGTTCAAGATCGAATCACTCCTAAACCCTCAACTTTAGGAATCCAAGAGTTCGGAATTATTCTGTTCACTGGCATAGTCATGGGCATCATTCCTGCACCCATCAATGCTTGGTGGGTGGCATGGATTGCATTGGTTCCCCTATGGATGTTGGTCAAACGGACCCAGGGGCAAGTCTGTCTGGCGATACAGTTAGGGTTGGTCTGGGGAATTGGATATCAGGGGGCGGCACTCTCTTGGCTCACAGGTTTACATCCTATGACTTGGATGGGACTGTCTTGGTGGACCAGTATTACGATTGCTGTGAGCTGTTGGGTATTTGTGACCTTTTATGGTGCTGCTATTGCAGCCTTATGGGCTGGGTTAATGGCGTGGATAGCGGCCAAGTTACCCGTCTATAGCCGTATTCTATTGGGAACAACCACTTGGTGTTTGTTGGAGTGGATTTGGACACAATCTCCCCTCTGGTGGACTTCTCTGTCCTATACCCAAAGCCCAGCCAATCCGGTAATTTTACATTTGGGACAATTATCCGGTCCTACGTTTGTGACTGCGGCCCTAGTAATGGTGAACGGTTGTTTAGCAGAAAGTTGGCCCTCGATTCGATTTCGTTGGCGGTATCGAGGCGCTGCGATCGCGCTGTTTCTAGGATTACATCTATGGGGATGGAGTCTCTACACTCAACCCCTCGAAGCAGTCGCAGCCAATGCCCTAAAGATTGGCATTATTCAAGGCAATATCCCCACCCGAGTGAAACTGTTCAAGCAAGGCATTGAGCAAGGCCGCCAAAATTACGAGTTGGGGTATCGACAATTGGCCGATCAGGGCGTTGATGCTGTCCTCACCCCAGAAGGAGCATTCCCCTTTCTATGGCAGCAGGCCCCTCCTTTAGCCGCAGCCATTCAGGAAAAGCAAGTTGTCGCCTGGTTAGGGAACTTTATGCCTGATAATCGTCGGGTTACACAGAGTCTAATCACTGTTATGCCAGATGGTACTGTCTTCAGTCGCTATAACAAAATTAAGCTAGTGCCACTAGGAGAGTATATTCCCTTGGAGTCCTTGCTGGGTGGACTGATTGGCCGACTCTCTCCTGTGAATGCTCAAATGAATTTGGGCAAAACCGATCAACACTTTATTACCCCCTGGGGACCTGCGATCGCTGGCATCTGTTTCGATTCCGCCTTTCCCCAATTGTTTCGGGCCCAAGCTGCCCAGGGAGGTGAGTTTATCCTCTCTGCTGCCAATAATGATCCCTACGATACCCGGATGATGGCCCAACATCATGCTCACGACGTGATGCGAGCCATAGAGACCGATCGCTGGGTCGCCCGTTCCACCAATACAGGCTACTCTGGGATCATCGATCCCCATGGACAGACACTGTGGCGATCGCAACCCCAAACCTTTGCCCTTCATGCAGCAAAGATCTACCGTCGTCAAACCCAGACTCTATACGTGCGTTGGGGAAATTGGCTGCTGCCAGGCTTAGTTGGGCTCAGCCTAATTGTGGGGGCTCCCTCTTTCATCAACGCCAAAAAGTAAGTTAAGTTAGATAAAATCAGCTTTTCAATGGAGGTCTGGCAATCCTAGTTGCCACTTTTCCAGGGCATGCTCATTACCTTGCACAGTTTTTCCCTTTTCAGCACTCCCTCCTAGCACAATCCAAAGTCCATGAGTAGTAGTCTAGTGCGTCAATTGACGCCAGAAGAGCTAGAACTCCAGCAAAAGCAAGCAGAGCTATTAGCCCTTGAAAATCAATTAGCTCAACGAGAGCTAGAGTTAGCCACCTTTCAAGCTGAACTCCACTCTTTTGAGTATCGATATATGCAAGTGGTAGGCATTCGGCAAGAAGAACTCGATCATATTAATAGTCAGATTTCTAGATACTTGACATTGATGGCGTCAAACAAAAAATTTCGCCCATCGGCACAACTCAAGCAGTTATATCGAGAAGTTGCCAAGCGTATTCACCCTGATCTGGCCACTGATCCAGAAGAGCGTACCCGTCGAGAACAACTGATGGCTTTAGTAAATCAAGCCTATGAATCTGGTAACGAGGATCGGCTTAGAGAAATTTTGCACGACTGGGACAGTAGCCCAGACTCAGTCCAAGGCAAAGGAATTACAGCACATTTGGTCCGCACCATCCGGCAAATTGCTCAAAGTCAGCAGCGTCTGCAACGAATTGAGGACAAACTTCAGCAGCTCTCCCACTCTGATTTACATCAATTGCGAGTGAAAGCATCAAAATTGGAGAACTTGGGTCAGGATCTTTTGTTAGAAATGGCTCAGCGTTTCGACCAAGAAATATCTCATGCTCAACAACAACTGAATAAGCTCAAGGCAAAGATGGACTGAAAGTGATGACGGCGGGTCCCAACAAACAACCCAATTCGGATAAGCGTAATCTTCCGTCTCTTCGCCCTAGCGCGGATGATCAAGCTTCAGCATATATCAAACAAGGGCTGAGCCTTGCTAAAGAAATTGAAGCGACTCTGTCCCAGCAATCTGTCCCAGATCCATCCCTGCACTCGATAGATTTTGATTCCCCGAGTTTTACCCGCCAAACTGACCTTTCGCCACCTCAGCCTAGCCTTCAAAACATCACGACAAAAATTCAATCCACAGTTTTGAGACAACCGACTCAGGCAGTGGAAACTGCTAATGAAACCTCATGGGCAACGGTTTGGTTGCAACGAGGACTTCAAAAGTATGAACAAGCTGACTATACGGGTGCCCATGATAATTTTGAGCAAGCCCTGCAAAAGCAGCCTGCTTTAGCCGCTGCATTAAACGGTATTGGCAGTGTTCTCTACCAATACAAAGATTTCGTAGACGCTATTGAGGTTTACAGTCAGGCGTTAGAGCATGCTCCTCAGAATGCTCTAATCTATTGCAACTTAGGTAGCGCCCTCTACCAAATGCAGAACTTCAACGAAGCCGCACTTGCATATCAACAGGCTATCTATTTTGATCCTTATCTTCATGTCGCTTATTACGGTTTAGGGGTGACCCATTTTCAAATTGGTTTTCAGGAAGAAGCGGTGACTGCGTTTGAACAAGCAACCCAACTGAATGTCCGTCATGCTGATAGCTTTTTAGGTTTGGCGGCAACTCTCTACCTGATTGGAGAATATCAAAATGCGAGAACTGCGTTGCATCAAGCAATGCAGCTCGATCCTTTATATATTGAAGTGTATTTGAGATTTCAAAATATTTCATCGCTATAGTCGCCGTCTGCCCCATTCTGGAGATGCATACTCATGGAACAGACTTATTCACTCACAAAATCTTGACCAAGGCTATCCCATTAGTCTGACTTTTGAGTGGTAAAGGTAGAGGCAGCCGCTTAATCTGGCTAAGCCCCAATCAAAGCAATCCTTACCGAAAATTAGGATACCAAAACATACCTTTAATGCCTTCTGGATCGGGCATGAACCCTAAATCGCGGTAGAAATTGACCACATGAGGATCTGCAAATAGGGTGATATTGCTAATGTCAGCGCGGCGTAACTCTCTAATGATCTGCTTCATCAACGCTTTGCCTAAGCCCTGGCCCTGAAAATCTGGGTGAACAACAACATCCCAAATCGTAGCGTTAAACGTATGGTCGGATGTAGCGCGCGAAAAGCCAATGAGGCGATTATAATTACCTCTTTGTTCCCACATAGAGACCACAATAAAACTATGCTTTAGGGCCTTTTTGACCTTACGAATCGGCCGACGAGACCAGCCCACGGCATCACACAGCTCTTCGAGTTCATAAAGGTCGATTTCGCGATCTTTACTAAAGGTGATTTTTGAAGGGGTGGCTTTGGCACCTCGACCATTACCGGGTATCGAGATACTTGTTCCAATTGAACCATTTACAGGAACCAATGTTTGCGCAGATGCTGCATTAGATCCACCAAATAAGCTTTTCCAAAAACCCATGCAGGAGTGTGTGAGTGCTAAGTGTAACAAATGGCCGGAAATATTTTTTACAAAAGGCCACTTAACTTAGTATAAGCCAGGTCATGAACTGGATGTGACAGGTTGGCAGAATTAATGGGATGGCAGAGCGGGAGTAGGGGAATTAAATCCTTTCTGAAACGGGATACAGAGGGCGTTTAACTTGATAAACTAAGTGCTGAGATGAATTTAGATTCAGCCTAAACTCCAAGAAATCGTCTTCCCTCCTTATTGAGAAAATTCAATATATGGGAGAGTAAATACTTTCAAAAATATGAAGTCTGGTAAAGATCAAATACATTTAATTCCTTTATATTGAATAAGGTCTACTTATCAAAAGGTTCAAAACCTACAAATTTAAACTTATACATTCTCTGGTAAATTGGATCTTAGCCAATTTCAGAGTATGTCTGTTGAAAAAACCTTTCTCCAGTATTTCTCTTAAGACGGCCTTCTAAGGGAAGTCAATATTAGTGCGCCGTTGAAGAGTTGGCTTTAGACGACTTTTTGCAGGATGAAATCCAGCCCTCAGGTTAACGTTCTTGTTAGCCCAGGTTGTTTTGTCCGGGATTTATCACGTTTAGATGAGGTTGTTCAAGAGCAACATGTCCTATTCACAAACAAGAACTCAATCAAAGGCCGGATATGATGCTGGCGTTAAAGACTATAAGCTGACTTATTACACGCCGGACTATACCCCAAAAGATACAGATATCCTGGCTGCGTTTCGCATGACTCCCCAACCGGGTGTTCCTCCTGAAGAAGCAGGTGCTGCGGTTGCGGCTGAATCTTCGACAGGAACCTGGACAACGGTTTGGACTGACTTGTTAACCGATTTAGATCGATACAAAGGCCGTTGCTACGATATCGAAGCAGTTGCTAACGAAGACAATCAGTACATTGCCTATATTGCCTATCCTCTTGATCTATTTGAGGAAGGGTCGGTCGTCAACTTGTTGACCTCTCTTGTGGGTAACGTGTTTGGTTTCAAAGCTCTTCGAGCCTTGCGCCTTGAAGATATTCGCGTTCCTGTTGCCTATCTAAAGACATTCCAAGGTCCTCCTCACGGGATTACTGTTGAGCGGGACAAGATTAATAAGTATGGTCGTCCTCTGTTGGGTTGCACCATTAAGCCTAAGTTAGGTCTATCCGCGAAGAACTACGGTAGAGCCGTATATGAGTGTCTACGGGGTGGTCTTGACTTCACCAAAGATGACGAGAACATCAACTCCCAGCCTTTCATGCGCTGGCGTGATCGCTTCCTCTTTGTAGCTGAAGCCATCCATAAAGCCCAAGCGGAAACGGGTGAAATCAAAGGTCATTACCTCAACGTCACCGCTGCCACCTGTGAGGAAATGCTGAAGCGGGCCGAGTACGCTAAAGAACTCGAAATGCCCATCGTTATGCATGATTTCATCACGGGTGGTTTCACAGCTAACACCACGTTGTCGCACTGGTGTCGTGATAATGGCGTTCTGCTTCATATTCACAGAGCCATGCACGCTGTAATTGACCGTCAGAAAAACCACGGGATGCACTTCCGAGTTCTCTCGAAATGTCTCCGGATGTCTGGAGGAGACCACATCCACACCGGTACGGTTGTGGGTAAGTTGGAAGGTGAAAAAGGCATCACCATGGGCTTCGTGGATCTCTTGCGTGAGAACTACGTTGAGAAAGATCTTTCTCGGGGTATTTACTTTACCCAAGACTGGGCCTCTATGGGCGGTGTGATGGCTGTGGCTTCCGGTGGTATTCACGTCTGGCACATGCCTGCTCTAGTTGAGATCTTTGGCGATGATTCTGTGCTCCAGTTTGGTGGTGGGACTCTAGGTCACCCTTGGGGTTGCGCACCGGGTGCGACTGCTAACCGGGTTGCTCTAGAAGCTTGTGTCCAAGCTCGTAACGAAGGTCGTGACATGACCCGTGAAGGGGGCGACATTCTACGGGAAGCTGCTAAGTGGAGTCCTGAGCTGGCCGTTGCTTTAGATGTCTGGAAAGAGATCAAGTTCGAATTCGAGGCAATGGATACAGTCTAATTCCCCTGAAGTCAGGGTAAAGACTTCCAGGTCTTTACCCTCAACAGGCAGAGAAAGATTGGCATCCCCTTTCTTTTTCCGTTAACTGTTCAGCGCAATATCTACTCCCTGTTTAATTCAGGGACGTGTTGGATTGCATGGATCACAAACGAGTTGCAAAAGATACAGCCCAAGTGCTGATCAGCTATTTGACCTACCAAGCGGCCAAACTAGTCGTGACTCAGCTATATGAGACGAATCCCGGTTTGGGAATTTGGTTGTCGGAGTTTTCTTCGACGGATCGGGTTCAAGACGGTGAACTTTATCTCGAAGCACTCATGCAAGAGAACCGAGAGCTGGCGTTGCGGCTGTTAACCGTGAGAGAGCATCTAGCAGAGGAGGTTGTTGAATTCTTACCAGAGATGGTCAAAACCGGAATTCAAGAATCGAATGTGGGGCATCGACGTCAGCTCCTTGAACGCATGACCCAAATGTCTCAGCTAGAGTCAACTTCTAAGGACAATGTGCTGGAGTTAGACACTGATGTGGAAGAAGAACTCGATTAACTTCCCTTGCTCCCCTACGCCTGTAAGCTTTTTTGCAGTTTTTTGATGGAAATACTACGGACAAAACCATGAGAACTTTACCCATAGAAAGACGTTTCGAGACCTTTTCCTACTTGCCACCTCTCAACGATGATCAGATTCGTCGGCAAATTCAGTACATCTTGGATCAAGGCTATATCGCCGCGATTGAGTTCAACGATTCTCCTGAACCAACCGAATACTACTGGACAATGTGGAAGTTGCCTCTATTCAAATCTCCTTCTGTTCAGGATGTTTTGTATGAGATTAGTGAGTGCCGCTCTGAATATTCTGATAAGTATATCCGGGTGGTTGGATTTGACAATATCAGACAATGTCAAGTCATGAGCTTCGTCGTCAATAAGCCTGGCAACAATAGTAGTGGGTATCGCCCCTACTAAGCTCTAGTGTGAATAGGGTATTAGCTTAGAACGCTAAATATTTGGGAGAGGTAGGCAAGCCTACCTCTCTTCTTTGTTTGCAGAGATGCTGATATGTTGGCACTTCTGGATAGGGCTCCATGAACAAGGTGAGGGGGATACTTGTTAAAGTTTGCTGCCAATACCTTGCAAATTGCCACAAAGTCTATATGACTTAGTAACAGTGATTGGGTATTGGGATCATGCCGAAGGATGACAAGGATCTGCGGATTTGTTTCGTGGGGGATTCACTTGTAAGTGGGGTGGGTGATCTAGGGTGTTTGGGGTGGACGGGACGTATTTGTGCCACGATGTATCGGCGGGGGTATGATTTCACCAGCTATAACCTGGGCATTCGCCAAAATACGAGTGCAGATATTGAAGACCGCTGGTTATCGGAAGTCCAGTCTCGGTGTCCAGCCGGAACGAATGGTCGAGTGGTGTTTAGTTTCGGCGTCAATGATACTGCCCAAGAATATGATCACTGTCGAGTAGATATGCCTCTTTCCCTAGAGAATGCGCGGCGTATCTTTAGAACGGCAAAGTTGCGATATCCGATTTTGATGATAGGGCCACCTGCGATCGCAGCAGATTCAGACCATAACGAGCGAGTCCAAGATTTTTCTAAGAACTTAGGCATCCTCAGCCAAGAACTGGACGTGCCCTACTTGGATATTTGGACCCCCCTCTCCCGCTCCAACATCTGGCTGAATGATCTGAAGGCTAGAGATGGCTATCATCCCGGCAGTACGGGCTACACAGAAATGGCTGTGATTATCCAGAAATGGTTTGCTTGGCTAGACTGGTTCAAACATGATCGGTCTGAAGAATGAGGGCTTTAGGGTATTACCTTAATCTTATTGCATAATTAGGGTTATGTCAGAGACAGCGGGGTAATATGGATAACCAAAAGTTTCAGGTCGTAAAAGATCTCGTACAGCCAGATGGTCGAGGACGTATCAGTCTGGGTATGACTGCTTCGGGAAAAAGCTATCGTGTCCTTATTAATGATGAGGGGCAAATTCTCTTAGATCCAGTGATCCCAGTCCCTGAACGGGAACTGTGGCTGTGGAATAATCCAAATGCTATTTCCTCTGTCCGGCAAGGGATGCAACAAGTTGCTCAAGGAGAAGTACATGATCTGGGTTCATTTGCTCAGTATGCAGACCTTGAAGTGGAAGATTGATGCAGTTTCGACTCCGACTCAGCACTGAGGCGAAAGCAACGATTGAACGGCTGGCCAAGCAAGAGTCTAAAAAGCACAAGAAAATTCTAAAAACGTTGGGGTTGATAGAGGTAAACCTGAAGCACCCCAGTCTCAGAACTCATAAATTTTCTTCCTTGGAAGGACCAAATAGAGAGGAAGTGTTTGAGGCATATGTGGAGAATAAAACACCAGCTGCATTCAGAGTGTTTTGGTTTTATGGGCCAAATCCAGAAGAAATTACAGTGATAGCCATTACACCTCATCCTTAAGGACTAGAAGTGCTAAATGTTCTCGATATCGAAACAAATATGGCTGACTGTTTTTTTACCGCCATTGGCAATCTTGATTACATCTATTAATTCACAATTTTAGGTATGAAGTCCCTGCCTTTGATCCACCTTGCGTTCCCCAAAATTTGAGCTTTGACCATGGGTTATTACCTATCGCCTCGATTTTTAGATAGACTGGCTGTCCATATCACCAAGAATTTTATGGCCTTACCAGGGCTACGGGTGCCTTTAATTTTGGGGATTCATGGTCGCAAGGGAGAAGGGAAATCCTTCCAATGCGAATTGGTGTTTGAGCATATGGGCATTGAACCCGTGCGAATGTCGGCGGGAGAGTTGGAAAGTCCCGATGCGGGTGATCCAGTCCGCTTGATTCGAATGCGCTATCGGGAGGCAGCGGAACTGATCAAAGTCCGGGGCAAAATGTGTGTACTGCTGATCAATGACCTAGATGCCGGGGCGGGTCGGATGAATCAAACGACGCAGTATACCGTCAACACCCAGTTGGTGAACGGTACCTTGATGAACATCGCCGATAACCCTACGGATGTGCAGCTACCGGGCAGTTATGATACTCAGCCGATTCAGCGGGTGCCAATTCTGGTGACGGGTAATGATTTTTCCACCCTTTACGCACCGCTGGTGCGGGATGGGCGGATGGATAAGTTCTATTGGCAACCCAATCACAAGGATCGGTTGGGAATTGTTCAGGGAATTTTTGAGCCGGATCGATTATCAAATTCCGTGATTGAACAGTTAGTCAATCATTTTGCGGACCAGGCCATCGACTTTTTTGGGGCCTTGCGATCGCGCGTCTATGACGAACAGGTGCGAGACTTTATTCGTTCTATTGGCATTGGCAAAGTGTCCACTTATTTGGTCAATACTCCTGATCGACAGGTGCAAATCCAACCGCCGACCCTAACCTGGGAGCATTTGATTGCTCTGGGTGAGGCGATGGTGGGAGAACAAAACCAGCTCCAAAACTCTGGCTTGGCTCAAGCCTATATATCGGGTGCAAAGGCTGAATCTTCCGTTCCGTCTCTTCCACTTCCCGCGACCGAACCGGATAGCTTCCTCCGGGCAGATGTCGCTCCTGACGCCAAGCAAGATTGGCCGGAGCATATTGCCAACCATGATATTGAGCATCTATTCCAGCAGGCGATGCGGCAGGGCCACCGTCTCAATTTAGAAACGGCTACACCTCGGGAAAAGGCTGGTAATGTTTGGAGAAGCTGGTCTTGGCCCCAATCGCCCCAAACCGTGACCGATGCGATGGCAGGGTTACAAACCTGTCTCCAGGATCATCCGCGAAGTTACATTAAGTTGATTGGGTATGATACTCGTACCCAAACCCGTACCCTAGAAGAACTGATTGTTCGTCCACAGTAATTCTGAATCACCGCGACCTTTTCCTATGACTACCTTTACGCCTCCTGGATCTAGCCCCGATATTGATGTTGACCAGCTCCTACTGATGCTTCGTCGCAAGGAGAAAACTTGGGTAGATTGGGGAATCGCTTGCCAACAGCTTCAGAAAGCGGGCTATAGTCCCCAGCAAATTTTTGAAGAATCTGGGATTGAACCAATTCAGCAAAACCAGATTATTGTGGCAGGACAGGTTTATCAAAATTTGAAGGACAAGGGATCGGAAGCGGTTTGCCAATATTTTGGGGAACGCCGCAGCGATATTCTTTATGAGTTTCGGGTGCTGAATCAGACTGAACGGGTGGATGCGGCAACGATCTCTGCTGAAAAGCAACTGGATACGGATGAGGCGCGTGCGATCGCCAAGGCGATCAAAGAATTCAGTCGACTCTCAGACCAGCCGGAGGGATTCTCCAGGGCACCAGGCGATGCAATGGCCTATCGATGCTGGTATTTCGCCCGTCAAAAGGATGATTTGCAGGAGCGATCGCGCCTAATCGGTCAGGGGCTAAAGTTTGCCCATAGTGAGACGGCACGGGAGAAGTTGCAAAAGCTGTTGAGTGATTTCTCAGTGGTGAAAGCGAAAGAGGCTCCGCGTCTGCCGTTTTTCCGGTTGGAGTCTGAGGAAGAGTTACCTCGGCTGATGCCAGTGATGGGGCATTTACCGTTGACGCCGGATGATTTAAAGGCAGTTCCTATGGTTGAGGAAGAGGAGCCTTTTGGAATTGTCCAGTATTCGGGTAGCTGTTCTTGGGTGCCTGTTCCGGGGTGGCAAGTGATTTTGAGGGCGGAGGATCCGGTGGCATTGTTGGCTCAGGTGCAAGATTTAGGCCCAGATCTGCCTCGACCGAAGGAGGAGGTGCTAGTGATTATTGATCGCGATCAGCGGCAGTGGAACGAGGATAACTATTTTTTGGTGGAGGCGGATGGGCAGTTACAGGTGCAGTGGTTTGCGGAGGCTCCTGAGCAAAAGCTTTATGGGCAGGTGGTTTTGGTGATGCGACCTAAGCGAATTTTGGACGAAAACTTTACTAAAGATCCTTGGCATACGGATGAGTAGAGATCTACTGTTTGTGCTGACACCAGCTAGATCGCTTCCCTCCGTAACCTAGTTGATGGGTTCATAACAGTATTGATGGCCTATAGGGCATTGCCTAAAACAATGAAAACTTGACAATCAATATTGGGCATTGCATGAGTATGTCGAACAATATTGGGACCCATTGTGTAATGTCCAGATTGGCCAGTAGTTCACGGATCTGAACTAGTATCAGTGATAATTCAACGAGATACTGAAGAACTGCCATTTTCCCTGTTGTCTAGCAATGTTTGCGATCGCAAGAGCCATCAAGTTACCGGACATTTGTCCTTGACCCCAGAGAACTTCAAAGCGGTTCCATTTTGGTATGCCTGGGTACCTAGTGATTTTTCGAGAAGAAAATCCTATGGCTATATTGGCCAAAGCCTAGGCTTTGGCCCCTGATTGACTTTGTTTGGTCCCTTCAAAGATTTTGATGGAGGTGGCTTTAAATCGAGGATATTGCACATCCTATTTCAGAACAAACCATGTTTTTTTAAACCACCCACATATAGACGAAATTGACAATTCAATAGATACTTTTATCTAATAGAAATTGACTATAAGTTTATTTTGTCATTCATAGTATATATCTATCCAAATTCCATACATAAATATGGCTTAACTCAGTCACATAAAGTTTTTAACAATCTTAAATAATATTAATTATGCTTGTATTTTAGCCTAACTAAAAAGATTATTGATAGTGTAAATTACAAAAGAAACTGGAAAACTAAGAGAATGCAAATACGTTAAAATACTTAACTTTTTCTATAGATCTTAAAGAACTATCACTTCTTGAATAACCCTAAAATAGTCTAAAATCAAGGTAAAGCAGCAAAAAAAGAAGTAGATTAACTTAACAGGAAATTTTATTTTAATTCAGAAAGGGAGAAAAATTCACTGTGAATAATATCGAGACAAAAAGCTTCTTCCCAATTCAAGGGACTACTGACTTAAACTTGGAATTTAGAAATGCTCCTAGAGTTGCCGAAGAGAATAACTTAACAATTAATAACAATACAGCAACTTGGAATAATGGTTCATTCTCTATCAGTGAGCCATCAATTCGCAAGAATTCTGTTGTGTATCAAGCTTTAAACGGTACAGAAGAAAGTGGCAACGAAAGCCGCAATCCAACTATTGATGTCTCGGACGAGTATTTCCCCATTGGGCAAATCACAATAGCTAATAAGGAAGCGCCTGGCGAGGATGTAAGCCCTAAAGGTATTAGCCAAATTTGGGTCCCTTACTCAATTGACCTGAAGGTTGAGGGTGCTACTGAAACTATAGATATCTTGCCCTACGAAGGATCATTAGCATTTAATTTTAGTAGAACTGCTAACAACAACAACGTACCATCTACTGCCGACAAAGTTCGGTTTCCCAGTGATACATCTTACGCACAATTGAGAGCTGTTGATCCAAAGACAAATGAAGTTGTTGTTGGAGGGCGATCACCTTTTTTGTTTAGATATGCTGGAGCTATTGAAAGCTCTCAACCCATATCTCAAAATGCACTTTTGACTAATGGAGATGAAGTTGCTATTGAAGAAGGCGCATCGAAGACATTTACCCTATATGGACGCCTCTTTATAGTCGAGCCCAGAATTACTAATATATCCAATCTCGGATTATATGCAGGTACTAGCTCATTGGGTGCTGATGGCAATGATACCCTTACTGGTGGCCAGGGCAACGACTCCCTCACCGGGGAGCAGGGCAATGATTTACTCTTTGGTGGTAATGGTAATGACACCCTCAGAGGGAACAACGGCAATGACACCCTTAATGGCGGTAATGGCAGCGACCTACTCTCTGGTGGTAATGGCAATGACACCCTCAAAGGGAACAACGGCAATGACACCCTTAATGGCGGTAATGGCAGCGACCTACTCTCTGGCGGTAATGGCAACGATTTACTCTTCGGCGGTAATGGGCAAGATACACTCAGAGGAGGTAATGGCAATGACACCCTTAATGGCGGTAATGGCAGCGACCTACTCTCTGGCGGTAATGGCAACGATTTACTCTTGGGCGGTAATGGTCAAGACACACTCAGAGGGAACAACGGTAATGACACCCTTAATGGTGGTCGGGGCAACGATTTACTCTCTGGCGGCAATGGTCAAGATACACTCAGAGGGAACAACGACAATGACACCCTCAATGGTGGTCGGGGCAACGATTTACTCTTGGGCGGCAATGGCAACGATGTCCTGGTTGGTGGCTCAGGACGAGATATCCTTACGGGCAATCAGGGGAGCGACACCTTTGTTGTAACTTCTGGTAGTAATACTGACAGGATCGCCGACTTTACCGCACAGGATTTCATAGGACTATCGGGTATTGGGGTAGATGATCTCACCTTTTCCAACAACAACATCATCCTCACAAGCACTAACGAAATTCTTGCCACCCTCACTGGTGTTGATACCGCTAGCTTGAACATTCGCCAGTTCACTGTGATCTAATGTGAGTTCTGGATCAGGTTAGGACCAGCCTAAAAGTTGAAAGTCATTCAAATTCAGCACTCCAGGTTGGTCTTAATAATCAGTCTAAAGGAACTACTCTGTGCTGTAGAGGGTTTCTGCCAAATTTTTGAACCTTATACCGCCAACTGCCTAAAGCTGGTCATAAGCGTCTTCAAAGCTCGTCGCGGAAGAGCCTTAGTGACATCATGACTTTCAAATAGTCTTTCATCAATCGGCCTACCGCAACATCAGAGCCTTTTACCAGCGTCAGGGCTGTCAACTCGCATTTCTTTGTCCTGTATTGAGAAGTAGTTCACCCATAGTTAAGATGTTTGCCCACATTCATGTTGAAGTTTATAGATTTATAGGAACGACCTAAGCATTCTAGACTTTTTGGCTTACATACTTGTAGTCATCTCTGACAACTCAACTGCGAGCTGACACGATTTACTTTCCCAACGAACTACGGGAAAAATCTAAACGACCAATACCTAAATATTGGCTCTCAGCCGTCGAGCCAGCAGGCGTTCCCCGTACTTCAAACATATAAGTCCCTACCGAAGGATTCCGCACTGGGCGAACAGCCATAGTAATTTTCCGTCCAGGAGCAACAGGTTGCTCAAACGTGACCGTCAACGTCCGATTCGATGGATCACTGACCACGATATTAATGGGCAGCGCTTCACCCTTACTTCGCTTCGTTCCTTCAAACGTCTTCACAGACGTAGCCTTGAAACGGGGATATTGAACCCCTTGTTTGAGAATAAACTCCACCTTTTGCAAAGGTTGGGCCGCAGTTTGGGGGATATCAATTGTAAAGAAGTAAGTTGCTCCTAAAGAGCGGGCATCTCGATTTGTTGTAGACGTACTTATAAGTTGAGGAGGGCGATCAAAAGTAACTTTTGGCCCTCTTGGAAGAGCAGGGAGAGCAGGTGCATCGATCACTTGAGCCACTGCAGTTGACTCTGGAATGGGTTGGGGAGTGGCCTGGGGCTTAGCCTCCATATTCTTTGATAACCGCACAAACATATTGATGGGAATTCCCAAATTGAACCCGGCCTTAATCACACTGGAGTCGCCTTGATAACCAGGCAAAACCACTTCTCTGCCTTCGGCTAAACCATGAATGCCCACCACTTTGCCCTCATCATTAAAGACGGGGCCACCACTCATTCCAGCCCGAGTCACATTGGTATAGACCATCTTGTACCCCTTGCCAATGGATTGGGGTGGCAGTCCTGAAATTTCGCCAGAGGTGAATTGGTAAATGTGGGGGATGGCTGCTCCTGAAGCTGGCCATCCGGCGATAAAGACCTTATCTCCTTCCGTTAGCTGGTCAGAGTTTCCTAGTCTAGCTAACGAATAAGACTGAGTACTGGTAAAGCTAACCAGCGCCAAATCAACATTGGGTAGCTTCTGTACCGATTGGTAATTGAGAGAATGCTCCGTGCCATCTGGCGTTACAACCTGGTATTGATCAGGCGTCGCCACCACATGCTCAGCTGTTAGCACATAGTACGTGTTATCTTTTTGACCCACCATTACCCCAGAGCCAGGATTTTGCCCTTTCACCAAAATTGTGGAGGCCTTAGCAATTTGGTTAACTTCAGCTCCAGTTAAGGCCATGATTGGCGGCTGAACAACAACCATTGCTCCACTAACTACTACAGCAGGCAAAAGGTAGTCAAAACGATACATGGGTAACCCTAACTCACTCAACATCCATTATCTGCGAACTTAAGCGGGATGGCGACTTCACTCAAGAGTCGAGACGTTAATAGTCCTTGTAGCTCACAGTCCACTAGCCAATACAGCCTATGTTGCAGAAAAAGTTCGACACTCTGTTCAGGTTGTGGCTACCCCATACTCGCACTCTCCTAGTGGTGTAGGTCAAAGGCCAGTCGTAAACCGTCATGCTAAGAACAGTTGAGGCGTTGTTAATGTGCTCTCTGGTCTGGCCTTGATCAACACTGAAATCTTGTTCAAGGCCACAGATTTAGCTCTATATCCAACCTAAACTCCAATGACTGCCTATCTTTTCCTTAATCCTTCGTAAGCTTTACACTATACTATTTGGGAAGAAAAATACGAGGTTGAGACTAGCAATACTGGATGGTTGATGGCGAACCCTGAGCATATTGCAGAGTTAGAAAAAGGAGTCCAGTCTTGGAATCAATGGCGACAACAAGAACCTAGCTTGAAACCTGATTTAAGCGGGGCAGTTTTAGTTGAGACTGACTTGAGTGATGCCAACTTGCGGCAGGTCAATCTCATGGGTGCGAATTTGCTTGGAGCGATTTTGGTTAGAGCTATTGTAAGCAGGGCTAATTTGCATTTGGCGAACTTACTCGGTGCTATTCTCACTAGATCAGATCTCAGTCGAACTATCCTGAGTCAATCTTGCTTATTTGGGGCAATCCTCAATGGAGCAATTCTGGATGGAGCGAACCTGAGTCAGGCTGATCTTGGCAAGGTTGAGTTTAGACAAGCAGAACTGATTGGCGTTGGCTTGTTCGAAGCCGATTTGTCTGAAGCGATTCTGGATGGGGCAAATCTGCGCGGGGCAAATCTGAAGGGCGCCAACCTGGATAGAGCAAATCTATATGGGGCTAGAGAAATTTCTGTGCCGCAAATCAAATCTGCCCACAATTGGGAATATGCCTTCTATAGTCAGGACTTTAAATTTGGGCTAGGGCTATCGTTTTGAGTCTTATGAGCATGGAGCAAAGTAAAGTTAGAGACCGCTATGCATCGCTTTTGCTCGATAAAAAGCGATGGCTAAAATCTTCTAGCGTACGAATGCCATGATCTGAATGAGCGCTTCACCCGCACTGGGATTAAATGCTCTGTTAGCCTTTGCTACAGGTTAAATTTATAATTATCGAACAACAGCATCGTTATAGCAGCGTCTCTTACGCCCTGCTATTTCTACAGATGTGACCTGTTAACCCAGTGATTCCTGTGGCAAATCTACCTCCTTGGCTCATCCTAGACCCGCTGCTACAAAGCTGGCTAGCTGAAGATATTGGTCGAGGCGATCGCACCACCCAAGCCTTGTGGCCCAACCAGATCGCAGCCCCTCTAGGTCAAGCAGAATTGCGTCTTAAGCAATCCGGTGTCATCGCCGGTTTGGCCCTTTTTCAACGGGTGTTTCACCTACTCAGCTCTGAGGTTATTGTTAAACCCTTGGTCAAGGACGGGGAAGCCTGTCAGCTAGGAACCGTGGTGGCTGAACTCCAAGGCCCTATAAGTGCGCTTTTAATGGGCGAGCGGGTGGCACTGAACTTGATCATGCCCCTAAGCGGAATTGCGACGCTCACTCGCACCTATGCTGACCAGATTGCGGATTTATCCACTCAGCTTGTGGATACTCGTAAAACTACACCTGGCTTCAGAATATTGGAGAAGTATGCCACCCAAGTTGGTGGGGCCATGAATCATCGCCTGGGGCTCGATGATGCAGTCATGATTAAGGACAATCACATTGTAGCGGCTGGCGGTATTGGCGAGGCTGTCAGCCGCATTCGTCAGCAAATTCCTTTTCCCCTAGCGATCGAAGTGGAAACAGAAACATTGGCACAGGTGCAATTAGCACTAGCGCATCAGGTCGATATCATTATGCTCGACAATATGGATGCCGACTTGATGGCAACGGCAGTCAAACTGATCCAGGCAAATCACTCCGCTCACTCCATCAAAATTGAAGCCTCGGGCAATATCAATTTGCAAACCATTCGAGCCGTTGCCGAAACTGGCGTCGATTTCATTTCCACCAGCGCCACCATTACGCAAGCCCGTTGGCTAGATTTCAGTCTCAAATTTATGAATGAATCGGAATAGCCACCCTGAGTGAACGTCGGTAGGCAACAAAACTTAAGAATTGGTTGATTAAAACCCCAAATTTACTGTCTAGGCAGGCTTAGAGGGGTTTCTAGGGGTTGTTTTTTGCAGCCTTGAGCAGGTAATTTGGCAACCTAACCCTATCGGAAGGGTATGCAAGAATCAACAAACGGTGCGACCCGCTACGTTTTGCGGTTAACTTAGAGTATCTTGACTACTGCACGAACCCTATTATCTTGCATGCAGGTCACCATCTATGTCTGACCTTCCGTTTACACTCGATCAGCTTCGGATTCTCAAAGCCATTGCGGCGGAAGGGAGTTTTAAACGAGCTGCTGATAGTTTGTATGTTTCCCAACCCGCCGTCAGTCTTCAAGTCCAGAACTTAGAACGTCAGCTGGCGGTTCCGTTATTTGACCGGGGTGGACGGCGAGCCCAGCTGACGGAAGCGGGTCATCTTCTGCTCGACTACGGCGATCGCATCCTTGCCCTTTGTCAGGAGACTTGTCGGGCCATCGATGATTTACAGAATTTGCAGGGTGGCACTTTAGTGATTGGTGCCAGTCAAACCACAGGAACTTATCTGATGCCGCGTTTGATTGGCTTGTTTCGACAAACCTACCCAGATGTGGCTGTGCAACTGCATGTGCATTCCACACGTCGTACTTGTTGGAGTATTGTCAACGGCCAGGTTGATTTAGCCATTATTGGGGGAGAAGTCCCTCTAGAACTGCAAGAATCTTTAGATGTGATGGCCTATGCTGAAGATGAATTAGCGCTGATCTTGCCTGAATCTCATCCTTTAGCATCTGCCCCTATGATTCAGCGTGAAGATCTCTACAAGCTCAACTTTATTACGTTGGATGCTCAGTCCACGATTCGCAAAGTTATCGATCAAATTCTGACAAAAGGTAATATTGATCCACGTTTGTTGAGAATTGAGATGGAACTCAATTCGATTGAAGCGATTAAGAATGCCGTTCAGTCTGGCCTTGGCGCTGCTTTCGTATCGACCTCAGCCATTGAAAAAGAACTGGAATTAGGGAGCTTGCGGCGCGTCAAAATTGAGAACGTTGCGATTAAGCGGATATTGTCTCTGATTATCAACCCCAACCGCTATCGGTCTAAAGCCGCGGAAATTTTTATCTCTGAGATTTTGCCGAAATTTAGTACACTATCTTCAAATCTCAAGAAAATTACAGCGCAACCTGGTGATGCAGAACCGCTTGTTACCTCCAGTGCCACCAACTAGTTCCCGCGAGTAACGGCATATCTTCAATGGAGATTTACTGTACCCGCCCTCAATGCCAACGTCCGAGTAACTTTTTCGCGGACTTGGATGATCCTCAGACCCTGAAAACCGTGCAACAGAAGTTTTGCTTCAGTTGCGGGATGCCCTTGGTTTTGATTGGTCGGTATTTGCCCTCACGGCTACTGGCTCAAGGAGGGTTCGGGGCGGCATTTTTGGCTTGCGATCGCTACACCCCTGGCCTACGAAAATGCGTCGTCAAACAATTTCAACCCACGGGACTGGACCCTAGCCAGATGCAAATGGCTCAAAATTTATTCCAACGGGAAGCCGAGGTTTTAGAAAACTTAGGACGGCATCCGCAAATTCCTGATTTATTTGCGTTTTTTGAATTGCCCGTCTCTGGACGGGGCTCCCAACCCGCCGAAGAGTTTTTCTATCTCGTGCAAGAGTTCATTGATGGGCAAACCTTGGAAGCAGAACTAGAAGCTAAAAATCAGTTCCAGGAGCAAGAAATCATGGAGCTGCTGACAGAACTACTGCCTGTTCTCCAGTTTGTGCATGAGAATGGTTCGATTCATCGGGATATCAAACCTTCAAACATCATGCGTCACACGCAAACGAACCTGACTCAGACCGGGAATGGGTTACTATATTTGCTGGATTTTGGTGCGGTCAAACAGGTCGCTAATGTAGCGACTCCCACCCCCAGTAAAGCCACCAGTATTTACACTCCCTTCTATGCCCCGCCGGAGCAAACTCATGGCAATCAGGTATTTCCCTCCTCAGATTTGTATGCCTTGGCCGTCACCTGTATTTGTCTATTGACGGGCAAAGCCCCCAACGATTTGTTTGATACCTCCCAGAACCATTGGCAGTGGCGACCCTATGCCCAAGTGAGTGATCGGTTGGCCCTCATTCTTGATCGGATGTTAGAGACGTCTCCCCAGCAGCGATTTCAATCGGCCTCAGAGATCTTAGCGGCCCTGGTTCAGGCTCCTTCTAATCTGGGGCAGCCCTCCAGCGCTAGTCAGTCTGCGTCTGCGCCTCTGTCAGCCCCCGCAGTCACGCCCCCTCCTGCGTCTGTATCTCCTCAACCGACTCCGCCCCCGGCCCGTAAAACGCCGCCCCCGCCCCTGGCTCTGACCCGGTTATTGGGAGGTGCTGCCTTTACGGGGTTTGAGGGAGGATTGTTAGCCATCGCCCTGACCAGCTTTTTAGGGACGACGTTGATGAGTGGTGGATTTTGGCTGGGACTAGTGGCTGTGCTGGTCTATTCCCAACTACAGCGCTGGATTGAGCGGATTGATCTCGTCATTATCGCTGGAATCACCCTGGCGATCATGCTATTTCTGCCCGCGTTACAAGGCGGTAACACTCTTGTAGCTATTGTGTTGTTAGGGGTTGTCTCTGGTTTAGCATTAATGACGCTAACCTTGGTGTTTCAACTCATTTATAGTGTTTTATCACGGTTTCTGTAATTACCCATGACTTATCGTGTTCCTTCTGGTCCTTCCCCCTGGGTTGTAGCAGATCAATTCAAGCCTGCGGGTACAGTCGTCGATGTCCAGGAGTTTGGTCAAGGCAATATTAACAATACCTTTCTGGTGACCTTAGACACGGCCACGGACCCCCACTTCATTTTGCAGCGGCTGAATACCCAAGTTTTTCCTCAACCCGAATTGATCATGCGGAATATTCGCACCTACTCTGAGCACGTTTGCCAACGGTTGCAAGCAGATGACTGTCATCGGCGTTGGGAAGTCCCGAGGGTTCTGCTAACACCTGCTGACCAGGATTATTGGGTGAGCCCAGATGGCACCTTTTGGCGGGCCATGAGCTATATCGAAACGGCCCAGTCTTTGGAGAAAATCTCAACCCCTACCCAGGCCCAGGAAGTGGGGTATGCCTTGGGGATGTTTCACCATCTGATTAGCGATCTGCCTGCGGATCAACTTGCCGACACCTTGGCAGGTTTTCATATTACACCTCAGTACTTACAGGCGTATGAGCGGTTGCAGGTTGCTCAGGTTGCTCCCTCACCAGAGGTGGAATATTGCTTGCAGTTTATTCGCGATCGCCACCAAGCAGTCAATGTGTTAGAAGCGGCTAAAGCAGAAGGCAAACTCCAACTTCGACTCATGCATGGCGACCCTAAAATCAATAATATTTTGATCGATACCGATACTCAGCAAGCTGTCAGCGTCATTGATTTGGATACGGTAAAGCCCGGTCTGATTCACTATGATATTGGCGATTGCCTGCGCTCCGGCTGTAACCCTTGGGGTGAAGAAACGGAGCAGTGGGAAGCAGTCCAGTTTGACATCAATTTGTGCCAGAACATCCTGCAAGGTTATCTGGAAGTCGCCCAGTCTTTCCTCACATCCTACGATTACGAGTACCTGTACGATGCCATCCGTTTGATTGCCTTTGAGCTAGGGCTGCGGTTTTTTACGGATTACCTAGCGGGAAATGTCTATTTCAAAGTGAATCATCCGGATCACAATCTTCATCGAGCCCTAGTACAATTCAAGCTCACGGAAAGTATTGAGGCCCAAGCCGCCGATATTCAAGCCCTGATTCAATCCTTACGATGACTGCTTTTGCGCTGCATCCCTTTGCTCCCCACCTTCCTCATCCTGAGATTGCGCTGACTGGAACAGTACATCGAGCCGGAAATCAGTTAGCGATCGCCTACACCCTGTCTGGCAATCTAGACCAAGTCATCCTCCCCTCTTCCTCCCCGCACCCTACCCGTCAGTATGACCTTTGGGAAGCGACCTGCTTTGAGTTGTTTCTAGGGCAGCCCACTCTAGCACCTTATTGGGAGGTTAATCTGTCTCCATCTGGAGATTGGAATGTGTTTCACCTAGAGACTTATCGGCAAGGTTTGCAGGAAGAACTCGCCCTTCAGACTCTCCCTTTTCAGGTTCAGCAGGACACTTCGTCTTTAACCTTATCCTTGACCCTCAATCTCGCCAGCATCATGACCCCGGTATACCCGCTGGAGATGGGTATTTGTGCAGTGATCCAATCTCCAAACGTTCCCCTTACCTATTGGGCCTTAACCCACTGTGGCCCCCAGGCCGATTTTCATTTGCGAGAGAGCTTTGTGCTCCATATCTAGGAGACCTCTTTACCCTGGCAACAATAATGACCTGACTGCTGTCCTCCGCAACCTTGCTTTGGGGTTCGGTTTGAGCATCAACTGACATTGATTTTTTCTGAAAAACAGAAAAATAGTCGGCAAATTTCCGAGTTTTTACGGTGGTTACTGAGGGCTTGGTGCTTTTACCTTAAAACTAATGGCAAACCACGGTCGTTATTTTGCAGTTCTTTCTGCGACCCTAGTAATTATGAATGTACAAGCTCCCATGTCTTCCCAGGTCACAACTCAAGATTGCCATATCTTGATGATCGAAGAAGAGGAAGGGGTTCGGTGCATTCTGCTAGACTCGCCGACTTATTCTCTAGGCCGCGATAAGAAGAACTCAATCGTATTGCCCGCGTCTAAAGCCGTTTCTCGCTTTCATGCCATGCTCTTGCGTATCCCCGGAGCCAAAAATAGGTCGGGGCATAGCTACAGAATTGTGGATGGTGATGCCACAGGCAAACTCAGCACCAACGGCGTCGTTGTCAATGGCGAGCGCCATACCTCCTATACCTTAGTGGAGGGGGACGCGATTATGTTAGGTAACGTCAAAGCGTCCTATCGGCTGCTCAGCCTCTCTCCTACCGATCTAGAGCAGGTCAGCGTTGAAGGGTTAGATATTCGGAGTACGATTCCCAGCATGGCTAACCCTAATGCGACCCTAGCCAGAGAAAATAGTAGCAGGGGGTCTGGCCATCGTTTGGCTAACCAAGATGAAGAAGATTTACCTCCCACCATGTTTTTTAAGAAAGCAGCGAAAAAATCTAATTCTTCAGCACCTTAGAACCTTGGGAGGCTAAGAATTCAGAAGCACTGTATGGCTGGAGGATGATTGAGCTAGCCAGTTCACTCGTCTGAGCCCTGAATCAGTCGAAACCCTTTTAAGTTAGGGCTGACCTGTTTAGACACAATCACAGGCCAGTCAGATTGAGCAACCTGAATGGCCTCTAACTGTCTGATGGTCCAAGCATTGCAATTAGACCAAATGACATAATATTCGCGACCAGGATAAAACTGGCCTGCAAAGTTAGACACCCGAGGATAAGGGACACCGCGTCTACCACTAGTCTGGCGCTGAAAACTTTGCTCTAAAGATGTCACCAAAGCATGAAGCTGCTGCGGAGACACTTGCCGATAATAGAGTTGTCGTACACCCGTCTGCTCTGTGGGCAGTGTATCTCGACCTCTTAGATAAACAATGGAAGCGGTTGGTAGCACGCCTGCGGCCAGCGTCGACGGAATTGAGGTGTCCGACAACATAAAGAAACGCTTATCTCCCCAACCATATTCAACATACCGAGCTTGGGGATGATTGCGAGGACCCAGGTTCCAGCTACGGGGCTGCTCAATAATCAGAGCTGTATGAAAACCCCAATTAACTACATAAATATCATATTTCGACTGTTTTAGTTGATGAATACCTGGAAGTTCAATATCTGGTTTTGGTGGCGTCAAGATTGCCATGTAAAGGGCTGGTATTCCCCATAATGTCCCGTTCAGAAATAGCAATAGACCGATACAACGACGCCGCTTTTTGAGAATCTCCCAAAACTTTCGATAATTAGTTTGCCAAAATTGACTCATGTGCATTAGCAGATTTCAACGTTGAGGTTAGATTGCATTCACCTTAGTCCCAAGATAGGATGCCAGAGTTGCAGAAAATATCAGGACATTAAGACGACCATGACCAAAGCCATTATGGAAACGAACAAAGGCACAATTCACGTTGATTTGTTTGATCAAGATGCTCCCAATACTGTTAAGAACTTCGTGGATTTAGCCAATAAAGGCTTTTATGACGGCTTATCGTTTCACCGCGTTATTCCCAATTTTATGATCCAAGGGGGATGTCCCAAAGGCACAGGGACAGGTGGTCCTGGCTATACCATTAAGTGTGAAATCAACGACAACAAGCATCAAGCAGGAACGCTATCTATGGCTCATGCGGGCCGGGATACAGGTGGTAGCCAATTCTTTATTTGTCATGCTCCCCAAGCCCACTTAGATGGCGTCCATACCACCTTCGGCCAGACTCAAGATATGGATGTGGTGAATGAAATTCGTCAAGGGGATAAGATTGTATCGCTCAAAATATCTGGCGAATAAGCTAGGTTTTTCTCAACTTTGAGAAAGGCGCTGAACAGATTGTCCAGCTAATTGTGTGTGAGCATCTAAGAGTAATTCAGGAATCTTGGCTGCATGAGGGCTAGCTTGCAAGCATTCACTCAGATCGAGCTGGGAAGCTTGAGTTGCTTTTTGACCAGGAAACCAATGGCTGGCTTGTCCTAAAAGGTTGTAGCGCATTTGAGCATACTCATGCATGTCGTAGGCGATCGCTAAATTGCGCAGCCATAAGATCACGGGAATATTAATATTGCCAGGGGTATGCTCAGGGCTGGGTAAACCCACATGCCAGGTTTCCATCCAGTCTTTGCCTAGGGTTGCGATCGCAGCCTCATGCAGCCGCTCTAATATAGGTGGCAGCAATGTATCCGCTTGGTCGAGCCGGTCCAGAGCTTGCAAATGTTCATCAAAGTCACTGGGGCGAGCAGCCCCCAAACTCAAGGTATGGACCTGAGAATGACTCAAACAGAAGAGATCGTTAAAGACCATCGGACTCAGAGGGTGGCACAGCTCCACCAACTTGGGTGAAGGTTTGTACAACATGCCACCCTTATCGGACGGGCTAATGATAAAAACGCCCACATCATATTCTGCTGCTGCTGCGATCGCAGGCCAATTGAATTGATTGATGTAGTACCAGTGCAAATTGACGTAATCAAACTGATTGGTTTGAATGGTTTTGACAATCAGATCCGTCGCCCCGTGGGTAGAGAAACCCACAAACCGCACCTTGCCTTGTGCTTGCAAGGTTCGAGCCACATCCAGACATCCCCCAGGGCGAACGGTCAAATCCAGAAGTTCAGGGGTGTTAATCCCATGTATTCCTAGCAAGTCCACATAGTCTAAGTTCAACTTGCGCAGGGACTGGTCAAAGGTTTTCTGAAATTCTTTAGCATTCTCTTTTGGAGAGACTTTGGTTTGAACAATCAATTGATCTCGGGGAAACTGAGGTAGAATGCGGCCGAGTTGCAATTCAGAGGTACCATAGCCTCTTGCCGTTTCAATATGATTGCTTCCCAGCTCTACAGAGCGTCGAATTGTAGCATCTAGGTTATCTTGATTGGCTCGGGGAATTTTCCAGCCGGGTTCGTCTTTCCAAGAATGTTGATATCGCATTCCCCCACAGGAAAAGACAGGTATTTGTAGTTCTGTTCGTCCAAACCGACGGTATAGCATTCAGGCCCATCTACTCCGTTAATTACCTATTGGGTTTTTGGGTGTTCCACAGAAAATGACTGCGGCTTCTATAAAGCAACGCTTGAGAGCATTCCTAGCTTTTCACTTGAAATATGAATAGAGGATGGCAAGCCTTTAGATTGCCCTGATCACTCATAGCACTGTTATCCACAATTGGACTTGGCCGAGTAGTTACATTTTTAATTGGTTAAAATCAATTGCTGAGTATGTTTCAAAGGCCACTGATGAACTTATTAACTGCTTTATTTGACGGTTGGGAAGGGATTATCAAAGTTTGTATTGCTGCTCCCAGCATGTACGCATTTGTTATCATAGCCATCCGCATTACGGGCAAGCGATCTACTTCACAAATGAACAACTTTGACTGGATCGTTACTGTGGCTATTGGCTCACTCACCGCTTCCGGCATTATTCTTGATAGTGTGACCGTCTCTGAAGCCATGCTCGCCATCGCTTTGCTATTAATTGCACAATATTCATTAACGAAGGGATTTTTTGCTTCTGGGAATCTTAGAAAGTTTGCTAAAGCTAGTCCCACACTATTGGTACATGACGGTCAGTTCATTCGTCCCGCGATGAAAAAAGAGCGTGTGATGGAATCTGAAATCATGGCAGCACTCAGAGAAAATAGTTTGATCAGCATCAAGGAAGCTCAATGGGTAATCCTTGAAACTGACGCTACTCTCAGCGTTATTCCTAAAGGAGACCGAGATTTTTCTAAAGCACAGTTTGAGAACGTCTCTGGCTTTCCACCTGAAACATGAATAAGGTGAGGGCGAGGGACGCTGGGGAGTGCGGCAGACTTGGCAGATGTAGGCAAAGTGGCGATCACCGAGATGACAACTTGTTGATCGATCCTAATAGGAAAAAAGATTGTTGATATAGAGACAGCTCCTCGACCGTTTGCATAAGCTATACCTCTGCTGATTGAAGCTGTCAAATAGGTCTCACTTCCAATAACCACAGGGTTGTGCCGTCGTAACTCCATTCAATTTTTTGAGGAATATCTCGATAGTGGGCTTGGATCTCACGGGCGATCGCTGCAATTTGGCTCACCAGATCGGTCGGTATTGGTTGATGAGACCTAAGCGCCAAGGAGGCAGGATCATCCAAGGCAATTTGGGGAACCCGAACATGGGTAACAGAGGGTTGAGTTAAGGCTGCTGATGGGGTTTGTCCTGGCCCCCCTGTGATCAAAATAGTGGCTTGATCTGCAGTGATACCAAATCCGATTGACATAGCCCCGATATAATGCACAATTAGTGAATGCCAAGAAACCTGTATCTCGAACCTCATTTTTCTACTGATGAGCTTAAGGCCCACTATCGAGCCAGCCATGATCCAGT
>Ga0209185_1000391_pt1 | contig 53388 bp, 46 predicted proteins | sample SidtaG_2_FD_187425 | JGI IMG/M metagenome (GOLD analysis project Ga0209185, IMG submission 187425) | Marine algal microbial communities from Sidmouth, United Kingdom - Sidmouth_Asex2 metaG (SPAdes) (version 2) | ecosystem: Host-associated > Algae > Red algae > Unclassified | place: Sidmouth... | reverse complement strand
CTTCGTTTTGAAATGTGCTGAAATTGAATTTTTTTCTGTTTGTTTTTCCTGTTTTTTGTTTTTACTTGGTTCCATTTTTTTACTTTTTTTAAGTGTGAAATGTGTCAAGTTTTTTCAGGAAGAGACAGTTTCATTTAATTTTTCCATTATACCGTGCGATTTGTATCAAAGTTTTCCAGTTCTTTAGCTACTTCGCTTAGGAACCCAGCTCCTAAAGAACCATCTACAATTCTATGGTCGTAGCTCATGGATAAATACATCATTTGGCGAATGGCAATTACATCTCCGTCAGGTGTTTCTAGTACTACCGGTCGTTTTTTAATAGCACCCACTGCTAAAATCGCTACCTGAGGTTGATTGATAATAGGCGTACCCATTAGGCTGCCAAAGGTTCCAACATTGGTTAAGGTAAATGTACCGCCTTGCGTATCTTCTGGTTTTAATTTATTTCCTCTCGCTCGCGTGGCCAGACCATTAACTTCTTTTGAGATGCCGTATAAGTTTTTGGTATCCGCATTTTTTATAACGGGCACAATTAAATTTCCGTTGGGAAGAGCAGTAGCCATACCTACATTAATATCTTTTTTGATTACAATATTGTCTCCATCGATACTGGCGTTGATGAGTGGGTTTCTTTTGATGCAGTTTACAATCGCCTCGATAAATAGCGGGGTGAACGTAAGTTTTTCTCCATTCTTTTCCAAAAATTCTGCTTTCACATTATTTCGCCAATTCACCATATTGGTCACATCGGCTTCTGTCATAGAAGTTACGTGTGGTGAAGTTTGAACGCTATCCACCATATGTTTTGCAATGAGTTTGCGCATGCGGTCCATCTCAACGATTTCAACATTTCCTTGTGGGGTAGCACTCACACTATTCTGGACGCTGGGTTGTGCTGCCGCAGCTGGCTGAGTCGCTGGGGTAGCAGTAGGAGAAACTTTAGCAGGAGCGGTGCCTCTATTTTTAACATGACTAATAATATCTTTTTTGGTCACTCGACCTTCTTTACCGCTTCCTGAAATGCTTTCTAATTCCGTCATTGAAATGCCTTCTTTCATAGCAATGTTCATCACCAATGGGGAATAAAATCTATTGGGTTCGCCTGTATTGCTTGCTGGCCTTTCAATTACTTCCGAAGCAGCGGGAGTGGAAGCTACAGAAGGAGTTGGCTGAGGGGTAGGCTCTGGTTTTGGTGTTTCAGCGGCGGCTGGCGCTGATGGTGCAGAAACGGCACCGTCTGTAGAAATTTTTGCAATTACGGTTCCGACAGGAACTACGTCATCTACGGCAAAAAGAATTTCACTTACCGTGCCACTTACCGTACTTGGCACTTCGCTATCCACTTTGTCCGTAGCAATTTCTAATAAGGTTTCATCCATATCAATGGGATCACCGACATTTTTCAACCATTTCAGTACTGTTGCTTCCGTGATGCTTTCTCCCATTTTGGGCATTACCAATTCTTCTACCGCCATAAATTCTTGATTTTAATAGTTCGGCAAAGTTATAAAAATCTGTTATCATTTCTTAACTCTTTTAAAGGAAGCTTTCAGATTGTTTTACATTTGGCCAAAATTTAAAATTTTGAAACATATCGCTTGCTCCTCTTTTTCTTTTTTAATCTTGGTTTATTGTGCAACGCTGTTTTCTAGTTGCTCCCGATTCGCTGGGTCCAACACTACCGATTTTGGCGAAAAAACCCATATTTATTTAAAAACAGGCGCGACTATAGATGATGTTTATAAAGAGTTTAGAACGAAAAACATTGTCAAGGATTTTGCTTCTTTCAAAGAAATGGCGGAGTCATCTGACCTAGCAAGCAATATTCATGAAGGGAAGTATAAAATTACTCAAGGCATGAACAATCATGATATGGTGTCTTTACTAAAGTCCGGTAAGCAGGAGGTAGTAAGAGTAGTGGTTAACAAGCTTCGCAAAAAAGAACATATCGCAAGTCGTTTATCAAAAAAAGTAGCAACGGATTCTGCGACTTTTATGAAATTATTTTCTGATACTACTTTTTTAGCTCCCTACGGAATTAATACAAACGAGATTCAGGCAATTGTAATGCCGTATACCTATGATGTATATTATAACAGTTCTCCCAAAGAATTGTTTGATAAAATGTACAAAGCTTATAATAGATTTTGGACTGCTGAACGAAAGGCAAAAGCAGAAAAACTTAAATTGAGTCAAGTAGAGGTGGTCACAATAGCCTCAATTGTGGATGAGGAGACAAATAAGAAAGATGAAATGGCAAAAGTGGCAAGTGTTTATTTAAATCGAATTCGAAAGGGAATGAAGTTACAAGCTGATCCGACAGCTCGGTTTGCGTATGGTGATTTTACTATTAAACGGGTTCTTTTTAAGCATTTACGATTTGATTCACCTTGGAATACCTATAAATATGCGGGCTTGCCACCTGGGCCAATTTGTACTCCACAACCTGTAGCGATTGATGCTGTTTTAGAAAACCTACAAACAGATTATATATTCTTTTGTGCTAAAGAGGATTTTAGCGGATATCACAACTTCGCAAGTAATGATGTTGAACATGAAAAAAATGCTGCTTTGTTCCGTAAGGCTATGGACGAACGAGGAATACGTCGGTAACAGGTGAGCTATTCTTAACTTCTTATTTCGCTATTTTACGGTTCGTTATCTTCTTGTGTAGTACCTTAGAGTTCAAATTTATATTGATATGCGCAATTTTATTTTTAAATGTTTATTACTACTCGGTGGTGTTTTTATTACAATGTCATTCGTGTCAGCTAAAAAACTATCTGCAAAGTTGATGATGACTTCCGTGTCTGCTGAAGATGTAGTGGATGGACCGGGTGATCGAAAAAAAAATCGCTATAAAAAAACAACTACGAATAAAAACTTTTCTAGAAGATTACGTTCCCCAAGAGGTCAGGGTAAGCGTTCACAAGTAGTGGGTAGGGGAAGTGTAAATCGTATTTCAGGCGGAAGATTTCAACTTAGAGGAGCGAGCGGCTCGAATAGTGTAAGTGGAAACGGCAATACGGGAGTAAAGCGTAAAAACAAGTATAAGTACAGTATGATTAGAAAAAACCGCCGTGAGAAGAAAAAGAACTACCGGCAGGATCTTACGGGTCGCAGAAGTAACTCGTTTCAATACAAAAAATAATTTTCTCTAAATCTTCCACGTATGAATACTTGGGAAGAAAAACTTAGAAAGCTACGCGTTGCCAGAGTGCTAAAAGTGTGGCTCTCTAAAATAGTGCTGCCTGGTTTTCACGGTGTTGCTCTATACGATTCATTGCGCTTTTTTGTCGGTGAAATATTCTCTGCCAGATTTACGGTCATGGCTCGTGCTGTGAGTTTTTCTTTTCTATTATCTCTGCCGCCCTTTCTTTTGTTTTTATTTACCCTCATCCCATATTTACCCCTCTCTGATACATCAATTATTTCTTCGATTGTAGATACTGTTGCAATGATTACGCAGAGTGAAAAATTTAAAAGTTCTGTCGCTAATCTGTTGCGTGATTTCTTTTTGCATAAAAAAGAAGTCCTTCTTTCGTTCTCGGTATTTATGACCTTGTTTTTTTCTAGTAATGGGCTTATGGGTCTTATGACTAGTTTTGACAGAAGTTACGCAGGCTTTAAAAAGCGGACGTGGTATAAAAAAAGGGGTATAGCCATTCTATTGACTTTCCTTTTTATTTTCGTTGTACTTGTGTCATTTTCACTGCTCCTTTTTCAGGCTTGGTTGTTTGAATATTTTGGGTTAGAGCAGTGGGTTGTCGTCGGTAAAATGCTTCAATATATCATCATTATTTCTATGGTGTGGTTGACGATTTCAGTCATTTATCGATATGGTTCTGCCACTCACACGCGTTGGCCTTTGGTTACCCCGGGTAGCATGCTCACTACTGGGCTTATTATTTTAATTACTATTATTTTTTTCTACGCTGTCAATAATATCGTGAATTACAATCAAATTTATGGTTCGGTAGGAACGCTTATTATATTCTTAATTTGGTTATTTACTATGTCTCAAATTTTACTCATTGGGTTTGAACTTAATGTGAGCATCTTTGTAAATAAAGAATTGCGCATTGCCCAATCAGAAGATTTTCCTGAAGGCATTTTATAGAGTAGTCCGATGAAAAATTATTATTTACCCAATGCTTCCATTCACTTGCACACCGATTTTTTTTAATAAGTTGGGCAATTGCAAGCGCTGCAAAATGAAATAGATCGGTAAGAAAAAGAAATCGTGTTATTTGGCAAGCGAATGAAACAAGCTCGTTTGGTTTCTTTTCAAAAAGAAGGTGATTTAACATATCAGTCCTCGGGTCAAACTATGATAGCGCTGCCGTGGACAAAAAATGTAAGAGCTGTAAGATATATAATTCTTGAAAAATTAGGGTTAGAGTTTAATTCTTGTTAGTTTAATTTTTACAGCAATGGTAACGATAGTATGGGGGGGGCATCAGTACAATAAAAATTACAAGGTGTAAACCCAATGATTGCCTCTGAAACATTCGGCAGTGAAAGAAAATTTACATTAAAACATAGTTCAAAGGATATACGTAGGACGATTGTTCTATCACATGCTAGTTTAATGATAAAGTGTGGCGAAACACAGCATAACTATAAACAGGCTTTGCATAAAACAAAACAAAATCAAGAATCAACTTTACCTTCTGAAACAGTATTCCATAAAAAAAGAGTGCCAGTAAGCACTCTAATTTTAATGGTTGACCTGATTTTATTTATTTGCCAAAAGCTTCCTTAATATCAGCTTTCACTTCTTTAGCACCTTCCTTAATGTCCGATTTCAATTCTGCTTTTTTATCTTTGATTGAAGATTTTAGGTCGGTCTTAGTTTCAGTAACATCCGCTTTTACTCCTTCCTTAATTTCTTGAACATTTGATTTGACATCTGCCTTAGCGTCTTTAATATCTCCCTTTACTTCAGCTTTAGCATCGTCAATGTCACTTTTTAAGTCTTCTTTTTCATTCTGTACATCCGCTTTAACGTCATCTTTCATTTCTTGAACATCTGCTTGGGCCTCATTTGCTTTGGACTTCAAGTTATCCGCCTTCATTCTAAATTCATCCGCAGCTTGTTGAGCTACTAATTTCAAATCTTCATTATCTGGGTCTGCGTCACTTGCTTTTCTTTTCTCTTGATAGGAACTCATCTCTGCTTCTAGATTATCCACTTCTAATTCGTACTCTGTACCGCCATCACTCATATTGGCCGAATAGCCCCTTAGCTCTTCAATTCTTGTGGTCATGTCAGCTTCTTGATCATCCCACGACATATTATTGTAATCTACCACTACCTCTGAATCTTCAGATCTATCTATTTCAGCAGTAGCCGCTTCTTCTTCGTGATCGTTACAACTCGTTATGGTAAACGAGATTGTGAGTACTGCAAGCAGCATGAATAAAGTATTCTTATACATGTTCATATTATTAATCTTTGTTGTTTTCATGTTGCAAAGATAAGCGGACCTTTGAGCGAACTATTTATAAAAAACAAACGCCTCATTATATAATTTTCATGAATTTGTAAATTTTGATTAATCGAATGACAAAGACTGTAGATTTGTAATTAATATGAATGATGCCTACCAAGAAATTTCAAATTCCTTCACTACACATTGGAACCATTTTTTAGAATCAGTTCCTAATTTTTTGTTGGCAATCCTAATTATAGCTCTTGGTATATTATTTACCCAGTACCTCGGGAAAATAACCCGAAAAACACTTCGCACAAAGGTTGCGGATCCACTCATGACAAACTTCATTACTAAAACCGTTAAAGTAATTGCGGTAGTATTAGTGTTGGTATTTGGTCTTAGAATTGCGGGTCTTGAAGGAGTGGTTTCTGGTTTATTAGCTGCGGCAGGTGCTTCTGCTATTGTTATAGGATTCGCTTTTAAAGATATTGGTGAAAATTTTATTTCGGGAGTAATACTTTCTTTTAATCGTCCCTTTGATGTGAACGACACGGTAAGCATCGGTGACATTTTTGGCAAAGTAAAAACAATGGAGTTTCGATATACTAAACTAAAAACCTTCGACGGTCGCGATGTATATATCCCCAATAGCGATGTTATAAAAAAACCAGTTTTTAATTATACTGAGGACGGATACTTTCGATTGGATTTTTTAGTAGGAATAGCTTATGAAGATAATTTTGACGATGCTGAAAAGCTAATTGTTGAAACCGTGCGAAATTGCAGAGGAGTAATTGAAAATGCCAAACACGAAATTTTTGTAACCTTGGATGAGCTAGCAGCAAGTACTGTCAATTTAAAAGTGTTATTTTGGGTAGAGACCACTGAATATCGAAAGGAAGCACTTAAAATAAAAAGTGATGTAATGGCAGCTGTAAAAACAGCGGTTGAAGAAGGCGGATTTAGTATGCCGGCTGATATCAAAGAAATTAAACTTTACGGAAGTCAGAAAGCCATACCGGTAAATATCGAATCAAAGTAGAGATTTTTGTACAGATATAAATGTGTTAGAAGTAGTAATCTTTGACCAGTCTTTCATTGCTAACTTTATGGACTTGGTTTGTTGTAGCCATAGTTGCAAAGGACAGTACCTAGGAAGTATTTTTAATTAGTACACATATTATAAAAATAATTAATGTTAATTATTTTTAATAAAAATGTAAAAAAGTGCCTTACTTTTGTATAATATACAAACATTATTAAAAAATATAATATGAGTAATTTACGAATTCAAGCAATCAATAATATTAATGAAGGTGACAAGGATGTACGCGGCTACAGTAGTGTAAAGGTCACTGAGTTTTTTGGTTGCAATGTTTTCTCTGATAAAATTCAACGAGATTATTTAAGTGAAGAAGCTTTTTATAGTCTACGTGAATCTGTGCAAAGTGGGAAAAAAGTAGATCGCGCCATGGCTGATCAAATTTCATCGGCAATGAAAGCTTGGGCAATGGACAAAGGTGCAACGCACTTTACTCATTGGTTTCAACCTTTGACAGGAGCCACTGCTGAAAAACATGACTCTTTTTTTACGCTCAAGCCGGATGGCTCGGCCCTAGAAATATTTGATGGCGATGCCTTAATACAACAAGAACCTGATGCTTCTAGTTTTCCTAATGGTGGAATTCGTGCAACTTTTGAAGCTAGGGGTTATACTGCATGGGATCCTACTTCACCTGCTTTTATTATGGAAATGGCTCAGGGTAAAACATTATGTATTCCTACTATTTTTATCGCTTACAGTGGTGAAAGTTTAGATAGTAAAACGCCCTTGTTAAAAGCGCTTCACTCTGTGAATGATGCAGCAGTTGATGTATGTAAGTATTTTGATAAAAATGTGAATCGTGTTACGGCGAGTTTGGGTTGGGAGCAGGAATATTTTGTAATAGATGAGGCCTTGGCAAATGCGCGACCTGATTTAATAGCTTGTGGACGATTTTTGATTGGCCATGCACCAGCCAAAGGTCAGCAACTAGACGATCACTATTTTGGATCGATTCCTGAGCGAGTGTTTGCTTTTATGCAAGATTTTGAGCAGGAGAGTTATAAGCTAGGAATACCCTTACGTACACGTCATAATGAGGTTGCGCCTGGTCAGTTTGAATGTGCGCCTATTTTTGAAGAAGCTAATTTAGCTGTGGATCATAATTCATTATTGATGGATTTGATGCCTCGTGTGGCGAAGCGTCATAAACTGAAAGTACTCTTACATGAAAAGCCATTTGCTGGAGTGAACGGAAGTGGTAAGCATAACAATTGGAGCTTAGCGACAAACACAGGAGTCAATTTATTGAGCCCAGGGAAAACACCAAGAACCAATTTGATGTTCTTGACTTTCTTTATTAATACCATTAAAGCCGTTCATGACCACGCTGACTTATTGCGTGCAGCCATAGCTTCTGCCGGAAATGATCATCGCTTAGGGGCCAATGAAGCACCGCCCGCTATTATTTCTGTCTTTATCGGGGAGTACCTTACCAAGCTTTTAAAAGATATTGAAAGTCGTGTCGGAGATAAATTTTCTGAGCAAGATGAAGTGATTTTAAAAATGGATATTCATAAATCCATTCCTGAATTGTTTCAAGACAATACCGATCGAAATCGTACGAGCCCATTTGCCTTTACAGGAAATAAGTTTGAATTTAGAGCGGTTGGATCTACGGCCAATTGCGCTGGCCCGATGATGGTGTTGAACACAATTATGGCAGACACCTTGGTTGATTTTAAAAAACAAGTAGATGCCAAAATTAAAAAAGGAGAGAAGAAGGAGATTGCCATATTGAAGACACTCCAATCTAGTATTAAAAAAAGTAAATCTATTTGTTTTGAAGGTGACAATTATAGCGATGCATGGGCAAAAGAAGCTAAGAAGCGTGGCTTGAGCAACAACAAAGACACGGTGCGTGCCTTAGACGTTTTGTCCACCAAAGCTGCGAAAGATTTATTTTCACGCAGAGAGATTTTTACCGAAATAGAGTTAGAAGCGCGCCATGAAATACAGCTAGAAGAGTACGTGAAGAAAATACAAATTGAAGCTCGTATGATTGGATATTTAGCTGGTAATCACGTACTACCAGCCGCAGTGGACTATCAAAATAAATTAATTACCAATATTAAAGGTCAAAAGGAGATTGGCTTGCCAGCCAAATCGTATGCTTCTGTCAAGCAGATTGTGTCTCAAATGAGCGATCATATCAATGAGATAAGCAGTAATGTTACTGCAATGGTGAATGAGCGCAAGAAAGCGAACAAGATGAAGGATAGCCGTAAAATGGCTATTGCTTACTGTGATAAGGTGAAGCCTCATTTCGAGAAAATACAATATCATGCTAATAAACTTGAATTGATCGTTGAGGATAAAATGTGGCCGTTGCCAAAATTAAGAGAGCTTCTTTATTTGAAATAGGTACTAGTTCCAACCACTGTAAAAGACCTCATTTTTGTGAGGTCTTTTTTTTATAAATCAAACAACAATTTTTACTATCATTTGAATATTGTATCTGATATTTAATGCTCATAAAAATTTAGGAATTTGGAGTTAGCGCAGATTGTAATGTACGCAGGATTTTTTATGGCAGCCTATTCGGTGGTTGCCAACGATTCGATTCAAACTCTGGGTACTTTTTTAAGTTCAAATTCTAAACGACATTGGATAATACTTTGGGCATTTGCTGCTAGTATTCTTACAGCAACCTTAGTATATGGTTGGTTGCAGTATGGTGGAGATGTCAGTTACGGTCGATTAGAGAAATATAATATGCCGCAAAATTTTGCTTGGTATTATCTTCTGCCGCCTATGATTTTAGTATTGCTCACTCGGACAGGGATACCGGTTAGTACCTCATTTTTAATTCTTACATTTTTCAATGAGAAGAATTTAATGAACATGGTTGAGAAATCTCTCTTAGGATATGCTGTAGCTTTTGGGGCTGCTATTTTAATTTATGTTTTGATTACCCGTTTGGTAGAAAGTCGCTTTCTGAAGAATAAAATAAAGGAAAACGAACGAAAAGTATGGACTGTATTGCAGTGGTGCTCCACGGGTTTTCTTTGGTCACAGTGGTTGATTCAAGATTTTGCCAATATATATGTCTACTTGCCTAGACAGTTAACAGTATGGGAGTTATTGATTTCACTAGGGGTAATTCTAAGTATGCTGGCCTATATAGTAGCCTCAAAGGGTGGTGCGATTCAAAAAATTGTTCAGTCAAAAACCAATATGATTGATATCCGATCGGCCACTATTATAGATGCCGTTTATGGAGTTGTATTGTTTTATTTCAAAGAAATGAACAATATTCCAATGAGTACAACTTGGGTCTTTATTGGTTTGTTAGCGGGTAGAGAAATTGCTATCAATTTAATGTTGAGAGAAAGAACAAAACGGAAAGGGATGCTCAAAAATATCAGCTTGGATTTAACTAAGGTGACTCTTGGTTTGGTAATTAGTATCTTGCTGGTCTTCTTAGTAAAGTATTTCTCCGAAGGGACTTTCGGGTAAAAGACCTATACTCTTCATGAATTTATAGTTTTGAATTTCTACTTTGTGTAAGTTTAATTCGCTTTCAGCGGATTAAATTCCATTAGGAAACAAAAAAGTAATAAAAAGGTAACATTAAGGTAATATTGGATAATCATATTCCTTATGTCATTCTAATAGTTTCGCATGCGACTAAACTAGTAATACTAAATGAAAAAAATAACACTAGTTAGCATTTTAGTGCTAACCGTAGTCCTAGGGGCGAATGCTCAACTGGTGACAAAACCCTTTGGAAAAGGCCTGAATTTTTACGGAAAAGACTCTTCATTTCATATCAAATTTGGATTTCGCTTTCAAAACCTTTATCAAGGTACTTGGAATGTAGCGAATGACGATTTGGGCACGATTACCGATCATAATTCTCGATTCTTAATCCGTCGATCTCGTTTAAAATTTAATGGTTTCGCATTTTCGCCACGTATTCAATGGAAAATAGAGTTGGCTCTCACTAATAGAGATATGGCCAACGGTGCAGTAACTCCTGAAATGAGTAATGCAAGTAATTTGGTATTGGATGCAATTGCAGATTATAGATTATTTGCATACAAAGGTTCGAATGTAAATACTTATAGCAAGGCAGACTTTTATGGTTTGAAAATACGGTTTGGACAAGGTAAACTACCGGGTAACGTAGAGCGTGTTGTGTCTTCGGCTAATTTGCAATTGGTAGATCGCTCGTTGGTTAATTCTCGATTTAATATTGACCGTGATATTGGAATTCAACTTTGGAATAAGCACAAGGTAGCGGGTGATTTCGTCATGAAAGAAAAATTTGCTTTTAGTCAAGGCGAAGGTCGAAACATTACACAGGGTTCATTCGGCGGATATAATTATACTGGGCGTATCGAGTTTTTGCCTTTTGGTTTGTTTAAAAAAGATAAAGACGACTACGTAGGTTCTGCATTGACTTATTATTCTAAACCAAAGGCTATGGTTGGCGTAGGTTATGACATAAATGATAATGCTGCTCGTAACCGAGGTCAGCTAGGAAGTTTTATTAAGGATGCCAATGGCGATTATTTTGGTGAGCCGTTAAATACTTTTTTCGCCGATGCGGTTGTGAAGTACAAGCGTTTTTCTTTAATGACAGAATACATGGATAAGAAAACAAGTGACGGAACATCAAGAGTAAATGACGAGGCAGGTAATCAAGTTGGTAATTATACAACTGGTAGAGGCTTGAATGTACAGGCTGGAATTATGTTGAACAAAAAAGATGCTAGCCCATTTCATAAAATGGTGGGCAAGAAAGGCGGATTTGGAGACCTTGAATTAGTAGGACGTTTAACTTCTGTGGATTTCACCAATGGTCAAAATGATGAAAATCAATATACAGTTGGATTCAATAGTTTCTTTTCTGGCCACCAATTAAAGATTCAAGCGGATATGACCTATCGTAAAATAATGGGAGCCGATGATCGTTTGATGTTTCGAACCCAATTAGACGTCCACTTTTAATAACATAATCTAATCTTAATATTCCAATTAAATTATTCTAAATAGAAACAACTAATTTTAATCTTCTAATTAAACTAAAATGAAAAAAATAATAACGTTTATAGCCGCTTTTTTAAGTCTTGCAGTAATCATGACATCTTGTGGCGATTCAGCAAATACAGAGCATGGAGACTCACAAGGCCACACTTCTAGCGACGCGGGTTCTATCGGTATTGATGGATCCAGTACTGTATTTCCAATTACGGAAGCAGTAGCGGAGGAGTACCGAGCCGTAGCCAAGGATGTGCAAGTGACCGTTGGTGTGTCTGGTACAGGCGGAGGTTTTAAGAAGTTCTCACGTGGAGAAACTGATATTTCTGATGCCTCTAGGCCCATTAAGCAAAAAGAAATAGACGCTTGTAAGGAAAATAACATTTCTTATCTTGAGCTAAGTGTAGCGTATGATGGTCTGGCCGTAATCGTGAATCCAGAGAATGACTGGTTAACTGATATCACAGTAGCGGAGTTAAAGAAAATTTGGGAGCCAGCTGCCAAAGGCACCATTATGAATTGGAATCAAATCCGTCCTGAATGGCCAGCAGAAAAAATTGAATTGTACGGTCCTGGAACTGCCTCTGGAACCTTTGATTATTTCACAGAAGCCATCGTGGGCGAAAGCGGAAGCTGTAGAGCTGATTATAATTCTAGTGAGGATGACAATATTTTAGTGACTGGAGTTTCTGGTAATAAATATGCATTGGGTTTCTTTGGGCTAGCTTATTTCGAAGCAAATAAGGATAAATTAAAATTGGTAGCCGTTGATGGCGGAAGCGGCCCTGTAGCTCCTTCTTTGGAGACTGTGAAGGATGGTTCTTACGCACCCTTGTCTCGTCCTTTATTTATCTATGTGAATAGCACGGCCGCTGCTAAAAAGCATGTTGTAAACTTTGTGAATTTCTACCTGGAGAACGCAGGAGAAATGGCAAAAGAGGTAGGATACATTCCTATGAAAGACGAAGAGTATGCAGCGCAAATTAAGAAATTCGAAGAATTTTTAACTTCTTTGAATACTACTGCAATTGCTGAGTAGATTTTATTCTATATTAGCGCAACCAGATGAGTAAATTCTTATCCATAGAACGAAAAGAAAAGCTAATTAAGGCTTTTCTTTTTGTATGTGCGGCCATTACCTTGCTTACCACATTGGGAATTATTTGGGTGCTTTTATCGCAGTCTTATAATTTTTTTAAAGAAGTATCTATAATAGATTTTATTACAGATAAAGAATGGACACCTTTATTTTCTGAAAAACATTTTGGTATAGCGCCTTTGTTAGCCGGTACGCTTCTTACTACACTCATTGCTTTGCTAGTTGCATTGCCGCTCGGACTAACGATTGCCATTTATTTAAATGAATATGCCCATAAGGGATTTCGGAAAGCCGTAAAACCGTTATTGGAAATTTTGGCTGCTGTACCTACGGTGGTCTATGGTTTTTTTGCCTTGGTGGTAGTTACGCCCTTTTTGCAATCTATTTGGCCGAGTATTTCTGGTTTTAATTCTATCTCAGCGGGTGTTGTAATGGGTATTATGATTATACCTTTTGTATCTTCATTGAGTGAAGATGCACTTTTTGCCGTTCCGAACGCATTGCGTCAAGCATCGTATGGTATGGGCGCTACCCGACTACAGACAGCTTTTAAAGTTTTAGTTCCTTCGGCAAGTTCTGGGATTATTGCTTCTATAATTTTAGCATTTTCACGAGCTATCGGAGAGACGATGATTGTAGCGGTTGCTGCCGGTCAGCAACCACAATTAACCATGGATCCAACGGTTCCTATCCAAACAATTACATCATATATCGTACAAGTTAGCTCGGGAGATGTACAGCATGGCTCGTTAGAATACAATACTATCTTCGCAGCGGGATTAGCTTTATTTATATTCACTTTTATCTTAAATAATATTAGTTTTTGGATTAATAAAAAATTCAGACAAGAGTATGAGTAAGGCTACGTTCAATAGAAGAAAAGATAAAGCATTTGGCTACTTTGGTATTTTTGCCACAGTATTAGGTTTAATACTTTTGGCATTGTTCATTTTTCAAATATTCAGCGATGGTATCGGTCGTTTGGATTGGGATTTTATGAAGGCGCTTCCTTCGCGCAAGTGGGAAAAGGCCGGCATTTTGCCTGCTTGGACGGGTACACTTTGGATATTCGTGTTAACTGCATTGGTTGTAATTCCCGTAGGTGTAGGTGCCGGTGTTTATTTAGAAGAATACGCCACCAAAGGAAGATTGAGTAATTTATTAGAGATTAATATTTCTAACCTGGCAGGTGTGCCTAGTATAATTTACGGAATTATCGGGTTGCAAATTTTTGTACGTTTTATGAATTTAGGTGGTGTGTTATTAGCTGGGGCTTTTACGCTCTCGCTTTTGATTCTGCCTATCATAATTGTTGCAACGCGAGAGGCTATCAAGGCGGTTCCAAAATCTATAAAGGAGGCATCTTATGGATTGGGAGCTACAAAATGGCAAACTATTTGGAATCAAATATTACCGATGGCTTCTGCCAATATTATCACAGGAGTTATTTTAGCCCTTGCACGGGCTATCGGAGAAACAGCACCTTTGATTGTTATTGGAGCCTTAGCTTACGTTCCTTTTGTAGCAAAGTCACCCATGGATGAGTTTACAGTATTGCCTATGCAGATATTTAATTGGGTATCTCGTCCGCAGCATGGATTTTTGCTCAATGCCGCAGCGGCTATTCTGATATTACTTTTGATGGTATTTGTCTTAAATGGTATCGCGGTTTATCTTAGAAATCGTTCTCGCAAAAAGTTTGGATTATAGAAGTATGTCAAATAATATAAAAATAGAAACCAAAAATATTCACGCCTGGTATGGTGAGAAAAAAGTATTGCATGGTATCGACCTTCAAATGGAAGAGAACACGGTAACTGCTTTTATCGGTCCATCGGGTTGTGGTAAATCTACTTTCCTACGCATTCTTAATCGTATGAATGACTACATAGATTCTTTTCGTAAGGAAGGTAATGTGTTAATTGACGACAAGGATATTTATAAGAAAAAGGTGCGCATAGAAGAATTGAGAAAAGAGGTTGGAATGGTTTTTCAAAAGCCAAATCCTTTCCCGAAGTCAATTTATGAAAATGTAGTGTACGGTTTGAGAATTCAAGGTATCAATAAGCGTGCGATATTAGATGAGGCAGTAGAGAAAACACTAAAACAAGCAGCCCTTTGGGACGAAGTAAAAGATGATTTAAAGAAAAATGCATTAGGTTTATCGGGTGGTCAGCAACAGCGTCTCTGTATTGCCCGCACGTTAGCTGTGCAGCCAAAAATTATTTTAATGGATGAACCTGCTTCGGCTTTAGATCCCATTTCTACCGCTAAGGTGGAAGAGCTTATCTACGAACTGAAACAAGATTATACGATTGTCATTGTAACTCATAATATGCATCAGGCGGGGAGAGTAAGTGATAAAACGGCTTTCTTCTTGATGGGAGAATTGATCGAATATGATAAAACTAAGAATATTTTTACCAAGCCAACGGACGAACGAACCGAGAATTACATTACGGGTAAGTTCGGATAGTTTTTAAGAAAATATATTATGACGAATCTAGAGCAAGAATTAAAAGAAATCAAGGACACGGTATTAGAAATGCTTAAATTGGTACTAAACCAATTAGAAAAAACGGGTGATGCTTTTCTAGAGTTTGATGAAGGTTTGGCCGAAGAAGTTATTCATTCTGAAAAAAGAGTGAATGCCTTGGAGCTTACCATTGACAAACATTGTGAAAATATATTCGCCTTATTTAATCCGGTAGCGAGCGATTTACGATTCGTTATTAGTATGCTCAAAATGAACTCTGATATCGAACGAATTGGCGATTATGCCGACGGGATTTCCGACTATGTGATAGATTTAGAAGAGCCAATAGACCCAGTCTATCTTGAAAAATCAAGAATTGTAGACATGTTTGATATAGCCTATAATATGTTGGATATGGTAATTGTGTCTATAGAGTCAGAAAATACTGAACTGCCCAGGCAAGTATTTAAAAAGGATAGAGAGCTAAACAAAATTAATCGCGCCTCATCTAATTTAATTGAAAAAATGGTGAAGGAAGATCATAAAAATACCTCATCAGCCCTCTACTTATTTAGTACCATTAAAAAGGTGGAACGAGTTGGGGATCACATTAAAAATATAGCCGAGGATTGGATATTTTATTTGGATGGTGAAATTCTAAAACACAAAAAGAAAAAAGGGTAGTCCGCCGAAGCTTACCACCCAATTTTCTCCCCTAACTACTTTTATCCTTAGTTAATGCTTATTGTTTTTGCCTTTGCTTTTGCCGCTTTAGGTAAGGAAAGAGTCAGCACGCCATTTTCGAAGTGTGCGACTATATCCTTTTCTTTTACTTTTTCGGGCAAATAAAAAGATCGACTGAAAGAGTGAGCAACATATTCTTTGCGCGTATACGTTTTGTCTTCATCTTCTTTGCTTGATTCTTTTTCAATGCTAGCACTCACCGTAAGGGTGTCATTCTCTAAATTTACTTTTAAATCCTCTTTCTGATAGCCAGCCAGCGAAAATTCAAGATGATACTCTTTTTCATTTTCTGCAATATTGACTGCCGGAAGAGCGTTTTTGTCTGTTCGAGAAAGTGTTTCGTTTTCAAATAAATTTTTGAATAAAGGTTCGAAGTTTGTTTTTACTAAGTGTCTCATAATTGTTATTATTTTTTATTTGCTTAGTATAGATTAAGAATTGTACCAAAACATACGGGCAGCACTAAGTTGACAGATAAACAAAAAAAAAGCGCCAAAATGGCGCTGTTTTTATATTTGTATGACAAGTAGTCTAGTTGTAGACCTTTACCATTAAAATAAAATCTTCCAAAGATTCAATTTGTTTGGTTCGGTTTTGTGAAGGGAAGCTATTTGATTCCAATGATTTAATCTCAAAAGGAGCTTTTAGCGAATCCAATAGATTATTAATAACAGTCGTTTTAATGGCATAAGTAATACCCTTAGAAATAAATTGTTTACTGTTTACAATACCTATTAAATTTCCGCTAGCATCTAAAACTGGTGCTCCGCTCACTCCGGGGCTGCTCGGTAGCTCTAGTTGAAACTTAGTACTATCGCCTCCTTTCCCATTCATAGCGCTTACATAACCTTCATTATACACTACTTCATTTTTAGGAAAACCTAGCGTAAATATTCTTTCAGCTAAATGAGCTTTTGAGTCTAACTGATAGGGAATACTTTTAGTAGAAAAAGCGAAGGACGAGTCGAGTACTTTGAGAACTGCTAAATCATTCTGTTCGTCCTTCTTGACCACTTTACATTTATGCGCTTTGCCGTCGGCAGTAAAAATAAATACTTTTTTACCTCCCTTCAGTACGTGTAAATTAGTAAGCGCATAGCCCTTATTGTCAACGGCAAATGCCGTACCTGACCCTTGGTGTGGCTGATTGGGCAGCGTGTTTATTTTCACCTTATTTATATCATTTTGAAGTCGTGTTTGTTTGTTTTTAATATCACGAACTTCTTTATTTACTAGTTGAAGAATACGAGTGTCATTCTCTTTATTAAATGTATTTTCCGCAATAAAGTAAGTAGCTACACTGGCTAAAAAGGCAACACTGGCAGCGATACCAGCAGTTCGCCAATATTTTTTCAATGATTTTCGCATATTGTGCGAAATGTTGAGTGTATTCCGGTCTTCTTGATCCTGAATGATAGAAATTTGCTTTTTGACATAAGCGGCATTTCGAGCATGTTGAAACTGAGAGAAAAGATCCTCGTATTCCGCTAATTCCTTCGCTAGCTCTTCATTTTTTTCTACCAACTTTTCAAAAGTTTGCCTTTCTGCACGGCCCATCTCATTCCGCAGGTACGACTCTATTTCTACTATATATTTCATTTCTTATCATTAAAAAATAAGCGTTTTAATCTTTTAAGACACTTATGTTTTTGTGTTTTAGCGTTATCAGCATTTGTATACTCAAATTTTTCAGCGATTGCTTTCATACTCATGCCATCTATATAAAAAGCATGAATCAATTCTTCACATGGCGAACCCAATTCAGCCATAGCCTTATTTAGCAACGCTAATTTTTCTTCTTGTTCGCGAATTGACTTGATGTCAAACAAAGCAGAAGCATTGTCATTTTCATGCATTCGAGCATACTCGCTTTCTTTTATTGTCAACCTTTTATTTTGTTCTAGTTGTTTGAGCCACTTTTTTCGTGCTACTGCAACTAAAAAAGTAGAAATTTTACAGCTAAGAACAAAAGTAGGCTGTTTTGCCTTTTCGTATAGAACGAGTAGCGACGCATGAAAAATTTCTTCCGCCTCAAAAGGCTCAGCTTTCATGTTTTGCAAGCTACGCGTTACCATAGGAAAACAGTCTTTATACACTTGTTGAAAAGCATCTTGCTCATCATTTGCCAAAGAACGTATCAACCGATTTTCTTCCCAAAAGTTTTCACTCTTACTCATTAATACCTAAAAAAGTGGAAAGGTAACCCAATCAGGCTATTTTTTCATGAACTTAGAAAAAAAGGAGGCTCAATAATGGCCGTTACGTACTGATTTTGTTATGTTTTGATTCAATGTGGTTAATTACGTCAAAAAAAATTATAAATAATGGGTTACCTTTTTTACGTTTGTGGGATAAACAAGTAATAAAATTATACAAACATGAAAAATTTAGTAAAAATTTCAATCTTCGCTCTTGCTTTAGGAATCTTTGCATCTTGCGAAACTGCTACTGATGCTGCAAATTCTGCTGCTGAAACTGCTGAATCTGCTGCTGACGCGGCTGTAGACGCTGCTGGTGATGCTGCTGAAGCTGCTGGAGAAGCTGCTGATGCTGCTGGAGAAGCTGCTGGTGCTGCTGTTGACGCTGCTGGTGATGCTGCTGACGCGGCTGGTGATGCCGTAACTGGTGAAGCTGAAGTAGTTGAAGAAGAAGTAACTGAAGAAGTTGCAGAATAGGTTTAACTATTTAAGAAATGAAAACCACCATTTTTAATGGTGGTTTTTTTTAATTTTTTAAGGAAAGAACTTACATTTGCGCTCCACTGGGTAGCTCCTGAGTCAAATCAGGATCCAATTATAATCGCTACTTGGTCAAAATAAATTATATGAAAGATTACGAATTAATGGTCATCTTCACGCCCGTACTGTCTCAAGACGAGTATAAAGCTGAAGCAAAGAGGCTCGTTGCATTTCTTGAAGAAAATTCAGGTAAAGTAGTGAAAGAAAATTTTTGGGGCTTGCGTCAGCTAGCGTATCCAATCCAAAAAAAGACAACGGCATTATATTACATCCTTGAATTTCAAGCAGATGCAGATGCGATTAGCAAAATTTTGGTACAATTAAATCGTACGGAAGGTGTGATGCGTCATATGGTAACAGCCTTGGATAAACATGCTGTAGCCTATAATGCTCGTACGAAAGGAGCTGGTAAGAAAGAAAAAGATTCCGCAGCGGTTGCTTCGGAAGATACTGTTAACGAAAATGTAGAAGCATAAGTTATGGCAAAAAATGATATTAAATATTTGAACACTACGCGTGTTCAAAAACGTCCGAAAAAGTACTGTCGTTTTAAGAAAATGGGTATCAAGTATATTGATTATAAAGATCCTGAATTTCTAAAAAGATTTTTGAATGAACAAGGAAAAATGTTGCCGCGTCGTATTACAGGGAACTCGCTGAAGTATCAACGCAAAGTGGGTGAGGCTATCAAAAAAGCCCGCCAAATGGCAATCTTGCCTTATGTAACTGACCTTTTAAAGTAAATGAATCATGCAAATAATATTAACACAAGATATAGATAACTTAGGAGCAAAAAATGAGCTAGTGTCAGTAAAACCTGGCTATGCACGTAATTTTTTGTTGCCCAATAAAATGGCATTGGAAGCATCTCCACAAAACAGGAAGGTTGCTGAACAGCGTCAAAAAGCACAATCGAAGAAGGAGGCAGAATTGCTTAAAGAAATCGAAAAAGTAAAAGCAAAATTATCAGAATCTCCTTTAAAGCTTATCGCCAAAACTGGAACGTCTGGTAAAATTTTTGGTTCAATTACTACTATACAGGTGGCTAGAGCGATACAAGAGCAAAAAGGCTACGAAATTGACCGTAAGAGAATTTCAATTCCTGACACGGTTAATGAAGTAGGTGAACACAAAATAGATTTGAATCTTGGTGAAGAAAACAAATTTGAAATTGACGTGGTCATTGAAGGAATGGACTAATTAAATAAGACAATAATTTTACAAGCCCAATTCTAGCAATTGGGCTTTTTTATTTATATTTACGTACGAATGCTTACGTCTCTTTGTGGGTATTCGCTCCTATTATAAATCAGAATTATTCGAATCGATATTCTAAAATAATTGATATGAAAAAAAAATTTACAAATAATTTGCGTAATGCGTTTCTCTTAACTACTCTGTTATTATTTCTGAGCACTTTGAGTTTTGGACAATTACTAGCACCTCAGTTTTTTAATTTTAATGCTGGAAACAGTTCGAATCCGGTACCCTTAAATAATTCCTCAAACTTTAGCCAAAAAGCTCAGTTTATTTATGCTCCTGGTGTTTTTAATAGCAATGGCACTCTAGGAGGAACCCCTGCCTTTTTGGGGCTGATAACCTCTGTTTACTTTAGAGCTGGTAACTCGGTCAATACAGATTTTACAGATTTCTCAATTTCGTTGTCTCAAAACGTAGGAACGCAAACTCAATGGTCAAGCACTACGTTTAACTTAGGGATGACTCAAGTAGTTCAGGCCAATCCAAAAAATATTACTGTGTCTTCGACAAATTGGTTTGAAGTACAGCTTCAAAATCCTTTTATCTATGACCCATCTCTCTCCTTGGCTGTAGAGTTGAAACAAAATGGTTTTAGTCCTTTCGGATTGAACATTAGAACCCATTTTGTAAATACGCCCAATGCAAGAATATACGGTGGTTATAATAGTAATATAGCCAATGTAATTGGTACAGGAAGAGCTGATTTTGGATTTGACTTAATGACTCCCACACCCTGTGATAGTTTATCAATGATGACGGGAACACTTCAACCTAGTAACCCTACGGTTTGCTCAGGACAGGTTATTTCTTTTTCTGCACCTAACTCAAGCTTGGGTGGTAACATGACTTATCAATGGCAACGTTCAACAAATGGTATTACATGGAATAATATTGCGGGAGCCAATACGCTGACCTATACGACTCCACCTCAAATTACTTCAGCACAATATCGTTTAATAATTAATTGTACAGTAAACAATGTTTCGGATACTTCTGCTCCTTCTATAGTTACTGTTGCACCGCCAACCCACGCTGCTTTACCCTATATACAGGATTTTGAAAATTGGGTGAGCTATTGTGACAATAGTGAAGTCCCTGATGACTATCATTGGTTAAATGGTTCTCCCAGTACGGGTAACAATTCTTGGCGAAGAGAAGACGAAGGGGCGACTGCCGTTTGGAACATGCCAGCGGGTGGGTTATATTTTCCTTCTTCCACAACAGGAAATCACTCGGCGCGTTTTCATAGTTTTTCTACAAATTCACAAGGCGTATTAGATTTACATGTTGACTGTAGCAATACTACAGGGACTAAGACATTGTCTTTTGATTATATAAACAATAACACCTCGGCTGGTAACGACAATTTACAAATTGAAGTATTTAATGGGATGTTTTTTCTACCAGTAGCATCCTACGGAAGTAGTGGGGCGTGGCAATCTCAATTTGTTGCTATTAACTCAAATGCACCTAACACAATTATTCGTTTTACGGCTAGTGGGGGGTCAATTAATAATGTTCCTGGTTCTGATATAGGGATTGATAATGTTATGGTATTAGAGCCTTGTACTGCTGCTCCTGTAGCAGGAATAATTGATAGCACAACAGCTTGTCCAAATAAGCCATTGCTCCTGAGTCTCTCAGGCAATTCTCAACAAGGTGGAATAACCTATAGTTGGGATACGGCATCAACGGCTAATGGTCCATGGGGAACTTTCGCAGGATCACCAGGGCCTACCTTAACTGCTACTGGAATCACACAAGCTTTTTATTGGAGAGCGCGCGTAAATTGCACGGCTAGTGGCATATCTGATACTACTGCTGCACGATACGTTGATGTTTTACCCTTCTATATTTGCTATTGTGATAATGAAGCCAGTGTTCTACAGTTTGAAAATATTGGGAATGTAAATTTGCGGGATAAAATTGGAAGTCCCCCTTTGATTAATAATGGTATTATATCAACTGTATTGAATAATAGTACAGCAATAAATCCATATTCACTTTTTCAATTTACACCGGCTCCAATTTTATATAAAGACACCAACTACTATCTTGATTTATCTGGGATTAGTTATGTAAATAATTTTAATAATTGTTGGGCTAAGGGATACATCGATTTTAATAGAGATGGAGTTTACAATGTAACTTCTGAGCTTGTTATGAATGGTCCAGTAGGAATTAATAATAATTATGTTTTAATGGATAGTTTTCAAGTACCGAGTAATATTGATTTAGGCTTAACTGGAATGAGAATCATTCTTCAAGAAGGTGGGGGTTCACTATCTGTGACACCCTGCGGAATTTTTGGAAGAGGTGAGGTTGAAGACTATGTGGTGAACCTACAATTCTTACCTTGTAATTCTCCCCCCAACGCTGGAATTTCTCTAATTGACGATACTGCAGTCTGTGTAAACAATGTAGTGCGAATAGCAAATAATACGCACGATCGTTTCTTTGCCAACATAGATTTTTCTTGGCAAGAGTCAAGTAATGGTACTACCTTTTTTGATATTCCCAACGGTGATGTTGACACAATGTTCCGGACAATAACTCAGGACACTTGGTTTCGATATAGAACGACTTGCCAAGGGACCTCTAATGCTTTTTCTAATGTGGTGAAAGTGCGAGTGCTTCCTCCAGCAAATTGTCTTACGCCTTCGCCTGTTACCGGCCCAGATGATAAAAGTGATATTGGAGCGATAGTCATAGGAGACCCGCCACCAACGAACACTCAGTTATATACGTTTTCTTCTGGAGGTGCCCACCTCAGCAATCCTGCCTCGTACAGAACGTACACGAATCATACCGCAAAAGGGTTTATAGATTTAGCGTTAGGTAGAACTTATAAAATGTCGATTTTCCATATATTAAATACGGCAATTCACAACGATGCCCAAGTGTCTATTTTTATTGATTATGATGGTAATCAGGTTTTTGATGTAATGAATGGCGAAAGAGTTTATAATAGTACTTCTACTGCTGCTAATTTCTTCTTGAATGCCATATTCACGATTCCTACTTCGGCAGTGACCGGAACTCCATTATTTATGCGTTTTGTAATAAATGATGATTTAGGACCCAACCCAGCTAATGACGTTGGATTTGGAACTATCACTTCTGGTGAAGTAGAAGATTTCTATGTCAGATTTACAGATCCTGTTGGAACAAAGGATGTTTATGGAACAATTGATAATGTAGCGATTTATCCAAATCCAACCTCTGATGATTTGAATGTCTCATTCTCAACCAAAGAATCTACAGAGGTAACTATTGATTTACTGACCTTAACAGGATCAGTATTGCTTACCGAGAAACTTGCAAATGTTTCTGGGAAACAATCAACAACTTTGAATGTAAAAGATTTTGCTTCTGGGGTTTACATGCTTCGTTTCAGCGCAGGTGATTCTAAATTCGTGCGAAGAGTAACTATTACAAAATAGATAAAATCAATCTAAAGATTATTTATTGGCTCTTACAATAGTAAGAGCCAATTTTTTTATTTCATATTTTTTAGCAAGAATAGCTGATGCGATATAAAGTCTTTTCTACTTCGCTCAAGAATGGGAGTAGAAATGGCATGACCAAGTTAGAATTTTTATCGGGTCACAGTCTGGCATGCAGCTGAGTGAGTATTGAAAAGTAAAATCGTAAGGGTAGCACTCTTAATACAAAGCAGAATTAATTAAAACCTATTGGAATAACTTAACGAATATCCAACGCTCTGATTTGAAGAGACTCTCTTTCACGCCAAACATTGCGCTCTATATGATAAACTATGTCAAATGTCTGTTGCTCTTTTACAACCTTAATTTTATCAGCCATGTGAAACCCAATCCCATTAAAAATGATAGCTTCATCCCATTGACGCACTACAAAGCGAATATGCTTATCATTCACAACTTTAGAAAGTTGTTTATGGTCGGTTACATTTTTAGTAATAAAAATTGGGGATAAATTTTGAGGTCCGTGGGGCGCAAACTCTTCAATGATTTTCAAAAAGTTGAATCCTAAATGTTCAAAGCTAATCTCTGCATCTATTTTTATTTCAGGAATGAATTGATCTTCCGTTACACGTTCTGCAACAATTTTGTCAAATCTTTCTTTAAATTCTGGCAAATTTTCTTCCTTCATAGTTAAGCCCGCAGCAAAATAATGACCTCCAAAATTTTCTAATAAGTCGCTGCAATCGCTGAGACCCTCAAATAAATTAAAACCATGGATAGATCGGGCCGAACCCGTTACCATACCATTACTTTCTGTAAGGACGATGGTGGGTCGATATTTTTTTTCTATAAGGCGAGAAGCTACAATCCCTACTACACCTTTGTGCCAATTTCGATTATACACCACAGTGGAATGATCATGGGCTTCCTGTAATAAGGCCGTCGCTTCTTCTGTAATATTCTTATCTATTTGTACTCGTTGTTTGTTGCTCTCGTCAAGAACTTTAGCCAAGGCTTGCGCATTACTTTCTTCTTTTTCTATAAAAAGCTCAACGGCCTTAGTGGCATCATCCATTCTGCCGGCTGCATTTACTCTCGGCCCAATGATGAAGACTAAATCTCGAATGCTTAAATCTTTTCTTACATCGCCCAATTCTTTTAAAGCTTTGATGGGCAGTGAGGGGTTTTCATTTGCTTTTTTCAAACCTAAATAGGCCAATGTTCTGTTTTCAGCTGTTATCGGAACAATATCAGCAGCAATAGCACAGGCTAGTAAATCTAAATGCTCATTTATTAAATCCTGAGATATTTCATACCGCTGACCATACGCAGCAACTAATTTGTAACCAACACCACAACCGCAAAGTTCCTTATAAGGGTATTCACAATCGGCTTGTTTAGGGTTCAGTATGGCAAAGGCATTGGGCAAGTCTTCTCCAGGTAAGTGGTGGTCACAAATAATGGTGTCTATGCCCTGTTCCTTAGCCTTTGCAACTAGCTCAATTGATTTTATACCACAATCCAAAGTGATAATTAGATTAACTTCTTTATTGACAGCATGTTCAATGCCTTTCTCTGAAAGTCCATACCCTTCGCTAAAGCGATTGGGTATGTAAAATGAGATATTATCATAGAAATGCTTGAAAAAACTATATACCAAGGCAACCGAAGTTGTACCGTCCACATCGTAATCTCCGTACAGCAAAATGTTTTGGCCCTTATCAATAGCCACTCTAATACGCTCGACAGCCGTATTCATGCCCTTCATTAAAAAAGGATCGTTTAGCTGACTCGCATCCATTCTAAAAAATTCCTTGGCTTTGTCGAAGGTATCTATTCCGCGGGCAACAAGAAGTTGACAAAATATACGATTGATACCAAGCCCGTCTTGCAGTTGGTCTACTATTTCGTCATCGGTATCTTTTACAGACCATCGTTTTTGCATATTACAGGGTATTTCCCCAAATATAATTTATTCCCAACGGAAAACCTTAACGGCTACAGCATAAACTATGATACCCCAAATTCCTAGGATAAGAAGTGGTTGCCAAACTTCAAAAAGTGATTTGCCTTGAAAGGCGATTTCACGTAAACCATTATTCAACTGCGTCAGTGGCAGCGCATTGCAAAACGGTTGCATCCAATCAGGAAAGTTACTGGTACTTATAAATACACCCGATAATATTAATTGAGGCATACTAATCATATTGGCTAAGGGAGGAATCAAGGATTCGTTTTTGGCTATAGAGCTAATAATAAAACCCATTCCTAAAAAAATTACCAGTCCTAAAAAGCAAAGTGCGAGCATTTCAAAAAAGGTTCTGAATCCATTTAATAAAGTAAAATCAAAAGCAAAATAGCCAACGGTGATTATAATGGCTGCCGCTAAAATTTGTAAAATTAGCCGAGAGCTTCCTTCGGCTATAATGATATTTAAACGGTAAACAGGCGTCGCAAAAAATCGTTTTAAAACTAAAGTTTGTCTGAGGTTATAAAAGATAAATGCTGTTCCAAAGATACCAGCAGAAAGCATTGAAAAACCGAGCATTCCTGGAAGGAAAAAATCTAAATATCGATACGCTCTACCTTCAATAGGCTTTGCCTCCCTTATAGAGGCTATTGTTTGGTTGCCACTAAACTTATCCTTATTTATGTTTTCTATAGTGCTTACAATTATTTGTCTCGCAATGTTCTGATCATTACCTGCGGCTATCGATGTTTGAAAATTTACAATATAGGGTGTAGCTTCATCACCAGTCTCATTAATTTTTAATACAGCTGCTATGGATCCTTTTTTCAAGTCAGCTAGTCTTTTTAGGCTATCAGTTTCTTTGTAGATTTTGACAATGGGTAATTTTTCAAGCTGTTTATAAATAGCATTGTTAGTATCCGAATCTTGCTCAAAAGCCAGGGTAACTTTTGTTCCTGTGTCACTCATAATACCAAAAGCAACTATAAAAATGAGTGGAAATGCAATGCTAAAGAAGATTGATGCTGGACTCTTTAGCATCGAAATAAAACTTGCTTTCGTAAGAGCTTTTAGAGCATTGAATTGATTGTAGCCTGCCATGATATTTTAAAAAAAACGATCATGCGCGAAAATAAGCTAAACTTATCTACCAAAAAGACCTAAGGCTAAGCCGCCACCAAAAACGGGTTGGCGAAAATAAGGGGAGTTGGGGTTTTGAATTATATCATACATCACCGAAATCATCATGTACGAATTGCCACCCAAGCGCTGTGCATACCCTCCTCCAACAAGCATAGCCGGGATCGTGTTTTTAATATTGTTTTCAAACGTCTCATTCTGGAATGCGTAAAACTCTTTATATTTTTGAGTGGCAAAATTTAACTCTGGGTTTACTTGTAAAAAAATTACATCGATCGGAAAGTAGCGAGCAAACAAGGCTGTTGAAATAACCCGATTATTTTGTTGGGAAAAACTACCAATATTATCAGTCACTACTTTTTGCTTTGAATAAAAATAGCCTAGATTAACCCCTGCATGAAAACGATCAGTAATTCGATAACCCACGCTAGGCGTAACGCTAAAAATGTATCCGCCTTGTAAACTTCCGCCACCGAGGCCGCCACCAACAATCAAGCGATTTTTATCAAAACGAGAATTTCTTCTTTTTTTCTTTTTAATCCAATTTCCATTGAGACCGATTTCATCAACGGCAAATAGAGAAGTGGTTATAAAAAAGGCGAATAGGAAAAAAAGTATACGTTTCATGTAAAATGTTTGCAATAAAGTTACTACCCTTAGAGACTACCAAGCGTTAAACGAATTAAAATGTTTCTTAAATTAATGAACTCACCCTAATGCATGACGAAGGAGAAATCGTGCCATTGTAAAGAAATTATTTCAGTATAGAACGGGCAATTACGAGCTTTTGAATCTCACTAGTGCCTTCACCAATCGTACAGAGCTTGCAGTCTCTATAGAATTTTTCCACGGGAAAATCTTTGGTATAACCGTAGCCTCCAAATATTTGAACGGCTTCATTGGCACAACGAACAGAAACTTCTGACGCATAATATTTTGCCATAGCACTTTTTTCCGTCACCTTTTCACCTTTAGTGATTAAGTCACAGGCTTGGTATATTAAAAGTTCAGCTGCTTCGATTTCAGTAGCCATGTCGGCTAGTTTCCACTGTATAGCCTGAAAATTACTTATGGGCTGATCAAACTGTTCGCGCTCTTTTGAATATTGTAAAGCTGCTTCATAGGCACCTTTTGCAATTCCCAAGGAAAGAGCCGCAATAGAAATACGACCGCCGTCCAAAATTTTCATTGCCTGTTTAAACCCGTCTCCAACTTCTCCTAATCTACGATCATCAGATAATTTACAATTATCAAAAATTAACTCAGTGGTTTCGCTAGCGCGCATACCCAGTTTATTTTCCTTTTTGCCTGCGCTAAATCCTTCATCACCACGTTCAATGATAAAAGCGGTAGCATTATTTTTAGCACGTGGTTCACCTGTACGAGCAAGCACCACTGCAATTTCTCCACTTTTACCGTGTGTAATCCAGTTTTTAGTTCCATTTAAAACCCATTGATCACCTTCTTTAGTTGCTGTACATTTCATATTGCCAGCATCACTACCTGTGTTAGCTTCAGTTAAACCCCAAGCGCCTATCCACTCACCACTGGCGAGTTTCGGTATATACTTTTTGCGTTGCTCCTCGTTACCAAATTTATACAAATGATTAGTACAAAGCGAATTGTGAGCCGCCACAGATAGTCCAATTGAACCGCATACTTTTGCAATTTCAGAAACAACCGTAACGTATTCAAAGTAAGATAAGCCGGTGCCGCCTAGCTCCTCAGGTACTATAATACCCATTAGACCTAGTTTGCCCATTTCATGAAACAATTCAACTGGGAAGGTTTGGCTCTCGTCCCACTCCATCATTTGCGGGCGAATATTTTTTTCGGCGAAAGAGCTTACCATGGTAGCAATCTCTTTTTGCATATCGGTATATCCAAAATTCATAAGTTACAAATTTACAAAATTGTTTATTCGTTTATTCGTTTATGGGTTGATTTGTTTCAGCAGTTTCCGCTTACAATCGCTATTCAATTTAGTATAACTTAGCTTTTAATGTTCGTACAAATGGCAGTGTGTAACGCTACTTTATTGTTAGATACGGAGTTAGTTTATCATATACGGCACTAGTCATTCCTTCAATCTCTTTTAAGTCTTCTAAAGATTTTATTTCATAATCTTGAGATTTTCTAAACTTCACAATCTTCAAGCCCCAATCGTTTTTTCGTAAATAGGGATGGCGGTTCATTTCGTTAAGGGTTGCCTCATTAATATTTATTTTTTGGATAGTCGCAGAATTGCATTTTAAATGTTTTTTGATTCGTACATAGGTTTCTGGCCGAATACCATACACTTCTCTGATTTGATTTACAGCATAAAATCCTCCGAGCATTTTTCTATACTTTAAAATATTGCTGGCTAGTTTATCGGCGATGCCATTAAGCTCAATCAATTGTTCTGCAGTAGCAGAATTGATATCAATGTTTAGATTTTGATATTGTTTTTTTAAGCTTTTCGATGGATAATTTTTCTTATAATCTGACTTGGCATAGGACCTCTCTGGCTTTGGAATAGAAATGTAGGGTGCCAACTGTTTGTATTCAACTTCATGCAATCCCCAAATCTTTTTGAAATCTTCTTTTTTATAAAATTTCCCGCCCTTGTTTCTGTAGTTTGCTATCGTTTTGGCAAGCCGAGGACGCAGGCCCAACTTGATAAAACCAGCTTCATTGAGCGTGTTCGGGTTAAAGTTAAACGGAGTAATTTTTTGCGGTTTATATTCTTTTTTATAGCCTAATGTATCTACATAAATTGCAGCCAAAATTTCTTCTACTTCGGAATCATTTATCGCTTCTTGCTTGGGTGGCGAAATCCAATAATCCATACTAAAATAAATACCGATGCCCAGCAGACACAGAACACTCAAAAGGATAATTCCTTGGCTCTGTGATTTTGTAAAGGTGAAATATTCTTTTAGATTCTCACGCATTTATTGCAATTGAGAAACTTCTGCTTCGCGATGAATTTTTTTGACTAAGCCGCTCAATACTTTTCCAGGGCCACATTCTGTATAATGCAATCCTCCGTCGGCTACCATAGCTTGTACACTTTGAGTCCAACGCACGGGGCCTGTTAATTGTGCATTTAGATTTGCTTTTATTTCTGCAGCATCAGTAATTGGTTTAGCCACAACATTTTGATAAACGGGGAAATCAGGGGTTCTTATTTCCGTGGCATGAATGGCGGCTCCTAATTCTTCTTGAGCGGGTTGCATAAGTGAGGAGTGAAAAGCGCCACCTACCGGTAAGGGAAGTGCGCGTCTTGCTCCAGCTTCTTTTAATTTTTCGCAAGCAATTTCAATTCCTTTATTACTACCAGAAATTACTAATTGTCCTGGGCAGTTATAATTGGCGGCCACGACCACCTCATCAATCCCCGCACAAATTTTTTCTACATCAGCATCTTCCATACCGAGAACGGCCGCCATAGTTGACGGATTTGCTTCGCAGGCTTTTTGCATAGCATTGGCTCTGGCACTAACTAATTTAAGACCGTCTTCAAAACTCAAAGCATTCGCTGCTACTAGGGCACTAAATTCTCCTAGTGAATGACCTGCCACCATATCCGGGGTATCATGCTCCAAACATAAATATTTGCTTATTGAATCTAGAAAAATAGCAGGTTGTGTTACCTTGGTTTGTTTCAAATCTTCGGCTGTACCTTTAAACATAATGTCGGTAATTGAGAATCCTAATATGTCATTCGCCTGGTTATACAGCTCTTTCGCTTTAGGATTAGTATCGTACAGTTCTTTGCCCATGCCTGGGTATTGTGCTCCTTGACCCGGAAATACAAATGCTTTTTTCATGCCGCTAAAGTAGGGTAGCGGATTGTTTTGAGGAAATAGTTGGAGCATTAATCTGAGCCAGAAGGGATCAAATATTTATAGAAAAAAAGTAAGCGATATGGTGTGACCCTGAAGGGATTAAATAGCTTCTTTAGTTTATCTCGATTTTCTCAAAATGATTCATTGATATAGTATTTGTATCATTTTCAGTGAAATGCGGAGTAGTGAAAAGCAAGAAAAAAGACCTAAATGTTTACCCCCATTAAGAATTTTATCTATATTTTTAAACAAAGATCTTAATAATGCCGAGTATAGCCATAGTCTTTCCTAAAGATAAGATAAATAAGAAAAACGAAGCCTCTATTCACTTCAGACTTATTAAAAATAGATAGGTTAATTATATGACTTCGGGTATTATGCTTTACAAGAAATATTGGGATAGCCCGAGGAATAAAGTAAAGTTATAAAAATTCAGCCAGACTGAACAACCTTTAGACGACAAGTATTTCTGAATATCAGAACTCGATTCTAGAATCGGAAACAAAAGAAAAAACAAAAAGTGCAACAAAACTCCGAAAGTATATTGCCAAGAATGGTTTAGAGAATTTTATCGAATTTGCTCATTCTCTCTTGGAAAGATATTTAGCGAATAAAAAGTTGGAACTTATGACAAATGCAAGTCCATCCTAAATAAATTTCAAGAATATGTGGCAACAGACTTCTTAGCTTTTAGTGAGATTGCTTCTGAGTTTCTCAGAGAATACGAGAAGAACCTACAAAAAGTAAAAAAGAATGGGGTAAATACCATATATGGAAACATGAAGTTTATTGCTCGGGTATTAACGGAGCCTACAACCAAGGTATTATAGAACACAAGGAAAATCCTTTCTTGAGATATACAAAACCTAAAGTTCAAAAAACGAATAAGGAGTACCTCACAGAACAAGAATTAGAATTGTTTGAAATGTTGCACTGCGCGTAAATCCTAAGCTAGAAATACATAAGAATATTTTTATATTTTCCTGTTATGGCGGTGGGCCAAGAATATTTGACCTCCTGACTCTTAAATGGAAAGACTTTGACGAGAGATATATTCATTTTTCAACTAATTAAACTGAAACATAGTTATCAATTCTACTGCCCAATAAGTCCCTTAAAATTGTCAAAAAGTACAAGAGAAAAACAGACTATATTTTTCCATTGCTCCTTAAATCCCTAAATGAGAAAAGACCTAAATTAGTAGATAGTGCTATAAGTGCATCAGCGGCATTAATGAAAAAAATTTTAAAAATCATTGCTAAATTAGCGGGAATTGAAAAAAAATTACAACTCATAAAGCTCGCCATACATGGGCAACAAGAGCATTGCGTAAAGAAATAAGTATAGAAAAGGTATCTAAAATACTTGGATATTCTAATATTAAGCAAATACAAGTTTATGCTAAAATCGTCTATTCGGAACTTGATAAGGCTATGCTAAAGTTTAACTAAGACCAAATCGTTGTTCGCAACAAAATCAACTACAATATTACTTAGCCATAGTTATTTTCCTTATGATTGTCTCATCCTTATTTATTAACTTAATAAGGTATTGACCATTTGCAAATTTTGACAAATCAATTGAGCAATTATTTAAACATCCTTTTCTACTAATAATGAGTTTACCAATTGCATCATATACCTTAATATCATAGGCTTCATCATTAGAAAGCAAAATGCTCAAAAGCCCAGTAGTTGGGTTTGGATATATTGCAATATCTTCTGAATCAGTCAATTTGTCATCTTTAATCGCAGATCTCTGCCCATTTTCTCCTTCAGCATTTAAAAAATCAAAATAGAATTGAATCATATCATCATTGCCACTATTCATTATATCATTTTCTAAAGAATCCCTATAAGTTTCAATCATCTCTTCAGTAATTAATGTCTCTGAAATGCTATCTTCAATCCAGTATTCGCTATCCTCTTCTTCACCAATTTCTACTTCTCCTCCCCAGGGATTATAACAACCGCTACCTTCTTCACAAAAACTCTCATTGGGGTGTTCTAAGTCAATAAATTGATATGCTTCAGATCCCTCATCGCCGCTGCAGGCATAATCCTCTATTCGGGCACAAAATACCGAACCCCACTTTGAGTCAAAGCCTGGCAACATTTCCACTGCTTTAGCGCCTCTTACAACAACATTGCCTTTATCGTTAATTTTATTTTTTAAAGAGACGAACTCTAAAAAATTTAATTGCAGCTTATTAGTGTTACTGCCTATACCGCTGCCTGTAGGGTAATCAACATTAAAGTTTTCCCAATAATAGGGATTTCCCAAAGAAGAAAAATAACTTTTGTTTACTAGTGAGTATAAATTCAAAAGGTACATATAATCAATACCATTGTAATCAGCATAATAATTTGTTGTCCATTGATCTCTACCACATCTATGATACTCTTCATTTAATCTATTACCCCCTGACCATTCCCAACTCTGGTATACTCCTGCGTGGTTATGCGGCCCACATGTCGGCGCAGAATTCAGTAGCTCTAAATAGGAAGGACACTTATTCCCCGGGTTCCCATTATGAGTATTTGCAACATTATTATTAGTATTCTCAGGAGCAAATCCTATTCCATTATATCCACCTCCTGGGTAATATAATTTATAAACTAGTGGAATATGAGGATTACGTAAACCCTTATCTACACTTCTTCTTTTTAAAGAAAACCAAGTTGAATTAACCGAGAAAGGCCAGATACCAATTCTCCAGTTACGTGCAATAGCAGCATAAGTGGAGGACATAGAATTCTCTATTTTTATATTGACAAATTGTGAGCCCTGATATACTGAATTCCAACCAAATAGGGTGGCCATGAAAGCTAAATTTGAGGCAGAATAAACTTTGTTAGTTGCTTTGGAAACACCATGAGCCACCCAGTTCATTATAGCTCCAGCATCCAAACAACTATTACTTGGGTTGACGCCATAAACGCATTGATTTGTTGAAGGATTCTGTATACGCCATAAATCAATTATTCCTATTTTATCAGTTAGTCTTTTTATTGCCTTTTCAGCTCTTGCTTTGATTCCGCTATTATTTACGTATTTAATTGTCATTGCAAAGCCTAACCATAAGTCTTTTACCTGATCTTGAGACATTTCAGTTGGGACAGGTTTTTTTCCATGTGTAGCCTGAAAATTAGGGTCGTCGGCTCTACCAGTAAAGGCAGAACCTCCAGTTATTGTAAATTTTGGTGTAGAATATGCATCAGAAGGGGGATATGAAACGGCAGTTCTAGTTGGTGAGATATTCGCTATCCCCGGTCTATTAAAATGTTTTGCATTATCAAAAATAAAGTAATCCCCGGGTACATCATCTCGAATAAAAAAGCCTCCCGAAACATTCAAACCCGGATTACAGGGACTTGTTGCATATATATCATCGCAATAACCTTTAGAATATTTCTCCAATCTTTCATATGCTCCAATAGCCAAATCTAATTCATGAATAGTTCTTAAAGTACTTAAACCACTTTGCTCTAAGCGCTTATATTCAGTAGCTAACAATCCAATGTAATGCCCCAATTGCAAAGTAGCATCTGGAAAATGTATTTCGAATTCATTTCCTTTCTTTACTCTATCTTTTGCTGGAATACTTTCACCACATTCTGTTCCTATTTTCATAAAATCGTTGACCAATCGGTAACGATAGAACCAATACTTATCCTGATTCTGTATGGGTGATTGTGCTTTTACATTATTGAACAGGAAAAAACAACTCGTGAAGATTAACAAAATTCATTTCATAATATTTATTTAATAAAATTGGATTTAAGTAATCTCTTAATAGGTCCATTAGATTGAAATAGGACTACTCCATTCGTTTCATCGAGCAAAACTTTTAACACCTGTCCGTTATTAACTGAATCTAGAAGCAAATCGCTATAATTAACTCCATTAACCACAGTAGAAGTAACTAAATGCTGATTTGGGAATAAATTGATATTCCGATAAGGGTAATAAAGATTCCAACCAGAATTAACCTGTGTTTCATTATCTAATTTAAACCAAAAGTCAAGTTTATGAGAATTTAAATGAGTTTTGAAAGAATAAGCCCCCACACCAGTTTTATTTCCGTTAGTATACACTCCTAAGTTAAGAGTTAGATACTCATCAAAAAATGTCTCACGGGAATGCGCTTCAACATTAAAGTCCTTTTCAACACTTTCTATAACAAAACTATCAACATCCGAATTTGTTGTATTGTCATAGACCCAGTATGAACCTGACTTAATATCAAAGTTGCTCATTACTTTAGTATCCAAATAGGAATAAGTTTCTTTATCTTTTTTACAGCATGAAAGAACTGTAATACACATAAAAAGCACTGTTATTCGTCCAATATCCATTAATTTCTACTTTTTAATTTCTCTATTTCGGCACCAAGTTTAGCGTTCTCTTTCTTCAGTTCAATCATGTATAAAGTTAATTCTTCAATTTTTTCAAGAAGTTTGGCATCCATTTTCATTAAATCAATTCCACTTTCTACAAGCTCACTTGCACTAGGTACATTTGGGAGGTGTTTATTTTTGATAACATAATCTTCTACCTCTGTAAGAGGCATCAACTTATAATTAGGTGCAAATACATAGTCTGACCAATCCGCACTTGTAGTCAAAGCAACTTTTACTTTTTCAGTCATGATTCCATCTTCAACAAATAATTTGTAATTGGCTGGTCTAGAAGGAACATCTCCAATAACAGCTTGGCCATTTCTATATAGTTTTAACAAACCAAATGTTGCAGAATTATTATTATCAGCAAAATAAAAAGACATACGATCCTGCCCTTGTGGACTATGTATGGCAAAATAACCATCATTATTATAAAACCTTGCCCAATCTCCCCACCACGCCTTCAAAGTTAATTTAGGCTGATTCGAATAAGTAGCAAAACCAATTCTAAGTGTCCCATCGGTAGTTAAGTTCATTTTCTGGGTATTATTAGTTCTAAAAGAAAGACCAATGTTATTCCTTGTACCTATAAAGTCTGTAGCTGCTGCATTATTTCCCCCTAAGTTCCAATCTTGGCCATAAACAACAGAAGAATAAAAAATAACGCAAAGTACAATAATTTATTTTTTCATAAATGTATTTTTATTTGAGTAAATTCGTTCACTATAACGAAAATAGGTAATTACTTTGGTAAGTCAAAATAGAAAAAATATTATTCTCGCATATACTCTCATTGCTATTCCTATTTTATATGTCATATCGATTATTATTTCAACTATGTTTTGTCGTTCTTTATTTATTTGGGACGAAGCAATATACGCTAATAATTCTTTGGAAATGATTCAGAACGGCAACTGGATAACCTATACTCTTAACAATAAATCAAATCTATATAATACTAAACCTCCTCTTGTTCTGTGGTTGCAATGTATATCTATAAGTATTTTTGGTTCAAACGTATTTGCATTAAGACTGCCAACATTTTTTGCCCTTATTGGTCTTATAATCAGTATAATAATATATGCGAAAAAAAGATTCAACTTATTGATTGGTTTATTTGGCTCAATAATTATTCTAACAACCCCTGCACTAATTGCACCACATGTTTTTTTGACAGCAGACCTTGACGGTATACTAGTTCTATTAACAACACTCTTAACACTAATTACTTTTCATTTTACTCACAAAAGACAAATTACAGGTATAAGAATTAGTATTCTTGCTTTTGTTTTTTTTCTCGGATTTCTAGCTAAATCAACAGCGGTATTCCTTTGGATACCCAGTTTAATATTCATTTTGGCTAGAAATTCGTCTTTATTTTTTATCCTAAAAAAGAAACAATTCATTCTCTCCACATTAGCCGTAATTATAGGTATCATCGGTTATTACTTCAGTAAAGAACATTATCAACCGGGTACTATTGAACGGGTTTTCTTTTCTGAATACCAACGGTTTTACGAGAATATAATGCCTTGGCATGAACATGGACCTCTATTCTACTTGCAAAGAATATATGAGAAGTTGAATCCATATTACTTATGGATTTCCTTTATTCTCTTACCATTTTACTTTACTCTTCATAAAACTCGATTCAAGCATATAGTGTTTACTTTTTTTGGGAGCCATAGTAATTTATCTTGTGATTGTATCAATTCCTTGTTCAAAATTAGATTGGTATATCGCACCGATATTTCCATTGTGGGCAATTATTCTTAGTATTGTTGTCCATGAGTTGTTCATTTATTTGTCTCATTTAAGTTTCAAGCTAGCGAAAGCAGATTGCTTTTATATTAATCATATTTTTTATATTATTTCCGACATATTCAATTATTGGACATATCAAACGAGAAGTTTCTTTCTATCAACCTGAAGAAAAAGAAATGTTGTATTTTTTAAATAAAGACACTGATTTTCCGAAAAATTTTAAAATTCTTTCAGCCTATCCAAAGGACACTTCAAAGTTTTTCGGACACAATCATCATAATGACGTAATTCTTTTCTATCAAAAAGCACTTAAAGAGAAGGGTGTCAACATTAATTTAGTATATTCTCCCTTAGGAATTTCAAAAAATGACACCATTGTATTTGCTTTACAGAGTCAAGCTGATACTCTACACAAATATTTTACTTTATCGTACATTGACTCAACAAATCGGGGTAGCTATTGTGTAATTGAATCGGTCAGATAATTTTTGAACATAAATTAAATCCAATATATAAAACTTTAGGAAGGTGAATGTAACCAAACTAATAATCCCAGGCAAATAATATTTTCTAAATATCTTCAACATTATTATAACGAAAATAATTTTTGCTTATTTCATAACTTTATGCGAGAATGAATAATAAAGATTTATGGATTGAATCAAGTCAATATTTTTTTAAAGTGGCATCGATATTACGAGAGGTTCTTGATAAATTAAATAATAGTTAAAATTTTCTTTGGAGTGGATATGATAACTAAGATGAGGCTAAGGGACAAATTAATGGACTTATAGAAAGGTTAGAATCCATGGATTTTGCAGCCCTTGAAGAAGTGAACCTTTTGTTCGGCCCTACAGGAACTTTTCAAGAATTATCAATTGTTAACGGCTGGCCGAACTATTATATTAAGATTTCGGAAAAATTTGATTCGATTTATTCCTTTCTAAAAACAGTTGAAAAATGGGAGGCAATAAAATCTGAAATTGCTAAAAAGGGATTTCTCTCAAGACTAATGAATAGATTATGATGGTTATAGTTATGGAAAATCGCTATTCCTCGCATCTCACTTCTATGAAGTGTATTTTAATGGCAGTTTTGCTATTCATGAGTTGTGATTTTTCCCAAGAGCCAACCTATACAAAAGACGAAGAAGTAAAAAAGGAGGAGAGTATTATAAATTCACTCGGTACTACCATTGAAGTGCGATTTAATACTCCTGAAGATTTTCGAAGAAATAAAGTAGCTGAAAATAGCTATGCGTATTATCTAAGAAACTTGCCCCTTCATAAAACAGGCAAAATAGTAGAGCTCTACGATGGCAATTTAAAGGGAAATCAAAATGCGCAAGCAGCCGTAATAAAAATGGATGTAGGTAGCCAAGATTTGCAACAATGTGCTGATGCTATTATGCGATTGCGTGCGGAGTATTTATATAAACAAAAGAGATACGCTGATTTACATTTCAATTTTACAAATGGCTTCAATGCTAAGTATAGCCATTGGCGAAAAGGTAAGGGACTATCAATTAATGGGAATCGGGTAAGCTGGGTAACTTCATCGAAGAGTAACGGTTCGTACGAAAGTTTTAGAAGGTATATGAATAAAGTATTCATGTTTGCCGGAACCGCTTCGTTGGAGAAAGAACTAAAACTAAAGCCATTAAAAGAGATTGAAGCAGGCGATGTATTTATAAAAGGAGGCCATCCTGGGCATGCTGTTATTGTGGTTGATGTTTGCGAGCATAAAAATGGGGACAAGGCTTTTATGCTGGCTCAATCGTATATGCCTGCTCAAGAAATTCATGTACTGAAAAACCCTTCGAATGAATTTATTAGTCCTTGGTATAAGGTAAGTGAAATAGACGAAATGGTTGTAACACCTGAGTGGACGTTCTATAGCAATCAGTTAAGGACTTTTGAATAATTTTTTTATTACTTTCGTCTTGCATGGAAAACTACCTTAGACGGTTTAGACTGTACAACGAAAAAGAAAGCCCTGAGCTAGTGCATGAGGCTATTGCTAAAGCCGTTCCTTTTGAAGGAACCAATCTTTGGATTTTAATTTTTGCGATTGTCATAGCTTCTTTAGGACTGAATATGGGCTCCATCCCTGTGGTGATTGGTGCCATGCTTATCTCACCACTAATGGGCCCTATTATTGGGGTGGGTTATAGTCTTTCTATAAATGATTTGCCACTGCTCAAAAAGTCGCTTTCTAATTATGCCTTTGCAGGTTTGGTAGGTTTGGTAGCTTCTACGCTGTATTTTTTATTGACTCCGATACATGATGCTAATTCAGAAATTTTAGCTCGTACGCAACCTAATTTATATGATGTGCTGATTGCTTTTTTTGGTGGTCTGGCGGGAATACTGGCTGCGTGCAGTAAGCAAAAAGGAAATGTAATACCAGGTGTGGCCATCGCAACGGCACTTATGCCACCGCTCTGTACAGCTGGCTATGGCTTGGCTACCGCTAATTGGATTTATTTGGGTGGCGCGCTTTATTTATATATTATTAATTCAGTTTTTATTTCGGCGGCCTCTTACATCACCGTACGTTATCTCAATTTACCTTACAAAAAATTTGCCGACGAGAGTACACGCAAACGGTCAAAAAATATTGTAACTATAGCCACATTAATAACATTGGTACCGAGTATCTATTTTGCGTATATCATTGTACAAAATAATCGTTTTCAGAATAATGCTACTAAGTTTATTGAGGCGGAAAGTCAGTTGCCTGATAATGTACTATTGAACAGAGATATAAATAATACGGATCGTGTTATAACCTTATCTTATATAGGCAAAGAAATTTCGGATTCTACCATTGATGTATTGAAAAAGCGCCTGAGGAATTATGACATTGATGCTTGTGAGTTAAAAGTAAATCAAGGATTATCTTATCTCAACGAAAAAAATGAAACCACCGTAGATAATGGCATGGTAGAGGTAGATAAAAATTTATTGCAGACTATGCAGTTACGCATCGATAGTTTTGATAGAGAAGAAAAACTGGCAGGGGGGCTGTATGAAGAAATTAAAGCGCTTTATCCAAGTTTAGAAAGTGCATTTATTCAACAGGCGCATTATTTTAATGATAGTACTACGGATGATAATCGTTTTTTGGTTTACTTAAAAGTGAATGAATCTTTTAATCAAGATAAGAGGAAGCGACTGACCACTTTCTTAGAAACCCGACTCGGTCAAAAGGAAGTTAGCCTTATACTAGAACGCTAAAATTAGCATTGTCAGCCATTGCATTTTTCCACCGAAAAAAGTGAATAAATATTCACAACCTTATACAGCCCGACATTTCAGGATTCTGTATGTTATATACACATCTGTGTATATTAACAAATGGAATTTAATATGAAGTGAAATACATTCGCTTTAGCAATCGAGAGAAAGCTAATTTTCTATCAGATTTTTAGTCTACAATAACTTTTGCTATCATAAAAAAACACTTTGATAGCACAGGGTATTGCTCTCTCTAAAGCAAAAGAACTGTATTACTTAAACCCTATTAAAACACTCTAAAAGCACATGGCTAAAAACACTGGACTCAGATTCAAAAGACAATTTACTACAGACGATACCCCTGTATTTGATCAATTTAAATACGACTACCGTACGTCGGTAATTCGTAATCCGAATGGGGAAGTAATTTTTGAAATGAAAGATGTGGAAGTGCCTGCACATTGGAGTCAAATCGCAACTGATATTTTAGCACAAAAATATTTTCGCAAGGCAGGGGTACCTCAAAAGGATGGAACCACAAGTAGTGAAACTTCTATTAAGCAAGTAGCCCATCGTTTGGCAGACTGCTGGAGAATGTGGGGTGAGAAGTATAATTATTTTGCTACCAAAAAAGATGCAAAAATTTTTTATGAAGAGCTAGTGTTCTCCATCATGAATCAAACTTGTGTGCCTAATTCGCCACAATGGTTTAATACAGGCTTGCACAATACGTATGGAATTACAGGCAAGCCGCAGGGGCACTATTATGTAGAGCAAAATACGGGTGAGCTTAAGAGATCGGTTAATGCTTACGAGCGTCCTCAGCCTCATGCATGTTTTATATTAAGTGTGGAAGATGATTTAGTAAATGGTGGAGGCATTATGGACTTATGGGTTCGTGAGGCACGTATTTTTAAATATGGTTCCGGAGTAGGAACGAACTTTTCAGGTATCAGAGGGGAAGGAGAAATTTTGAGTGGAGGAGGAACGTCTAGTGGTTTAATGAGTTTCCTTAAGATTGGAGATCGCTCAGCAGGTGCTATCAAAAGTGGTGGAACGACTCGTCGTGCAGCCAAGATGGTAAGTTTAGATTTAAATCACCCTGAGATTGTTGACTTTATAGATTGGAAAGTAGAAGAAGAAAAGAAAGTAGGCGCATTAATCGCAGCGGGTTATGATTCTTCTTACGAAGGTGAAGCTTACCGTACGGTTAGTGGTCAAAATTCAAATAACTCTGTTCGTATTCCGAATGAGTTTTTCCATAAATTAGATGCTGATGAGGATTGGCACTTAACAGCTCGTACAGATGGTAGTACCATGAAAACAATTCCTGCAAAAGACATGTGGGATAAAATTTCGTACGCAGCATGGAGATGTGCTGACCCAGGTACGCAATACGATACTACAATTAATGAATGGCATACGTGCCCAGAAGGTGGACGAATCAATGGTTCAAATCCTTGTAGTGAGTATATGTTCTTAGACAATACAGCTTGTAACCTAGCGAGTATGAACTTACGTCGCTTGTATGATGAAAAAAGCGGAGAGTTTAATATCGATGGTTATGAATACATCATTCGTCTTTGGACAGTAGTTCTAGAGATTTCGGTATTAATGGCGCAGTTCCCTTCTAAGGAAGTGGCACAATTGAGCCATGACTACAGAACATTAGGTCTTGGATTTGCAAACCTTGGTTCATTATTAATGGTAAAAGGAATTGCCTACGATAGCGAAGAAGCGCGTGGAATGGCGGGAGCACTTTCCGCAATTATGACGGGTGTGGCGTATAAAACATCGGCTGAGATGGCAGCACACTTAGGAGCTTTTGCTGAGTATGATAAAAATAAGGAGCACATGTTACGAGTAATGCGTAATCACCGTGCGGCTGCCTATGACGCAAGTGATGCGTATGAAGGATTAGAGATTAAGCCAATGGGGATTGATGCAAAACATTGCCCAGAGGACTTATTAAAATCGGCGACTAAAGCTTGGGACGATGCAGTTCAAATGGGAGAGAAGCATGGGTATCGTAATGCACAAACAACTGTGATTGCACCTACCGGAACGATTGGTTTAGTAATGGATTGTGATACTACAGGAGTTGAACCAGATTTTGCTTTAGTTAAGTTTAAAAAACTAAGCGGTGGAGGATACTTTAAAATTATTAATAACTCTATTCCGTTAGCACTAGAAAATTTAGGCTATAGCGAGAAAGAAGTTAAGAATATTGTGAACTATGCCAAAGGGCACGGAACCTTTGCAGGAGCACCTTTTATAAATCATCAAACGCTTAGCGAAAAAGGGTTCATTAAGGAAGAGCTTGAAAAGTTAGATAAAGCAGTTCAAAGTGCCTTTGATATTGACTTTGTTTTCAATCATTTTACGCTCGGCGAGGAATGTTTGAATCGTCTTGGTTTCCAACCGGAAGAATATCACAATGAGAAGTTTAATTTATTATTATCATTAGGTTTCAAGCGTGAAGAAATTGCAGCGGCAAACGATTACGCTTGTGGTACCATGATGATAGAAGGCGCAACTGATTTGAAAGATGAGCATTTAGAAATTTTTGATTGTGCTAATAAATGTGGTAAAAATGGAGAGCGTTATATTCACGCACATGGCCATATTAAAATGATGGGTGCAACGCAACCATTCATCTCAGGGGCTATTTCTAAAACCATTAATCTTCCGAATGAAGCAACCGTTGATGAAATTAAAGATTGCTATCGTTTGAGCTGGGAACTTGCACTTAAAGCAAATGCCCTTTACCGTGATGGTTCTAAACTGTCGCAGCCACTAAGTAATAAAAGTGATAAAGACGATGAAGATGATACAGAAACTAGTTCAGAAAAGGTAGTAGAGAAAATAGTTACCAAAGAAACGATTGTTACCGACCCCGCTAAAATGAGTACTGATGATTTATTAGCAGAGTTGGAAGAGCGTATGACAGCTAGTAAAGACACTAAGCTGAAACGTAAACTATCTACGATTGTTGAGCGTAAAACATTACCGGCAAAACGTCGTGGTTACACAATCAAATCTAAAATTGGCGGACAAGCTGTGTTCTTACGTACGGGTGAGTATAATGATGGCACACTGGGCGAAATTTTTATAGACATGAGTAAAGAAGGTGCAACTATGCGTTCATTATTAAACTGTTTTGCAATTTCAGTGAGTATTGGTTTACAGTATGGTGTACCCTTAGAAGAGTTCGTTGATAAATTTATCTTCACGCGTTTTGAGCCAGCTGGCCAAGTGCAACATCCGAATATAAAAAATGCAACTTCTATAATAGATTATATTTTCAGAGTACTAGGATATGAGTATTGTAGTCGGGAAGATTTGGTACATGTGTTAGATACCCCAGCCAGTAAAACAGGCATAGGAGAGTCAAACTGGGATTCGCCTAGCCGAGACGGCGATGCAGCCAAAGTGAGTATGACAGCTTTAACGGCAAAAGCTAAGGTGAGTCCCAAGCCTTCAGAAAAATCGCCTGCCCCTAATACAGTGCTGAGTGAAGCGAGTACGGACGGTAAGACTGAGCGTGAACTTATGGGAACAAGTGCTGATGCGCCAGTTTGTAAAAGTTGCGGAAATATAACGTTGAGAAACGGTACATGTTATATGTGCCCGAACTGCGGTTCTACTACAGGTTGTAGTTAAAATTTATAAATGCGTATCACTCTGAGCTTTTCAATGAGGGTACAAATTTAGAAGAGTTTTTTTCTTCATATACAAAAGAGGTCTATCTCACGAAAGTGAGACAGGCCTTTTTTAATAGTACCTAGCTTATAGAAAATGGTAGTAGCAAAAGAACATTTACCTTCAAGCTACGCATACTTATCGTAAATTTATCTCGGGAAATTCCAATATGAGAAACAGAAAGAGTCTTTACAGTAATCTAATTGTAGTTGTACTCTCGCTAGTTCTACTTTTTGACGTAGCTCAATCAGTTTTTCACTATGCAAACTTATCTCTTGATGGCGACTTGGTTAAAATTATTGCACCATGCGAAAGCTATTCTGTGATTTTTACAGATCCATTTGGTTTCAAGGCGATTACGCAAAAAATCCAATACGCTGGTGCTGGAAGGATATCTTGTCACTTCATGATGCAACAGTGGTTTACTACTATTCCTTCTGCTATTAATTATTTTATTGAGGACCCCGTGCGTAGTGTGTATTATAGTTCCGCACTATTTTCCGGTCTATTGCATGTATTTTTTATTGCAATCTGTCTTCTCTTTGTTAGGCTTAAAAATAGATTCAATTTTAGAACAGTTTTGATTTTAGCTCTTTTAGCATCGGTGTTTATTCAATACCAATCATTTTATCACAATTTTGGAATCATCGACTTGTCGATTACTTATTCCTTTTTCTATATTTTTCCATTGCTCATTTTGATTACTTACTTATTCCCTTTTTATAAAAGAGCTCAAACGGGCGAGAGAAAAAAAATGAGTCTATTATCTCATGCTTTACTTTTTTTGATTGCTTTATTTTTAAGTTTTAGTGGACCGCTGATACAACCGATTGTTTTTATACTCTTTATTATTTACGGATATTACTATTTAAAAAATAGTAAGAAGGGAGACAAAGTGTTTCTGGTTCATTTGTCCTTGCTCACGTTCTTGTGTGGCTATGCTTTTTATGTTAGCCAATTTAATATTGAGAGTAGCGCACAGCTAGATTTACTATCTCGCTATACATTATTGTTAGAAGGTCTATTCAGAATCCTAACGGGTAAACTAGTTTGGCCGATTGTTATTTTTGGTAGTGTCCTCAATCTTATTCTACTGACAAAGAGTTTTCCAGGGTCCATTAATACTACTCTATTCAAATACCTAGCTTTATTTTGTACTATTTATATTTTTCTTTTACCACTAGGTGGTTTTAGACCTTACCGTCCGTTCATTATTAGATATGATACTTTTTTACCTGTTACAGTCATTGCCTGTTTTATTTTTTTAATTACGACCGCCAAATTATTGGTACTAGTTAGAGAAAAGGAAAAAGTGTTTTACACTGCATGGATCGTTGTTTTTTTTGTACTAATGATTCAACCAGATTTATTATTTTTTAAAAGGGGAGACAATTGTCAGTTCAACTCACTAATTGAAATAGACCAATCGGATGAAAAAATAATTGATGTAGAACCACAATGTCAAATACTTACGTGGGACCAAAAGGATTTTGCAAATCCTGAAATAGTCGACGCAATTAATACAAGTTTGAAACAATGGAATATTATAGAAGCCCAACAGTCTGTCAATTTTATTACAAAATAGGTTTCTAATTTGGGGCGGAGCTAATTTTCTTAAGATACCATTTAGGATTCTCGCGCAGAACAATAAAAAAACCGTCCCCAACACTGTGAGGACGGTTCTAAATATTTAAAATCTGTGATTAACTATCCTCTTCTACGATTTCGGCATCTTCTACTTCGTCAGTTGTGTCTCCAGCATCAGCTGCCTCACCTGTCGGAGGAGGTGTTCCTCCACCAGCGGCTTGCTCAGCATTCATAGCTGCGTACAGCTCTTCGCTAGCTGCTTGCCATGCTGCGTTTAACTCTTCTAAAGCCGTGTCAATTGCTGCCACATCTTTTGATTCGTGTGCCGCTTTTAACTTAGTGTGTGCTTCGTTAATCGGTCCTTTTTTCTCTTCAGGAATTTTGTCGCCATAATCTTTTAGTTGTTTCTCCGTTTGGAAAATCATACTATCCGCCATGTTCAATTTTTCTACCTCTTCTTTTAGTTTGGCATCAGATTCTTCATTCGCCTTTGCCTCTGCTTTCATCTTCTCGATTTCTTCGTCGCTTAGTCCGCTACCGGCTTCAATACGAATGTTCTGCGTTTTTCCTGTTCCTTTATCTTTTGCACTTACCGTCAAAATACCGTTAGCATCAATATCAAACGTTACTTCAATCTGTGGTACACCACGTGGGGCAGGAGGTACTCCGTCAAGGATAAACATACCTAAGGATTTATTATCCTTCGCCATTGGGCGTTCACCTTGTAGCACACTAATTTGTACACTCGGTTGATTATCCGCTGCCGTACTAAACGTTTCTGATTTGTTTGAAGGAATCGTAGTATTGGATTCAATCAATTTCGTCATCACGCCGCCCATAGTTTCAATCCCTAAGGAAAGTGGCGTTACATCAAGCAATAAAACATCTTTTACTTCACCTGTTAATACACCCCCTTGGATACTCGCTCCAATGGCTACAACCTCATCAGGATTTACTGAGCGGTTTGGTTTTTTACCGAAGAATTTTTCTACCACTTCCTGAATTTTAGGAATCCGAGTAGAACCACCTACTAAAATAACTTCATCAATTTCACCCTTATCAATTCCGGCATCTTTTAATGCTTTACGGCAAGGTTCCAACGTACGCTGAACTAATTCATCAGCCAGCTGCTCAAATTTTGAACGGCTCAGTTTTTGAACTAAGTGTTTTGGCACATTATCAATCGCTGTAATATAAGGCAGGTTGATTTCAGTTTCCGTACTGCTACTCAATTCTACTTTTGCTTTCTCTGCAGCTTCTTTCAAACGCTGCCAAGCCATAGGATCTTTTCTTAAATCTACATTTTCAGTAGTTTTAAACTCTGTTGCTAACCAATCCATAATTACACGGTCAAAATCATCACCCCCTAAGCGAGTGTCACCGTTAGTAGATTTTACTTCAAAAACACCATCTCCTAATTCTAAGATAGAGATATCAAACGTACCACCACCCAAATCGAATACGGCAATTTTTTGATCCGTTTCTTTTTTATCCATACCATAAGCCAAGGCAGCTGCCGTTGGCTCATTGATAATTCGTTTTACTTCCAAGCCAGCAATTTCACCTGCTTCCTTAGTAGCCTGACGCTGAGAATCATTAAAGTATGCTGGCACCGTAATTACGGCTTCGGTCACACTTTGACCCAAAAAGTCCTCAGCCGTTTTCTTCATTTTTTGAAGTATCATAGCCGAAAGCTCTTGCGGAGTATATTTTCTATCGTCGATTTCTACACGAGGTGTGTTATTATCGCCTTTTACTACTTTGTATGAGCTGTCCGCTGCATCTGCTTTTACTTCGTCAAACTTGCTTCCCATGAAGCGTTTGATGCTCATAATTGTTTTTTGTGGATTGGTAATGGCCTGACGTTTTGCAGGGTCACCAATTTTGCGCTCACCATTTTCGAGGAAAGCCACCACAGAAGGAGTCGTTCTACGCCCTTCGTCATTTGCTATCACCACCGGTTCGTTCCCCTCCATTACTGCTACGCAGCTGTTCGTTGTACCGAGGTCAATTCCTATTATTTTACCCATTTTATTCGTTTTTAATTTACTTTTTATTTTCTACCCATAAGTAAGTCAATGATTATGCCATGGCAAAAAGAGAGTACATTCTGTCAGTTAGCTTGAAAATGTGGCAGACAGCATGGGGTTTGTTGGTTTTTTTGGCGGTAATTGAGGATTTGCTTTGGGAGCGTTTAACGTAAGCTGTATAGTTTCTAGCGCAAGGTACTATCTTAAAAACCAAGTAAACTCTTAGTTATCTTTGTTTTTTTAAAAGGAATTTAATTCTGACTTTTTTAGATGTAATTACCTTGTGTAGCTGCGTCTTTGGCGTAGCTACTTTTATTTAAACACATTCCATTTCAGCATTTTCATTGCAATTGATTTGTGGATCATACTCTTCACCGTTTTTCCAAAGAGCATATATTATCAGTAGCAACTTCTTTTGCACAGCAACGTAGCCAATCATTTTTCTATTGCTCCGTTCTAGCACTCTAAAAAATAGGGTTTTAAAAACAGGTTCATTATACCGTACAACATTAAAAGAGGGCAAGTGTAATATGCGCCTTATTCGCGAATTGCCTTTCTTGGATATTCGAGTACGCCCTGTCCTGTTACCTGATTGATTTTCTACAACATCATATCCGGCATAACTGGTTAGCTGTGATGCAGAATTAAATAATTCAAAACCATTTGTCTCAGCTAGAAGAATTGCAATGGTTAATAATCCGACACCTTTTATTTTCATAATCTTCTCGATTCTGCACATGATTTCTTGATCAGACCGTAAATGTTTTTCTACTTGCTTGGTCAATGAATCGATCATTTTATCATACTCTTTAATTAATTTCTTCTGTTGCTTTAAAACAAATTTCAGCTCAAACATTGCTAATTTACTAGCGTGCAGTTGATTACTAGCAGCAGTTTTTAATTCTTGGATACTTTGTAACTGACGTGTCAACGCTCGTAGCTCATAAAAGTATTTACCCAACGGAGACCAAAGTTCTAGCTTTTGCTCAGCGCCCATTTGGGCCAAGCCTCTTGCATCTATTTTGTCGTTCTTCGATTTCAAACCAATACTCTGCAAATATTTTTTTGCTTTATTAGGCAACACCACTGAAACAGAATATTTTTTACTTGAAAGAAAAAGAGCGAGTTGCTCGTAATAAATCCCAGTAGCTTCCATACAAATTACCAAAGGTATCAGCTTGTCTTTATGACGTAATTTGAGCCATTCATTTAGCTTTTTAAACCCGCCTGGCGCATTGATAAACTGTCGAGTTGCAACAATTTTTATTGACTGATCTTTGCCAATTGTGCTTAAACAGACATCAAATTTTTTGTGAGACACATCGATACCTAAAGAATATTTAATCATTGTTAAAGGTGTTTAATATTAAACAGAAACAACTCATAGTCTTCTCTCATATTTTATACAACATTATAGAACTAGTCTATATGTTTAAGTACTATTCAGACTTTAAAGAAGAAACCAGAGCAGTTGTGCCTTGCGCTCAACATCGTATAATACGTGTCTAGAATGCAGTCAAGTTGCTACTCTGGTTCTGTTTAATTAGTTAGATTGTAAAGATATGAGATTGAGGCGTTAGCCTTAGCGTGGGCATCTTGCGCGATTGCATTTACCCGCGCAAGTTGCTAGCGCGTGAACCTGCGCCTCAAACTTGCGCTAGTGCAGATAGCGTTGCCTCCATTTTTGCCTTTGCCGTAAGGCCTAATAATACAGACACCCTTGGGTAGTTGGCCAATGTCAATTTTTTCTACACTTTTTTCCAAGCTTCTTTTTAAAATGACTCTAGAAGAAATGCTTATAATGAGATATTATTTTATAACAATTTTTCTTAGTTGGAGAATGTAATTATATAATCCGTTTGGTTTTCAGTAAGCCTACTTTTTCATCATTACCTCTTTTAGCCAATCGCGTACTTCTTCTAGAGCGGTGATTTGGATTTCTAACTTGGCTGTGCGCTCGGCTTGTTTTTTTTCGTAGTGGAGACTCGGGCTTTCTCTTACTCGGGTTGTATTTTTGGCGTTAGGTTTTTAGCCATTAAATAATTATCTTACAGCTATTAAAAAATCCTTTTCATGAATTTTTATAGAATTTGTCTTTTGGTACTCGTAGTTAGTACTTCGATAGCTTGTAACAAAGAAGATAAGTCAACCGAGCCAGATGCCTCACCGAGTATAACAGCTACCATTGATAATTTCAGGCCCGAAGCAGCTATTTATGAGCGCAATGCGCTCTGGGGCAGAGACGTACGTACAGGCAAAACGTATGAGTACAATATCGGCTCGCAGTCCGTAACGGAAATGAATTTTTTACTACCGCAAGGCGCATACTATGCGCAAAGTGACGCCTTGGTAGTAGCTGCAGTAAAAGATCCTGTTTTGCAGAGAGTGTATATAAAAAACTTGCTAGACGGTAGCACGCTTAAAACGATAGATTACAACTTTGGTGTAACAGCGGCTGCTTTGAGCGATGGCAAATTGTTTATAATAGAAAGTAATGTTTCTTACAATAGATTGCACGTTTACGATTATCAATCAGAGATAGAATTAGATAGTGAGTACATCGGTTTTACCGCTTCGCATATAGCCGTTTCACAAGATGGTAAAAAAATATACACGGCGAAGCAAAATACACATCCCGGTATTTACTCCTTTAATTGGCTCTCGAATAATTCTTTAGAGGATGACCTTGTAGAAAAAAATGCAGGTTTGTTCATTTTCTCTACAGGCAACTATTGCCTTACGACCAATGGCAAAAAAATACTGGCCAATACCGGCATCTTATACGATGAGACTATATCACAATTGGCAGATTTTGGAGGGGATGATGATACTTACTATTTATCACCCGATGGCAAGTATGCACTTACACAGCCCAGTGTTTATAGCAATAGAGTGTTTCTATATGACGGTACTACTTATCTAAAAATAAAGGAGGCCGACTTAGATGAGGCAAATTATCTTAGCAAAGTGCCTTATTACCACAATGGCAAACTGTATATAGCAATGGCTTATTCCTCAAATAATTCTACAACCACCGATCTTTATTTAATATCCAACTAAGTATGAAAAAAAATAGAATACTTTATTCGTTGTTGCTTCTTTTTATTTTTCAAAACGCATTAGCACAAGGCGGTATGGAGTACGCCCACGTAAGAATGATTAATGCCAGCGTGCAAGCTTCCGTAGATTCTCGATTGCCAGCATTGGCCATTAAGCCAGAATTAGACCTAAAACAATTAAACGGGAACTTGGAACTTGGCGGTTTGTACAATATTGCTATTGCCAATTTAGAATCTTGGTATCAGGGAGAAATACTAGACCCGAGAAATTCATTGGTAGGTCCTGAAATTAACAGTCCGTATAGTTCATATGAAATTTGGGCGGGTGGCAATTTTTTCAATCATTACAATCCGAATGCAACAATCGTTACGGTGCGGTCTTTAGGCGCGTGGAGTATTAGTTCGTCAAATCCTGGCTCGAGACTTATTCAAATTGGCGGACGTGCAGGTATGGGTTCTATAAATTCTAAAACGAATATTTATGATCATGGGTTTAATATAAAGGGTAGTGATGGTATAGTGCATTCTGAGTCAAGTCTCACAACTATCTACGATAAGGACACCTATGCCAATACTAGGATTCGATACGCATTCGCGGGATTGCATCTGTATAATGTAACTAAAAAAAATGAAGACACAGACAAAGTAAGGGGTGGGACTCAGCTGAAGTACTATGCAGATTTAATCATACCAACCCAAGTCAGCATTGACGAAATGTTTTCGTCTGCTGGCAAGCGATTCGAAGCAGTACCGAAGGATGGAGATGATTGGAAAAGGATAGGTTACAGAGCGGGAGTGAAGCGCGTAGGAACAGGAACCGTTTCCTCATCATTTAAGATCGAACTTGGGAAAATGACTACTTTTTCATCGGTTAATTCTGGACCACAGTCGTGGTATTTTATGGTAGGCCTAGGTTTAGGAATTAGTCCGAAGGTATCGGCTTATGATATTAATTAATCGGTAAGCTTATGCTTTTAATTTCAAGATTGAACAGGAGTATACAGTCAATCTTACCCAAATAATTTAGTCTCACTTTTCTCTACTGTTTTGTTAGCCATAAAATGATTACCTTACAGCTATCAAAAAATGGTTTTTATGAAGCGAATACTACTTATCCTATGCTCTACGTTTTTCACCCTTGGTAGTTTTGCACAGACTACGTTCACCCTAGACTCCACCGTTCTGACCCAACGATTAGTCAAAGATTCATTGGATATTCCGTGGGAAATCTTGTGGGGACCCGATGATTATATATGGTGTACCGAGCGTTTTGGAAGAGTGAGCAGAATCAACCCGAATACAGGTCAGCAAAATGTGTTATTGGATTTGTCTAGCGATGTCTATCAGCAGTCAGAAGCGGGCATGTTAGGTATGGTGTTGCATCCTGATTTTACAAATAATCCGCAGGCGTTCATTGCGTATACCTACCTGGCAGGATCTAATATTAGAGAACGATTGGTACGATTTACTTATACAGGCACGGGCTTAGTGCCTGCCGATACCTTGCTAGAAAATATTCAAGGTAATACCACACACATAGGTTGCCGTTTAATTATTCTTCAGGATAATACGCTACTCATGAGCACCGGCGATGCACAAGCTCAATCGCTTCCGCAAAATAAAAATTCTATCGTAGGTAAAATACTCCGTATGAATTTAGACGGTTCCGTCCCGGCCGATAATCCTGACCCTACAAGTTATGTATGGTCTTTCGGGCATAGAAATGCTCAAGGATTATGGCTCGCACCTAACGGTAAGGTGTACAGTTCAGAGCATGGTCCCACAACAGATGATGAATTAAATATTATTGAAAAAGATAAGAATTACGGTTGGCCCGATGTAAATGGTTTTTGTAATACGCCCCCAGAGATAGCATTTTGCAATGCCAACAATGTAGAAGAACCACTGGCTGCTTGGACGCCCACCATCGCACCCTCAGATATTATTTGGTACAGCCACCCAGCCATTCCAGAATTCAAAGATAAATTGTTGATGACGGTGCTAAAAGATAAAAGTCTAATCAGTTTTGAGTTCAATGCCGCAGGAGATGCCGTAGTGGCAGAAAACAAATTTTTCAAAGACGACTTTGGCAGACTCCGCGATATTTGTATTTCACCTAGCGGTAAAATTTATTTAGCCACCAACGGAAACTCGTGGTCAAACAATAGTCCGTTTACTCACTCGATAATTGAATTGAGCAACAAGGCCTACGTGCCGAATGACGTCAAGGATAAAAAAAAAGAAAAAAGCGAAGTAAGCATTAGTCCCAATCCAATCACCCCAGGACAGCAACTTTCAGTAGCGCTTCCTAGGCATCAGGGAGAAGCCACCTTTTGTTTATTTGATATCAGCGGTCGTGTTATTTTAAAAAAAGAAGTAACGAACGCTAAGAAAATTTTAATAGATGTACTGCCGGGCATCTATATATGGCACCTAAATTTAGAGAAGGGCGTAAGCGCGCAGGGCAAGTTGCGCGTGAGGTAGATTGGTAATAAACGATTTAGAAAAATTGATTTCTAAAAATACCTTTATTACCGAACAATCACCACCGTCCCTTTTTTAGTAATTCGATTGCGTTGTTTATCTCGCAAAATTGCTACCCAATAGTACTCTAAAACAGTTTTAACAGTCTAGCTGATACTTCGGAACCAAGTATATCTCAAAAAGATTTCTAAGAATAAAAACAGAATTCCAAATAAGGCCCACGGAAAAAATTGCTCGCTATACCGTCGAAAAGAATCTATGTCTACCTCAGTTCGTTCTAGCTTATCAATTTCTTGATAGATAGACCGAAGGGCATTTGTGTTAGTAGCTCTAAAATATTTCCCGCCTGTTTCAGCGGCAATTTTTTTTAAGAGTTTTTCATCAATTTTTACTTCTTTTTCTATCATCACAATATTGCCAAACGGATCTTGGTCCGGTGCTAAGGCTTTACCTATAGAGCCCACCCCTATTGTATATACTTTTACTTCATAGGCTTTCGCAATTTCCAAAGCTGTAATGGGTCCAATCGGTTCGCTCACATTGTTTTCGCCGTCTGTCAACAAGATTACAATCTTTGACTTGGCCTTGCTTTCACGCATCCGATTGACGGCCGTGCCTAATCCCATGCCTATAGCGGTACCATCTTTTAATTGTCCCACCTCAGTGTTTCTTAATTGTTGTAGCAATATATTTTTGTCTGTAGTTAAGGGTGCCAGCGTAAAACTTTCTCCAGAAAAAATCACCAATCCGATTCGATCTGTGAGCCGAGCATTTACAAATTCTTGAGCTACTTTTTTAGTCGCTTCTATTCGGTTTGGCTTTAAGTCCTGTGCCAGCATAGACCCAGAAATATCGATACTTAGTGCGATGTCAATTCCTTCACTGT
>Ga0209185_1000388_pt1 | contig 53777 bp, 74 predicted proteins | sample SidtaG_2_FD_187425 | JGI IMG/M metagenome (GOLD analysis project Ga0209185, IMG submission 187425) | Marine algal microbial communities from Sidmouth, United Kingdom - Sidmouth_Asex2 metaG (SPAdes) (version 2) | ecosystem: Host-associated > Algae > Red algae > Unclassified | place: Sidmouth... | reverse complement strand
GCACGGGCAGCTGCAGTGCCGGTGAAATCGAGCAGCTCGTCTCGCGCTCAGACCGTCGACAATGGGGCTGGAGCGGGTCGGACGTCAACGCCATCGTCGTCGGTGGACAGCTTCGTGGCGCGGGCTACCTCGCCGAGTGGGTGCGCGACTTTGCCGCACCCGGGATTCGGTATCCGAACTGAACACGCTGTCGCAACGCCCGGCCGTCTGGGCACTCGAGGCAGTGGGTCTCAGCCTCTGGGGTTTCAGACCCAAGCTCAAGGCGATTCGCGAGCGCTACACGGCACTGCGAGCCGCGTGAACGGGCTGGTACACACGGCAACGAGTTGACCGACAGGGCAAGTGAATGATGACGGTAATGGCTTTTATGCGACGCGAAGACCGATAAGCGTCGAATAAGGTACGGTTTATGTCGCGTATATTGCTTTAGCGACATATAATCGAGTTCATGCCAAAGCAGATCCCTGAACAAGAACTAGACGCTATCCTTGCCGCCGTTTCGGCTCATCCAGACAGCGTACCGGTCAGTAACATCCGGTTGGGGCTGCCCTATGAGATGTCCCCACGAAAGCTGCAGCGCCGTCTCGCGCTGCTGGTGGAACAAAAGCAGCTGGTCGCGGAAGGTCGGGGCAAGGGTCGTCTCTACCGACTACCCGTCAGCGGGTCCGACGAGGGTAGCCGGGTCGCTGGAAGCGCGACTGGAGGGATGCGCGGCGAGGTCTATGTACCTATTGGACTCGAGGCGACGGGGATCAAGCAGGCGATTCGCAGGCCGATCCAGAACCGCCGACCGGTCGGCTACCAACGTACTTTCCTTGAGGACTACCGACCCAACATCACCTTTTACCTGCCTGCCGAGACGCGCCAGCGGCTAGCCGACATAGGTCGCCCGCCCGAAGGAGGACTCCCCGCAGGAACCTACGCGCGCACGATCTATGGCCGCCTGCTCATCGATCTTTCCTGGAATTCCAGTCGCCTCGAGGGGAATACCTACTCGTTGCTGGAAACCGAACGCTTGTTGCAGTTGGGCGAGTTTGCCGACGGCAAGGATTTGCTGGAAGCGCAGATGATCCTGAACCACAAGGCGGCCATCGATTTACTTGTCGAGCAGGCTGAGGAGATCGGCTTCAACCGGTACACCATCCTGAATCTGCATGCCTTGCTTGCGGACAACCTGCTTGCTGATCCACAAGCCGGCGGACGTTTGCGGCGCATTCCTGTAGGTGTCGGCAGTACGGTCTACTATCCGCTGGAGGTACCGCAGCTCATCGAGGAATGCTTCGACACGATTCTCGATAAAGCGGGCGCCATAGCTGACCCCTTTGAGCAGGCGTTCTTCGCCCTGGTACACCTCGCTTACCTGCAAGGTTTCGAGGACGTCAACAAGCGGGTTTCCCGGCTTGCAGCCAACATCCCGATGATCCGAGCAAACCTCTGCCCCTTGTCCTTCGTGGACGTTCCGGAGCGTGCCTACGTTGATGGTGTGCTGGGCGTTTACGAGCTGAATCGAGTCGAGCTAATGCGCGATGTATTTGTCTGGTCGTACGAGCGCTCCAGCGCGCGTTACTCGGCGGTGCGCCAGTCACTGGGCGAGCCGGATCCCCTCCGCCTGCGCTATCGGGTGCAGGTCGCTGAACTGGTTGCCTCTGTGGTGCGTGCGAGGATGGACAAGATAGCCGCGACTGCCATGGCCCGACAGGGAGCCGCGGAGCACGTTTCACCGGCGGACCAGGCGCGCTTCATTGAAATCGTGGAGACCGAACTGATGAGCCTCCACGAAGGCAACATCGCGCGCTACCGGTTGCGCCCGGCCGAGTACCAGGTTTGGCTTCATGGCTGGTCTTGAACGATCACCGGATGGCTCGTTCAACGCCGCTCGTCGATCGATCCTTCTTGTCGAGCTACTGCGTCACGACGATCGACTGATCGGCTGCGACGTCCGCGAGAATGCTCTCGGTGCCGTCCGGCCAGAGTACTCGCACATCGACCTGATCGTGATCGCCGAGTCCGATCTGCAGGGGTGAGCATCCGAAAGAACGCAGGCCCGCTATAGCGCCGTGGTATTCGCGAAACGCGACCAGTTCATCGTTGACGGTAACCCAGACCTTGTTGCCGAAACCCAGCGTGTCGCTGGCAACTCCCTTGAAAACGAGACGCAGCCAGTGGCCAGCGCCGGCGCTTGTGTTGCGGAAGAGTTGGTAGCCTTCCGGATCGTCGCTCGCGATGTCGAGCAATCCGTCGTTGTCATAGTCGGCAATGGCGATGTCGCCGTGCCGGTAGTCGTTCTGCGCGACCACGCGTGGCGAGATTGTCTCAAGGAGATAGCGCATGCCGCCTGCGTTCGTGTGTATCTGTATGCCGTCCGCCGTGTTCGACACCAGGTCGATATCGCCGTCGTTGTCGATGTCGGCCGGTGCAATGCCGGTCACCCGTCGCCCATCAGATACCGCGAACGGAGCATTCGTGAGTCGTTCGAAGTGGTCTCCACGGTTCATGAAGGCCTGCACCGGCAGACTTTGCGCACTGATGATGAAGTCCTGGTCGCCATCGCCGTCGAGATCTGCCCAGGCGAGGCCATAAGTGAAAGTGTCTTCCTCGATTCTCAATTGGCGAGTGACATCCTCGAAATCGCCGTTGCCGTTGTTCTGAAACAGCCTGAGTGGTGAGGCGAGCAGCACGTCGACGTCGCCATCCTGATCGAAGTCCGACCACGAGGCGCGGAACCCCTCGACGCCGAGACCACTCGATGCCGTCACGTCTGTGAAGCCACCGTCGCCATTGTTTCGGTACAGCACGTTCGTTGACTGGAAGTTCGCCACATAGAGATCCAGCCAGCCGTCGTTGTCGACATCGGCCCAGCTGCCCAAGCGCCCGCGGCCGAAGGCATTCAATGATCCGGCGGGTCGCGATTCATCGTTGAAGGTGAAGTCACCGTTGCCGATCAACAGTTCGTCGTACTTGATGCCGAGCGTCTCGCCGCGCAGTGCACCGTGAGTGATGAACAGGTCGCTGAATCCGTCCTTGTCGACGTCTGCGCAGGACCCACCGTGGCGGTCGCGCTGCTGAGGGTATTCCCAGTCGCCCGACTTCAGCCCGCTCGAGGCCGACACGTCGAGGAATTCTCCATCGTCTTGTTGACGCAACATCAGCGGAGGATTTCCGTGGCCCATGAAAACCAGATCCGCGCGGTCGTCGTTGTCGAAGTCGGCCCAGAATGCGCCGTAGTCACCCTGATCGACCGGCAGTGGCAAGCTCGAGCTGACATTCTCGAAGCGTGGCGGCGAAGGGTCATCGAACGCCGTGATGCGATCGGTCTCGCCGCAGCCGACGATTGCGACGGCTGCGGATAGAACGATCAAGCAGGCGCGACCTGTACTCGCGACAGCGCATTGCGCAAGAATCATCGATCGTTTGTGGGTCGGCGGAGGCGGGTTGCTTGAATCGAGGTTCGACAATCGAGACAACACAGCAGTTATCAGACCATGCAGGTGTCGCGGTAGAACTTGACGAGGAATACTACGGCGTCGGCACGTGCAGTCGGTTACGATGCACGCCCTGGCGGTGGCATCGGGGATCGACACCTGATGAGCGAATGTTCGCGCATGATACGCGAGGCATCAGATGACCCGTCCGACGCGACATTCAAGGCAACAGCAGTGGGCGATGCCGACGCCGACATGTCGCTTGTTTCGGGTCGAGCCTTCGCGCTCTGTACGCCGTCGTCCGCCGCTCGCGACAACGGGAAACGCTGTCCTGACGTACTCTACGAGCGACGTCCAACCGGGGGAGATGCGGACCGATGCCAGACCGCTACGCTGTCGACGTCATTGACGGTACGTTTGTGGACGCCGAAGTATCCGTACCGATGGAGCCGAGATTAGACAATGATCCGCATCTGTCTGACGTAGTCGAGGCGCTGCGGCGGCGCGAGCCTGTCTTTCATCGTGAAGCGGCTGGCGTCTCGCACGAGGATCGTCTTCGGGGGACGGCATCGGATTTCTGGGAGGTTGGGGCGAGCGGTCGACGCTACGGCCGGGACTACGTCCTCGAGACGTTGGAGCTGCGCTATCGAGAGCCGGTTCGGGATGTCTGGTACGTGGAGGACTTCCAGGTTCGGGAAGTCGCTGAATTCACCTACCTCGTTACCTACACGTTGCTTCAGGGCGAACGTGTGACGCGTCGATCGACCTTGTGGAAGCGATCGGAAGACGACTGGGTGATTCTCTACCATCAGGGGACCCCGGTTCCATGACGAGCGGAAGACGTGGCGGTGGGTTGGGATGGTAGGAGGCGGTTTCCACGTGGAAACGGTTGGGCGTGTGTCACACTTTCCAGAGGCTGCTCATGGACATGGAAGCGTTGCGCTCTGCACTTCTAGTATCGGCAGCAAGTCTTGCAATGCTTGATACGTTGGCGGGCCGACACCGCGATGCGCGAAGATCATGTGAGGAACGGGAGCTGTATTTAAACTTGCATTCATGGCTGACATAGGCTGTGCTGACGACCTCGACGGATATGGGAGTGTCGTCAACAGTGTTGCCATCAGATTCGATATCGAGAAAGTTGGCAATTCTCACAGGTGCGTCCCTGATCGTCTTCTCGGCGGCCGGGTCGACCACCGGGTCGACCATCGGGGCGACTTTGGCTACTGGAGTGGCCGGGGCTGCCGGGGCTGCCGGAGTTGCCGAAGTGACCGGACAGGATGTGGCGCGAGGACCTGTCGAAAGCGGCGCCGACATCGCTCGGGCGTTACCGAGCGTCTCCGCGCAGCATGTCCGGTCGCATGAGCCGAGTGGCAGGGAGATGATGAAGGCAGGGATAGATCTGTCCCCTGAAGGTTTGCGAGTGCGCCAGAGCGGCAGCAACCGGTCGCTCGAAATGGTTCAGGACTTCAACGCCGGGAGAGCCTGGCTGGTCGATAGCGGACGAAGAGTTGCTCACGAAGTCCCCTTGATCCCGGGATCAGAGCTCGAACGGCAGAGCGCTCCCGTTACGGGGACTTTCCTCGGCCAGAGACCTTGTGCCATTGGCCTGCCTCATCACACAGCCAACGGTCGTTGGCGAGGCAGACGAGTAGAGATACACCACTGTCTGGATGCAGATCGTAGTGTCCTCGCGATCGAGTTTCTGGACACTGAATTCAGTCTGATTTCCTACCGGAAAACAGCGACTGGATTTGTCGATGAACTCCGGAACCTGAAGGCTCGAGTCCATTCGATCGAGAATTTCAGGCCTCCATCACATTTTCGTCTAGTCGATAAACGTGAGCTGTTTCACGGCGCGCCGGCATTGGGTGTATTCAAAGACAGTAAGCCAGACTGACACGCCGCACAGTTTTCGGTAACTTTGTGTTGCAGTCGAGGTAACTGAACTTTACCGCTTCGATTGTGAATTACGTTGCTGTAGTTTGCCAAATCCGGCACAGGTTTGCCGGGCAACCGATCGAGAGCCATTGGTCACGGAAACGGCCAGGCTTTTAACTTAATGGGGTATGAAGCCCCTGAGCATGGAGCATCATGATGGAACATGTAGTAGCGAAGGAAGTGAATTTTACCGGCGGCGCGACACGGAAACGTGTTACCGGACAGGGTATGACGGAGTACATCATCATCGTCGCGCTCATTGCACTCGGCTCAGTCGTTGCTGTCGGCTTCTTCGGCAATGCCGTAAAAGCTCAATTTGTTGCCATGGCGGCGGAGCTTACCGACGGCGAGGGTGGCGCAGCATTGACAGCCGTCCGCGATGAAGTTGAGAGCCAGCAGGGCACGGCCGCCGCAACGCTCGGTAGCTACACCGGGAACTGACGGGTAACCCGTACGCAGGCTTGTATCGACCGATCGACTCGGGAAGAGTCGGTCGGTTTCCGGCACGATCAGTTCACTTCACTCAACTGCTGTTTCTTTGCATGGAGGCAAGGGATGCATGGCACACAGAGCGGTCAGGCTCTACCGTTTGGACTCGCCCTCTTGTTGATCGGGGCACTCGGCGCACTCGTCCTCTACAACACAGGGCAGGTGGCCACAGAGAAGTCCAGACTTGCAAATGCCGCCGACGCGGCCGCCTATAGCGGTCTGGTCTGGCAAGCGCGAGCACTCAATTTTCAGGCGTATACGAACAGGGCGATGGTCGCGAACCAGGTAACCATGGCCCAGGCTGTGAGCCTGACCTCGTGGACAGCCTACGGCGCGATGACCTCAGAGCGGCTCGCCTTGATCACCAGGGGCATTCCGGGGGTGAACGTTCTGACCCATGGGCTCAGTGTCGGCTTGCAAAGCGTTGCCCGGATCATGGAGCCATTGAGTAGCGTGGTCGTGACGATCGTCGACAAGGTCAACAAGGTTCTTTCGGGCTCGCAAGTGGCGATGTACACCAGCGGCTTTGTCGCCACTCCGGAGATCGTCAGAAACGTCGCTGCGGCAAGCGATCCTGATTTCACCGCAGACACTCAATACGCCATCGCGGGTCTGGTGCGGAACTTCGACGATTGGCAAGCGTTCACCGATTCGGTCGAGGACGAAGATCTCGATCTGTTGCGAGAACGCGGCGATGTCGTGATGCGTTCTCGCGATGGGTTCACCGAGGAGCGTTCCTGGGAATTCTTCGAGAACTTCTGGATGTACGTAACGCCGTTGTCGAGGCACAAGATATATCGCGAAGGAGATACTCGGTTAGTCGCGCTCGAGGTCGACGGCGAGCTGCGCTGGGAGTGGCGCGCTGTCGACACGATTGCACTTCAGTCGCGATTCTTCCGGTTCTTGAGAAGCGAGAAGAAGGAAGAGGTGCCCATCGGTTGGGCAAGCGCCTACGCAAACGATGACCAGAGGCGCGCCAGCACACTCGAAAGCTACTGCAATCGCGCCGACAATCGTCGCTCTCCTGACTGCGACTATTGGACGAACAAGAATCACCGAACCGAGCGGAAAGCCAATCGCGCATCGACCGTCGTGGCCGGGTACTCCGGGGTGCAAGCGTATCGGACATTGAGTTCGGGCGCCCTCACACAGGAGGGGCACGATCCGGTCATTCGACTACGCACGGAAATTTCCGTGGATCTCCCTGATGTTCGATCAAGTGACGACCTGACATCCGACGGGGTCTTCGACACTGACATAAGTTCGCCTGGTGACAAGCTCTCTTCGATCAGTGTTGCGGAGGTTTACTACCGAAGGCCGGAGTCGGCGACCCGCTCTGGTTCAGCCGAGCAAGTCGAGTCACTCAGCATGGAAGCGGCTAACGGCTACAATCCTTACTGGACAGTGCGGCTTGCACCGATCGAGCTCGAGGAGCGGCTTCTGGCAGTCGGTCTGCGCCTGGCAGAAGCTGGAGGCAGTCGAGCCTCGGGTGTTGGTGCATCGACCTTGCCGGCTGCCTTCGACGGGAGTCGTCCCGGTACAAATACGAGTTCCGATACACCACAAGAGCTGACCGGTCAGACAGCCGATTTACCGACCTACACTGTGCCGGTATCCGCGTCCGATGACGGCATCGTTCAAGCTGCAGGTGCTGTCATTGCGGACGGCCTGTCGAATGGTCTGTCAGATGGCCTCTCTAACGGCCTCTCGGACGGCCTTGCGAATGGCGCCGGGGGACTTGCGCAGTTGGCGACGGCGTTCGGCGCTGATGCCTCGAGTCTGCGAGACGAACTCGGTGAGAGAACCGGCCTTGAATTGCCTGCTATCGAGGGACTTGAGATTCTCGATGATCCTGTCGGTTTCGTGACCGACCGGTTGGAGGATGAACTGGAAAGTGCCGCCCGCGAGATCATTTCCGGTCTGGGTGCAAGTGTGACAGGCAGTCTCGAAGATGTTCAGGGGCAAATCCAGAGTGAGATTCCAGGGGCTGAAGAGCTGGCTACTGCGGTTGCGCAAGCGGAGGAGCTTGCGGGCCAGATGCGCGAGCTCCGAGACGAAGTATCCGAGGCTTTCGAGCCGGTTTTGACGGGGCGGCTTGCTCGCTATGACAACTCCATCCGGAGCATCAACGCGCGGCTGGTAATACTTCGGGCCGATCTCCTCTCTGCGTCGGGCGATCTGGACGTCCCCATTCAAGGCACTATCGATCGCTTGCAGGATGATCTGTTCGACGCGAGAGTCGAATTGCTCGACGACTTGACCGATTCTCTCATGGGCATAATCCGCACCCGAGCGCCCGAAGAGCTTGGTGATTTATTCAATCGTACATCCACGCGCAGCATGGTCGACGCCTTGCTCGATGCGCTCGATGACGGTATGGATCTCGATATCAGGGATGTATTTCCATGGGCACCCTGAATATCACGGCAGGCAAGGTGAGGAGATGCACGGGCGGCGCATTGACGGAATTTGTCATCGTCATGACGGCGTTCATTCCGCTCATTCTCGGGCTACCCATGATCGGCAAGATGATCGACCTTGGCCAGACAGCTGTACAAGGAAGTCGGTATGCCGCGTGGGAGTCTACCGTTCGCAGTGACGGCATTGCCCCGGATGACCTGCGTTCTCGGTTCTTCAACGAAGTCGGGACTTTACAGTCTGACGCGAATGGTAACGCTGGCTCACCGCAGGCGAGTGAATCGCCAGATTCAGCGGACGCAGTGTCGGCTTCCGGTAGTCCCTTCGCGCGTATCTCGATCGACGCCAGCAGCGTCTCGGCGATCCCCTACTACTCGGCCCGTTTGAACCGCGGTGACGGCGAAGTACCGGTAACCGGAACGAACCTGGCTCGGGAGATGGGCGAAGCTGTATCGAATGTCGCCGAAACAATGGCGGATCTGACCGGTGGGGACTGGGGCTTCGAAAGCGACGGGCTGCTGCGCAGTGGCGTTCGCTTCGACGTCCAGGCCAACGGGCTCATCGGCCGATCCACCTTCGAGGAAACCGCTGTCATCATGAACGATGCCTGGGGCGTCCACGATGATGATGCTGCCGCCAAGCGTGCCAAGGTCTTTGTACCCGCCGGCGCACTGGACAAGCTGGGTGTAGACAATATCATCGCCGCCGTCGGCTACATCCCGGTCTACAAGGAGCTCCGATCGATAGACGGTGCGTTCGGTCATGTCGACATGTCACCGTTGCCCGCGAGCGAAGAGGCCTCACGGGCGCGACGTCCCGAAACAGAGTCACCATGATGTCGGTGTCGAGAGGGCGAGTCCTGCTATGGGCATCGTACCTGCTGGCTTCATCCGCGTTGGGTGCCGAGCGCCTTGCCATCGAGCAGATACCTGTACCGAGTGATGCCGAGGTTAGGGTTGTTGCCAGAGACTTGGTCCAGCATGGACTTCCCGTCGATATCGCAAGTCTGACGACATCACAATCACTCGACGCAACGCTGGATTTCTATCGCGAGATCTGGCCCGAACGCAGTGACGGCCCGGGGCATCTGGAAAGCAGAGTCGATGATTGGACGATCATCAGTCACCTGAACGGGGATCAGAATGTCGTCGTGCAGCTTCGTGATGATTCGAATGGCACGACGGGCCTGATTTCGATCATGAGCCTGCAGGTCGTGGCGACGCCGAGCGCTGCCAGTCAACTTCTGCCTCCTGGTGGCGAACAACTCTCGACGACGACGACGAAGGATATCGGTACCTCGGCAACGACGTCCGTTGTCGAATCGCCCGACCGACCGGGTGTCGTCTCAGCTCACTACAAGGATACGTTGCAACGAGCAGGCTGGTCGCTCGTTTCCGAGAGAGTCGTCTCGGGACAGATCGTTCTCATGCTTCAGCAGACCGGCGCCTGGATCGAATTGATCGTATCCGATGAAGAGTCGGCCGGAAGTCTCGTGGTACTGAACGAGGTGCGGCTCGATGCGTAGCAGGTTTTGCGACAAGTATTGCACCAAGTGGCAACGACTGAAACGGCGGTCACTTTCGCGCGGATCGGCCAGCGTCGAATATGTGGTGGTAACCGGCGCCGTAGTCGCTCTCCTGTTTCTTCCACTGGTGGAACTTGGAAATACCTCTCTCGTCGAGCACGTGCTCAACGCCTTGAAGTCATTTCAGCGGCATACGACCTACTTGTTGTCCTTGCCCTGACGGGCCATTTTCAGGAAATCGAACGATGGCTGGTGGCAGGGCGGTAGTAAAGCCGCGACCGCGGAAAACACTGATGATGTTTGTCCTCTCGCTGATACTTGGAGGCGTCGGTGTCTACTACGCGAAGTACTACATCGAGGAGCAGATCGCGTTCTACAAGAATCAGCTCGACCAGACGCCGGATATGGTCGAGTTGATCGTGCCGAGCAGGGGATTGTTGCGTGGCGAGGTTGTTACTCCCGAGATGCTTTCGCTACGCGAGATACCTGTCCAGTACGCCGACAGCAATGCCGTAAGCGCGTCGAACTACGATGTCGCGCTGGGCCAGAGAATCGACTTCGACATCGACGAAGGTCGGCCGCTGCTGTGGGCTCACCTGGAGGGTGGGCTCTCGCCGACCTTCAGTGGGCGTGTACCAGAGGGTTTGCGAGCGCTGACAGTGCGTGTAGACGAGATCAACTCGATATCCGGTTTTCTGCAGCCGAAGGATCGAGTCGATCTGTTGATGAGTCACGGGAGTGGCCTGGATCAGGAGATTCTGGCCTTGATGGACAGGGTCGAAGTGATCGCAACGGGTGTTCAGACTCTTGTGGACAAGAATGTCAGCGGAGGCAAGCGAAGCTTTTCGACCATCACGGTTCAGGTCACTCCGGAGGAAGCACAGCGCATCACGCTGGCCCAGCAAGTAGGAAAAGTGACCGCCGTCCTGCGCAATCCCGACGACGACGCACCCTTGGGCGCGCCACCGATGAGCATGGCGAGACTGCTTGGTATCGAGCCGAAGACTCTCGATATCATTGCAGCACCGGAACCTGCAAGGAAGGTGATCAGGAAGACGGCACCCGAACCGCCCGGGATCGAATACATCATCGGCGGTTCGTGATGACCGTCAACGCTCGTCACTCCCTGCCTTGCCGCAAGCACGTCGTCATCGCGCTGCTTTCACTTGCGGCAGCCATGACTACGTCAGCGGATACCACCGATGACGGCTGGTTCGAGATCGAGACGAATCTTGCCATGCCGGTCGCTGCTTCATGGAAAGATGTCGGTCGCGACGACAACCCATCGAGCATCGGTCGGTCCGGTGATCGCCTCTGGATCGTGGGTGAAACGGATTCGTTTCCGGAAATCGCCCGCGTGACGACCGGATCAGTCCTGCATGCCGAGGCAATCGCGCACTACAACCAGCTCGATTCAGCAGGTACGCCGCAGGCGGGAACGACGCTGTTCATACCCGAGCGACTCCTGCTTTCAAATGTCGATGAGCGCGCTCGAATGTCCGAGATTCGAGAATTTAGTGTTACCGATGTGGACGAGCCAGCGCAGGAATCAGAAGTTGCATCAGCACCAGCGTCTGCATTGGCAACGGCACGAGAGGGCGTAACCGTCTCGTCTGTTGGAAAGGAAGTGGTGGTCGTTGAGCAACTCGACGGTGCCAACAAAGTCGAACGTAGTCAGCCGGTCGACATGTTTGTCGGTGAAGTCAGGGTGCTTGGCGAGGTAGACGTTACACGCGTAGCCATTGGTAACGGTGCCATCGTCAGAGCTGAAGTGCTGGCTACCGGAGAGTTGCTGGTCATCGCCCAGGCAGCTGGCAGCACATCGCTCAGGCTCTGGAACACGAACGGCAGCCAGGACGATTTCAACATCCGTGTCAGCGAGTCTGATCCGGAGACACGCGTACGCATGGAGCGGATGGTGAAAATGCGTGTACGTCTGGTGGAGTTTCGAAAGAGCGCACTGGGTCGGCTGGGCATCGACTGGAGTGATGGCGCAGCCGGGCCGGGATTCGCCGCCGCAGGCGATGCGATCGGTAACAACCTCTTTCGTCCTGCAACCGAGGGCTTCGACAGTTTGCCCAACAGCGTGGCGCCGTTTTCGACGTACTTCGGAATAGCATCGAACATTACATCGCGCATCAACTTCCTCGCATCCAACGGCGATGCCGTGACGTTGGCGGAACCGGTGCTCAGTGCGATGAACGGTGGTACGGCGAGTTTTCTTGCCGGAGGCGAAGTGCCTTATCCGACAGTCAATTCGAACGGAGGGACGACGGTAGAGTTCAAGGAGTACGGCATCAAGCTCAAGGTCACACCACGAATCGACAGTGCTGGAAACGTACGGGCTGGAATCGAGACGGAGATAAGTCAGCTCGATCCGGCAGTCAGTGTGCAAGGAGCGCCAGGCTTGTTGACTCGCCGGGCGCAGACCGAGATCAATGTGCGTTCGGGCGAGACCATCGTGATCTCGGGTCTTCTCAGTTCGGAGCACAGCAAGGATATCGACCGAATTCCGGGCCTCGGTCGTCTGCCCGTCATCGGTTCGCTGTTTCGCTCCAGGAACACTCGCAATGCAGTCACCGAGCTCGTCGTGTTCGTCACGCCAGAGGTTGTCGAGCCTGAGTCGATGGCCCTCGGGGAGCGTGAAAAGCGAATTGAGATGGAGTCGACGGCCAGATTCGCCAAAGCGCGTGATCAACTTCCGCTGATGGACTAGCGGCGTGTTCAATTTTCACTATCAGCACGGATCCGGACGTCGGCGACTGCACCGAGTGACAGGGGACGTTTGCTCGATCGGCAGTGCGCGCAGCAATGACCTTGTCATCGAGACGCGGATGATGGCCAAGCGACATGCCGAGCTGAAGCTGCAGTCAGACGGAATTCACCTCCGCGATCTCGGCAGCCTGCACGGTTGCTGGGTCAACCGGGAGCGCATCGTTGACCACGGTCCTCTGAACGAGCTCGATGAGATCGACATAGGTGATCTGAGCATCGTTCTGGCCACGCAGTCTTCGGGGAGCAGAGCGGTCGTCGAGGTCAAGAGCGAACAGCGGCCCGATACGACGCTTCAGCCGTTGCTGGATATCGATACGGATCGCGAGGAGCGCCTGGCTTACTGGGGAGCGATCATCCATGAGCAACTGCTCGAGCAGATGGATCTGAGGAGAAAAGATGTCAACCGCATGTCCGATGAGGAGTTGCGTGCCGAATCTGTAGAGTTGATTCGTCGAATCGTCGAGTCGCTTCACGAGCAGATTCCAGACTCCATGGACCTCGAGGTTCTGGAGCGAAACGTTCTCAACGAGTCGGTCGGGCTCGGCCCGCTCGAGCAGTTTCTCGATGACCCGGATATTTCCGAGATCATGGTCAACAATCATCGGGAGATCTTTGTCGAGAAGCACGGACGCCTCGAACGCTCGCGCTTCCGATTCAGTAGCGATCAGACAGTCTATTCGGTTATCGAGAGAATCATCACCCCCCTGGGGCGGCGCATCGATGAAAGCAGCCCGATCGTCGATGCTCGGCTCAAGGACGGCTCGCGCGTCAACGCGATCATTCCGCCGCTGGCTCTCAAGGGCCCCAGTCTGACGATCAGGAAGTTTCCGAAGTACAGGCTCGATTTCGCCGACCTTGTCGCGTCGGGTTCGATCGATCAAGGCATGGTCGACTTTCTCGACGTGTGTGTGCGCATGCGCAAGAACATCATCGTCTCGGGAGGGACCGGATCGGGAAAGACGACTTTGCTCAACGTTCTCTCGAACTTCATCCCTGAGACCGATCGAATCGTGACTATCGAGGATGCCGCCGAGCTCAAGTTGATTCAACCGAACCTCGTCGCGCTCGAATCCCGCCCGCCCAACCTGGAGGGCAAGGGTTCTGTACCCATCAGGGACCTGGTAAGGAACGCGCTACGGATGCGTCCTGACCGGATCATCGTTGGTGAGTGCCGCGGCGGTGAAGCGCTCGACATGCTCCAGGCGATGAACACTGGGCACGATGGTTCCTTGACGACGATTCATGCAAACAATCCGCGTGACGTCGTATCGCGACTGGAAGTCCTCGTCCTGATGGCGGGCATGGAGCTGCCTGTTTCGGCCATTCGTGAGCAACTGGCGTCGGCTGTCGATCTGATCATCCAGCAGACGCGGTACCACTGCGGTTCCCGGAAAGTATCCCGGATCACCGAGGTGGTTGGCGTCGAGTCCGGAACGGTGCAGCTGCAGGACATCTTCCTGTTCGACCAGAACGGCGTCGACGCCGACGGCCGCGTCAGGGGCAGGTTCAGGCCCAGCGGTTCCATTCCGACGTTCTACGAATCTCTCCGTGATATCGGTATCGATGTCGATCTAGAGCCGTTCGCGCCTGTCGGGCTTCCTGCATGAACGTCCTGTTGGTCCTCGGGCTTCTCTTCTGCAGTCTGACGCTGATCGGCTATGTCGCCATCAGTAGTGGCAAGGTCGCCTTTGACACGCAGTCGGAGCGGATGGCCGATACGACCGAAGCGCGTCTGAAGGGGCTCTTTCTCTTCGCTGACACGCGGCGTCTGCTGGTGCTGTACTTCATCGGTCTGACCGTTGCGCCGGCTGTTTGCCTGATCATGCTCCAGTCACTGCCGCTTGCAGTTGGTGCTCTGCTCGTCGCGATGGTGCTGCCTCGACTTGTGCTTGCGCGACTGGCCATTCGTCGGCGAGAAGTCATCGCTGCTGGACTGCCGGATGCGCTGGCGCAGATTGCCGGTTCCATGCGTGCGGGTGCTACCTTCATCACGGCCATACAAGCGATGGTCGATGAACAGAAGGGTCCACTTGGTCAGGAGTTCGGTCTGTTGCTTCGGGAACATCGGGTCGGCGCTCGTCTGGACGAGGCTCTCGACAATCTGGGCGAACGCGTGCAAAGCGAGGATATGGATCTGGTCATATCGGCAGCCTTGATTGCTCAGGAGGTGGGAGGCAACCTTGCAGAGATCCTGCAGCGACTCTCCGTGACCTTGCGTCGGAAACTGGAAATGGAAGGCAAGATACGAGCACTGACGTCACAGGGCATCTTGCAGGGACGAGTGGTCACCGCCTTGCCGTTCATGATTCTTCTGGCTCTCCTGTTCATCGAGCCGACGGCGACCCGGCCGATCTTCAGTAGTCTGCTCGGGTGGTGCTTTCTCGCTGTGATCATCGTCATGCAGATTCTCGGCGGCTTGATGATTCGCAAGATTGTCAGGATCGATATCTGACATGGCCTTGACCCTGATCAGCATCGCACTCGGTGGGTTTGTTGCGCTCGTTTTCTGTCAGGCGTGGCTGATAGTGCAAGCCGTACCAGCAGAGGATCGTCTGTATCTCGATCGACCTGCCCTCGGCTATCGTCTCGTCTGGCCGATGATCAAGATTCTCGTTCATCATGCCGATCATCTTGTCAGCGAGGTGCGGCGCGAGGCGACGGCACTGCGCTTGAAGCGCGCGGGAGTCGAATACAGTATTCAGGCTGATCAATTCATTGCCGCGAAGTGGGTGTCTGCCGTCGGCTTCGGTCTGTGTGGCGCTGTCGCTGGAGCCGCGTTGGGGCAGGGTGCGGCAGCCCTTGCATTGTTGCTTGCGCTCGGTGGATATCTCTATCCTGAACTGTGGTTACGTGAAGCAACTACCTCGCGACGCGACGCCATCATCAGGACGCTGCCGTTCTTTCTCGACATCATCACGCTGTCGGTCGAAGCGGGAAGCAACTTGACTGGCGGCATGACGCAGGCCGTTCAGAAGTCTGCAGATTCTCCGTTGCGGCGCGAATTCGGGCGCATTCTGCGTGATATACGCGCAGGTCGAACGCGTGCCGATGCGCTGCGTGATTTTGCCGAGCGTGCAGACACACAAGCGGTTCGCAATGTTGTCAACGGCCTCGTGCAGGCCGAGCGAACCGGATCGAGCCTTGGGCCAATGCTCCGTGCGCAGGCTGAGCAACTGCGCAGTGAGCGCTTCAATCGCGCCGAGAAGCTCGCCATGGAAGCTCCGGTCAAGCTGCTCTTTCCGTTGGTGGTCTTCATCTTTCCCACAACTTTTCTCGTGTTGATATTTCTTGTCCTGAGCAAGGTTTTACTCGAGGGCATCGTTACCTGGGGCCCCATCGTCTGGGCATACAACTGGCCAGGATGAGTGGCGCTGAACATCCTGGATTTCCCCTGTGGTCAAGGAAGAGGAACTGTGCTCGATGAAGGAACCCACGCTCTACCTGCAACGTGCGCTTGCCTGTTGTTGTCTCGTGTCGGGAGGCATTGCCGGTTGTAGTTCCGGGCAGGTACCAGGCGATGCAAGCTTGACCATATCTCCCGAAGAACGGGTCATCAGTGTCATGGAGAACCTCGACAGTGAGGGTCGCTGCCGATTCGATCCAAACAGGCATGTCGATATTCCCATGGTGTTCAGTCTTCGCGATGGGCAAGGCTCGCCGATCGGCAACGCGGAAATCAGTGTCTACGTGAATTTCGCGGCGAATACGTTTACCGGCTATCCGGCTCTCGCGCTATACGACGACAGGAACAGCAACGGGGTTGTCGATGAAGATGAATTGATCAGTGGTGTCGATGACGACATCGCCAGGGTCGTGACCAAGGAGTATGCGGGTGATCGCATGCTGCTTTTACGGGTCAATCTTTCTTGTGCGTACCGTGGCACTGTGTTCGCGTTCGTCGACGGTGCGAACGCCAGCGCGTTCGTCGAAATACGTGCAGAACAGGATGCGACGCCTCCCTCTGATGACGGGCTGGCACGCAAATGAGGGCGCTTAATCTGAATCGCCTGTGGCGACTGTCTCGCAAGGGCAAGTTCAAGCGGTCGGTCGCTCGACCGTCCTTGCCCAGAGTGACACTTACCCGGCTTGGCGCGCCGTTGCTCGAGGCGCAGGATGCCAGCAGTTTCATCAGCCGATGGCGTGGCTTGCACGGCTTGCCTCGCCTGTGTGGCAATGAAGCGCTTGTCATCCGCCCCTGCAAGTCGATTCACACGTTCGGCATGAAGTATTCTATCGACGTTGCCTTCATGAGTACGGAGGGACGCGTGCTGAAGCTTGCGACACTAGCGCCCGGTGCCGTTGCCTGGTGCGCAGGTGCTCAGCAAGTCGTCGAGATGTCGGCTGGTACGGTTGGTCGCTTGCAGCTGGAGCCGGGACACGTACTTGTCTCGTCGCCGGAAGTGTCAACATGAGCCCCGTTCGCTACCCTCTGCGGTTCATTTGCGGACTGGTTGTCGTCTCGTTGCTCAACGGTTGCGCCTTGCAGCTGCCAATCGGTGCAAGTGAGCCCGCCGATGTTGATGTTGCGCAACCGTCCGGGGAAGTACCGTCCGATGCACTGTTCGCGCTTTCCAGCCGTGCAGACACAGCCTATGCCGAAAGTCGGTGGATAGATGCAGTACGAAGTTACCAGCGTGTCGTCGAGCAGGTGCCTCAGGATGCAACGGCATGGTTTCGCCTCGGCAATACTTACGCGCAGCAGGGGGCCTACGATCGTGCGATTCACGCCTATGAGACGTCGATCCTGCACGATGCGAATCAGCCGAAGCCGTGGTTCAACCTGTCCACGACCTACTTGCTGAAGGCACAGAATTCGATGCGGCGGGCGCACCAACGGTTGCGTGCAGGTGACCCGGCGCGACACATTATCGACAAGCGTCTGGAGCATCTGGGACTGTTGGTTCACGGCCGTTTCGAGGACAGCGCGACGACGGCCGTTTCACGTTGAAATCGGGTGGATGAGTCCAGGGAGCGGTCGTCATGGATGCTGGCCATCAAGCGCATTTGAAGGGAGACAGTGGATGTCGCACAAATTCAAGATGGAACGGCCTGCAGTGAGTGAGTATTCTGCAGTGCGGGTACGGCCTGCAGCGAAGACGCGCTCTTGTCGGAAAAGGCAGCGAGGCGCGTCGCTGGTCGAATTCGGTATCGTCGCGATACCGCTGCTCCTGACTGGCCTCGGAACCGTTCAGGCAGGCCTTGTCTATCACGCGAAGACGACGCTGAACTACGCAACCTTCGAGGCGGCGCGGACCGGCGCTACCCGGCATGCACTGCCCGGACCGATGCGCGCGGAACTGGGCGCTCGACTGGCCCCACTGATCGGTGGTGATGGCAGCACCGAGAAGGCTGCGACGGCCATCGCGCGCTCCATGGCCGAGATAGACATGCCCGTTTCGGTGGACGGGCGTCTGGCACCCGTGACTCGCTTGTCGATCCTGAATCCGACGCTTGCGGCCTTCGATGCGTGGGGACAGGAAAGCCTGGAGCACGAGAACCGATTTGCTATCCCTAACAGCCACCTGCGTTTTCGAGCCGACGTTCCGTCTCCCGGGGATGCCGGCATCACGCTCCGAGATGCCAACCTGTTGAAGATCGAGGTAACGCATGCCTTTCCGCTTGACGTGCCCTTTGTCGGAACGGTACTCGCCACGGCGCTCGCAGCGCTTGATCCTGCGAACGCGTACTACGCCGCCCGGACTATTCCACTGACGTCCGTCGCGACGGTGCACATGCAATCGGAGGCATGGCGAAGCGCCGTTGTCGAAGCCAATGCCGAGCTTGTTACTACAAGTGCGCCAGATGGTGAGGCTGAACCAACCGATGCCTCGGTACCGCAAGACGGCGATTCGAGTGACGGCAGTGCGGGTGAAGACCCTGCGAGTGAAGGCGATGTGGGTGAGGATGGAATCAGTGATACTGACGATGACACTCGTGACGAATGCGGCGCGGACGGACTTCCCCTCGATACACTTTTGTCTGCAACCGACTACGCAGACGGTACCTGCAGTGTGGCAGACACGGGCTACGACTCGCCGGGCTCGGGCATTTTCGATAATGATGACGGCGCGGGAGACGTATCACGTGACTCCTCGCCGCTGTGCTGACCGACAGCCGACTAACCAGACTCTTCGCCCGAAAATCTGCACGAGCCAGCCTGCCATACCCGTCACACCAAGCGCACGGTCGAGCGCAAGCGCGGATCCAGCGTATCGCGAAGCGCGTCGCCCAGCAGGTTGAATCCGAACGACAGGAACAATATGGCGAGTCCGGAGAATGCCGCAGGCCAGGGCGACAACAGCATGAAGTTCCGGCCTTCCGACAGCGCCAGTCCGAGCGAGGGCACCGGCGGTTGTGCGCCCAGACCGAGGAAGGATAGCGACGCTTCGACCAGTACGGCAGCTGACAGTAGCAAGCTGGTCTGCACCAGCACGATCGAGGCGAGATTCGGCAGTACATGCATCACGATGATGCGCCCGTCGGATGCGCCGATTGCCCGGGCGCCCAGTACATATTCGCTTTGGCAGATCACCAGCGCGGGCCCGCGCAGCAGTCTCGCGAAGATGGGGGTGTAGACGATCGCGATGGCAGCGGCGGCACCGTATGCGCCCGGCCCGATGATGGCGATCACGCCAATGGCGAGCAGTAATATCGGAAAGGCGAAGAAGATGTCCATGAGGCGCATGGCGATACGCTCGAACCACCCTCGATAGAAGGCCGCGAGCAGGCCGATCGATCCGCCGATCATGAGCGCGAGGCCGACCGCCACCGTGCTCGTCAAGAGCGAGGTGCGGTAGCCATGGGCAATGCGAGCCAGCACGTCTCTACCGAGATGATCGGTACCGAGCAGATGATTCAGGCTCGGGCCCTGCATGCGATCCGCGATCACTTGCAGATACGGATCCTGAAAACCGAGCCAGGGTGCGAACACCGCAAGACCTGTCTGCAGCGTGACCAGGACAATCGCGAAGCTCGTCAGTCGGTGGCGTTCGAGCAGGTCGATCATGACCGACTCACCCGCGGATCGATGATCGCGTACAACAGGTCGACGGCAAAATTGACTAGCACGAACGCCGTTGTCAAGACCAGTATCGATGCTTGCACCAGGGGGTAGTTGCGTTCCGAAATCGCGCCGAGCACCAGACGCCCGAGCCCGGGTATGGCGAACACCTGCTCGATCACGATGGACCCTCCGAGCAGATAGCCGATGGATACGCCGACGCTGGTGATGAATGGAATGAGGGCATTGCGTAACGCATGCACATACAGCACGCGACGTTGCGCTGCCCCTTTGGCCCGCGCCGTGCGGATGTAATCCTGTCCGAGCGCGTCGAGCATCGCGGAGCGGACCAGTCGCGACAGATTGGCCAGCATGGGCAAGGACAACGCGATGACAGGCAGGAACATGCGCTGCAGATTCCCCCATGGGTCCTCGGTAAAGGGGACATAGCCGAGTGTGGAGAAACCCGGAAACAGCTTCGCAAACAGGATGATCAAGACGATTCCGAGCCAGAATGACGGAATGGTCAAACCGGCGATCGCGCCGATGCGTACGGCGACTTCCGATGCCTTGCCGCGCGCCTCGGCCATGAAGCACCCGAGCGGAATCGACAAGCCTGCGCCGACCAGCACGGCGAGCAGCGTCAGTTCGAGTGTCGGCCAGACGTTGGCGGCAATCTCTGCGGTTACCGGGCGGCCGGTCCAGATCGATGTGCCCAGATCGCCGCGCAGGGCATTGCCTGCCCACTCGAGATATTGCACCGGTATCGATTGATCGAGGCCGAGTCTCGACTCGAGGGCGGCGAGGCGTTCGGGAGTGACCTCTGCGTTAGCACCGAGCATGATCGCGATGGCATCGCCTGGAATCAGGCGAATCATCAGGAAGACCATGATCGACACGCCGAACAGCACGATGCCGAGATCGATCAGTCGCCCGAGCAGAAAACGCACCGGCATCGGCGAAACGCGTCAGCCAGAGCGGGAACGCCGTGACGCCTTTCGCTCTACTCGTCCATCGTCACACCGACGAGACTGGCCAGTCGACCGGTGGAGAGAATCTCGAAGCCTTCGACCGAATCGTTGACTGCTGTCGCGAGGTTGCTGTAAGCGATATGCGCTATCGGCCCCTCGCAGGCGAGCTTGCGCTGCACGTCATCGTAGATCGCCCTGCGCGCGGTGGTATCCGTGGCAATACGGCCGTCGTCGAGCCAGCCATCGATCTCCGCATCTGCATACTGAAAGACATTGGTCGACCCGCCGCTACGGAAGGTTCGATAGAAGTACTCGTCCGGATCGGGACTGCCACCATTGGCCGACACGAACAGATCGAAGTCCGAGTTGCGCCAGTCCTGCACGAACTCGCCGATCTCCTTGTTCATCAAGGTCAGTTCGATATCCGCCGCCGCCAGCTGCTGCTGGATAACCTGAGCGATGTCCTTCGCATCCTGGCGCGGCAGGACGAGCAGATCGAGCGTCAGCGGAAGGTCTACTCCCGCTTCAATCAGCAGGGCCTTGGCAGCGTCCACGTCACGCCCATAGCACGAGTACTCCTCGGTATCGAGCGCCCAGGTTGCCAGCGCCGGTGACAAGGGGCCGGCCGGGACGCCGGCCCCGAACAAGGCCCCGTCGATGATCTCCTGTCGATCGAGCAGCATCTGGATGGCAGTACGCACCCGGACATCGTCGAGCGGCGCGCGGGCGGTGTTCATGCCGAGCAGCGTGTAAGCGACGTCTCGAGTTTCCTGCACTGTCACGCCGGGCGAGCCTTGCAGTTGCAAGGCTGTTGCCGGATCGATGCCGGGCAACAGATCGTACTCACCGCTGGCAATGCCGACCTGCCGTGTTGCTGATTCAGGGACAAAGTGGATGCGCAGTCCCTCGATCGTCGGCAGGCCACGGGTCCGATAGTCGTCGAAGCGCGCCAGATCGATGTGACTGTTGGGTTGCCACTCCGCAAACTGGAAAGGTCCCGTGCCGACCGGACGTTGCTGCAACGCTTCCTTGTCGTCCTCGAATTCCGCGGGCACGATGGCGATGCCCGAGAGAGAACTCAGGATGGCGGCAAAGGGCGCATCGAGCGATAACTTGACGGTCGCTGGATCGATGACGTCGATCGTCGTGATGGGCGAGACACGGCTTGCCAGCGGTGAACCGATGTCCTCGTTCTGGACCCGCCGGATCGAGCTCGCGACGTCGTCGGCATCCAGCGTGGAGCCATCGTGGAAGGTAACGCCGGTTGGTAGCGTGAACGTATAGTCAAGACCATCGTCCGAGATTTCCCAGGCGCTTGCCAGACCGGGAGCTACACTCAGATCCTTCTCGATGCTTGTCAGTCCTTCGTAGATCGTGTCCTGCACGATGACGACCGAGTTGAACGCCGTGATCAGATGCGGATCGAGCCCTGCCGGCGAGGAATCGATCGCGACGTCCAGCGTCGCGGCGACACTACTCGTCGCCAGCAGCGCGGCGGAGAGCAGCAGAAGAGGCGGGATCGGCTGCATCGCGAAACGACAAGAGTGACGAACGAACGATGTTTGCATGTCATTCCCTCGATGCCGGTGGCGGCATTGATCCGTTGGACTGCGTGATACAGGAGCTTATGATACCGATCGGGTGCTGACAAGGAGAGGCCTCTCGTGCCGTTTGACTCGCTACTCCACATCGACCGGCTTCGTGTGCAACTCGGGCCGACGCCATTGCTTCGCGATGTGAGCTTGCGTATGGCTGCCGGCGAGATGCTCGGTCTGGTCGGCGAATCAGGTTGCGGCAAGTCGGTGACGGCACTGTCGATCATGAGGCTCGTTGCGGAGCCGCCCATGCGCACCACGGGCGGGCACATCTACTACGCGGGTCGCGATCTGCTCGCGCTGAGTGAACCCGACCTGGTCGCGACGCGTGGCCGCGACATCGGCATGATCTTCCAGGAACCGATGACCTCGCTGAATCCGGCCTTTCGCGTTGGCAGCCAGATCGCCGAGGCGTTGCTGCTGCATACCGACATTTCTCGGCGTGAGGCTGATCGGCAAGCCGTCGATCTACTCGCCAGTGTCGGAATTCCAGCCCCAGAATCGGCGCTTCGTCGGTACCCGCATCAATTATCCGGCGGACAACGGCAGCGCGTGATGATCGCGATCGCGTTGGCATGCCGGCCGAAGCTGCTGATCGCCGACGAGCCGACCACCGCGCTCGACGTCACTGTACAGGCCCAGATTCTCGAACTGCTTGACACGCTTCGACGCGAGCACGGCCTGGCTGTCCTGCTGATCACTCATGATCTGGGCGTCGTGCGCCAGTACTGTGATCGAGTGGCTGTCATGTATTGTGGTGAGATCGTCGAGGAAGGCAGCGCCGACGTCGTCTTCGCCACGCCGCGTCATCGCTACACCCGAGCCCTGATGGACACGATCCCGGCGGCCAATACACCCGGTTGTCGGCTGCCGGCCATCCCCGGTAGCGTGCCGCCACCCGCCTCGCGTCCGCCCGCCTGTGCCTTCGAACCGCGTTGTACTGCAAGCCTGGAGCGATGTGCCATCGAGCCACCGGCACTCGGGCAGGAACCCCATCGGGTTCGTTGCTGGAACCCGGTGCCATGACATTGTTGCAGGTTCGGGGCTTGTGCAAGCACTATGCGGCTGAAGACGGTTCGCGGGTGCAGGCCTTGAGCGACGTCAGTTTCGATATCGAACGTGGCGAAGTCCTGGGGGTCGTCGGGGAATCGGGGTGTGGGAAGTCGACGCTCGGACGAACCCTGCTCAGACTGGTAGAGCCTGACGCTGGCTCTGTGCTCTTCGACGGAGTTCCGATTGAGACGATGCGCAGTCGCGATCTCAAGGCGTTGCGTCGCGACATGCAGATCATCTTTCAGGATCCGTTCGGTTCCCTGAATCCCCGTCACACCGTCGGACGAATTGTCCGCGAACCGCTGGATGTGCACCGCGTCGGCAGTCGACCGGAGCGCCGTCGGCACGTCGCCCGCTTGCTGGACAGGGTCGGTCTTCCGTCGAGCGCGGCTGCCTCGATGCCGCATGAGTTCTCCGGGGGACAGCGTCAGCGCATCGCCATTGCTCGCGCGTTGGCGCTCGAGCCTCGATTCCTGGTGGCCGACGAGGCGGTATCGGCACTTGACGTCTCCATACAAAGTCAGATCATCAATTTGCTGACCGAGCTCCAGCAGGCTCTCTCGATCACTCTGCTCTTCATCGGACACGATCTATCCGTCGTGCGCCATATCAGCAATCGCATGGCCGTGATGTACATGGGACGAATCGTCGAAACGGGAGCCACCGAGTCGATCATGACGCGGCCGTGTCATCCCTATACGCAAGCCCTGATTTCGGCGATTCCGAGGCTGGACGAGAGTAGTGGCGAGCGCATCGTGCTGGCGGGTGAAGTCCCGGATCCGGCGCACCTACCGCCGGGATGCGCCTTCTGCTCGCGTTGCCCGCAGGCGATGCCGGTGTGTCGGATCGAGCAGCCATTGCTGACCGAACGTCGCATCGAGGCGACAGGCTCCGCGGTGACAGCCGCCTGTCACCTGCATCCAGCGAACGAGGCACCTCTACGCCGGGCAGCGACATGAGCAACGCCGGAACCGATCCGTCGACGGCAGACGTCGACGCTGGTGAAAACGCCGAGAAAGCCGATAACGGAAGCGGCGGCCTTGTCGGCGAGAACGGCGAGAACGGCGAGAACGGCGAGGATGGCAAGAGCGGCGAGTCCCGCGACTCTCACACCGCCTTCGATCGTGCCTTCGAGATCGTGGCAAGCGCGATTGCAGACGGCCGTATTCCCGGTGCCGTACTGGCTCTGCAAACCGGCGATGGCAAGCGCCGCGTGCGCTCTGCAGGCCTGGCACGGTGCATACCCGAGCCACGCGCGATGGGTAACGACACCTGGTTCGACCTCGCGTCGTTGACGAAGGTCGTGTTCACCACACCCCGTATTCTCATGCTTGCAGAGTCGGGCGCCATCGATCTCGACGCGCCGCTGATCAGTGTGCTGCCCGACCTCCGCCAGTACGCGCCGGAGAGCTGGATCCGACGGGTCACGTTTCGCGAATGCCTTGCTCATCAGACACCGTTCCCTGCTGTCGAACCGATATACACCTATGGCTCCGACGCGGAGTTGCTCCGTGCCTTCGTGCTGCAGCGCGATTGGGCGCCGGGCCCAGCGGTCTACTCCGATATCAACTTCATTCTGCTCGGTCTGGCACTCGAGCGCCTCCTCGGCAAGCGGTTACGAGCCATGGACGCAGGTCCAGGGTTTGCTTTTGCGTCGCCACCGGATCAGACGGCCGCGACCGAAGATTGCACTTGGCGGCAGCGCGTGCTCTGTGGGGAGGTGCACGATGAGAATTGCGCCGCGCTCGCGGGCGCGGGCCATGCCGGACTGTTCGGCACGGCCGACGCCCTGATGAATTTCGCCCAGGGCATGCTCGATGGCGGCACACTGTCTGCCGCCGTCGTGCAGACCCTGCGCACACCGGTATCCGCTCAACGGACGATCGGCTGGGAGCGACGCCATTCTCAGTGGTCCGGCGGTGACCTTTGTTCGCCACAAACAATCGGACACACCGGCTTCACTGGAACCGGTTTGTGGATTGACTTTGCCTCCCGGACTGCGTGGACATTGTTGACAAATCGAATACACCCGACGCGCCACCGTGAATCCGGTATCGCGGAACTGCGGCGATCCGTAGCCAATGCACTTTATCGGCAATAGGTCATTGTCGGCAACAGGTCAGCGCGAGTGACTTCATGGCGGTACATCACGACCCCTGACGCCAGGCTAGAACGCCCAGCTTCCCAGCTGATAGACGTCGAAACCACTACTGCGCCCACCGAGGCAGGTGGCGAGAAAATCCTCGGTCTTGCGGAACTGCGTCAGGCGATTCTTCCAGTGCTGGAAACCATGTCCTTCGTCACCGATGACGGCGTAGTCGATCTGCTTGCCAGCGGCTTCTAGGGCAGCCACCCTGCAATCTGACTGGTTCTGTTGGACACGCGGGTCGTTGGCACCTTGATCGATTGCCCAGTCAATCGCGTCGATCAAGTCTTGGTGCATGCGCCCGGCGAACTCGCCAACGCCCGCCATCATGTACTGTCTGCCATACCCTGCCGACTCCCATAGTTTAATTGCAGTACGGCATAGCCTCGATTGACAAGAAACTCCATCATGTCGTCATAACCCCAGTCGTCGCGCGCCCAGGGTCCGCCGTGCACATGAAGTACGGAGGGCAAGGGACGATCACGGTGTCCGGCGGGTGTGCTCAGGTAACCGTGCAGTCGCATGCCGTCAGAGGCCGTGATCTCGACGGGCAACTTCTCTACCCAGATGTTCCGGTGCTTTCGCGACGGGGATTCGCCCAGGGAACTACTTTCACCGGTCGTCAGATCGAGCAGTTGAAATTCGACGCCCGTATGGTCATAGACGACAGCGGTCGCCTGCGACGCTTCGCGATCGAGGCTCGCGTGATCAGATCGATCGAATAGAGGTCGAACCGCGTTGCATCACGTCGACTGTGCATGACGAAGATGAGATTCGAGGCTTTGCCAGGAAATTGGGTGACCCAGGCGCGCGTATTCGGGTAAGGCGTCAGATCGACAGCGACCTTGTCTGACGAGTCCGTGTCGATGGCGTACACATGCAGATTCTCCCGGCCGCTGTCGTCAGCGACTTACAGGATGTGGCGGTTGTTCGCCGCTCAGAAGGGCCAGGGTGAATCCTTGCGGAATCTGACGGCGGTCTCCCTGGTACCTTCAACGTCCCGCCAGAGACACACCGTGCGCAGCCGCGAGACACCTTTGTAGACGAGCTTGTAGCCCTCAGGGGACAGCGAAAACGCATCGGTGTAGTCGGTATTGGCCACGAAGTTGCGCACGGGCAGCAGCTCGGGCAAATCCAGCGACATGACAGAGGGGTGCTTGGGTATCACTGCGCAGGCGCTCAGCGCGAGCAAGGCTGGCAGGATGACTGACAGGCGATTGTCCATGGTCGGACCTCCGGAGCGGGAGCTCCCAGTCTGACGAGTGGTGTTCTTGGCTGCGACGAGCGATCATCGACTTGCCAACCGGAAACCGGATAGTTGTATCCAGGAGATGCCGACCGACATGATCAGGCAATTGAGCGATCGACACATCGAACAGTACGAGCGAGATGGTTTCGTGCTTCTTGCCGATGCCGTGCCGAAAGATCTGCTGGCTCGCATGCAGGCCAGCACGGAGCGGCTTATGGAGGCCTCGCGTGCCGTATCAGAGAATAGTGACATCTACGATCTCGATACGGGACACGCGCCGGGTCAGCCGCGAATCAACCGTATCAAGACACCGCACCTTGTCGATGCCGTGTTCGACGAGTACATGAAAAGCGATGCGCTGCTCGAACTCGTGCGCCCCTTGCTGGGAAACGACATTCGCTTGCACAACAGCAAGCTGAATACCAAGGCCGGCGCGGGCGGAGCAGCCGTTCAATGGCACCAGGACTGGGCGTTCTATCCGCACACCAATGACAATCTACTTGCAGTTGCGGTCATGCTATCGGACATCGGCGACAATGACGGGCCGTTGCAGATGGTGCCAGGCAGTCATCGTCGAGCGCCGCTGTCACATCTGAACGAAGGGGTGTTCTGCGGCGCGATCGACCCGGCAGACCCTGCTGCGAACATTGCATCCGCGGTGACCCTGACTGGCCTTGCCGGGGCCGTCAGCCTGCATCATGTGCGCACGCTGCACGGCAGCGCTCCAAACCGTGGCAGTTCGCCTCGTCTGTTGTTGCTGTATGAACTCGGGGCTGCCGATGCCTGGCCGTTGCAGGGTGCGGTATCCAGTTACGCAGGCATGAACCAGCAGGAAACGTGGGCGCGACTGAACGAGAACCTCGTGTGCGGGGAGCAACCGCTGGCCGCGCGACTTGCCGATGTGCCGGTCTTGATGCCATTGCCTCCACCGCGCGATGGTTCGTCGATCTTTCGGGTACAGGCGAGTGGTGACGCTGTGGATGCATTCGACTGATTTACGTTGCGTCGGTAGGTGCGTGCATCCCTCAATCAACTGGTTTGCTATCTGCAGACGGCAAAGGGGCATGTCGTCATCGGCTTTCAACAGGGTGCGAGCCTCGCTGACGCCGACCGGCTGCTGACAGGCGAGGGCAAAGCCATGCGTCATGTCAAGATCGGCCTGGTCGAGACGATCGATCGTGAAGGGATCACGGCGCTGATTCGACAGGCCATCGAGGTCGACCGTTGTTGAGACTTCAGTCTTGATCGACTCACTGCTCCGGTATGGTGTCAATCTCGAGCAATTAGCGGTCGTCTACAGGGAGTGCAGCGCTCATGAGCAGCGTAGTCAAAGCAGAGCTGCGATGACCGAGTAAAGTCGCGAATACGTTCCGCGCGCTCGCGAGCGGTACCGAGGGGTCACTGACGGCGCGGAGCATGGCGATGCGGCGTTCTATCAAGGCGGCAGGCTACGAATGATCGCGGTGTCGGTATTATTGCCGTGAATGAAGACCTGGACTCGATGGTACTTCGCTGCTCGATCAAGGAAAATGAATAATCTGCCAGGAAGGCGCACTGGAAAATCGATGGCACACGACACGAACAAGAAATCTGCGAAATGCCCGAGATGCGAAGGAGTCCTGAAGTTCGGTAGTTATGAAGGTCAGATGTGCATCACTGCAGTTCGTGCTCAGGCACCTTGTTCTCTCTTGCATCTCTTGGTCAAGCCTTGGATAGCCTGAGTTTTGAGTTGTTCTCAACGGTCAATCCGGATGTAGTTCTCCCGGCGTTGCCTGATTCAGGCGATGAACTGACATGTCCTTTGTGCTCATGTCGAATGGAGAGCTATGGTTACATGGGGACGCACAAGGTCAAGCTCGATGCATGTAACAATTGCAACAGGGTGTGGGTCGATGCTCTGGAGCTGGCCACGATGGCGAGAATGCAAGTCCGCCTGGATTCGAATATGAGGCAATTCAGAAATTCCCATCAGCCATCCGACATAGTCGGTCTGGCCATGACAATACGGGCAGTGGAAGCTGCTTTCCTGGGAGGATTTATTCTGGGGTAAATTTTCGCGTCAATTCGGCGCATGAAGACCCGTGTTGTAGCGCTCGCCGTTCGGCTTGCGACCAACGGCCGACACCTCGGCTGAATAGTTGTCTTCAAGCGTATTTCTTTCATCGACGATCTTCTCGAAGCCGATGCCGACCGGACAGTATCCCTGCCCGAATCGCGCGACGAGATCGGGTAGTACTTCGGTAAATTCGCCGTTGGCCGGGCAGGCGCCGCTGGAATCGATCGGTTGCAATCCGCTCGGATCGCTGCCAGCGAACAGGAACTCGTTCGCTACCAACGGGTTTTTAGTACCATCGAGATTGGTACGCCGATAGTGCATGCGCTGCCCCTCGACATACAGTGAACCGCTGACACCGAGATAGTCCCACAGGTTCTGGCCGGCCACGCCGAGCGGTGCATTCTGTTCAAACTTCTTCGCGATTCGTTGCTGAATTGTACCGAGTGGGCAGGGCGCTCCACCTTCTGGAGGCAATTGCGCGTTCTTGCCATGCACGTCGGTGCACCAGTTTTCAGGATCGTCGGGGTCGTTGTTGTAAATCGCGAGGCGTTTGAAATTGATCGCACGCAGGGCCCCGCGAAAGGGTGAGTCGACACTGTCCCACTCCGGCGATCCGTTGTTCTCAAACACGCCACAGAAGGTCAAGCCCGGATTCTGTCGACAGAGTTCGACAGTCCATTCGACCTGGCTTGCGTCTGCGTTCAGCGAACGCGCAGGATCCTTGACGATGTAGTAAGCCTGGAACTGGATGCCGAGTCCGCCCGGACCTTCCACGCGGTAGGGTTGGGTCCAGAGATCGTAGCGATTCAGACTGTCGACGATGCCTCGGCTGAACTTGTTGTCTATCGCATTGAAGCAGTGAAAGCCTCGCGGATTGGGTTCTTCGGTAACCGGCATCGTGACTTGCGCTGGTGGAATGGCTTCGCCGTCAGGTCCACGGGTCGAGTTGATACTCCGGTAATTGTCCGAGCCGCAGGCCGAGAAGCTATCGGGAATACCAAACGGCACCATTGCCTTGATGGAGAATTCGGTGCGCGAGTTGACCTTCCACGGATCTATCTCCACGGTGTCCACGGGTTCGCCATCGCACCGCACCGTCAGAAAATACTCATGAAGGTGGTTCGCATACGCATTGAGCGAGTACGAGCCCTGGTGCAGTTTGGACAACCAGTGACAATCGAATCCGGCATCATGAATGGCGGGTGGGGGAATGCCGTCGGCGGCCGTGTCCTGCGGCGGATTTCCGATAGCCGCACGAAAACTGGCCACAGTCACCTTGTGGCCGAAGTGGTCCTCGACACGCTGTGAATTGCCGGTCTTCACCACATACCCGAAGGCGGGCCATCCACCGGAATAGTCGAACAACGGTGACGAAGACGGATCGTCACCATGCTCATGGCCGAACACGCATCCCTCACCGGTGTCCGGATGAAAGACAGCGGGCGGATGCCAGGTCGCGTAGACGTTTCCATCCGGTCCGCTTGTCCAATAGCGATCATGCAAGGCTTCGCAGGCGGGCGACAGTGTTCCGCTGACGCCGGCGAAGTCGGCCCAGTACTGCGGCTTGTCATTACTTTGCCGAGTCGGCGATGCTGCATCGATCGCCTCGTGAACAATACAGCCGGAATTCGCTGCCGCCACGGACTGCAGATTCCCGGGGCCGCTCGCCAGGCAGTTGTCACCGCCGGTCGTACCGCCCGTACTTCCACCCGTGCTACCACCGGTGGATCCATCACTCGTCCCGCCAGTTGATTCTCCGCTCGACCCGCCCCCAGTCGAGGTGCCGGCCGTCGTTGTACCCGAGCCGCCGCCGGTCGAGCCGTCGGAGGATCCACCGCTCGACGCGCCTCCAGATGTAGCGCCAGTGGTTGTACCTCCCGAGCTGGCACCATCCGCGACGTATTCCATGTCCAGCAGGCCTTTCATGTTCTGGTCGGGCAGAACCTGCAGCGAACTGGCCCAGCCACCGGGAGACGTTTGTGTCGACCAGCCCTGGACAGCCGCATCGACACGAATGGCACCTTGCGTGAACGGCAGGCTGATGCCCCAGATGGCACGACCTGAGGTCGTTTCGTTCATGCGCGCTGCAAGCGCCTAGCTTTGCCCTTGAACAAGCGCAATCGGGCCGCTCGCCGGGGAAACGTAACGCCAGTTGTCCATCGAGCCCGAGACCGATGCGGACGAGATGATGCTGCCATCGCTCAGGTCTATGAGAATCACGGTCTTGGTGCCAGCAAAACGTCCGCCCAGACGAGTCAGCTGCCCGTCCTGCAGCGGTGTGAACGCATAGCCGTAGACGTGCATGGCCTGGCCGCCGTCATCGTAGACAGCGGGGTAGGCTGTCTGTTGCTCCGTCCGCAGCGGCGTCACGGCAGCGTTGGCAATCGTGATATTGGCAGCAGCCAGTGAGAGCGTGGCAGCGCAAAACCAACGTACCATGCCGAGTGGGTAGAGTTGCTTGCTGTCCATAGGCCTCCATTGCCTGAATCACCGGTTTGCGAGGTGCCCTCGCGAGCTCTGAAAAGTGCTTGTCTGGCCCCCGTTGTCCTGGGTGGCCAGGCAGAATCTGCCTTTGGTCGGCAAGCGAGACTCACGGCCACCGTAAGTGCGATGCAGTGTGATTGTCTCGAGCGTGTTGCTATGGTAACAATGCCGAAGGCGGCCTCACTGAGACCTGTGAGGGGTGCGTAAGGCGGTTGCGAGTCGTCGCCTGTGTCGAGGATTCCGCATTGATCAAGAGGATTCTGGCCCACGGCGTCTCGTCCGCGGCCGACGTTCGACGTGTACCGCCGACGCCGTCGGTGTCGAGCGAGGCAAGGTTTTCAATCCGATCAGCGGTTCAGCGCCCGTTCGCCGACCAGGAGCGTCTCGATCCGTCTGTCTTCCTCGTAGATGCCGAAGGTAGTCTGCAGCAACTTGCCGTCGTCGTAGTCGAGGCGGATGGCGTGGCCGTCGACTCGGTAGGTCCCCGTGAGCTGCGAGTTCGACGATCCCGAGCCCGTCGGGTTCGATGTCGCGACGGTCCTGTCGTTGGAGAAGCGCCCGGATCGATCGAGGCCGAGCGTGTTGACCGAGATAGAGACGACCCCGCCGCTGCCGAAGCCGCGTGTCGACCCGAAACAGTCGTCGAGCCGTTCGTTCGAGCGAGCAGAACGCGCAGACGCCGTGAACAGGGTCTGCACGTCGCTCGACGTTCCATCGAATCGGTAGCTCAGTGTCCCGTTCGAGACGCGTGACGTTCCCCATTCGCCCGGGTTGGCGCGTCTGGATACCGCGCGTCCGTCGGCGACGACTGTGTCCACGTCGGTGGTGACCGTGCCGTCGTTGAACTCGAGGACGGTCAGCAGTGTTCCAGTCGGGCCCAAGGCGCCGAGGAGGTCAATGCGACCGACGTACCAGACACGGCGCAGGTCGGACACGGCACCCAGTACCGCAGGGGCCGCCGCGCCTGGCGTCGGAATCGGGTCAGGCGTGGGCGCGAGCTCCGGGCCAGGCGCGGGATCCTCCTGCGCTGGCGCTGGCGCTGGCGCTGGTTCTGGTTCGTCAGCCGATGGCGCATCGTCTTCCGGCGAATCGATGACGCCGTTGACTTCCTCTCCCGCCTCCAGATCGCGCACGTGGTCCGGGTCCACATCGACGAATGTGTCCCGTCCGTCCTCCCCCCTGATCGTGCGGATGAGTCCCGAGATCCGGTCGTTGCCATCGTTGCCACGCACGGTCGAACCGGCGAGTCGAGTCGCCGTGCTGACGATCACGTCGTCACCTTTTCCACCGTCGACCTCCACGTCCCCTTCGCCGAACTGGATGAAATCGTCACCCGGCTCCCCGAACAGGCGAACGCTTCCACGTCCGTCCAGAACCTCCCCGTTCATCTCGATGAAGTCCTCGCCGAAGCCTCCGTAGAACGTGAAATCCGAACTCCCGTGGATGTCGCTGGATTGCACGATACGATCATTGCCGGCGTGTGTGCTCACGCTGAACTCGACCTCCGGGGGAAGCTTCCCGGACACCTGCACAACGTCATCCTCGTACCCGCCTGTGCTGATGTAGAGCACTCACCAGCTATCGGAGTCCAGCTCGATCAACCGCTCACCCTCGACGGTCCGGTAACGGACCGTCGTCGTTCCGTCGTCGGCGAACTCGACGTTCACCATCCCGCTGTCGCTATGCTCGCCAATAGTCCTGAGCTCGCCGAGGTTTCGGGAAGTCTGGATTTCCGCGATCGAGGGAAGGCTGTCGGCAGCGCCGCCTTTGTCCGAAAGCGCTTGGGCCTGCCACGTCGAGAGCTACTGTTCCCTGGCGCTGTGGTTCTTGAGCGCTTCGTAGCCATTGCGATACCTGTTCGCCAGCTAGCTGACGGCCATGCGCAGGTACTCAGGACTGTCTACCGATGCCCCGCCATGCATCTGATCGAGGATGCGGGGGTTGCAGTTCCGGGTTCAGGAGGTCGCTCCCGGTTGTGTGTTGACGACGTATGATTCGAATGTCACGTGCTCGCAAGCTGATGAAGGCAAGCACGCCCGTCGGTAGTCAACGTGGGTTCAAGTGCATGGACGGTGGCAGTTGCTGCATCACCAGGGTATGCCGTGCGACCCGATATAGAGGAGTTCGTGAAATCATGCGTGCAAGCACGAAGGAAGTGAACGGCGTCACTGTTAACGATCGGCACAAGGCAACGTGTCACTGCGGCTCCGTCGAGATTGAGTTGGAGCTCCCGGATGGCCTGGTGAATTTGCGAAGGTGTGACTGCTCTCTTTGCCGGAGAAGGGGGGCCATCGCTGCCTCCGTTCCGTTGTCCGGAATACGTATCGTGCGAGGGCGTGATCAGCTCGTGCTCTACCAGTTCAACACAAAAACAGCAAAGCACTACTTTTGCAAGACATGCGGCATCTATACGCATCATCAAAGACGCTCAAACCCTGAGCAATACGGATTCAACGTCGCGTGTCTTGAAGGTATCAATCCGTTGACATTGGAAGGCATACCTGTAATCGACGGCGTAGATCATCCTTCAGACAAGTGATGTACCCCTCCTTCTTGTACAGAAACACAAAGGAGGAGTTGCGTTCGACCAGGTCAACATCGATGAGTCGCCACAAGTATGTAGCTCCCCACGGCGTGGTTGAGGTGTATACTTGAAGTGTACACACAATCCGGAGCAGTCCATGAAAGTTAGCGCGCGCGAGGCCAGGCGCAGGTTCAGCGAGTTGTTGGACGCTGCCGAGCGCGGTGAGGACGTGGTCGTCACACGGCGGGGCAAACCAGCCGTACGCTTGGTCGTCGAACCACCGGACGGTGCACGTCCCACCGTGCCGAGCCTTGCAGACTTCCGCGCGTCGATCTCTATTGAGGGCGCACTGAGCGACGCGGTCATCGCCGGGCGCGAAGAGCGGTGATCGTGGACGCCCGTGTCTATGTCGATACCAGCGTCCTTGCAGCCTACTACTGTCCAGAGCCGCTATCGACGACGGTGGAGGCGCGCCTGACGAACGGCTCGGCGCTGGTACTCAGCCGTTTGGTGCAGGCGGAGCTCGTCTCGACGATCGCTCGAAAGGTTCGCACCGCGAACATGACGCAGGAAGACGCCCGTGCGGCGCTACACGTCCATGACGCACAGGTGAGCGACGGAGTGTTCGGCTTGGTTACCCTCCGCGATGCAGACCTTCGTGTCGCGATCAGTTGGATGAAACGGCTAGACACATCGCTACGTACCCTCGACGGGCTGCACTTGGCCATCGCGGATCGTGAGGAGCTCACCCTGCTCACAGCTGATACCCGGTTCGCCGCGGCCGCGAGGTCTCTAGGCAAGTCCGTCGAACTGCTCAACACGAGCCCTACAAGCAGCACTGAACATTAAGGAGGGAAGCTGTTGGGTCGCGCGAGCAGCGTGTGCACCAGAACATAATGGAACGGGCTTGCAGTGCGCTCGGAGATGTCGACAGGGTGTCGATAGACAAGCACTCGCGTGGGTGTCCATCGCAAGCTCACTGCATCCCCTCCCGTGCCAGCCGAGAAATGACCGTTGTGGGTTTTCGAAATAGGTGAGACCCGAGGCAGAGCAGATCAGCGACTTGTGGCCGGCAGCGTTCGAATACTGTGCGAGCGCGGACTGAAATAGCTGAGACAGGATCGCCGGCGAACGCAAAAAATGAGACTGATGTCATTCGCTCGATGAACCACGTCGTCGATCGGGTTCGTCGAGCAGCACCTTGCTCGCTGCGGCGCGGACCGAGCGCGATGCGATAGGTGATCGAGGCGGCGCGCAGTTGCTTGAGCGGGGCGGCTTCGATGTCGTCGTTGCTCACGGGCCAGGCGTTCTCGTCGCGTTCGATGAGACCGCGGCGCTCGAGGAAGCGGCCGATGCAGTGCGCGAGGGAAGCGCTCAAGCCGTTCAGCTCTGCGCTCGATGATCAGTACCTGGGACTTCTGGACGATGAAGTTGGGCTGTCTATCAGCGAGCGAAGGATGGACAGTTCGTTGCTCGCCAGCGAACATAAACGAGGAGCGATACCATGAAAACGATCGGCATTCTGGGCGGGATGTCCGCCGCCTCCACTCAGATATATTATCGAGAGCTTTGCTCCCAGACGCGTGATCGTCTCGGTGGACTTCATTCGCCGGAGCTGCTTATCCGTTCTCTTGACTTCGCCGTGATCGAAGAGCTCCAGGTGAAAGGTGAATGGGAAGCCGCAGGTGAAATCCTCAACCGTGAGGCTATGGCACTGGAGCGCGGTGGCGCGGATCTGATCGTTTTGGCGACAAATACCATGCACAAGCTCGCTGAGCGAATGATGGAACGTGTTGGCATTCCCATGCTCCACATCGCTGACGCAACCGCTGAGGCAATTGTTGCGGTAGGGCTGAAATCTCCGGGACTGATGGCCACCGCCTTCACCATGGGGCAGTCCTTCTATACCGACCGCCTGATCGCCGCTGGTTTGGAGCCCATCATCCCGAACAACGCTGATCGGGCCGAGACGCACCGGATCATCTACGACGAATTGTGCAAGGACAAGACAACGGAGGTAAGTGAAGCAATCTATGTCGAAATTGCGGAGCGTCTAGCCGAGTCAGGAGCAGATTGCTTGATCCTGGGGTGCACCGAAGTCGGAATGCTGCTCAATCAGAAGAATGTCTGTGTCCCTGTGTTTGACACTACGTTGATTCATTGCTCCACAGCTTTGGAACGAGCACTGGAATAAGTAACGCACGTACCGTCGGTCTTGTCAGATAGGGGTGTTGCGGGCGGGACGCGGCCATGCCGAACGGATGGTCAACCCCGGGAATCGGAATCGTCGAAGGCGGCGAATCGCCGTCTGTAGTCCGCAGGGCTTGTCCCGACACGTTGTCGGAAGTGGTGGCGCAGCGTTGCTGCGGTGCCGAGCCCGACACGTTCGGCGATCCGTTCGATCGGCAGTGCCGTCGTTTCCAGGAGCTCCTTCGCAGCGTCCACGCGCGCCCGTGCAATCCACTCGCCGGGCGTCGTGCCGGTGGCTGCGCGAAAACGCCGCAGAAACGTGCGCCCGCTCATGCCCGCGCGGCGCGCGAGCTCGGCGACGCGCAGGGGCTCAGCGAGTTGGGCCTGCAGCTCGTCGAGCAGCGGGGCGAGCGAGGCGGAGTCGGTGTGCGTCACGGCGCGCTCGACGTACTGGGCTTGGCCGCCGTCGCGGTGTGGTGGGATCACGAGCCGGCGCGCCACGTGGTTTGCGACGTCCGGGCCGTGGTCAGTGCGCACGAGGTGTAGGCACAGATCGAGCCCCGCGGCGCTGCCGGCGGACGTCAGCACGCCGCCCGCACCGACATAGAGTACGTTCGGGTCGACCTCGATCGCTGGGTGTCGGCGCGCAAACGCGTCGGCGTAGCGCCAATGCGTCGTGGCGCGTGCGCTGTCGAGCAGCTTGGTAGCAGCGAGCACGAACGCGCCGGAGCAGATCGACACGAGACGCACTCCGCGCGTGTGTGCATCAACGAGCGCGTGCACGAGCACGCCCGGCACCGGCGCGTCGATGTTCGGCCAGCCGGGCACGATGATCGTGCCAGCACCGTGGAGCCGCTCGAGCCCGCCGTTTACCCGCATGACAATACCGTGTTGCCCAACGACGTCGCGGCCGTCGATCGAGCAGGTAGCAAAGCGGTACCAGTGCGGTCCGAGCTCGGGTCGCGGCAGGCCAAACACCTCGGCGGCGCAGGCGAACTCGAACGTGCACAGCCCGTCGGTGACGAGCGCGACGACGTCGGGGCCGGCAGCAACCGGACTTACGGGAGCGATTGGCATGATCTGTACGGTATCAGGCGTTTCGGCCACTCGTCCAACACGGTGTGAGCATCAGATGATGGTCCGCATCAATCATCTCAACGGAGCCTTCGTCCCCATGACCAATGCCGTTACCGCCGTACCCGCCGCCCCGTCAGGCGACGCGCTCGAGCATTTTGAAGCCGAGTTCACGTTCGAGGCCGACTGCTGGGACACGCACGAGGCGATGGCGTCCAGGGAGCCTGGGTTCGTGTTGCTCGACGTACGAAGCCCCGCGCTGTACGCGAAAGGACATGTGCCAGGTGCCGTGAACCTACCGCACGGCAAGATCGACGAGTCGAAACTCGCATCGTGGGCAGCGGGCGCGCTGTTCGTCGCGTACTGCGCCGGCCCCCACTGCAACGGCGCAGCGCGCGCAGCTGTCAGGCTCGCGCGGCTCGGCCGGCCGGTGAAGATCATGGCGGGCGGCGTGACGGGGTGGCTCGACGAGGGGTTCGAGCTTGCGACGGGATAGCGATGGAGCCGGAGTCGACGTGAGACGCACCTCGGCGACCGACGTCGACGCGCTGCTGGCGATGGGCGCGGAGCACGCGGCGTTCGAGCGTGCGGCGTTCGATGCAGAGGCGGACGCGCTTGCATCGCGCCGCGCGGGCCTATGCGCCGCGCTCGGGGGCGGCCTTGCCGTGGCTGCGGATGAACGGACTTGTCGGACGTGGGCTCGGGCGCGGATGAAACGCGATCGGTGCATGCGTCATATTGATAAAACCGGTTTCATGGTTATAATTCACCGCATGAAGCTCGCTCAATCCGCTCTCGCCTTTTCCGCGCTTGGCCATGAGGCCCGGCTCGAGGTTTTTCGCGTGCTCGTCCGGGCTGGCCACGACGGTCTGAGCGTGGGCGACATCGCCACACATTTCGAACAACCGCCGTCGACTCTCGCGCACCACCTGCGCACGTTGGTCCGGGCCGGGCTCGTGGTTCAGGAACGTCAGGGGAGACTCGTCCTCTGCCGGGCCGACTTCGGCGCCGTGTTGCGCGCCGCGACGTTCCTGACGGCCGAGTGCTGCAGCGGTGTGACGCTCGTCCGGCACGACGCGGGCTGATCGGTGACGGCGCTCAAACGCAAACTCGGTTCATGAAGGCCGCCGACATCGACCTGCCCAACGTGGACGCCGCGCTGCTGAACGCTCCGGCCACGGCGAACCGGTCGGACGCCGTACCGCTCGTGCACGCGCCTCGTTTCCTGTTGCTCTACGGCTCGGTACGAGAAGGCTCGTACAGCCGGCTGCTCACCCTCGAATCGGCACGGTTGCTTACTGTGCTCGGCGGCGAGGTTCGGGTCTTCGATCCGCACGGCCTTCCGTTGCCGGACGCGGTTCCGGCCACGCACCCGAAGGTTCGCGAACTGCGTGATGCCGCCCGCTGGGCGGAAGGCATGGTGTGGACATCGCCGGAGCGTCACGGTGCGATGACCGGTGTGCTGAAGGCGCAGATCGACTGGATCCCGTTGTCGGACGGCGCCGTGCGTCCGACGCAGGGCAAGACGCTCGCGGTGATGCAGGTGGCCGGTGGCTCGCAGTCGTTCAACGCGGTGAACCAGCTGCGCGTGCTCGGGCGTTGGATGCGCATGTTCACGATCCCGAACCAGTCGTCGGTCGCGAAGGCGTGGCAGGAGTTCGACGAGCGGGGCCGCATGCGGCCTTCGCCCTATTACGATCGCGTCGTCGACGTCATGGAGGAGCTCGTCAGGTTCACGCTGCTGACGCGCGGTGCATCCGCCCATCTGACGGACCGGTACAGCGAGCGACGCGAACTGGTTCGCCGGACCTTGCGGACACTGACCCCACGGATCGAGATTGACAGATGACAGACAGCACCGGCGCGATCAACCTGCACGAAAAACTCGGTACCTTCGACGAGCACTGGAGTCCGAAGCGCGTCGCGACGTTCAACGGGCATGACATCATGGTGGTCAAGGTACTCGGTGAGTTCGTCTGGCACACTCACGAGAATACCGACGACTTCTTTCTCGTCCTGTCGGGCGAGTTGACAGTGCGACTCCCGAACGCTGTCGTCACGGTGAAGGCGGGCGAGCTGCACGTCGTCCCGAAGGGCGTGGAGCACTGCACGGCCGCTTCGATCGAGACCCACCTTCTTCTCATCGAACCATCGGGCACACCCAACACCGGGGACGCGTCGACGGCGGCCGTGGTGGATACGATCTGAGCGCGGACTGGCAATGCCCTCGAACGCGCTACTCAAATTGCGCGATCAACACGCCGCAAGCTGCTACGACCGGACATGGAGGAGCGACAACACGAGTAGGAACGATCCTCCGACGCGATACAGCCTTGTCTGGTCAAGTTGGCCTGCTGATCGGTTCAGTTGACGTTCCTGGATTCGTGGCGCACGTTGTCGCGGATACACTCGGGCTTCCGAATCGATCCTCTGCCGAGGTACGTGCCTTGTCCGGAGGGATGGCGATCAACGGCTTCTGGTCGGCCGGCATATCAGCTGTGCTCGTCTACTTGTTCGCGGGCGATCAGCCGCCTGTGTTCAGCTCGTCGAGTGCGGCGTCCAGCTGGATTCCCAACGACTCGACACCTTTGCGCGTGAGCTTTTCGCCCCATCCCTTGATCTCGACCACGTGGTCCGACACCACGGCACCGCTGGTCGCGTCGACCAGTTGCGCCTTCAGATAGACGAACAAGTGGCTGGCCTTGTGCAGTCGCCCATTCACCGCCCATGCAGCGCCTGCTTCGCGCGCCAGGCGGGCGACGATCTCCGGTCGCTCGAACAGGTAGCCTTGCCCCTTGGCGGCCTCGACCGCGGCGGCTGCCGGTACATTGACCACGCGCCGATCGTGGCGCACGTCCAGCTCCTCGATCAGGAACGGCTGCAACACCGCCACCCGAGCCTGCTCCTGCTCGATTTTCGGATATAGCGTCAGGTCGTTGAGCTCGAACGGCAGCACCAGTACCGCACCGGCGGTACTGTCTGCCGCCGCGTGTGATAGAAACGAGGTGATCAGCAAAACCGCCGTGGCGAGCCGCACGGCGCGATTGGTGTGTCCAGTGATCATCGGGGTCCTGACGCCAAAGATTCGCATGGCCCATCCTAACCGACGGGTCGGCCAGAACCCGATCCGGGTCATCGAGCCGAACGGTCAGTCAACGACGATGACGACCTGACGTGAAGGAGGCCTATCCATGCTCATAACCGACGAGATTTCAGAAACCGTGTTCAACGTCACCAAGTGCAAGCTACCGCCGCAGAGTGAGCTCCGAAAGCGAGTGTCAGGTGCCGACTTTCTCGACTGTTATTCGGTGAGTGCTGAGGCGACACCTCGGCGTGCCTCAGAGGTCATCACCGACTTTCCAGGGTGGGCAGGTTGCCTGCTTCAGATTCGCCGAATCATCACCGCTCCCTTCGGACTTTCACAGGACGGTCCGGATGCCCCGGACAAGGTGGGTCCCTTCCCGGTAGAGAGTGAGAACGATCAGGAATTGATTGCTGGATTTGACGATAAGCACCTCGAATTTCGCGTCTCCATTCTGTCGATTGATAATCGAGTGTATCTGGCGACCTGGGTTCATCCTCACAATATTGCGGGACGAATTTATCTGACGACCATTCTTCCGTTTCATGTGCTTATTGCTCGAGACGGCCTGGCCCGCGTCAGAGCGGATAGCAAGTTGCGTCGCTCGGGTTCGTGACGCTTGGGACGGGTGCCCGCCCGGCCGTTCTTGCCACCAGGATGTTAGCGACGCCTTCGGTCGCCTGCGCGAAGCCACCGCGCTGTTGAGACCGGAGCTGGCGAAGGCCACCATCAGCGTCACCCCGACGTCTGCCTTACGCTGGCAAATTCCGAACCTTGCTGACTTCGCGAACCGGCATCCGGATATCGACTTCCGGATCCTCTCCACTGAGCGCGTCCTGAGTTTTCAGAGCGACGGTATCGACCTCGCCGTGCGGCAGGGCTGCCAGCCTTTCGGCGCGCAGTCCGGCATCGAGTTGCTGCTTCGACAATCGATCGTCGCGGCGACCCGGGTCGTCACTGAAAGACAAGCGCGAACTTCTATGGCTCGCAAACGGTTCACTCAGCAGGTTACGACACAGATGACGATGGAATGGAGGACGCGTGGGAAGTGACGGTTGACCTGAACGTTGGCACGCAAGACCCCAACGGCGATCTCGATGGCAACGGCCGGACGAACATCGAGGACTTTGCTGCCTGTCTCTTCTGTACGGCAACGATCGCGAGAGGGTGCGGTTCTTGATCGAATCGACCGATAGCAGGCGACCGCACGTACCTGGAGTCCGCGTTTTTGAGAGCACTACGCCATCGCGCCGATCTTGAAAGTCGGCGCGATGGGGGCTCAGCTATTCCGTCAAGCAGGTTGCGAAGGCAAAGTAGATCTGGGAAGTCGGTTCCTGCCAAATGCAGCGGCCGCCCACATTGACAACCAAGAAGTTCCCGCCGCTTTCGGTCGCGTCGAGGGCGTCGCACTGCGTCGCGATCACGTTCGATCCCGTGGGGCAACTAGCACTGCAGCGAAGCGAGCGCATCTCGTCGGTCGTGTCGATTTCGCTTTCGTCGCATTCCTGGCTGGTAGTCACTATGTCGGCGGCGCCGGACGGCCGTTCGTTTCCGATCTCGACCCGCGAAGAGCGGCCTAGCCACTGAGGAGTGTAGGTGACGAGCCGATAGAAACCTGGCTCAACGTCGCAATCACCATCGTCAACCCAGGTCGCGCAAAGCAGAGACCCGCCGTTCTCGGGCTGAAGCTGAGCGAAGGGCTCAGCAGTTCGGGTTCTTGCCGAACTCTCCGTCAACCGTTGCCTTGGCCTCGGTGGGATGGCAGGGGCACAGACAGGGCCTCGACTGGTCGCCTATCGACCCCCACGACATCTACGACTTGCGGGAAATGCTCGACCGACTGCTGGCGGAACCGTGGCTCACGACAGCGTCGGCTCTCAGCTCCCTTGCCTTGTACCCGCCGGACTACTTCACCCGACGCGCCCCCAAGGACACGCAGGACAGGCGCTTCCACGGAGCGATCCTCAAGCCGGGAGCCTGGCCACCGTTGGCGGCTCACCTGAAACAACGAGGTGTTCGCTTCTCATTCCGTATGGATCTTTTTGACAAGAACGAGTATCCGGCTCCGCGAAGATGTTCGCATGGAGATTGGAAACTCGACTACTTCCAGGGAATCTGGCTGTCACGGGATGAATTGCCACCGTCCTCTGTTCCTCCTCGCGGAAGCTCCGCGGCTGATTTTCCGGGTGGATCGCCTGCAGCTGCGCGCATTGAGAAGCCACGTCCGAAGCCGCGCGTAAAGTTGCACGCTAGACGGGGTTGCGGGACATGAGTGCAGCCTCAGTCGTAGTGAAGCACTTCACTCAGATACGACCTGTGTTCTCCCCGATCGGTAAAACGCATCACCGTCCGATGTTTGTTTCCGAAAATGTCGTCGTATCGAAAATCGACCCAGTAGAACAAGCCGTAGAAACTCCGGTTTGTGACCCTGTAGTCCTTGAACCTAATGGGCTCAGCTACTCGATAGTCATCTTTTTCAATGTAGCTCAGGGTCTGACCTTTAGTGCTTCGGACCAGCGCCGCCGGCAAGCCAAGGTGAGCAGAGTGCACATCATGCTCCGGAGCCGATTCGAACTCGATCGTGGCGTAGACCGTAATGTTGACGTTAAGCGCTGGCGTGTTTCCGTGGTTGAAAATATTCAACCCCTTCATGTCTTTGACGAACAGGTGAGCGCGTTGGGCTTGCTGCGCGTCGTTGACGCTTTGCTGACTGGCCTTTGCCATGGCGCGTGTCACGACGAAGTTCCACGCGAGCAGCAGCAGCGTTGGCAATGCGACGACGATCGTCACCAGCTGATATCTTGCGAGTTGTGCTGTCGATCTGGCGATAGACCTGTTCGCTTCCTCGGTGTTCATCTGACCGAAGAACGGCCGATCGGCAGTCAGCACCATGATGACGACCATCAAGAAGAGCGCGATCACAACAACGAATCCGACCGGCACGAACTGGAGCCACTTCGGCTGATCATCGGGCATAGCTGCACCTCCATCGACAGGGAGCTGCGTTGCCACATTCATCGTCTGCGCAATGGATCTTCCGGCAGACGCAACAGCCAATGCTGCGGGCGGTCAGCATTACACCTGGCAGAATTGCAGGCGACCGGCGTTGCAACGCTCGAATTCCGATCAAGATGGGCTCGCCGCTATAGGGCTCATGATTCTGGAACTGTCGGCGGCATTGAGCGACCAAAGAGCGGTTCAGTACATGAGAAATGTTTTGATCTCGCTCTGAACTGGATTGCCTTGAACGACTCGGATTTGCTGTATCACCCGATGGTTTTTTTTAAAAACATCTTTATAGGTGATATCGATTACATAGTAGCGAACACTCCAGAATCGGCATTTCCCATCTGGCCCAACTCGAGCAAGCGGAGCCACGATCGCTGCGGTGTGTTGAGTTGGTCCTACTGTGGCCAGCTCGGACTTAACATGATCCGTTTCACGAATCGAATCCTTAAAATTTCGATTAGATTCGATAGGCCATCTTTCGTCCTCCGACCAGAGAATTTCAACGGCGCAATCTATCGCTGGCGTCTGCCCAAAGTTGCGAATGGCGGGAAGAACACAACCTCGTACACCAGCGTCTTCGTCGTCGCCTGCAACAGCCATCTCGGTGAACACATGTGCTCGCTCGGCTTCTTCTGCAGCGCGGGCGCCTCGCTCAGCAGCAGCAGTGGAGCGTTGAGTTTCTTCCAGTGCACCGCGCGTAAGCGCCAGCGTGGCGAACGACGCTTTCAGAGTGTAGTAGATCAGCATGAGCGTCACGATCAGTACACAAGTCTGAACAAAGTCGAAAACAGCGATTACGTTTGTCGCACGCCACGAGCCCTCAGACGCCAACTTTTTCCCTGCGCTTTCAGGGCGAATCAAGTGGCCCAGGCTGAGCCCCAGGACGAGCATTGCGATGCCGACCCCGATCCAGATGAGTATCGAGCGATCAGGGTAGGTGGTGTTTAGTTCGGAGGCAGGAGGCGAAGTCATGCACCGAGCTTAGACGCTGCGCAGAAATTCGCACCATCCACCACCAAAACAACCGCAACAGAGGAAGGACCGATGGCAGGAAAGACGATATGGCCGGTCAAGGGCCTGGAGCCAGGCAAGGCAGTTCGAGTGAAAGTGCCGACCGGTGTAGATCAGGCCGAGATGATCAGACGCGGCAAGGTCGCAGTGACTTCCTACCGACACCGAGCCGCGGCGAAGGCCGGGACGAAGAAGGCCAAGGCGGCCATTCTCGCGCAACAGTTCGAGGTTCTTGCGTCGGGCGCCGGTCACGTCCGAGTGAAGCGAGCTGCGTGAACTCTCCATCGCGAAAACGAAAACGGCCCGACTTGGTTGCACAGGTCGAGCCGCAGTGCTTCCCCGAAACCACAACGAAACGGATCAGCCAATGAACAGTAGACGGAATCTATCAGAAACGCCAACAACGGACAGAATCTTCATGCACGAAGTGGACGTTGACGGCACGTTGTGGAAACCGGCCGAGACTCGGCAGGGAACCATATGGCGGGCCACCCTTGCAGGCGACTACAACCTCGAGGCAGCGGTAAGCGTTCGAGTCGAACATCAGGTGACGCTTGTGTCTGTGGCAGTGCTCACGGACAGCGTAAAGCGTGTCGGAATGCTGTATTTGGGCATCGAACGCACGGCCAGCGATGAGGATGCACTCCGTATGCTCACGGTGCCGGCGCTCGCGATTATTGGCGCCCACCAGGCTGATCAAGCGGAGGTGCACTGATGAGCAACGACGCGCCGTACATGCGCTGGTTTGTCGACGACTACCTCGGCGACACTGGCCACCTGACATGCCTTGAGCACGGCGCCTACACGCAAATCTTGTGGGCCATGTGGAAGCGAGGCGGATCGATTCCCGAGCGTCACATACCTCGCCTGGTCGGCATCACGCCTGACGAGTGGAGCGACTCTCGAGACACGCTCGCTGAGTTTTTCGTGGTCGATGGTGGCACCTGGACGCACGAACGCATCCGCGAGGAGATCGATGCCGTAGAGGCGAAGCGACAGGCATCGGTGAAAGCCGGCAAAGCCTCGGCTCGCCTGCGTCGCAAGGCAAAAACGAAGCCGGAACCGGGCGCGCCTGAAGCAACGAAACCTGAACGCCCGTTCAACGAACGTTCAACGGATGCTCAACGGCCGTTGAACGGATGCTCAACGGCCGTTGAACGGATGCTCAACGGAACGGCAACGACCGATGAACCACGGAGACGGAGAGGTAGACGTAGACGTACCTCCTACTGATTCAACCTTCGGTTTCATCAGAGGAGGGGACGCGCGCGAAGCGCCCGCCGACCGCTCCCCGCCTGAACCTGCCGACTACCTGCGACTGTTGATCGATCGCCACGGCTGCGACGAGCGGCAGGTGAGGTTCAACCGAGGCAGCGTCGCTCAGGCGCAGGCATGGCACGGTGACGGCGTCACGCTCGCTGAGCTCGACGCAGCGGCGAGCATCGTCCGGAGCAAGCTCGACGCGAAATCTGACAGCGCACCACCACCGGTAGCGTTCATCGCCCGGATCGTGAAACAGAACCGAGCGCCCACTGAGATCGTGTCGGCTGGCCCGCCACCGGAATCGAGTCACGACCGCGCGAACCGGCTGGCTCGCGAGATGGGACAGCCGACGCTCGAGGAGCTCGACGAGCGTGATCGACGCGCCGCGCTGGAGGTGACCTCGTGAGGGCCGAGGACATGGCGAGGTTCACGCAATCGTGGCAGGACGTCGCAGAGCTCCAGGCGAATCGAGCAAGCCGGCAACTCAGCGACCGAGGCATACGTGCGGCGTTCTCGTTGCTCGAGGATTTCGACATCGGCGAGGTATGCCACGCGATTCGGCTGCACTGCCGAGGCTCTGCCCGCGTAAAGGCTTCGAAGTGGATGCCGACCGTTGCTGACATCGTCGAGATCATTGAGGGTGCCCTGCCGAACGACCAGGCGATCAAACAGCTTGCGATCGAAGGCGACACGCCGCTCGGGATCAAGGCACGCCAGCTGATCGGCAACCACACGATGACGAAGAAATCCGACCAGGAGATTTTCTACGCCGTGCAGGGCATCCGCCCGAAGCTCGAGGAGTACTTCCACCGCACGCGGACGGGCGCGTACACCGACGACGAGATCCTTCGCTGTCAGGCCGCGGGTGTTGGTCCGAGCGGCGAGCTCGCGGCGAATGTGCCGGGTCCTCGATCGCTCTACCTTCGAACGCTGAACGAGCGCGTGAGGACTCTCGCTGATCGGAAGCAACTCGGCGACGGCAAGGCACCGGCAACCGAGAGAAAGGACACCAGCGAGGAGGCTTTACGTGCTCGCGATGCGGCGCTGAAATCCATGTCGGCTATCAGGTGACCGGTCGAACTGTTCGTGCCTTTACCCCCGGAACAAGACGGCCTTTCACCCGCCGACGGGCACGTGACTTCACACGCGGACGGGCACGTACTTTCAGGAACCGAGAAAGCTTCCGGACACGTACTTTCACACACGCCCGGACACGTGCTTTCACACACGGCCGACCTCACTCCCGAAGACCTCGCAGACGCTGAGGCGACACTCGCGGCGATGAGATCGACGAGGGTCGACAGTCCGATCCGTGCCGCCTCGCTCGCTCGAGCGACGTCTGAGGCCGAGCGAGGTGCGCGCGCTTGACCCGCGTACTCGATCGGGTCAGATGGCTCGCTACGTTGCCGAAGGGAACGAGGCACGCGTTCGTGCTGCCGGAATCGGCCACTGACGTCGGACTGAGGGAGTCCGCCTGTGGTCACGTTAGCGTCACCACAACGACCGCTCGCGAAGGTGTGCAAAGAATCGACCTGAGCAGTGGGTGTAGTTTCTGTAGGCGTGCCCTCGGCTTGCCGCGACGGGTGGCCGAGGCATGAGCACCGAGTGGCAACTCGAGTTGCTCCTCGAGGAAGGTAGATGCCGACAACATTGGCGAGCGCCAGGCGGGCGGCGCTACCCCTGTGACCATCGCGGGTGGATCCAGATGAAGCCTGACCTACTGCCGCCCCCGCACCTCGAGCTCGTCGAGATCGTTCCGACGATCGGCGAACAATTCATCACCCGGTGTCAGAACGCCCGTAACCCTCAAGCGCTGTACTGCTACCGATTCTGGCAACCCGCCAGACCATTGCCCACGTCAACCGATACGAGAGCCAGCATATGAGCGTACGACCGATGTTCGTCAACGACGATTGTCCGGGCCAGGTCTTCATTACCGCGAACGAGGCCGAGGCCGCTGGTCGCCAAGTTGCATTTGAGCGGGCGCTGATTGAGGAGTATGCGCGCGAGTTCAAATACAACCGTGAGCACGGTGCGCGCTTCGCAGTTGCTCGAGTCATGCCGGTCATTGAGCGCATGCGCGAACGTGGATATCTGAAGCTGACCACGCCTACACCAACGGCGCAGCCGGAGACCGAAGACTGATGCAACCGACACTGAGATTGCCGCGAAAGCTCGGCACTATCACGCCCGGTCAGTGGCTACTCGTCGATGCCTGCCTACTCATTGCCCTATTGGGGTTCCTGCATGGCGTGCTCGATCCGCTTCGCGCGGCCGGAGTCCTTTGACTGCTGACAACACGGTGCTCGAGGACCGTCGCAAATGGGCAGTGTCTTTACCGGCCTCGCCGGTCGATCGCTATGTCAGGTGGACGCACAAGGTGACGGCGACGCTCACGCTTGCAGTATCAGGAACGATAGGTTCGCCGGAAATTGCGTGGCGGTTGTGGGACAAGAAAAGACGACGCGGTGACTTTGGATACTTTCGCGCCGCGAAGGTCAGCCGTGAGAAACCGGAGTACAACCTGCGCTCGGCTCATGCCGCGGCGCTTCCGTCAATCGAGAAACTGACTCACAGGAGGTTCAGCAATTGATGTCCAACAAAGGAGAAGTGCGCGGATACAAGGTTCCGGCGCACGTGCCGGTACCACTGCAGACGCCAGTTTCGCTGCAAGCTCGACGAAAGCGAGCTACTTCAACAAGCAAGGGTGACGGTGGGTGCAAGACGGTAAACGCCAACGAGCGATTGAAACCGGATGCGTTCCCTGGCATCAAGTGGCGCGCCGTTCTCGCGATGCTGATCGATCGTGCTGGAGGTACTCAAATTGCTCTGAGCAGAGAAACCGGTCTCTCTGATTCGACAATAGCGAACTACACGAGCGGCACGCGCCGACCAACGAAGAAAAACGGAGAAATATTGATTCAGGCCAGCCGTGAACAGTTTACTGATCTGGAGAGAAAGAAGGTAGGAATCGCCTGATTGACAGAGCCTCGACAGCTGAAGAAACGGAAGTGTAGACAATGCAAGACGGCGTTTACTCCGTGGTCGAGTCTGTCTATCGTTTGTTCTGTGAAGTGTGCGATTGCCTACGGCAAGCTGAAGGCGCAACGACGGGAGGCAACGGCGCGCCGGAAGTTAAAGCAGTATCGACACCAGCAGAAAAAAGAGTTTCTCGCGAAGGATCGAAGCCACCAGTTACGTCTGAGACAGTCTGCATTTAACGCTTGGATCCGCGCTCGCGATCACGATCAACCGTGCATTTCGTGCGACACATCGAAAGGCCTGATGCACGCAGGGCACTACCGGTCAGTAGGTGCAGCGCCAGAGCTCAGGTTTAACCCGTGGAACGCTCACAACCAATGCGCGCAGTGCAACTCTACTGGCATGAAGTCGGGAAACGTTGTCGAGTACCGCATTCGCCTAGTGTGGCGTATTGGCGTCGAAATGGTCGACTGGATCGAAGGGCCTCACGATCCAGCCAGGTGGACGTGCGAGGAATTGATGATGGTTCGAAGTGCATACCGAGCGGCTATTAGGCGGCTCGAGAAACAGGGAGAGTCGATAGGTGAGTGACGAACGAGCAGAGGATCCGCTTTACACGGTCGGAAACGTTCATCCGGCCAACTCAGCGAAATTGCCGACGGGCAGCTCCAGCAGGAAAGAGGCCGCAGAGGCAGACGTTTTCGGAACGCTGATCGAGGAGGGGCCAGGGTGGCAAATCCGAATGCTTGATGGCTCGGATGTCCCTGTGCTCCGAAAGGCGCCGCCTTCCTATCAGTTGACGAACGAGGCATACCAGCGTTTCGGCTGGTGGTTGCATTCGTTCGATAAGAACCGGGCAGGCGACGTGAACACCGATGCTCGACAGGCGATGGGCGAGGCACATCAGGATCGAGAGGAAGCGAAGGCGCACAAAGCCAGAGTTGTGAGTGACACCGCATCGCGGCTTTCGCTGATTCAGTCGGCGGCCAGAGTTCATCGGCTCGAGCTCTGCGAAGCGAATGCACGCCTTGCGTTGCGAATCACTGAGATACTTGACGACGATTTCGAGCAATGATGCCTCGTCTGACCAAGCTCGTTTCGTTTACTGCCGCTGTCACAATCGTCGCACTGGTTTGGTCGCTCGCATACCTCGGCGTCGTCAAGACTGAGCGAATAGAGCAGCGGGCCGACTACCTGCAGAGCCGCATCGATACGCTATCCGGCATCGTGCTCGATCAGGTTGTAGCCACCCAGCGATTGACCGACACCGCAGTTGTCAGCGTGCAATCCGATCGACAGCGAACAACGCAGCTCCGCGTACTCGTCGAGCTCGTCGCCAACGCCCGTAACCGAATCGCCGAGCTCGAGCGCCGAGACATCAATCTATGACGCGAGTTGAGCAAGATCACCACTCGATCGGCGGAACGTTACATGGGTAACCGTGCCCTTCGAAGTACGGACATGCCGGAAGCGCTTGGTTTGCTGACACTGCTTGATCCGGGTGGCAGTCGCTACATCGCTGAGATGCAGAACACCGGTCGACGCCGGAGTACTGCTGAGCAGGCGAGGGCGGAGCTCTACGCGCGATTGGCGCGCAGCAAGGCATGCCCGAAGTGCAGGGGGCGTGGCCAGGTCAAGCAGAGCCCGAAGCCTAATGACTGGATGGTCTGCACTCGTTGCGATGGACGCCGAACGATCGCGGAGACCGGTGGCATGACGAGCACCCGCACCGCGAAGGCATCCACCGAAGCGATGACCGCCGCCGATGTCGCCTGCATGCTCGCACACGTATCGAAGCACAAGGTCGATGCGGCTCTCGTCTACGTCAACTACGATGGCGCAGCGCAGAAACGCGTCGAGCGGGATGTCCTGAGGCGCATCATCATTCCGGCGAGTCGTGAATGGGCCATCAGGTCAGAGAACCGAGCCGAGCAGCTCGAGTGGCTCGCCTGGTTCGCGCTGACTGAGGTCCGGATGCACGCGGGACGCAGGGTGAAGGCGCGACACGCAGCGAGCAGGCTCGGGGTGCCGACGGCCACCTGGTACAGCGTATGGCGGCCAAGGCACGAGGAGCACGTCGGGCAGCTCTCGGGGTGGGTCTCGGCGGTGGGTTCCGTGCTTCAGGGACAGATCGAGGCCGCGCGTTACGCGTGAGCGGCAATGAACTACAGTCAGTCACAGCGGTGCGTCTGGTCTTGAGTCGCGGCGTACGCTTTGCAAGGATCTAGCTATGAATCACCGAAAGCCCAATTTCGACGCAAGTGGATTCAATTTGATCGATGATCGATTCCACGCGCGAGACCTGGTATCCCAGAAGGTTCATAAGTGGCGCTTCCGGAATCGCGCCGACCCCCTTCACGACTATATCGATGGCAAAGCCTGCGCGGTAGTCAACTTCCGTGTCCGGGGAGCAACGCATAAACACCAGCTCGTGTTTCGCAGCATCCCACCGTGGCGCGGCGAGGGACAGGCCCCCCGCTTTGGCGTTGATGTGTCCGAAATTCACGGCTCCGGTGTACTGGCCGATCGGCACGATGTCGTGATGCTTGTCGACTCGTGCGAGGTGGTTCAATGCCCACAGGGCGTCATCTCCTCCTCGGTATGGATCGAAGCTCCTATAGAGCGCCTTGATTGGCTCAGGGAGTCCCTTGCATCGAGAGCGGAGCGTCTCGTTGAATTCGCCAGCGGAGCCGGCGAAGGGGAAGTAGAGGTTGCGGAGTCTGCTATTGCTGAGGCCATGGAGCCTTCCAATGGCGGATGTAGCTCTGTCGAGACACTTTCGCAGATCACCGAACACACCAGAGGCCATTTCTTCGATCTCGCCAGGCACCGGCTCAGTAAGGACGATCTTGTGAACGTGCTCTCCCGTATCCGGATCGACATCGACACGACGGGTGTACGGTTCGTGAGCGTAATAGGCTCTGATGTCCCTATTGAGGTCGGTGATGCCCGTCTTTGCGCTCCATATGGCGAGCCTTGCGGATCGGAAGGTTTCATCCAGTCTGGTAGTCATAACTCTGATAGTCAGTGAGGGTGGAGGGCGAATCGCCCCGCAATCCGGGCTGATCAAGTTCTGACTGATCGCTACTGATAAACGTAACTTTTCAGGCGAATGCAGCGTTGCTACACTACGTCCTGTTCGCTACTGAAATTGACAGTGCGAGCAATCGGAACTGGGTCGGCGAAACCCGGGACCAATAGTCGGGCCGCCCATCGGGCGGCCTTTTTTACTCCAATAAGTAGAGTCAATTGAATATATCAGGATTATTTTGATAATCTGAAAATGTAAGCAGTTTTATACGGACCGCAGGGCGTTGCCGGCGAGGGCCCTGTCGGCCTCGATAGAAGTCACTGCGAATTGATCTCTGTTTTCTGGTACCCTTCCGGGCACCGGAACTGACGCCAGCGGAAACGCGGCGGATGCCGGACTACCTACGAGGCCAGCCACAGCGCTGGCCTTTCGCGTTTCTGGAGGCCGGGAACGCCACTAATGCGCGTGTAAATCACCGGCGGATCGCCTGGCTCATAACCAGGAGGAAGGGGGTTCAATTCCCTCCCGCGCTACCAACAACCAGGAGTCTCGCAATCACCGACCGGATAGACAATCTTGCTCAGGCACTCGCCTGGTTGGAGCGTCACGCCCCGATGCCGCTCAGAGCGAGCACGGGCGACCTCCTGACATGGACCACCGCCGGGATCGTGGTCGAGTCCGCTTGCGGGAACGATCGGACGATTACGGTCGCCGATGCGCGCGATGAATTCGGTGCTTGCAGTTTCGAGGTTGCTGACACGGCGATGCTCGCATGAGAGTCGGGACTGTCGTCGCGGCCGGCGCGCTTGCGCTGTCTTCGATCGGCTGCGCCACTCCTGAACCGCGCGAAGTGATTGTTACCTTCGAGCTCGATCGATTCGCGACCGCGTTTCCGATTGTCGACGGTGTTCCGTATCGCATGACCGACGAGGAGAGAGACCGCCAGGCTCAGCTGATCGTCGACGCCTACTGTCCTGTAGCACACGACTCGAACTGAGTCGGCGGTAGGGAGTGGGCTGGATTCGAGACATCGCGAGCGGTGTCACCGAGCCGGTTGCAGATGCGTACACCGATGTTCAGACCGATAGAGGCCTGACACGGCGCACCGAGGTCATTGCAGACGCCTCGACGAGCAGACGCGGATACAAGCGATCGCCGATGCAGTAGCCGCGGGGCAGAGCACGTTCCGGCCCGCACTGATGCACGCATTGCGCAGGCTGGTGTTCTGGTACTTCGCGCAATCGTTCGTCATCGGCGGTCTGTACGTTGCGGCGCTGGTGGCCACAGTGCTCGGTTACATCACGATCGCACAGTGGAATCTGGCCTCGAGTCAGATGTGGGATTTTTTCGACTGGTGGGCGGCACTCGGTTTCTCGCTGGTCGATGTCGGTGACCTCGGCATCGCTCGAGCAGACGTCGAGGACGTCAACAACCTCGAGCGCTTCGCGTACATCCTGACCGAAGACGGATGGGATGATTTCGACTGGTCAAGCGCTAACGCCGTCTAACGCCTGCTACTGGCGAACCTTCGGGTGCCAGACGGCGGCGACCGCATCCTGTCATCACCAACCCGGCCTGATTCGCCGGGCGACCTCTGGCACAACACCAACACCGGCACCATCGTTCGCCTCGTCGAAGGCGGTCCGCCTGATGAATTGATCTACGAAGCGGGCGGATCAGTCGGCGACAACCGTTTGCTCGACATCGATTACGAAGGCTTCGCCGCCGGCCTCGGCGGCTGGTACGTGGCGATACTGAAAGACCTGATGCCGCGGTACCCGCCGCGTGTGGTTCTCGGCAATGCCGCCGGCGGCGGAGTAGGGGAGGGCACCGCGAGCCTCAACGCTCCGACGAATCCAAGCTACACGCGATACAGCGCGACGTCTGGCGCGCTCGTGTGGAATGCGGTGCCGGCGAGTGCAGTGGTCGGTGGTCCTTTCCGCTATCGGGTCAGGCGTGAGGGCGTGTCCGACGTGATCCTCGAGGGCAGAAGCACGAGCAATATGACCGTCGATTCCTTCGGCCCCGACGAGATTATCCACCAGGTGAGACTGGAGCGAATCAGTGACGGCGCCTTTTCCGAGTGGCTCGAGATCACGCGACCAGCCGAGCCGGGAGGCAATAGCGGCGGTAACACCGGTGCTACGAACCTCACCGCTCCCGACCGTGCGCAATGGTGGCTTCGTCCGCTACTCCTCGACGGCGGGTGCGCTGCTCTGGAACGCCGTCAGTGCCGAAGACGCACCGGGTTCGGGGTATCAATACCGAATCGAGCGGGTCGGGCACTCAAACGGTCCACAGGGCGTGAAAGCGGGCAGGTCGACGAATAGCTACGGTGTCGACTCCCTCGCGCCGAACACTGTCGCGCGACAATCTGGATGGGACGAGCGCGACAATCTGGATGGGACGGTTGGCGCCGCGGCACCGCAAGCATGAACGCGACGATTACGGCGCGCAAGCGCCCTCCCAACCTGAGAGTCGCGCAGC
>Ga0209185_1000387_pt1 | contig 53795 bp, 43 predicted proteins | sample SidtaG_2_FD_187425 | JGI IMG/M metagenome (GOLD analysis project Ga0209185, IMG submission 187425) | Marine algal microbial communities from Sidmouth, United Kingdom - Sidmouth_Asex2 metaG (SPAdes) (version 2) | ecosystem: Host-associated > Algae > Red algae > Unclassified | place: Sidmouth... | reverse complement strand
CGGTGGTGGCGGCGATCTGCTTGATCGACACGCCGTTCTTGTGAAGTTTTCGGATATCCATGAACTGACTGACCTTGATCATTCGGGGGCTCCCGGGAGGCGTGGAAGCCTCCAGCAGAGCGGTCCCGGGGGGAGGCCGCCGGCGTCGCGGGGTGCGGGCCGGCGGCGTTAGGAGATTGGCCGGGGGGGTCAATTCCAGATGATCACTGGGGGGTCAGTTTGAGGTGAGCGGTGACACTGCTGGCCGACCGCATCGCCTGGTCCGAGGTCGAGCAGCGGGCCGAACGCTTCTTCGCGGACGAGGGGCGGCCCGCCACCCCCACCCGGCTGATGGTGGGCCTGCACTACCTCAAGCACGCCTTTGACCTGAGCGACGAGGCGGTCTGCGAACGCTGGGTGGAGAACCCGTACTGGCAATCTCTCTGCGTCAGATAGCTGCGGCGAGCGGTTCCTGCAGCACGAGCTGCCGATCGACCCTTCGGGCATGAGCTACTGGCGCAAGCGTGTCGGCAAGACGGTCTTCAAGGACATGCTGGAGCTGACCTTGTCGTTGTCGGTGGGCCTGGGGCTGGCCCGGCGACGTGACTTCGAGGAGGTCGTGGTCGATACGACGGTGCAGGAGAAGAACATCGCGCACCCCACCGATGCGCGGCTGTACGACTCGGCGCGGCAGAAGCTGGTGGCGATGGCCCAGAGCCGGGGGCTGAGGCTGCGGCAGACCTACGCACGCGTCGGTCCGGCGGACCTGCGGCAACACGGGCGGTACTGCCACGCGAAGCAGTTCAGGCGGGCGCGGAAGGTCCGCAAGCGGCTGCGGAACTACCTGGGACGAACGATCCGGGAGCTGCAGCGGCACGCCGACCGCCTGAAGCTCACCTGGTCGCCGGACGAGGCGATCCTGATCGCCCGCTCGCTGCGGATCCTGCTGCAGGAGCGTGGGGGGCGGGACAAGGTGTATTCGCTGCACGAGCCGGAGGTGCAGTGCATCGCCAAGGGCAAGGCGCACAAGCGTTACGAGTTCGGCTCGAAGGTGGGGGTGGTGACGAGTCTGAAAGGCAACTGGGTGCTGGCGAGCGTTGCGTTCGAGGGCAACCCGTACGACGGTCACACGCTCTCGGAGAGCCTGTGCAACGCTATGCTGACCAACGGGCGGTGGGTGAAGCGGGCGGTGGTGGACAAGGGCTACCGCAAGCACGACGCGGACTGGATGGTCGAGCACGCGGGGCTGGACGTACTCATGCCGGGGCAGAAGAAGCGGGGCCGGCTGAAGCGGAGCCTGCGGAAAAAGCTCAAACGCCGCAACGCGGTGGAGCCGGTGATCGGGCACCTGAAGACGGACCACCGGATGAAGCGGTGTTACCTGAGGGGGCAGATCGGCGACGAGCTGAACGCCCTGGGCGCGGGGTTCGGGTTCAACCTTCGCAAGGTGCTGAAGGGCCTGGCCGCTTTGGCCTGCGCGGGTGCCCTGCGCGGTGTGTCGGCCTTCGCGGCGTTGCTGGCGGCGGTTCGAGACGTGATGGAGCGCGGGTTCGAGGGCCGGGCGGGCGGTTGCTGGACTGTGGGCTCGGATTGCCTGCCGCGGGCCGCCGAGCGGTGCGGGGCGCTGTGAGGTTGATCAGGGACGATTAAGGCGCGCTGCGGCGCCGAGTTGCGGGTTGACTTCATGGCGTTCGTTCGTGGAACGCTTATGCAGCGCGTCAGGAGTTTCCAGTCTTGAAGGGTCAACGCCCGAAAGACAGGGGGTGACAAGACCACTATTTCAATGGATGGCGATCGTCGTTCAGTCGGTCCTCTTCTCGGTGACTGCGCTGGCGCAGGGCGGCCCGCAGTCCGGGCCTCGCGACCTGGACGCACAGATCCGGGCCCACCGGCAGACTGACCTCGCGTTCATCGTGCTCGACCGCGACGACCGCGGGGCACAGGGCGCCGTGATCCGCATCGAGCAGGAGGCGCACGCCTTCCGGATCGGCTTCCGCCTGCCGGCCGACGGGCCGCCCCTGCCGGCGGGGTACGACTCCGACGCCGCGGGTTGGCGGGTCTTCAACGCGGTGTCGCTGTCCGAACGCACCGGCTGGCGTGACCTGCAGCCCGAAGGCCCCGGCGATTTCGAGGGGCGGCGGGTGCGTGCGGCCCTGACCGAGGCCGCGCGGGCGGGCCTGGCCGCGCGGTGGGGCCCGCTGGTGCCCGGGTCGGTCGTCGACCTGCCCGAGTGGGCGGTGCCGCTGCGCGGCGACGACCTGCGCCGCGTGCTGGCGGCGTACCTCGACCGGGTGGTGGGTACCTACGGCCACGCGGTGACCGGCATCGACCTGCCCGGCCAACCTGCCGATGGCCGGCTGGGTTTCGGCATGGTGCGCCTGCTTCAACAGCAGGCCGACGCACTGGCCCCCGGCACCCCGCTGAACCTTGCCTTCGACGCGGGGCTGGCCGGCCCCGGGGCGCGGCCCGCCCGCCGGAGGGCCGAGTCGGCGGCGCAGCAGTTTGTGGGGCACCGGGGCCTGAGCCTCGGGGCGCGGCTGGGGCCGGCCGCGTCCGACGTGCTGGACCCGGCGCTCGGGCGCTGGCGCGGCCTGGGCCGTCCGGGGGTGGTCGAGCCGCTGACAGTCGCCGAGGACCTGTCGCTGGGCAGCGGAGAGAACCTGCGGCGGGTGCTGCGGTTGCTCTTCGCCGAGCCGTGGATTTCGGGAATCTACTTCGGCGCGACGACACCCGAGTCGGCGGGAGACCCCGCGACGGCGTTATTCGATGCCGCCGGACATCCAACCGCGGCGGGGCACGTGCTGGACGGGCTCTTTGCCGAGACGTGGTGGACGCGGGCCCAGGTGACGGCGGGCCCGCGTGGACACGCCACGACGCGCGTTTTCTACGGCCGTCATCGCGTGTCGGTGACCCTGCCCGATGGGACGTCCTTTGCCACTTCGCTGTGGGTGGGGCCGGGTGAGGCGGGTCGCCACACGGTCGTGCTGCAGCCCGTGTCCGAAGCGGCCGCGATCGATCAGTCCGCCGGAGTGGACGCGGCAACGCCCTGAGGCTGCCCGTCGGGTCCCCGGACCGTCGGACCCGCTGTGGCCCAGCCCGGCTGCCCGGCCAGTCGCCGCAGCACGTCGGCCAGGATCCGGCGATCGCCGACCGCCTGCAGGTGCGAGAATTGCAGCGGCCGGGCCGATACCCACCAGGGATCACGGCCGGGCGGAGCGGCGTTGTCGGTGCCGACGATCCAGTCGCCGCGGCGGACGTAGGGCAGCAGGGTGTAGGTCGCGGCCGGCAGCGCCGCGTCCAGCCGGGCCAGGAAGGCCGAGCCCGGCTTCATCGACTGGGCCAGCGGGTTGAGAGCCCCCAGCGGGGCCCAGTTCGCGCCGCGGTGCGGGGTCGCGATGGTAAACAGCCGGTGGATCTTCAGCCGTCGCTCGGGACCGCGGGCCCCGGGACCAAGTGGCAGGGCGGCGTGCCGTGCGACCAGCCCGCCCATCGAGAAGGCCAGCACGTCGACCTGGGTCGTCCAGTGCTCGTCATTGCTCGGCCAGCTGCGCTGCACCTTATCGATCAGCTTCCGGCGACACGAATCGAAGGTGTCCCAGGCGACAAACGACACCCCGCAGCGCGGCGCGTCGTCGGTGAGATGCCGGCCCAGGTGGTGCAGCAGCACCACCTCGGCCACGAACGGATCGAGAAAGCCGCCGACAACAACCAGTGGGCGTTTGAGCGCAGGGTGGTGGGTGCGGAATCGCTGCAGCTGCGTGTCGGCCTGTCGCAGGGTGACCGGGAAGTCGGGGTCGAGCAACCCGTGGTGCGCACAGCCCGTCGTGGCGAGCCCGAAACTGAGTAGCGCGATTTTGAAGGTGGTGAAACCGCTCGTCATCGCCCAAGGCTAACGGACGGCCTCGGAGTAGGAACGCCGAACCGTGCGCGTGGTGTAGCCGTCGCGCAGCCCGTCACCGCGGCGGTGACCGACGCGTCCGCCGCGGCCCGGCCCGCGGTCCACGGTATAAGTCTGCGCGGTCTGGTAGGTCGCGCTGCGGAAGCCCGCGGTCACGCCGCGATGGGCGTCATTGCGAGCGGCGTACCGGCCCCACTCGGAGACGACGCCGGCGGGCGCCAGGGCCAGCGAGCGGCGGCGTCCCCGGGCATCGGTCAGCGGGCCCAGGTCGGCCACGCCTGCGGCCCCGGGGTGGGCGTTGAATGACATCGGCCCGGCGGTTTGGGGCGTGCCGGTCGTGCACCCGCCCGCCACAAGGGCAATCAGGGCAGCGAGGGCGGGCAGGAACGCGGCGGGGTGGGGGCGGGGCATGCGTGAACGGTGCCCCCAATCTGCCTGGACGCAGCCAGGTTAGATTTAAATTATTCACATTAAAGGATTTAGGCGTCGGCGGAAACGCCGGAAAAGGGTGCGTCTGCGCCGGTTGTGGACCGGACACCACAGCCCCCGGGCCACCCCGCGACCCGCACGACTCCGACGTCTGGCTGATCCGGCTTGACGCGGCGCGGCGATCCACGACAATCTCCGCCCACGCAGGCCCGACGCGGGCCTGAACTTTTCCCCGGCGACGCCGTAGACACGGCCGTCGCTTCCCAAAGGGCTCCGCGATCTTCGCGGGGTGATTAGGACCCGCCGTTCAGGCGGGTGACTGACCATGGCCAACTACACCGGCCCCAAAGTCAAGCTCTCCCGTCGCGTGGGCGTGCCCATCGCCGACATCCCCAAGCACACCACCAAGCGGCAGCTGAACCCGCCGGGCGTCCACGGCTTCCGCGGCCGGCGCCTGCGCGACTACGGCATCCGTCTGAACGAGAAGCAGAAGCTCCGCTTCCACTACAACGTGCTCGAGAAGCAGTTCCGCGGCTACATGAAGCTCGCCGGCCGCAGCCAGGGCAACACCGGCACCGTCATGCTGCGTCTGCTGGAGCAGCGCCTCGACAACGTCGTCCGCCGCCTGGGCTGGGCCCGCACCATCTGGGCCGCCCGCCAGATCGTCGGCCACAGCCACGTGCTGGTTAACGGTCAGAAGTGCAACATCCCTTCGTACCAGGTGAAGGTCGGCGACACGATCACCCTCAAAGAGGGCATCAAGAAGCTCGTCCGCGAGAACATGGAGAGCCTGCCCGGCCACGAGACGCCCGACTGGCTGACCTTCGACCCCTCGACCCTCGACGCGAAGATCGTTGCGGTGCCGACCGCGGACCAGGTGCCGTTCGACGTGAACATGAACCTCATCGTCGAGTTCTACCGCTGACGCGGGGGGCGGCCTCCGTGCGAGGTTCGCCGAGCCTCACCCCACCCGTGGGCCGCGTCGCCTTCGGCGACTCGGAACCCGCAGCGGGCGAAGCGTGCAATCCAACAGCAGAACTCCCCGGTTGCGGCTACGCCGCTTCCGGGGATTTTTTTGGTTCATCCGATGTTTCCGTGAACCTCCTTGGATCGCAAAATCATGCAAGACCACGAAATCCGGATTGAACCGCCAAGACGCCAAGACACCAAGCGCGCCAAGAAAGGCCGTGGCCGCCGGCGCAACGACGACTGGCGTGCCGTGCCCACGCACACGGGAAGGTCTTCATGGTGCTCTTCGCCCAGAAGCCCGCGGATCACTCTGATGATCCAGACGTACCCGGCAGGTGCCTTCCTTAAGGCTCTTGGCGTCTGGCGGGTTCGTGGGCCTGCCGGACGCCCAAACTCCTCCGCATTGGGTCGCAGGCCGAAGTCGCTTGTGAATACACAAAGCAACAAGCCGTCGAATGCGCGGTGCAGCCAACAAAAAACCGTCCCGTACGAGCAGGGCGGTTGAGCGTTGGGCCGGCGGAGGCGAGGTCCGGTTTACTTCTTTTCTTTGGGCGACAGCGCCTCGATCAGCTCGGGACTCGCGTGCAGGATGCGCTGGCAGCTGCTGCACTGCACCGGGGTCTCGATGGCGGTGAGTGTGGCGTTGACGACCTGGATCGGCAGGCTCATGAAGCACGCGCCGCAGGTGTACTCCATCCGTTTGCGGTCTTGCTCTTCGATCTCGCCCAGGGCTTCGCCGTCGAACTCGTCGATCAGCTTGGCGTAGAGGCTCAGGGTCGCCTCAGAAATCGGCCCCGCGGAGGCGTCGCGCTGCTTCTTCAGTTCGGTCAGCTGGTCGCTGATTTCCGATTCACCCTCGGTGACTTCCTTCTGGGCGCCCTCGACCAGCTTGCGCTGCTCGTCGGTCTTGGCCGACAGCACCTTCAGCCGCGACTGCAGGTCGTCGACCTCGGCCATCTCGCTCATCGCGGCGTCTTCAAACTTCGCCTTCTCGGCCTTCTGCGTGTTGACCTCCACCAGCAGCGCGGAGTACTCCTTGTTGTTGCGGACCGTGGACATGGTCTGCCGCAGCTTCTCGACGCGGGCCTCGACGGCGGCGGCCTCGTTTTCCTGGGTGGAAACCCGGGCCTGCGCCGACTTGAGCTGGTCGGAGAGCTCGGCGTGCTGGCGCTCGTGCTGCTCCAGTCGCGTCTGCGTGGCGGCCAGGCGGCGGGCGGCGGCGTCCACGCGGCTGCGCAGCGCCTGGAGCTGTCGGTCAACGGTGTAAAGGGCGCGAAGCTGATCTTGAACGGACAACGGGCAAACTCCGGAGGATCGAGGGCGCGGGTCGGCCGCCGACGGGCGGAAACCGGAAAGGCGGGGCTGACCGGTCACTATATCAGAGCGTCGCCCTGCGACGCCGATGCGGCGGCGAAGTACACCGCGGGGCCGGGGGCCGCCGACCGGTCACCGGCAGCCGCTCCGGATTCGCAGCGGCGCGGGCGGCACCGCTTGCGACGCCACCCACCGCCGGATATACTCCCGCTCCCGTTTCGGGGCTGTAGCTCAGTTGGGAGAGCGCTTGTATGGCATACAAGAGGTCGTCGGTTCGATCCCGTCCAGCTCCACTGCTTCATCCGTCTGCCGCCCGCCCCGGCTGACCCAGGAACACCGCCGGTTGTCGGCGGTTTTTTTGTGCGCCCCGGCGGTGGGGCGGGCGTCGCGGCGGCCCCGTCGGGGGTTTCGGGATTATGCTGTGGGCCGTGGGCCCCTCGGACCGTCCACGTCTCGACGCGGGGCTCCTCACTTTTCCCCGCCTTTGGTGCACGAGTTCCTATGCCGCAAGCCCCGCTCACGCCCAACGCATCCGACCGCCACGGCGACGAGATCGGCCTGGAGCAGGCCACGGCGATCGTGCAGCGCAAGCTGTTCCCCGGCCTGCGGGTAACGGGCCAGCGCAAGCTCTACGGCGGGTCGATCAATCGCGTCATCGAATGGACCACCGACGGCGAGCCCGAGTCGATCGTGGCCAAGCTCAACAACTCGCGGAACGTGCGTATGTTCGAGCGCGAGCGGGCCTCGCTGCAGATCTACCGCGACCACACCACGCTGCCGGTGCCCGACACCTGGGCGGTGCTGGCCGACGAGCCCGAGTTTGACGGCGCGGGCCTGCTGATGGAAAAGATCCCCGGCGTGCCGCTGTCGGACGCGAGGATCACCCCGCGCGGGCAGCACCACCTGCAAACCCAGCTGGCGCGGCACCTCATCGACCTGCACTCCCACCACCGGGCGGGCTTCGGCTCGGCCCTGGAAGAGAAGGGTGTGCCGCGCTGGGTCGACAACTTCCGGCCGGTCATCGAGAAAGAGTTCAATCAGGTGCGCGACGTGCTCAGCTCGTCGTGCCGCACGTTCGTCGACAGCCTGCTGCGTCACCTCGGGGACTGGCTGCCCGAGCAGTCCACCCCCACGCTGGTGCACGGCGACCTGTGGGGCAACAACATCCTGGTGGACGACCGCCACCCCGACCAGCCCGAGATCCTGGCCTTCATCGACGGGCTGGCGTCCTACTGCGACCCCGAGTACGAGCTGGCCTACCTGCGGATGTTCCGCACCGCCGACGACACCTTCTTCAAAGCCTACCGGGCACGCCACCCCCTGCGGTCGGGCTTCGGGCGCCGCTGCCGGGTGTACTGGCTGAACACCATGATGATGCACGTCCGCGTGTTCGGCGAGCGCTACGCGCCGGCGTGCGAAGACCTGGTCAACCAGCTGCGTCAGCTGACCCGATAAGGGGGACCGAAACAACCGGCCCGGTAGCCCAATCGGCAGAGGCACACGATTTAAAATCGTGACAGTGAGGGTTCGAACCCCTCCCGGGCTATTTTGGCGGCCTCCGTGCGACCTGCGGCGGCCCGCAGGCCACCCGTCGGCCGCGTCCCGCGGACGCGGGACCTGGCACTTCGGGGCCTGGCCGGGCGAGGTGCATAAACTCAATGCGGATCGTTCACATCGCCACCCCTTTCCGGAGTTTCGCCATGCTGTCTGTTCGCACTCTTTTTGCCGGCGCTCTGGCCGGGGTCTTGTCGTTGTCCGGACCGGCGGCGTCGGCCCACGAGTTCCCCGATGACTGGTTCTGGACGGCCGGCAACGCGGAGGCCAAGGCGTCTCACGAAGCCCTCGAGGGCAAACCGATGCCGCCGCTGCGGGTCAGTGAATGGCGTAACGGGCGGCTGAACGGCAAGGCGATCAAGGGCAAGATCCTCGTCGTCGATTTCTGGGCGACCTGGTGCGGGCCGTGCCTGGCGGCGATGCCGCACAACAACGAGGTGTTCAACACCTACAAAGATCAGGGCGTGATCGTGGTCGGCATCTGTGGTTCGAAGCGCGGCCAGGAGAAGTTTGACGCGGTGCTGAAAGAGAAGCAGGTGATATACCCCAATGCCCGCGACACCACGGGGAAGGCGGCCGAGGCCTGGAACGTGCAGTGGTGGCCCAACTACGCGGTGGTCGACCGCAACGGGATCGTGCGGGCCTCGGGGCTGAATCCCCGCCACGTGGAGGACGTGCTGAAGAAGCTGCTGGCCGAACAGCCGCACGAAGCGCCGGCCGAAGAAGCCGCCGAAGCCGCGTCGGTGACGCGGGCGTCGATCGCGGGCCCGGCCCCGCGCTCGTCCACCGCCGCCGCGACGATCCCCGCCGAGTGGCTGGAGGGCGACGCCGCGAAGCGGGCCCGGCTGGACGGTCTGGATCCCGCGGCCCCGCCGGCGTGGGACCTGTCGGAATGGATCAATCACGCGCCCGTGAGCCGGGACGACCTGGCGGGCAAGGTCGTGGTGCTGGACTTCTGGGCGACGTGGTGTGGCCCGTGCATCAGCAGCATCCCCAAGAACAACGCGCTCGCCGAGCGCTACGCCGACGAGGGTCTGGTGGTCATCGGCGTGTGCCACCCCAAGGGGGCCGACAAGATGGCCGACACCGTTGAAGAGCACGGCATCGCTTTCCCCGTGGCCGCCGACGCCGACGGCACAACCATCGCCGGCTACCACGTCGACGGCTTCCCGGACTACTACGTTTTCGACCGTGCCGGCCACCTGCGCGGCGCCGACGTCAAGAACAAGCACGTCGAAGACGTCGTGAAGATTCTGCTGGAAGAGCCGGTGCCCGAATCGATGCGGTGAGCGTAGCAGGCACGCTCCGCGTGGCGCGGCCTTGTCCCGACGCGGAGGCGGGCGGGCATCGCCTCTGCTTCTGAATCGCGTGCCACTGGCGGCTTGTCCGCCAGTGCCCATGACCGGCGTAAGCACTGGCGGACAAGCCGCCAGTGGCACCCGTTCGAAAAAGCGGCGAGTCAGGTGGATACTTACGCCTTCGCCGCCAAGTGCGTGTTGATCCGGCCCGTGAAGGGGGCGGTCGCCGCGACCGCCCCCTTCACGGACCGGATCAGTACTCGCGCCGCTGCCGCGCCGGCGGGATGTTCAGCTGCTTGCGGTACTTCGCCACCGTGCGGCGGGCGATCTCGATGCCCTTGGCTTCCAGGGCCTCCTTCAGCTCGTCGTCGTTCAGCGGCTTCTGCTTGTCTTCCGCATCGATGACGTCTTTGAGCTTGGCCTGCACCGCCGTCCAGCTCATGGCGTCGCCGGCGTCGGTCTCGGTGCCGCCGCTGAAGAACATCCGCAGCGGGAAGATGCCGCGCGGGGTCTGCAGGTACTTCTCGTTGACGGCGCGGCTGACGGTTGCGACGTGGATGCCCAGCTGGTCGGCCACCAGGGTCATGGGCAGGGGCTTGAGGGCCGACTCGCCCTGCTCGAAGAAGGCCCGCTGTGCCTCGATGACCACGCCGATGACCCGCAGCAGGGTGGCGTGCCGCTGGCGGACGGCGTCCATCAGCCACCTGGCGTTGCGCAGGTTGACGCCGATGAAGTCCCTGGTTTTCTTGTCGGTGCCTTTGTCGCCGGCCATCTCTTCGTAACTGGCGCTGATCTGCAGCGCGGGCAGGCGGCCGTGGGTCAGGGTGGCCGTGTACAGGTCGCCTTCCTCGTCGTACTCGATGACCGCGTCGGGGGTGATGGTCCGCACCTCATCGCGTGCCAGCAGCCGGCCGGGGTGCGGGTGGAACTGTCGCAGCTGAAGGATTGCCGCCTTGATGACGTCGATCTCGAGCTCAGTCGCCTTGACGATCTTCGGATAGCGGTTGGCCTCGATGTCTTTCAGGTGTTCGCGCACCAGGGTGCGGGCCACCTTCAGGCCCTCGTCCAGCGGCGGGGGGGGCGGGTCAAAATACATCTTGTGGTCGATCTGCAGCAGCAGGCACTCGCGGAAGTCGCGGGCGGCCAGGCCGGTGGGTTCGAGCGCCTCCTGCAGCAGCTCGACGCACTCCTCGATCTGCTCGGACGTGACTCCGGGCGGGGCGCCCTCCAGCAGCACCTGCGGGTCCTGCCGCAGGTAGCCGTCCTGGTCCAGCAGGCCGATCAGGTACTCGCCCACCGCGAGTGTCGAAGCGTCGACATCAACCAGATGCCACTGGTCGATGAGCTGGTCGTAGAGCGAGGCGCCCCGGGCAGCGGTGTTGGCCATCGCGTCCATCTTGGCGTCGCGCTCGCCGTCGCCGCGGTTGACCGCGCGGCGGAACTCCGTCGCCCCGCCCTCGGAGGTGTTGCTGGACCAGGAATCGCCGTACTGCTCGCTGAGGTTGCTGAGCCGCTCGAAGTCGTCGGCCGAATGCTGGCCGTCGCGGCCCTCGCCGTCCACGACCATCTCGCGTTCGCCCTCGCGGTCGTCGCGCGTCGCCTGGTCGCGTTCCTCTTTGACCTTGCGCAGGTCGTCGCCGGCCTCGACCTGTTCCAGCGTGGGGTTGCTGGCCAGTTCCTGCTCGATGCGTTCCTCCAGCGCCTGCTGGGGCATCTGCAGGATCTCCATCGACTGGATCATCCGCGGCGCCAGCTTCATCTGCTGGCCCATCCGCATGTGTTGTCCGGTGTCGAAGCGCATGGTTCTCGGTGGGTCTGGGGGTGAGGGTGACGCCTTAGTTTACCGGGTGGGGGAGGGCGGGGAGGGGCCCAAAGCGCGAAGCGCGAAGTGAAAAGCGCAAATCAGCATCGCGGTACCACGCCGAGGGCCAGCGCGGCCGCTTGCGTCTGATTTGCGCTTTTCACTTTGCGCTCTGCGCTCTCGCCGGCCGGCGGCGCTCAGAACTCCCGCACGCGCCCTTTGACCGCGTCGCTCAGCACGGCCTTGCTCACGCTCTGCAGGTTCGCGCCCGTCGGCAGGCCGCGGGCCAGCCGGGTGACCTTGACCGATCGATCTTCGAGTTCTTTGGCAAGAAATAGCGCGGTGCCGTCGCCCTCCAGCGTGGGGTTCATGCCCAGGATGACCTCGGTGATCGGCGGGTCGCCGCGGTCGACGCGGTCCAGCAGACCTTTCATATTCAGGTCTCCGGGGCCGACGGCTTCGAGCGGCGCGAGGCGGCCCATCAGCACGTGGTAGCTGCCGGTGAAGGCGCCGGTCTGCTCCATCGCGATCACGTCGGTGGGCTGCTCGACCACCAGCACCGTGCCGTGGTCCCGCCGCGGGTCCAGCGCGATCGCGCAGGGGTCGGTCTCGGACACGTGCCCGGTGATCGAGCACACCTTCAGGTTCTCGCGGAAGGCCCGCAGCGCGGCGGCCAGGCCGGTGACGGACTCCTCGGGCTGCTTGAGCAGGTGGAAAGCGATGCGCTCGGCCGAGCGCTTGCCGATGCCCGGCAGGGTCTGCAGGTGGTCGAGCAGGTGGTCGTAGGCGCTGGGCAGGGGCACGGGGGGATGATAGCCGTGGGCCGCTGGCCGGTTCGCGTAACCAAGGCATCGCCGATTCCCTGCGGATCCCACCGGGTCCGCTTACGTTCTGCCGTGTGCCACTGGCGGCTTGTCCGCCAGTGCTTCCACGTGGCAGCGGCACTGGCGAATAAGCCGCCAGTGGCACACGGTTCAATCTGCCTGAGAACCAGAGGGGTGTGGCTCGGTGCAGCGGGGGTGAAACGAAGCGTTGTCGTCAATGGGCCCAAGGTCGCATCCAGACCGACGGAAAAGCGTGATCGCTACTTCAGAAAGCGCAGCAGCGTCTCCTGCAGCGGGTCGGCCGCCGGATCATCACGCGGGTGCACCTTCAGCGCGAACGCCTCGCCGCGGAAGTGGTCGTCGACGGTGGTCAGCTTCCAGTACAGCAGCCCGGCCAGCGGGCCGCCGCGCCGGGCGTTCACCCGTTGCAGCGCGGCCATGGCCAGGGCCCGCTCTTCGGGCGCTTCGGGCTGCGTTTCCCACACCATCAGCGTCTGCTCCTCGCCGATCAGGTCGAAGCCCTCCCATGCCCACGGCGCGACCGTGCAGCCCGCGCGGCGGTTGTAGCCCAGCTCGGTGAACACCACCGGCATGCCGGCCACACCGCGTTGTGTCTGACCGGCGGCGATGGCGTCCCAGGCCGTTTCCCAGCCCCGGACCAGCGTGGGCAGGTCGGCGGGCTCGGACGGCTTACGCAGCGGGAAATAGGCGTTGACGCCCATGACGTCGAGCTCGGGCCAGAAGCCGACCTCGGCAAAATTATCGAAGTTCGCGGCGTAGGTCAGCCGCCCGCCGTAGACCGCCCGCACCCCGGCGATGAGGCTTCGCCAGTGGGACAGCTGCAGGTTGCGGCGGGCGTTGATCCGCGCGACGCGGCGATTCTTCGACCCCGCATCGACGAAGCTGACGGCCCCCGCCCAGTCCGCGAGGCGCTGCGCCTTGCCCCCGGCAAACGCCCGAAGGTTGTCCGCCGGGGATTCGTCGCCCGGTGCCCGCACGAACTCGGACGGAATGGTCCGCGACGCCTCGACGATGCCGTCGGTGGCCCGGGCCTGCTGCTTCGCATCAAGGTAGTAGTTCTCCAGCCCCGGGATGTCTTTGACCGGCACCGTCGCGGCCAACGCGTTCATCTCGCTGCCGATCCCCAGCAGGGTGACGCCCTCGGCCTCGGCGACGGCCGCCCACTGAAGGATGTAGGTGCGGTACTTCGCGAACCAGGCTTCCAGCGTGGCCTCGTCACGGGGCCACACCAGCCCGTGCCACAAGAAGCGGTTGCGGACGTGGGCGTGGTCGGTGTGGATCCGCAGGATCAATACCACGTTCAGCCCCGCCGCCCGCGCCGCGCGGATTTTATTCAGCGTTCCCTCGTCCACCGGGTCGGCGTGCAGGTCGTCGCTGTCCCAGTCGCCTTGAATGGCGTAGGTGGTGACCTGGAGCGTGTTGTAGCCCGCCCCGACGAGCGCGGCGCACCACGCGGCCTGGTCGTCCTCGTTGATCTGGATGCCGCCGAGCAGAAACTCATCGGCGGGAGCGGGGGCGGGGGCCGCGGCGAACGCGAGCAGCAGGGCGAGGGCGAAGCGGAAGGGGGGCATAGGTGGTGCGTGAGGGGTGTTGCGTGGTGCGATCCGGAAGGACAGTAGGACAAGCGGCAAGCCCGCCGTCTTGTTCCCATCGCATCACGGATGACGCACCACGGATCACGGGCGTTCCCCAAGGCGAGGCCCCGCCGCGTAACTTCACACGCCCTACGATCCCCCCATGGACCCCGACGACCACGTCTGCCTCTGCTTCCACGTCAGCCAGCGGAAGATCGTGAACTACTGCAAGCGCGAGCGGCCCCCGGTCGCCAGCCTGATCAGCGAGTGCCTGAGCGCGGGCACCGGCTGCGGGTGGTGCGTGCCGTTCCTCAAGGACCTGCACCGCCAGAGCCTCGACGGTGTCGAGCACCCGGACCTGCCGCTGAGCCCCGAGGCCTACGCCGCGCGGCGGGCGTCGTTCCGCAAGACCGGAGAGCGGGAATGAGTGTTGGTGTCCGGCTCGGCGTCCTTGGTGCGTGGGTGGTGGCCGCGCTGCTCTCGCGGTCCCCGGCCGTGGCCGGCGCGCCGGGCGGGCCGGACGACGTGCTCGCCGGCCTGCGCCCGGACCACCCGCGGCTGATCGCGTCGGCCGACGGCTTCGTCGCGGGGCGTTGACGCTGGAGGTCACGCTCAGCCCCGGGGGCTGAAACCGCGTTGCACGGCCGCCGCGAAGCCGCTGCGGCCCGGCGGTATGATCGGGCGATGACGCCGCTTCCAGCCCCTGTTTCTGTCCCCGCGACCCTCATCCTGCGCACCGCCGGCACCAACTGCGACCGCGAGTTGGCCCACGCCTTCGAACTGGCCGGCGCCGCCACCACCACGCTGCACCTCAACGAACTCATCGCCGATCCGGCCCGGCTGGAAGGCTTCGACCTCATCGGCCTGCCCGGCGGGTTCAGCTACGGCGACGACATCGCGGCGGGGCGGATCTTCGCCAACCGGCTGAAGCACCGGCTGTACGAGCCCCTGCTCGCCGCCATCGACCGCGGCGTACCCATGATCGGCCCGTGCAACGGCTTTCAGGTGCTGGTGAAGCTCGGCCTGCTGCCCGACCCGCACGCCGGCCGTCAGCAGGCAACCCTGGCCCACAACACCAGCGGCCGCTTCATCGACCGGTGGACGCCGATGACCGTGGAGGCGGAGAGCAGGTGCGTCTGGACGAAGGGCCTGGGCGACCACGACCTGCCGATGGCCCACGGCGAGGGCCGCTTCGAGGCACCCGATGACGTGCTCGACGCGCTCGAAGCCAACGGCCAGGTGGCCGTGCGCTATGCGGATAATCCGAACGGATCGAAGCGCGACATCGCCGGCGTGTGCGACCCGACCGGGCTGGTGTTTGGATTGATGCCCCACCCCGAGCGCCACCTGCACTTCACCAACCACCCGTCGTGGACCCGGATGAGCGACGCCGAGCGGGCGGACACACCGGTGGGGCTGCGGTACTTCGAGAACGCGGTGGCGTACGTGCGGGAGCGGTCGGCGGCGGCGGTTTAAAGGCATTTTCTCACGCAAAGCCGCAAAGGCGCAAAGCCCGGCGGGGAGCCTGGTTTGATGGGAGGGCGAACCTTCGGGTGAGCCGCGGTCCCATTGGACGCCGGCTCACCCGAAGGTTCGCCCTCCCGAAAACCATACTCATTCGCTTGCGTCTTCTTTGCGCCTTTGCGCCTTTGCGTGAGACACGGTTCCCGTTGTCAAGCGTTGAACCCCTGCATAGACGTTCATCCGCCCTACGCGCAGGAACCCCACCAGCGTCTGCCCGCTGTCCGCCGCGAAGTCGGCCGCCAGCGACGACGGCGCGCTGACCGCCGCGACGACCGGCACCCGCGCCGCCAGCGCCTTCTGCATGATCTCGAAGCTGGCCCGCCCGCTCACCAGCAGCACGTGGTCGTCCGGCGTCCACCCCGCCCGCAGCACGTGGCCGATGACCTTGTCCACCGCGTTGTGGCGGCCGATATCTTCGCGGGCGACGAGCAGTTTGCCCGCGCGGTCGAACAACGCGGCCGCGTGCAGCCCGCCGGTACGGGCGAAGGTGGCCTGCTCGGCCCGCAGGGTGTCGGGCAGGCCCAGCAGCATGTTGGCGGTGACCGGGGCCTCGGCGTAAACCGGCGGGAACTGCTGGTGGATCGCGTCGATGGTGGCCTTGCCGCACAGGCCGCAGCTGCTGCTGGCGAACACGTGCCGGGTGAGCGACGCGGGGTCGAACGCGCAGCCGGGCGCCAGGAAGACGTTGAGCACGTTGAGGTCGGCTTGCGTACGACCGCAGGGCTCGATGCGGTCGATGTCATTCGGGCGCTCGATCACCCCCTCGGTCAGCAGGAAGCCGGCCGCCAGCTCGGCGTCGTGGGTGGCCCGGTCGTCGCCCTCGCCGGGCGTGCGCATGGTGACCGACACGGCCTGGCCGTTGACGCGGATCTCCAGCGGCTCTTCGGCGGCGAGCTCGTCGCGGGTTTGGGTGAGTTCCCGGCCGGCTTCAAGTTTCCAGATACTGCGTTGCATAGCGGCGGGCGCGGGTGAATCAGAACGCTTCGCTCAAACACAGAGGCACCGAGCACACAGAGGTCACCGAGAAAACAATCTGGTCTCCGTGGTCTTGCTCTGTGTTCTCTGTGCCCTCTGTGTCTCTGTGGTGAAGCGAAGCGTGGTTTGGGGTGGTCAGACTAGACCGAGGCCGTAATCGTCACCGGCACCAGCTTCGACACCGGCGTGTTGGACTTGATCGCCACCGACTTCAGGCTCACCAGCGCGTTCAGCTCGGGGAAGTACCCCGCGCAGCACCCGCGCGGGATCTCGTAGGCCACGGCCCGGAACGCCTTGACCGACCGCTCCACCCCGTCGCCGTACTGCGCGGCGATGTCCACCGTGTCGCCGTCGCGCAGGCCGCGTTCGGCCAGGTCGTCCGCGTTGCAGAACACGATCTCGCGTGCGTTCTTGATCCCGCGGTAGCGGTCGTCGTTGTCGTACACCGTGGTGTTGTACTGGTCGTGGCTGCGCAGGGTCATCAGCTTCAGCTGGCCCGCGGGCAGGGTGCCGTCGGGCACGTCCAGCGTCGGGAAGGCGGCCTTCTTCCCCGCGTTGACCCACACCCGGTCGCGGGCGGTGTTGCCCAGGTAGAAGCCGTCTTTGGGCTTGATCTTCTCGTTGAAGTCGGCGAATCCGGGGATGACTTCTGCGACTTTGTCGCGGATCAGGCGGTAGTCACTGGCCATGGCCTCCCAGTCGGTCGAGTCGTCGGCGCCGAAGGCGGCGCGGGCGATGCCGGCGACGATGGCGGGCTCGCTCTTGAGCCGGCCCGACACCGGCGGGTTGCCGCCGCGGCTGATATGCACCATCGACATGCTGTCTTCGACGGTGACGACCTGCCGGCCGTGCGCCGTCTCGTCGGCCTCGGTGCGGCCCAGGCAGGGCAGGATCAGCGCCTCTCCGTCCGCCGGGACGATGGTGTGGCTGCGGTTGAGCTTGGTCGAGACCTGTGCGTTCAGCTTCACCTGTTCCAGCGCGGCGTAGGTGACCGCCGAGTCGGGCGCGGCGGCGGCAAAGTTGCCGCCCATGGCGACAAACACGTCCACCTTGCCGTCGCGCATCGCCTCGATGGCATGGACCACGTCGTAGCCTTCTTCGGTGGGGGGGCGGAACGAAAACACCTCGCCGAGTTTGGGCACCCAGGCCGGGGGCTTCTCGAAGATGCCCATGGTGCGGTCGCCCTGCACGTTGCTGTGGCCGCGCACCGGGCAGGCCCCGGCGCCGGGCTTGCCGAGGTTGCCGCGCATCAGCAGCAGGTTGACGACCATCTGGATCGCCGCGACGCCGTGGCGCTGCTGGGTCAAGCCCATCGCCCAGCAGGCGATGACGCGGTCCGACGCGGCGTAGCGGGCGGCGGTCGTGCGCATCTGGTTCTGCGTCACGCCCGACTGCGTCACCAGGTGTTCCCACGACTCGTCCCGCAGGTCGTCGGCGAAGGCGTCGAACCCGGAGGTGTGTTCGGCGATGAACGCGTGGTCCAGCACGGTGCCGGGCGCCGCGTCTTCGAGATCGAGCACCGCCTTGCACAGCCCCTTGAACAAGGCCAGGTCGCCGCCGATCGTGGGCTGCAGAAAGTGCCCCGAAATCGGCGAGGCCGTGTTGGTCAGCATCGCCACCTTGTGCTGCGGATGCACGAACGACTCGAGCCCGCGCTCGCGCAGCGGGTTCACCGAGATCAGCGTGGCCCCGCGGGCCGAGGCCTTCTGCAGCTCGCTGAGCATCCGCGGGTGGTTGGTGCCCGGGTTCTGGCCGGCGACGATGATGCAGTCGGCCTCGTGGAAGTCGCCCAGCGTCACCGTCCCCTTGCCCACGCCGATCTGCTCGCCCAGCGCCGAGCCCGACGACTCGTGGCACATGTTCGAGCAGTCGGGGAAGTTGTTGGTCCCCAGCTTGCGGCCCAGCAGCTGGTACAGGAAGGCCGCCTCGTTGCTGGTGCGACCCGACGTATAGAACACCGCCCGGTCGGGGTTCTCGAGCCCACGCAGCCGCTCGCCGATCAGCGCGAAGGCGTCGTCCCACGACACCGGCTCGTAGTGGTCGGTCGCGGGGTTGTATCGCATCGGCTCGGTCAGCCGGCCCTGCTTCTCCAGCCAGTGGTCGGTCTGCTGCCGCAGGTACGCCACCGGGTAGCGGGCGAAGAAGGCCGGCCCCACCTGATCGCGCGTCGCCTCCCAGGCCACGGCCTTGGCGCCGTTCTCGCAGAACTCGAAGCTGGACCGCTCGCTTGCCGGCGGCTCGGGCCACGCGCAGCCGGGGCAGTCGAAACCGCCGGGCTGGTTGACCTTCAGCAGGGTCCGCGCGATCTTCAGCTTGCCGGACTGCGCGCCGACGTGCTTCATCGTGCCCTTGAGCGCGCCCCAGCCGCCGGCGGGGGCGGGGTACGCGGGCGTGGGGGCGGTTTCGACGTCGGGTTGGTCGGCGGTGGGCGGGGGGTCAGGGGTGCTCATTGCCTAAGTCTAGCGGTGCGACTCTCCTCGCTCACGACGGATATTGGGGCGGCACGCTCGTCGGCATGGCATCTTGTGTGGTCGCCAAGGCAGCGCTTCGCTTATCACGAAGGACACGAAGCCGGCGTGCCGGAGCCGGCCGACCGGCAAGAGGGTTTGCCACCGTCAAAGATCGTCGGGTGAGCTGCACGGAGGACACGAAGGAAGGCAACCGCGGTGGATGCTGCTTCTGCCTGCCTTGCTTCGTGCCCTCCGTGCCCCAGACGGGGGGACGGGTCAAAGATGGAAGTCTCGGAACAGCCGCCCGTGTCTCGGTCACGAGCTTCGTGCCCTTCGTGATCCGCGCAGCGGTGTCTTGGGGTTGTGACGCGACGCGGGAATGAACGACGAGCTCGTCGTCATCGGGGGGCGTGAAGCGGCAGGGTCGGCGCTGTCTGGTTTTGGGACGGCAGGCTCGGCGGCGTGCGGTCTTGTGTGGTCGCCAAGGCAGCGCTTCGCTTATCACGAAGGACACGAAGCCGGCGTGCCGGAGCCGGCCCACCGGCAAGAGGGTTTGCCACCGTCAAAAAATTGTCGGGTGAGCTGCACGGAGGACACGAAGGAAGGAAACCGCGGTGGATGCTGCTTCTGCCTGCCTTGCTTCGTGCCCTCCGTGCCCCGGGCGGGGGAGCGGGTCAACGATGGAAGTCTCGGAACAGCCGCCGGTGTCTCGGTCGCGAGCTTCGTGTCCTTCGTGATCCGCGCAGCGGTGTCTTGGGATTGTGACGCGACGCGGGAATGACCGACAAGCTCGTCGTCATCGGGGGGCGTGAAGCGGCAGGGTCGGCGCTGTCTGGTTTTGGGACGGCAGGCTCGGCGGCGTGCGGTCTTGTGCGATCGCCAAGGCAGCGCTTCGCTTATCACGAAGGACACGAAGCCGGCGTGCCGGAGCCGGCCCACCGGCAAGAGGGTTTGCCACCGTCAAAAAATTGTCGGGTGAGCTGCACGGAGGACACGAAGGAAGGCAACCGCGGTGGATGCTGCTTCTGCCTGCCTTGCTTCGTGCCCTCCGTGCCCCGGACGGGGGGACGGGTCAAAGATGGAAGTCTCGGAACGGACGCCCGTGTCTCGGTCACGAGCTTCGTGCCCTTCGTGATCCGCGCAGCGGTGTCTTGGGATTGTGACGCGACGCGGGAATGACCGACGAGCTCGTCGTCATCGGGGGGCGTGAAGCGGCAGGGTCGGCGCTGCCGGGGTGAGCGGGGGGGGGTGGCCGAAGCAGTGGCCGGCAACTGACCCGTGATACGTTGACCTCACGACCTGATCCGCCTCCCACTCTCACACCGCCCGCAACACCCCCGCCGTCGGGTACTTCCGCCCCAGCGCGGCCTTCGCGTCCAGCTTCAGCCAGCCCTCCAGCAGGTCGGTGTAGACGCTGCGGAAGTCGATGCCGAACTTGAGGTCGCCGTCGTCGAGGTCGGTGAGCGAGGGGTGAGTGCCAATCAACCCCGGCGTGACGGCGTCGCCGAACACGAAACTCGGCCCGGCGCAGCCGTGGTCGGTGCCGGCGGAGGCGTTCTGCCGCACGCGGCGGCCGAACTCGCTGAAGGCGAGGCTGACGACGCGTGACCGGTCGCCGGTGGCGTCGAGCTCGTCGTAGAAGGCCTTCATGGCGCTGCCGAACTGGGTCATGAGGCGCTGGTGGTTGCCCTTCTGGCCCGAGTGGGTGTCGAAGCCGCCCATGGTGACGTAGTAGACGCGGGTGGGCAGGTCGGCGCGGACCATGCGGGCGACCATCTTGAGCTGCCGGGCCAGGCCGTGGTTGGGCCAATCGGTTTTGCTGTCGCCCGCGACGGCCTTGCGGACGCGGTCGGAGGCGACCTGGGCGTCGAGGGCGGTGCGCTGGATGAAGGCCAGGGGGTCTTCATCATCCGCGGGGACGTCGTGGTGATTCACGGCGTCGTAGGTGTCGGCGACCTCGGCGTCCTGGCCGCGGGCGGCGAAGCGGAAGAGCTCGGCCTGCGCGAAGCTGACGGGACGCTGGCTCTTGCCCAGGGTGGCCAGGGGGGCGGCGCTGCCGATGGAGAGGCAGTCCATCCCCGCGGCCGATTCTGCGCCCCCCGCGGGCGCGCGGGTCTCCAGCGACTGGCCGATCCAGCCGCGGCCGCCCTGGCCCGAAAGATCGGCGGTGTGCCAGATGTCCATCGACGCGAAGTGCGAGCGGTTGGGGTTGGGGTAGCCCACGCCCTGCACGACGCCGCACAGGCCGGCCTGGACGAGCTCCTGGATCGGGCCGAGCGCGGGGTGCAGGCCGATGCCATCGACACCGGGCAGGGCGAGCACCTCGTTGGTGGGGTGGGCGAGTCCTGGCCGCGCCTCGGCGTAGGCGTCGTCGCCAATGGGCACGACGGTGTTGAGGCCGTCGTTGCCGCCCGAGAGCTGCACGACCACGAGCACCTGCCCGTCGGCGGCGCCCGGCACGCTGGACAGCCGCATGGTGGTGTCGGCGGCCATGGCGTCGCCGGCCCGCATGAGGAAGGCGGGCACGGTGGCGGCGGCGGAGAGCAGGCCCAGGCCGTGGCTCAGGAAGCGCCGCCGGGTGAAGCCGCCCCCGGCGTAGAGGCGCTCGGCGGGCGTGTCACACGACTGGGGGTGGTAGTGCTGGCACATGGTTTGAAGTACGAAGTTCGAGGTTCGAAGTGCGAAGTTCGGAATGACGCGTTGGAGCGTTCGAGGTTGCGCGTTCGTACTTCGAACTTCGCACTTCGAACTTTGAATCAGCAGAGCTGGTACTCGGGGGTGGCGGCGATGGCGGCGACGAGGCGGGCCAGGGGTTCGTCGGTGATGCCGTCGGCGAGCAGCTCGCGGGCCAGGGCGTGCAGGGGTTCGCGGCGGGCGGCGGGGGTGTGGGGGCCCAGGGCGTGGTCGATGAGCGCGTCGGTGGCGGTCTCGGGGGTGGGGTTGCTGAGGTGCGACAGCAAGGCGGTGGGGCGGTAGACCTCGGCGGCGTTGTCCCGGTCCTTGCCCCGCCGCTTGTTTCGTTTCGCGCGCTGTCTGCGAATTTTTGCGGTGGGGGCGATTCCCGTGGCCAGAAACGTGGTGAAGTTCTGCCGCACGAACAAGGTGGAGGTGTTGATCCACGCCCGGCCGCCGTCCCAGCCGTCAACCGTCGGCGGCTCGAAGGGCACCTGCCCCATCTGCTTGAGCGCGGGCAGCACCAGGCCGGCCTGCCGCACCGGGGTGCCGAGGCTGCGCAGGGTGCCGACGACCAGCTGCACGGGGCTCTTGATCTTCTTGCCCACCACGTCGTCGCCGTAGAAGTGGCGGCTCTTGAAGAGTCGCTGGAGCGTGCGGCCGACGTGCAGGTCTTCAGCGCTGAGCACCGCGGCGAGGTCGTCGACGGCAGCAGCTTTTCGGCTGCTCAGTTTCTCGTAGACGTCGCCCACGTCGGCCACGAAGTAGTCGTAGAGCTTGAGGGCGATGAACCGGGCGCAGGCCGGACGGGACGCCAGCAGGGCGGCGACCGTGTCGCCGTCGAAGGGGCCGGTCTGGCCGAGGATCAGCTTGTCGCCGGGGTCGTGCTGGGGTTTTTTAAGCTGGAAGTCGTTGTCGTTGACGCCGTAGCCGGTCAGGGCCCGGGCGACTTCTTTGATGTCGTCCTCGGTGTAGTTGCCCACCCCCAGGGTGAAGAGTTCCATCAGCTCGCGGGCGAGGTTCTCGTTGGGCCGCTTGGCGATGTTCTTGTCGTTGTTCAGGTATTTGAGCATCGCCGGGTCGTGCACGACCGCGGCGACCAGGTCGGCGAAGGGGCCGCGGGCGTTCTCGCGCAGCGTCGCGTTCTGGGCGTACATCAGGTAGGAATCGCGCACGCTGCGCTGGCTGCTGGCGAAGTGGCCGTGCCAGAAGAACGTCAGGCGTTCTTCGAACGGGCGGGGCGTGTTGACCATGCGGCCCAGCCACCACTGCTGCAGCGCCTGGAACTGCGTGCGGTCGGCCTTCCGTGCGTCCTGCCGCTGCTTGCGGACTTCGTCAAGGTGGTCCTCGTCGCCGTCCTTGCGGGCCTTGATGAAGCGCTGGCGTTCTTCTTTCGTCCGGCTGCGGATGACGTCCGGGTCCAGGTCGGGGCCGGGCAGCGCGGGGGCGTCGCCGTAGTTCACCAGCCGCTGGACCGCGGCGTCGAGTCCCATTTCGGCCAGTTCCGTGACTTGGGCCGGGGTGCCGCCGTAACCGGCGCGGTTCAGCAGGTGCCGGGCGGCGGGCACGTCGAAGTCGCGGGGCGGCAGCGGCTGCATGATCGGGGCTCGCGCTGGGGGAGGCGGCGGGTGAATTCAGAAGTTCAACGCAGTCTACGCTGCGTGATTGCCCGGCCGAACGGTAGGATCGGAAGCCGCCCGACCGCCTCCCCGGAGCTTCCCCATGCAGATCGGCGTGCCCACCGAGATCAAGACCCAGGAGTTCCGCGTGGGGCTGACGCCCGACAGCGTGGCCGAACTGACGCGGGCGGGGCACGCGGTGGCGGTGCAGGCCGGCGCGGGCGTGGGGTCGGGCTTCGCCGACGCCGACTACGCCGGGGCGGGCGCGACGCTGCACCCCGACGCCGACGCGCTCTTCGCCGCGAGCGAACTGATCGTGAAGGTGAAGGAGCCCCAGCCCGAGGAGTGTGCCCGGCTGACCCCGGACCACACGCTTTTCACCTACCTGCACCTGGCCGCCGACCCATCGCAGGCCCGGGGCCTGATGGGCTCGGGGGCCACCGCGATCGCCTACGAGACGGTGACCGACCGCGCGGGCCGCCTGCCGCTGCTGGTGCCCATGAGCCAGGTCGCCGGGCGGATGTCGATGCAGGTGGCGGCCTGGGCGCTGATGAAGACGCGCCGGGGCCGGGGCATCCTGCTGGGCGGGGTGCCGGGCGTGCCGCCGGCGGACGTGGTGATTCTGGGCGGCGGGGTGTCGGGCACGCACGCCGCAGAGATCGCGGTGGGCATGCGGTCGATGGTGACGGTGTTCGACCGCAGCAACCCGCGGCTGGCCGAGCTGGACAAGCAGTTCAGCGGGCTGATCCGCACGCGGTACTCGACGTCGGCGGCGGTGGAAGAGGCGGTGCGTCACGCCGACCTGGTCATCGGCGCGGTGCTGGTGCCGGGCGCGACCGCGCCCAAGCTGGTGACCCGCGCGATGCTCAAGACCATGAAGCCGGGCGCGGTGCTGGTGGACATCGCCATCGACCAGGGCGGGTGCTTCGAGACCTCACACCCGACGACCCACGAAGACCCGATCTTTGAGGTGGACCGCGTGCTGCACTACTGCGTGGCGAACATGCCCGGCGCCGTGCCGCGCACCTCGACACTGGCGCTCAACAACGCGACCCTGCCGTTTGTGCTGGACCTGGCCAACCAAGGCGTGCGCGGGGCCCTGGCGGCCGATCCACACCTGGCCCGCGGCCTGACGGTGGCCGGCGGCAAGATCACCCATGCGGCGGTGGCGGACGGGCTGGGCGAGCCCTGCGCCCGTCCGGACTGGCTGCCGGAGGCGGACTGAGACGGCGACCCGATTCTTTGCCCCCCACAGTTTCGGCGGGGTCATTCCGCAGAAGGCAAGACCCCGCCTCGCGCGGCTTGGACCTGCCCACGACTCCGGACAAACGCCCAAGACCGGACTTGTCTACCACCCAAGGCGGGGCTTGGTCCGCGGTTTGACCTCGGGCCGTGGGGCGGGGCTTTGGACTTGGCGGTGGTGCGTGGGCGGGGGTGGATACTTGCCCGCAAGAAACGGCGCGTTGCTGTGCGAGCGGCTGTCTGTCCCCAGCGACGAGGACACGGCGCCCGCTCCGTGAACCCGAGTGCAAAGCCGTTGCGGGCAGCCGGTCGCGCCGTCGTGGCCTTCGTAAGACCTCAGACCACGGCACCCACGTCGGTCCGTGTCGGAGTCGTTCTGGAAATGGATATCCTCCACGCTCCATGCCCACCTTCGACCCCAACCCGGCCAAGACCTACCGCATCAAGCCCGGCTACGAACACCGCACGGTGAACGCCACGCTGGAAGACGCGGCGGGCGACTACTGGGACCCGACCCGCGAGCTGCTGAGCCGGCACGTGCAGCACGCGGTGTACGCGCTGGCCGCCGACCTGGTCCGCGAGCGCGGGCGGAAGACCGTGCTGGACGTGGGCTGCGGCATGGCCCACAAGCTGCACGACCAACTGCACCCGATCGCCGACGTGACTGGCGTGGACCAGCGCAGCGTGGTGGATGCGGTGGGCCGGCTTTTCCCGGATCTCAAGATGGTCTCGGCCGACTTCGAGCGGCCAGACGACACGGGGCTGGGGACGTTTGACCTGCTGACCTCGGTCGATGTGATCGAGCACCTGCTGGATCCGGATCAGCTGCTGGCCTTCATCCGGGCCCACGCCCACGCCGACAGCGTGGTGCTGCTGTCCACGCCCGAGCGCGACGTGCGGCGCGGGACGGCGAACAACCGGAGTCACAAGGCGGCCCACGTGCGCGAGTGGAACCGGGCGGAGTTCCGGGCTTATCTGGAGGACTCGGGCTTCGCGGTCGAGCGGCACGTCCTGCTGCCCGCCTTCCGTGTCGGCTGGTCGCGGTACATGGTCAAGGAGCGGCTGCGGCTGGTGCGCAAGCGGGTGCCCCTGAACTACACCCAGGCGGCAGTGTGTCGGTTGAAGAAGTGAGGCCGGTGGGGGTGGGCCGGGCGACCGACTGCGGCCGGGCGAGATTTTGTGTTCGCCACTTCACCCGCCGCGGTCCGCGGCCGATGGCGACATGATGAGCAAGCCCCGCAAGACCACGAGCAAAAACACGAGCAAGCCCGCCGCGGAGCGCGAACCCAAGGCCAAGGCAAAGAACAAGGCCGCGACGAAAACCAAGGCCGCGACGAAAGCCAAGGCCACGACGAAAGCCAAGGCCGCGACGAAAGCCAAGGCCAGGCCGGCCGCCGCGAAGTCATCCGCTGCGAAGAAGCCCGCCCCGGCGAAAAACAGCACGAAGCCATCCGCGGACGAAAAGGCGCTCCGCGCCGAGCTGGCGGACCTCGACAAACGGATCGCGGCGGCGTTCGACCTGACCGAGCGGGTTCGCCTCAAGGGCCAACGCGCCGAGTTGCAGCGTCGGCTCGACACGCTCGACCCGGCGTACACCGGCCCGCAGGTGGTGCCCGCCCACCGCCGCACGGACGCGGCTTAGCGGGGGTGCCACTGGCGGCTTGTCCGCCAGTGTCCAAGCCGCGTCGAAGCACTGGCGGACAAGCCGCCAGTGACACGCGATCCGATCCGCCTGACCGTCAAAGGAAACGCGTGCCGACACGCGGTCACCCGCCGGTCCGCTGCAGGATCACCTCTTCGTAGGGCTGCACCACCACGAAGCCGTCGCCGACAAACTCCATCTGCACCGACTCGCCGCTGCCGCGGCCAATCAGGCTCTTCAGCTGCACGTCGGTCTTGATCTTCGGCGTCAGGCCGCCGGACCACATCACCGTGGCGTTGGGGTCGGTGGTGATCGGCGCGTCGGGGGTCACGGGCAGGGTCAGCGGGTCGTAGTGGCTGGTGATGGCGATCAGCCCGGTGCCCTCGATGCGGACGTTGAAGAGCCCGCCCGCCGCGATCGCCGCGATCTTCTTGAGCATCTTGATGTCGTACTTAAGGGTGGACTCGAGCGCGAGCAGGTCGTTGCCGTTCACGAACACCGCCTCGTCCTGCAGCTGCAGCACGGTGACCTTCTTGCCCGTGTCGGCACAGAACACCGAGCCGCTGCCGGTGGCCTTGGTCAGCCGGGCACCCTCGCCGCCGACCGCCGACTTGAGCAGGTTCCCCAGCCCGCGGTCCAGCAGCTTCTCGCGGACGAACTTGACCTGACCGGTGTAGGCAATCATGGCGCCGGTCTTGATCCACACCTCGCCTTCGAGGTTGATGTCGAGGATGCGTTCGGATTCCAGCTCGAAAAGCCCCTGGCGCAGCTCGCGCTCCATGGTCTTCTGCACGAAGGCATCGAGCGTGTAGCGGGCGTCGGGCTCGGTGGGCGGGGATGAATCGGTCATGGCGGGTCTCGGTGGTTGGGTGGAAGGGTGGGTGGGTGAAGGGCGGCGGCGAAGCCTTGGGCGAGGGACGACCAGCTTAAACGGCGCCGTGCTCCGCCGCGGTCCGCGGTCCGAGCGGCTGACCCGCGGTTTGAGGCCCGCATGAGGCGTCAGCCTGTATCCACTGAATCCAGTGTTTTTTGTCTACAATGCGGCGATGAAGCTGATCCGAGCGCTCTGCCTGTCCGCCGTGATGTACGCCCCGGCCGCGCCGCTTTCCGCGCAGGATTGGGAGGGCGTGCCGATTCCCGTCGACCCCGGACCCGGCAAGACGTGGGAGCTTCAGCCCGCGGTGTCGGACGACTTCAACTACACCGCCGGCGCCGACGACAAAGGCGCGGCGTTCAAAAAGCGGTGGAAGCCCTCGTTCCACAACGCGTGGAAGGGCCCGGGCCTGACGGAGTGGAACCCGGCCAACGTGACCGTGGCCGACGGACACCTGCAGATGCACGCGTCACGGGTCCCGGGCGGCGAGAAGCTGCACCTGGGCTGCATCACCGCGCACGAGCGCGTGAGCTACCCGGCCTACGTCGAGGCGCGCGCGAAGGTGATGAACTCCACCCTGGCCTCGGACGTGTGGCTGCTGAGCCCCGACGACACGCAGGAGATCGACATCCTGGAGGCCTACGGCACCTCGCACGCCGAGGGCGCGCACGACCAGAAGGACCAGACGTGGTTCGCCGAGCGGCTGCACTTCAGCCACCACGTGTTCATCCGCGAGCCGTTCCAGGACTACCAGCCCAAAGACGAGGGCAGCTGGTACCACGAGCCGGGCCGCCTGTGGCGTGACGAGTTCATCCGCATCGGCGTGTACTGGCGCGACCCGTGGCACCTGGAGTACTACCTGAACGGCGAGCTGGTGCGCACCGCGTCGGGCGAGGACATCATCGACCCGCTGGGCTTTACGAAAGGCACCGGTCTGAACAAAGAGATGGACCTGATCATCAACGTCGAAGACCAGAAGTGGCGCTCGGACCAGGGCCTGACGCCCACCGACGCCGAGCTGGAGAACGCCCAGGACCACACGTTCCGAATCGATTGGGTGCGTGTGTACAACCTCGTGAATGCCGGCTAGGCTCGAAGGGTCCGCCGCTCACGCCCCGTGCCTCTCGGAATACCCAATGAAATCCACGCTTGCCACCGTGCTCACCCTGACTCTCTCACTGCCCGGTTGTGCCGGCACGCCGGACACCCCGGCCACCGACGCGAGCGGTCCCGCGGCGGACGCCGTGGCCGACGCCGGCCCGCGCGACTGGGCCGGCCGGCCGGTCCCCGTCGATCCGCCGACGGGCCAGGTGTGGAAGCTCGACGAGCAGACCTCTGACGACTTCAACTACGCCGCGCCCGCCGACGACAAGGGGGCGGCCTTCGGGGAGCGTTGGATCGACATGTATCACAACCACTGGCGGGGGCCCGGCCTGACGGCCTGGCGTGAGGACCATTCCGACGTGGCCGACGGGCACCTCCACATCCGGGCGAGCCGGAAGGAGGGCACCGACAAGGTGAACATCGGCATCATCTCGTCGAAGTACCGCGTGCAGTACCCGGTCTACATCGAGGGCCGGGCGAAGGTCAGCAACTCGGTCCTGGCCACGGCCATGTGGCTGCTGAGCCCCGACGACACGCAGGAGATCGACTTCATGGAGGCGTACGGCGCCAGCCACTCGGCGAACGCTCCGGACGACAAGAAGGACCAGTCGTGGTTCGCCCACCGCATGCACGTGAGCCACCACGTGTTCATCCGCGAGCCGTTCCAGGACTATCAGCCCAAGGACGCGGGCGCCTGGTTTGAGGCCGACACCCCGTGGCGTGAAGACTTCCACACCTACGGCGTGTACTGGCGCGACCCCTGGCACCTGGAGTACTACATCGACGGCGAACTGGTGCGTACGACGTCGGGCGAAGACATGATCGATCCCGAAGGATTTACCGGCGGCAAGGGCCTGCACAAAGAGATGGACATCATCCTTGACAGCGAAGACCACGACTGGCGGTCGGACCAGGGCGTGACGCCGAGCGATGAAGAACTGGCGAATGCCGAGGACCACGTCTTCAAGGTCGATTGGCTGCGGGTGTACAAGCTCGTCGCGGCGGACTAGACGCGGCGCAGATCGACGCGGCCGGCCGCGTTGTCGGGTGCCACTGGCGGCTTGTCCGCCAGTGGCCGTGAACGGTGGAAGCACTGGCGGACAAGCCGCCCGTGGAACCCGTGTCGTCAGACCTGGTTCTCACCCGGCTGCAGCTCTCGTTCGTCGCCGCCGTGGATCAGCGTCCCGCTCACCCCGTCGGGCAGCTCGATGCGTCCGGTCAGCCGCGCGGATCGCAGCGCCAGCTCGGCCCGCACCACCCCGCGCGGGTGCGGCACCGCGGCCGACACGCGGGTGATGGCATCGACCGCGCCGTCGTCGGCGTCGCACAGGTTCGGCCGCACCTCGACCTCCGCGAATCCGAACGCGGCGGGCCGCACCCCCAGCACCGAGGCCACCAAGTGGTACAGCGGGTGGCTGCCCCAGCCGTGGCAGTCCGACCGGCTGGGCTCGGGGGTTTCGGGCGGGGTGACAAAGCCGAGCTCGGGGAGCGCACGCCAGAGCCCGAGCCGCCGGGAGAGCTCGTCCGCGTGGCCGGTCTGCGCCAACGCCTCCAGCAGGTAGTGCGAGAAGTAGATGGTCGCGGGGGTGAGGGTGTCGTCCGCCGCGGTGGCGGCCACCAGGTCACGCGCCGCATCGGGGGCGAGGGCCCCCGAGAGCGCGGCGAGGCACTGGGTGTGCTGGCTGAACGCCTCGTGCTCGGGCGTGTCGGCGTACAGGCCGCGGCCGGCGCCCCACAGGGGCCGGCGCAGCGCATCGGCGAGGCGCTGCGAGGTCGCACGGTCGCGTTCGGCGAGCCGCGGCTCGTTCAGCCAGTCTTCCAGCTCGGCCTTGCGTCGCAGCGCGTCGACCAGCTGCCAGTTGAAGGCGCCGTTGACACCGTCCCGGCCGCCGGGCGGCACGCCGAACGCCCAGCTCGGCACCCAGTCCAGGAAGTTCCAGCCCGGCAGCGCGCGGAAGAGCCCGTCGTCGCCAAGGTTTTGTCGGAAAGCCTCCAGCACCGACCGCGCGGCGGGCATGAACGACGCCACGAAGGCGGCTTGCCCACGCCACCACGCCAGGTCGTGCAGCATGGCGACCCACACCAATGCGAAAGAGGGGATGACCTGGGGCATGGCGCTGGGGTAGCGGGCCTGCGTCAGCCCGCCGGGCCGGGTGGAGCCGCCGAAGAGCTCGATCGCCCGCATCGGCAGCCGGTCGTCGGCGCTGCGGACGTAGGTGCACAGCGCTTCCAGACGCGTGTCGCCCGCGTACATCAGCTGCTCGTAGTAAGGCGTGTCCATGTAGGACTCGTGCATACACATCAGCAGCCCGCGCTCGAGCACGGGCAGGGCCCGGGCCAGGCGCGGGTCGTCGACGTCCGGAAGCGGGACGGTGTCCAGCGGGTAGCGCGTTTCGGACCAGTGCAGCGTGGCGATCGTGAGCGGTGCGTCTTGCGTAGTCACGGTGACGCGGACGTAGCGGCCCGCGCGCCACCCGAAGGGCTCGAAGGTGCGGCGGTGGCCGTCGGCGACGAAGCGGTCGCCGCGCCCCACGAAGAACCGTCCGTCGACGGCGTCGCGGTGTGCTTTGGTCGCGTGCTGGTGCGGTTCGTCAAAGAGTGCTTCGGCCCATCCGACCCGGACCTCGGCGTCGCGGCCGCCGTCGAGGGTCAGGGACGGGAAGACGCAGAAATAGTCTTCGAGGTCGATGAGCACGCAGCGGGTCTGGCCCGCGGGGATCCGCACCGGCGTGTCGTCCTGCAGCAGGCCGCGCCAGGCCGCGGCGTCGGCGTGCGCCGCGTCGACTGCGCGAAACGCGGCGGCCGCGTGCTCCGCAACACCGCGTACGACGCCGGCGCGGAACGGCCGCTCCATCATCGCGGGCAGCGGCGACGGGACCAGCGGACGGATCCGCCCCGATTCTCCGTAGGGGGCGCCTTCCTGCTGCGCGGGGCCGCGCGTGTCGGCGGCCACCCAGCCGGCGTCCGGGTCCTTGGCGTCGTCGGGCCAGTGCATGGCCCCAGCGTCGAACCGCTGCGTGCCGCCGGCCAGGCGGGCCTCGCTGAGATCCGGTTTCAGGTGCGTCACCCCGGTGACCGACCGGGCCCGCCACGGCGCGGCGCCGGTGTTGAGCGTTTCGGCGAGCGGCCCCTCGGCCGCCAGCAGGAAGCCGTGCTCCATCGCGAGTTGGGCGGTCGGAGAGAGATCGTCTTTCGCCCCGGGCGACGAGACCAGGGCCACGAACGCGTGCGGTCCGGCCGGCAGGTCCAGGTCGAAGGCCTCGAAGCACCAGCCGTTCAGGTCGCCGCGGTGGGGGCCGCGGCCGACGCGTTGCCCGTCCAGGGCCAGGTCGTAGCGTTGGTCGCCAGAGACGTAGATCCGCAACGTCGCGCGCTCGGCCAGGGCGAAAATCAGGCGGTACCACGTGTCGCGGGGGCCGGGCGTGTCGGTCGGGCCGGTGATCCAGGACGCCGGCCACCGCCGGCCGCCCCAGTCGGGGTCGTTGAGGTCGGCGAAGGCCGGGCGGTCGGGCACGGTGTGTCGGGCGTGAGCGTGCGGCATGGGAGACGACGGGGAGGGGGCGAGCTCGATGCAGCGTTTCGGAAAAAGCCAGAGCCGCGACCCCGGCCCGGCCGAACGGCGGCACCCACCATTCTGCGGCCGGTTGGCCCGGCGTGCATCGGGCGGCCCGCCCGCGGTGCTACCATCGGGGCGTGACCCGGCTGATGCCCCTGGTGCTGCTGCTGCTGATGACCACCGCCCCGGCGTGGGCGTCGGGGGGCTGCTGTGCCGTCAACGCGGATCGCGGGCTGGCCGCGGCGGTCGACATCGCCGCGGTGTCCGGCGTAACCGCGAACACCGCGTCGCGTGCGCTCTTCGCGTGGTCGCCCGACGCCCCGGCCGGCTCGTCCTGCCCCTGCTGCCCGTCCGGCGACGACTGCGCGAACGCGCGCTGCTGCGGCAGCGCGGTCGCGGGTTCCATGGTCGCCGGGCCCCCGCCGTTCCGGGTGGTGCCGGGACCCGCGGCCGGTTCGGTGCCGGTGTTTACCGCCCACCGCCACTCGCGCGCACTCGCCCGCGACGCCCGACCGCCCATCTCACTCCCGCGCTGATCGAAGCCCCGTTGCGTGCCGACCGTTCCGTGCGGTCCGCGCCTCCGCCGCCCCGATTCTGTCCGCCGGAGTGATCCCTTGCCGACCCAACTATTCCCGTTTCGTTTTCGCGCCCACTGGCTGATGCTGGCGGTCGTGACCCTGCTCATCCTTGCCGCGACCGCGTGGCCGGCCGCGGACGCGCTGCGCCCGGTGCGTTCGGTCCGCGTGTCGGCGGTGCTTCCCGGCGTCGGGGCGGCGGCGTGGTCCGACGTATTGACCCTCGCGTCCGACGCGCCGGTCGCGCGGCGGACCGTGCAGGCCCCGGGCTGGATCGAGCCCGACCCGTTCCCCACCGCGTTGACGGCGCTGGCCGACGGCGTGGTGGCCCGGATTCTGGTGCTGGAGGGGCAGTCGGTCGAGAAGGGGCAGGTGGTGGCCGAACTGGTGAGCGACGACGCCGAACTGGCCGCCCGGCGGGCGGAAGCGGTGCTGGATGCCGCCCAGGCCGAGGCGGCGTCGGCCAACGCCGTGCTCGCCGCCGCGCAGACCGAATGGGACCAGCCCGTCGAGCGCGAGCGTCGCGTCGCGGTGTCCGCCGCCGCACGGGCCGAGGCGCAGGCGGCGCTGGCCCGGCACCCCGACCGGGTCCGCGTGGCCGAGGCCGAGCTGGCCCGCTGGCACGAAGAGCTGGAGCTGTTGGACGGCGCCCGCGACCGCGGCGCCGCGACGGAGCGCGAGCGGATCGTGGCGCAGTACCGGGTGGCGGCGCTGGCGGCCGGGCTGGACGCCCTGCGGGCCGAGGAGCCCGAGTTGCAGGCCCGCGTGGAACGTCTCGCCGCCGAGGCGGACGCCGCCGTGCGCGACGCCGAACTGCGGGTGGACGAGAAGCGGGCCCTCGACGGGGCCCAAGCCGACCTCGCCCGGCGCGAGGCCGAGGTGGCGGCCGCCGGGGCGGCGCGCGACCAGGCCCAGTTACGGCTGGACCGCATGACGCTGCGGGCGCCGATTGCCGGCAACGTGCTGAGTCGCCTCAAGGGGCCGGGCGACAAGGTCATGCTCGCGATGGACGACCCGCACTCGTCGCACCTGCTGCACCTCTATGACCCCGCGGCCCTGCAGGTGCGCGTTGACGTGCCGCTGGCCGACGCCGCGCAGGTGGGCGTGGGCCAGGCCTGCGAGGTGGTGGTGGACGTGCTGCCGGATCAGACGTTCGCCGGCGAGGTCACGCGCGTCACCCACGAGGCGGACCTGCAGAAGAACACGCTGGAGATCCAGGTGCGGGTGCTGGATCTTTCGCCGATGCTCAAGCCCGAGATGCTGGCACGGGTGAAGTTCCTCGGCCACGGTGGCGGTGAGGCGGCGGGTGCCGGGGACACGGCCGCGGCGGAACCGCGGCGGGTGGCCGAGGCCTGCCTCGACGCCGACGGCGCCCGCGTGTGGGCCGTCCGCGACCGCCGCGGCCCGCGCGGCTCGGCGGTGCCGGTGCCGGTGCGTGTGCTGGGGATTGAGGACGGCGTCGCCACGGTGCACGCCGCGCTGCACGTAGGCGACCTGCTGGTGCAGCGTCCCGCGGGGCTCGTCGGCGACGCGCCGGTGCGCATCGTGCCCGCGGGCGATCGAAAGCCGGGGGGTGACGCGTGACGCTCATCCAGTGCTCCGACCTCACGCGGGAGTACCGCAAGGGCGACAACGTCATCCGCCCGCTCGACGGCGTGGACCTTTCGGTCGACGCCGGGGACTTCCTGGCGCTGATGGGACCGTCGGGCTCGGGCAAGACCACGCTGCTGAACCTGATCGCCGGCATCGACCGCCCGACCGCGGGCCGCATCGAAGTGGACGGCCAGGACATCGCCAAACTCGGCCGCAACAAGCTGGCCGCGTGGCGCTCGCAACACATCGGCTACGTGTTCCAGCTCTACAACCTGGTGCCGGTGCTCAGCGCTTTCGAGAACGTGGAGCTGCCCCTGCTGCTGCAGAAGCTCTCGCGTTCTGAACGCCGCGCGCGGGTGGACGAGGCGCTGCGGCGGGTGGGCATCGCCGACCGCGCCGACCACTACCCCCGCCAGCTCTCGGGCGGGCAGGAGCAGCGGGTCGCCATCGCCCGCGCGATCGTGACCCGGCCCACCGTGCTGGTGGCCGACGAGCCGACGGGCGACCTGGACAAGCCCTCGGCCCACGCGGTCATGCAGCTGATCCAGGAGCTCAACCGCGAGCTGGGGGTGACGGTGCTGATGGTGACCCACGACCCGGGCACGACCACCTACGCCCGGCGGATTCTGGGGCTCGACAAGGGCAAACTGGTGCGCGACGAGCGGGTCGCCGTCCCCGACCGCGAACCGACGCCCCAGCCCGCGGAGGCCACGCCGTGAACCCATTCCATTTCCTTCCGCTGATTCTCAAGCAGGTCGTCCGCCACCGCGGCCGCACGCTGCTGACCGCCGCGGGCGTCGCCATCGCCATGTTCCTTTTCACCGCCGTGCAGGCCATGCAGACCGGCGTGCGGGTGGCCACCGCCGCCACCGCCGACGACACCGCGCTGGTGGTTTACCGCAAGGACCGTTTCTGCCCGGCCACCAGCCTGCTGCCGCAGGACTACACCGCGAAGATCGCCCGCATCGACGGCGTGACGTCGGTGCTGCCGGTCAAGGTGGTGGTGAACAACTGCCGCACGAGTCTGGATGTCGTGACCTTCCGCGGGGTGCCGAAGGAGGGCTTCCTTGCCGAGCGGGGCGAGGCGCTGGAAGTCATCGCGGGATCCACCGAGGATTGGCTGCGCCGCACCGATGCGGCGCTGATCGGCGAGACGCTGGCCACGCGTCGCGGCCTCACCCCCGGCATGACCTTCGACGCCGCGGGCATCACCGCCTTCGTCGCGGGGGTCATCCGGTCCGACGAGACGCAGGACCAGAACGTGGCCTACACCGCGCTGCCCTTCGTGCAGCTGGCCGGCCGCGACCAGCTGGGCATCGTCACGCAGTTCAACGTGAAGGTGACCGACGCTGCGCAGCTGGAGCCGGTCGCCGAGCAGATCGACGCGCTGTTCGCCGTGGCCCAGGAGCCCACGACGACCACCACCGAGAAGGCCTTCGTGGGCAAGATCGCCGACGACATCATCGAGCTCGTCGGCTTCGCCCGCTGGCTGGGGCTGGGCTGTCTGGTGGCGGTGCTGGCGCTCTTGGGCAACGCGGTGGTGCTGGGCGTCCAGGGCCGCATCGCCGAGCACGCGGTGCTGCAGACCCTGGGCTACACCGGTTGGCAGGTCGCCGGGCTGATCGTTGCCGAGGGGGTGGTGGTCGCGGTGCTCGGCGGGTTGATCGGCGCGTTCGCCGCAGTGGGCGTGGCGCAGTGGGGCAGCTTCGCGCTGTCGGTCGAGGGGCAGTCCATCCCCATCACCGCCGGGCCCGCGCTGATTGCGACGGGTTTTCTCGTGTGCGGCGGGCTGGGCGTCGTCGCCGGCTTGGTGCCCGCCTGGCAGGCGTCGCGCCGCGAGATTGCCGCCTGTTTCCGCACCGTCTGACCGATCCCCATGCGACAGCTCCCCTTCGAGTACGCCTTCCGCAACCTGGGCCGCAGCCCGGTGCGGCTGTGCGCGTCGCTGCTGGGCGCGGCGCTGGTGGTGGTGCTGGTGCTGGCCGCCGCGGGCTTTGTCCGCGGCATGCAGCGCACGCTCACCGCGCCCGCACCCCTGCACGAGAACGTCATCCTGCTGGGAGCCGGCAGCGAGGAAGCCATCGAGCGCTCGCAGATCGACGCGGGCCTGGCCACCATCGCCGCCGCCAGCATCCCGGGCATCAAGACCGCGGCCGGCGTGCCGTTTGTCTCGCCCGAGATCCACATCGCCCTGCCCGTGCGGGCGGCGGCCGGCGGCCCCGAGCTGCCCTCGGTGCTGCGCGGCGTGACCGATGCGGCCTACCTCGTGCACCCTGCCGTCGAGATGGTGGCCGGGCGGCGGCCCGTGGCGGGGGCCGACGAGCTGCTGGTCGGCGGGCTGGCGGCCACGCGGCTGGGCGTGCCCGACGAGCGTCTCGCCGTGGGCCAGACGCTGCATATGGACCACCGCGACTGGACCATCGTGGGCCGATTCGCGGCGCCCCACACGGTGATGGACGCCGAGGTATGGGTGCCGCTGACGGACCTGCAGGTGGCCACCAAGCGCGAGTCATCGTTGTCCTGCGTGATCCTCAGCCTTGCCGGTGGGGCCGGTTCAGGCACCTTCGCCCAGGTGGACCTGTTCGCCAAGAGCCGGCTGGACCTGGAGGTCAGCGCCGTGCGCGCGGCCGACTACTACGCCATGCTCAACCGCTTCTTCCGGCCCATCCGCGCGATGGTGATCATCACCGCTGCGCTCATCGCCGCGGGGGGGCTGCTGGGCGGGCTCAACACGATGTACGCCGCCTTCGCCGCCCGCGTCCGCGAGATCGGCATGCTGCAGGCGCTGGGGTTTACGCGCCGCGCGATCGTGCTGAGCCTCAGCGAAGAGTCGCTGTTCGCCGCCGCCTGCGGCACGCTCATCGGGCTGGCCGGCGGGTGGCTGCTGCTCGACGGCATCGCCGTGCGCTTCTCGATGGGCGCCTTCACCCTCGCGTTTGACCCGCCGGTGGTGCTCGCCGGGTTGGCCGCCGGGCTGGGCGTGGGGCTGGTGGGCGCGTTGCCACCGGCGCTGCGCTGCCTGCGGCTTCCCGTGACCGAAGCCTTAAAGTCGTTCTAGCCTTTTCTCAATCATCCACCCCGTTTCCAGAGAACCACCATGTTCCACGCCCGCTTCCCGCTCACCGTTCTGACCGCGCTGGTCCTCTCGACGCCGGCCGGCTGCGGCGACGACGCCCCGACCGCCGGACCCGGCCCTGCCGCCGCACCCGCCGTGTGGCGTCTCGACACAGCGCCCGACCACGCCGTCGACATCGCCGCCGCCAAGACGACCGCGAAGGAGGGCGACACGGTCACCATTCGTGGGAAAATCGGCGGACGCATGCAGCCGCTGACCGAGGGGTCGGGGCTCATCGTGCTGATGGACCACGCGGTGCCGTCGTGCGCCGACAACCCCGACGACGGCTGCCCCACCCCGTGGGACTACTGCTGCGAGACCCCCGAGACGATCAGCGCCCACGCCGCCACCGTGCAGGTGCGCGACGCGGGCGGCAACCCCGTCACCCTGCCCGAGGGCGCGTTTTCGGGGCTGGACGAGCTGGTGGTTGTCGGTACGGTCGCTCCGCGGCCCAATGACGACACGTTGGTGCTTCACGCCACGGGCGTCTACCGCGCGGCGGAGTTCGCCGGCCCGGGCCACGACGGCCACGACCACTGAGCAGGGGACCGTTCCCGCAACGGATTCGGCCCGTCCCGTGCGGGTGAATCCCTACTGGACCGCGGCGATCCACTGCACGGCGAGATGAAACGGCCCGTCACGCGTGTCGTTCAGGATCAGCCCTAACTCGTACGCGGCAGCGGGATCAAAGGGCTCCGCGTCCACCGGGTTGCCGTGAAATGACGCCTCCAGGTCCGCGAACGCCACCGACACCGTCTGCCAGCCGTCGCTCGCGGCCGCCTCGATCGGCGCCCGGTACATGACCTCGCCTCGGCGGCTGTGCGAGCCGTCCCGGAAGGTCACGCGGTAGGGCCGGCCGTCGGTCTTCACCCGCAGCCGCACGCGGTCCGCACCGGTGAGTTGACCCGGTTCGATGGCTCGGCGGACGGACGAAAAGCCACCGCCGTTGGTGTTGATCGACCCGAAGAACGTCATGTGACCGTCGTCGAAGTGCGTGTCCCCCTCGGAACGTCCGCCCATCACGTCGTCGTTGACCACCCGCCAGGCGTCGGCCTCCTGCGAGTCGGCAAAGTCGGCGACGACCCGGCGCGCGGGCGGGGTTTCGGCGGCTCTGTCGGGAGCGTCCGCCGTCCCCGACGCGCAGCACGCCCCGGATCCGAGGGTGAGCAGCAGGGCGGTGAGGCAAAATGACCGAGGCGGGTTCATGGCGGGGCTCCGTATTCGGAGCTCAGGCCGCCTCGGGCGGCGGTGCGGTTTCGCGGCCGCGTGCTGGGTGGGTGTTTCGTGTGAGAGCGACGGCGCGGTCTCAGCCCGCGCGTTGGGCCTGGCGGATGGCCAGGTCGAGCCGGTCCATCACCTGGGTCACGGTGGCGGGGCGGTCGTCGGGCCGGCGGGCGAGGCAGTCCGACAGCAGCGCCGACATCGCAGGGGCAATGTCGGGGTTGAGTTCGTGGGCGGGGGTGCGGCGGTCACCGTCGGAGGTGTTCGCGACGAGCTTGCCCACGTCGCCCTTGGGCCTGAGCGCACGCGAGGCCTTCGCCCCGGTCAGCAGGTTGTACATGGTCGCGGCGAGGCAGTAGATGTCGGTCCGCGCGTCGACCGCACGCCGCTTGGCCTGCTCGGGGGCCATGTAGTCGGGCGTGCCCTGGATGCGCTGCTTGACGGTGTTGATCGGGCAGCTCTGCCCAAAGTCGATCAGCTTGATCGAGACTCCACGATTGCCTTCGGCTCGGGTCAACATGATGTTGCTCGGCTTGATGTCGGCGTGCACGTACCCGGCCCGGTGCATCACCTCTAGCGCGGCGGCGGCTTCGCGGAAAACCATGTAGAGCTGGGCCGGATGAATCGTGGGCAGATCATCCAGGGTCGCGCCGTCGACGTACTCCATGAGTACCGCCAAGCCGCTGAGGGCCAGCAGGTCGCGCAGCTTGTGCACCTTCAGGCTCTTGCGGATGCGCGGGTCGTCGAAGCGCTGCGCGACCGCGTGTTCCGCGATCGCTTGGTCGGCGAAGCGGCGGTCGGCCTTGGTCTTGATCACCACGTGTTTGAGGGCGAAGGATGTGCCGCGGCGGTCGTTCACCAGGTAGAGCGTGCTGCCGGCGCCGGTGCCCAGGGTCCGCAGGACGTCATAGCCTGCGATCTGGCGTTCATCGGGCTGCGGGAGCGAGGCGGCGTTGGCGGTCATCGGGTTGATTGCGGTCACGGTGGGTCTCGCGGTACTTCAAGAAACCCTGAGGCAGGGTCCCGATCGAATCCTAACGCCATCATCCGGAAAAACCCCTAAAAATCCCTTTTTTGGTTCAAAAATGAGGTGGGTCCTGAAGCGAATCAGGTGTACCCCGAGCTTTAAGAGCCAGCTTTCGAGGCCAACGAAGACCGCGATCTCGATAAGGGAGCTGTTTTTTGCCCCGCGTATCATGTCGGCCGCCTTGGCCTCGACTCCGGGGTGAGACTTCCGCATGGCCGACACCCGAGCCCTTCGCCGGCCGCCGGGTCGATGACGGCACCGCACACGCCACGGACGATGGCCTGCCCGCCGAGTTGGCGGGGTCTTGGCGGCACGTCGAGCCGATGGTGTGGTGGGCGGGCGACGGCCTGATGGAGGTCGGGCCGTCGCTGGGGGCGATCCCGTCCGATCAGTACGGGATGCTTGAAATCGGGTTCGACGCCGAAGGCGTCGGCCGGGTGGACGCGGTGGTGCTGCAGACCCGCAACCGGGTCTTCGTCGGCAGGGTCGTGGCGTCCGCGTCGTGTTTTAAGACCGCGACACCGCGACCTGCGCCCTGTACCCGCCGGGTCACCGCGTCAGCGTCACGCGGCCGTCATCGAGGTCGTAGATGGCGCCGACGATCTTGATCTGGCCCTGCGTTTCCAGATCACGGAGCACCTCGCTGTTGCTGCGGATGAGTTCAACGGTCAGATCGACATTCTTGCCGACGACGGCCGCGACATAGTCTTTGTTCTTGGAGTTCCGCTGGTCGTCGGCGTACCCGTCGACCGCCTCGATGGCGGGCTGGATGTGGTCGAGCAGGGCCGTGAGGTTGCCCAGCTTGGCGCCGTCGCAGGCGCCCTTGACGGCGCCGCAGGCCTCGTGCCCCAGCACCATCACCAGCTTGGATCCCGCCAGTTTCGTGGCGAACTCCATCGAGCCAATCTGCTCGGTGGTGGCTACGTTGCCCGCCACGCGGCCCACGAAGATGTCGCCGATGCCCTGGTCGAACACCAGCTCAACCGGCACGCGTGAGTCCAGGCACGAGAGGATGACGGCCTGGGGGTACTGCCCGGTCGACGTGGTGCTCACCCGCGACTGAATGTCAGGGTTCGAAAACTCGCCCTTGACGTAACGCGCGTTGCCCGCCATCAGGTCGGCCAGCACGGCGTCGGGCGTGAGCGAGGTCTGTTGGCTCTTGCTGATCGGAGCCTCGGCGACGGTCTGCTGGCTCGCGCATCCCACGAGGCCCGAACTGAAAAAAAGGCCGACGGTCAGGGTTAATCCAGTACCACGCATCATCTTCATAGAGGTCATCTTTCTTTGCACGGCCTGTGGGTGGTTGTCTTGCCACGTCGGCAAGCCGGGCAGGCCCGTATCCCGGCTTACACTCTAGCCCTGCGAGGGACTATTTTCTCTCGTCACGCGCCCGCGTCAAGACGCGTGCCCGGCGCCGGCGTGGGCATCGCGGATGGCCAAGAGCGGATCACGCCCGCCACGGCAACCCCCGGCTCTTTCGGCGGGGGGAGGCCTCGACGGCTCGACCGCCGTTCACTGCGAAGTCATCTTCAGAACGTCTCCACCATCACGGGGGAAGCGTCCGCGGGTGGGCCGCCAACCGGACATGAGATTGATTCGCGCGCGGATCACGCGGCCAGCGTCAGGCCCCCCTCATTGATGTCGTAGTGACGCCCGGCCGCCTTGCGGGCGTACATCAGCGCGTCCGCTTCCTGCGTCGCCGCGGCCAGGCCCAGCTCCGGGTTGCGGCGGGCCATGCCCACCGACGCCGGCACGCCCGCCAGCTTCAACGCATCGTCAACCCGGTGACGCAAGGTCTGGGCGTCCACGCCCCCGCACTCGATGCCCAGCACCAGAAACTCGTCGCCGCCGGTACGCGCCGCGACGTCGTGTTCCCGCAGCGACATGCCGATCGCGTGGGCCGCGCGTTTCAGCAGCTGGTCCCCCGCCGCATGACCGCGGCGGTCGTTGACTTCTTTAAGCCCGTCCAGGTCGATCGAGAGCACGCACGCCGGGTGGCCGTACCTGGCGCACCGGGCTTCTTCGGTCTCGGCCAGCAGGTCCCATCCGCGTCGGTTGTACAGACCCGTCAGCGCGTCGGTCAGCGCCTCGGTCTCCGCCCGCTCGGCTCGGCGACGCTCCGAAGCCGCGCAGAGTTCAGTTTCGAGCAGGGAGTTCAGCAAGCGGGAGATGAGCTCCACCATGGGCTGGTCGTCCGCCAAGGACGTCTTTGTCGAGTCCGGATGCCCCGCGCACGGCGTGCCTGAAGGCGCGTCGCTTGCACGCGTGGGTGGCACGCCCACGCACGCTTCGAACCGTACTTTTCGGGGCGAGGGGGCCGCCGCGTGCTCCGCAACCTCATCGGCCGGTGGGGCCACCCGCGGCCCGAGGCCGTCGACCCGATGCATGCACTCCGAGTCGGACCACCGCGGCGTGTCGCCGGGGGCGACTTCGCCGGCCCGGCCTTCGGCCCGCAGCTCTCGACCCCCGTCCTTATCGGTACCGGAGGTCATGCACAGGTCTGCACCCAACCGCTCTCGCAGGAAGGCCACAGACGCACAGGCGGCGGCATCAAAATCGCGAAATCGTTGGGTATCAGGCAAGGTGGTTCTCCATGAGGGTAAACGTCGCATCCCCGGTGCGGAATCTCCCTACCTATCGGAAGGTATAAGTCTGGAGATAAGTTCAGCACCCTCCGCAGCCCGTGAAATCGGTCGGAACCGCGGATTCCGTCCTCATAACCCGCATGGACGCGGCGTCACGGGGGTTGAGCGTGCAGAAAGCACGGTTGCCGCCCCCGTCCCGCCCCCGTCCCCGTCGCCGCGGAGCACCACGAGCGGCTCGATAATCGTCGTCACCCACACGGTTGAGGATCGAGCTGGCTGGGGTGGGAGGCACCCGGAAACGTTTCGGGTGTCAGCTCAAGGGTGTGACGTTGAACGTGTCACAGGTCACCACCCGGCGGTGTCAGCACCCGCGAACCGCGGTCTCTGAGGGTGCCAGGTCTCTGCGGGTGTCGGTCTCTGCGGGTGTCAGACCCCCGCGATCTATCCCCGCGATCTCCCGCGATCCAGTCTTCCGTGGTTCCCTGCGATTCATGCGATGCGTCACGCATCGCGTGGCGGTTCCAGAGAACACCGGGCCGAAAACCATTTACCGCATGGCGGTCGCCCCCTCTCGATGAACGCTTCAGTGCCGCCGCAGCAGCCCGTCGGGCCACGGTATCTGCCGCGGGTGGCGTGCCGTGACGAGGAACCGCAGCAAGCCGCGGGCGAATCCCCAACCCCCGGTACCGCCCGACCGCTCGGTGCACTTCAGCACGACCGCCGTCAGATCATCCGCCAACTCGAACCCGCGGCGTTCGATCTCGTTGACGATCGCTCGTTTGAGCATGCCGGGCGCTTCGTCGTGCAACCGAGGCCCCAGATCCGCAAGCAGCTCCAGCAAGCCGGCCGTCCCCAGCATCGCGCCGCGTCCACGAGCTCGGGCCTCGGTCAGGCAATCGGTGTAGACAAACACCAGGTCATGGGGCTGCAGGGTCAGCGATCGGCCCACGTAGCCCGACTCTTCCAACACCCCCAGCGGCAGGTTTGCGATGTCTTCCGCGTCGGGCTGCTCGATCGTCGACCACTGCTGACTGGCCGCGCGGTAGATCATCGGGGTCGGATGGCCCGCGTTGCAGAGGGTCAGCCGGCCGCGCGGAGCGAAATAAGTGACGATCACCGCCGTGGCGAAGCGGCCGGTCCCGGCCGAAAGCTCGGCCATGTCGCGATTCAGCCGGGCCGCCAGGCGTCCGGGCTGCTCGTGGTTGAGGTAGCGCTGCATCACCCTTCGCAGCTTCCGGCCGGTGTCCGCCACCGCATCGCCGTGGCCCGATACATCCGCCAGCATCACCCGGGTGATCTTGCCCGTTCCGCACGAAGACACGTAATGCACGTCGCCGCCCGCCTCCTCGCCCCGGAACGGCCGCGAAAACACCCAGCCGCTGATCCCCGGCAGCTCAACCGCCGCGTCCGCCGCGCGGTTACCTCCCCAGACCTCCGTGCACGAGATGGGGGCAGGCTGAGACATAAGGCAGGAGGTCGCCGGCGGTCCGACGTCGAAGCGAATCGCAAAAGCCTCCCCTCGCCGCCGGTGGCGTCATCCTATCCCTTCCGCCACGGGGGTGGTCCGGGCGTTTAAAAATGAAGGGCCGGAAAAGGGGCTCGGAAAGGGGTCGGAGAAAGCGCCGGGATAAACCGGCTCGCGTCGGAAAGGGGTCCGTCGGAAACGGGCCGACGAAAATGGTTCATTCAGATGCGTTTGCCCTGTCCACCCCTTTCGCTCCACGACCCCTTTCGCTCCACAGGCCGATCATGGTCCTGTTTGGACTCCATCCGATCGACGAACTCCCGGGCCGTCAGAATTGGGATGCCAGCTGCGGTCTTAAGGCTGACCATATGACGTTTGGATTCAAATCTGAAGTGCAACGCCCGGTGACGAAGAAAGGCACCACGGGCGTGACGGTAAGTTGAGGTTGCTTAACGACCCAACACACCGGATCCCGCAGTGCCGAATCACCTGCTTACCCGCGACGAACGCGTCGCCATCACCGAACTCTGCCATCAGGGCTTTGGCCCGACCGCCATCGCTCGCCAGATCGGCCGCGCTCATCGCGCCGGAACGCCACGCGGGATCCCGTCGCGTCACAATCTCGGCCCGGATGCGTTCGGCGTCGGAACAATCGGTCATGGTCAGCGCGCCTTGGCCCGGCCTATTTGCTGCGGCACATCCCCCGTTACCGGGCCGCCGAGACCGCCGCGATCCACGCCACCTCCAGGCGAAAAGGCCCGTCGACCGTGTCGTTCAGGATCAACCCGATCTCCGCCGCCGCCGCCGGATTAAACGGCTCGGCGTCCACCACGTCACCGTGAAACATCGGCTCCAGGTCCGCAAACGCAACCGCCACGTCTTGCCAGCCCTCGGCCGCCGGCGCGTCGATCGGCACGCGGAACTGCACCTCGCCGCGGCGGATCCGCGAGCCGTCGCGGACCGTCACCCGGTACGGCCGCCCGTCGGCCTTCACCCGCAACCGTACGCCGGCCGCCCCGGCCAACGCCCCGGGTTCCAGCGGCCGCCGTATCGACGAGAAGCCGCCGCCGTCGGTGTTGATGTCGCCGAAGAACGTCATCCGCCCGTCGTTGAAGGCCGCGTCGCCCTCCGACCGCCCACCCATCACGTCGTCGTTCATCACCCGCCAGCGCTCGGGCTCCTGCGGGTCGGAGAAGTCGGCGATCCGGCGTGTGTCCGCCGCATCCGGGGCCGCCGCCGCCTCTCCGTCCGACGCCCGGGCGGAACACGCGGCCAGACCGCCGACGAGGGAACACACAGCGAGCAACGAGGTCAGCGGCAAATTATTCATGACGGCACTCCGAAACCGGATCCTAGCCCGGCCGGACCGCCGCGGAACGCCGCCGTGCGCCAAGCGTTTCACGGATCACGCAGCGTGGCATCGCAACGTCAACATAAGCGTTCCACGAACCCCATCTTCCCCGTTGGCCCGACGTACGCGACTCTGGCGGGATGAACGACCCCACCACACCGGACCTCCCCGCCACCAAGCCCGCCCGCCGCGCCCATCGCACCCGCGAACAGCTGTGGGCGGGGTCATGCGGGCGGGTGTGGGCGGGTGTTGTGGGCGGGTGTCATGTGGGCGGGTTTCAGACCCATGCGATCCCCCTGCGATCCCCTCACCCCCCATGCGATCGCCCTCGCCTCAATATGCGGTTGCGGCGGGGCGGTCCCAAGGCAGACCGTGGTCAAACCAATTACCCAGGGTTGAAGCGAGGCCCGCCGGGCTGACGGCGATGCGTTTCAGGATGGGTGCGGTGTCGTGGCTCAGCCTGCGTTTTCCCCGACGCAGCAGCCGCGCCACGCGGTCTATCAGCCGCAGGTATCGGTTCAGGGTAAGCGTGGTCCCGGGCAAGACGGCGCGGTGGGGGCGCGTCGCGCCGGGGTGCCCGCCGCCGAGCGTCATCCACCACCCGCGCCGCTCGGCAGGCGTTGACGGTCGAATTGCCGACGTGTCGTCTGCATTCACGTTGCTGGCATCGACTTCAAAGCACGTCTCATCCGACCCGTGCAGCCGTGCCGCCAGCGACGTGTGCCGTGCGGACTCGGGGCTTTCGCACAGCCCCGCGGCAAACGGGTTGAGGTCGATGTAGGCCAACGTGGTCAAAAGCTGCGCCTCGTCGGTCACGCGGTGCGACTTGAAGCGACCGGCCCAGAGCGAGCCGACCGTGTCGTCCATGCGATTGATCGTCTGCGTGACCTCCTGCTTCAGCTCTTTCATGAATTGCGAGATCGACATCAGCTTCTCACGCAGCGACGCCACCCGTTCCGGGTCCGGGTCGTCCAGCACGGCATCGATGTGCGCGTCCTCCACCGCAACGCGCTGCCGGTAGCCATCGCGAGGCGGATGCAGCCCCAGCCACCGCCGCACCACCTCGCGGTCGGACCAGCCGCGGGCCGACTCGGTATCGACCTTGAGCAGCAGGTGCAGGTGGTTGTCCATCACCGAGAACCCGGCCACCCCAACCGCGGTGAAGGTGGCCAGGCGCTTTAGCTGCTGCAGCAAGAAGTCCTTGCGTTGTGCGCCCTCGTCCCGGCCACCCTCCTCGTCGGCCAGCAGATGCAACTGCCTCGTGCAGCGTGTGATGACGTGATAGCAGGAGCACTCGTCGAGGCAGATCGTATTGCGTCGGAGGCGTCGCATGCCAAAAAGATAGGTTTTTGTTTGGACGCCGTCAAGGACTTTTCGGGGGTGTCAGACCCATGCGATCCCATGCGATCCCCTTCACGTCATGACCCTGGTGGTCATCGATCCCGCCGTCCCGCAGTCCCAGCCCGCAGCCTCGCTCACCGCCCGCACCGCCACCGCCGCGGGCGAGCTCTTCGTGGCCCAGGTCGAGGCCACCGACCCCAACGGCGACACGCTCACCTACGGGCTGGCCTTCCCCGACTCCGCCCGCGAGCCCGGCGGCCTGGTCATCGACCCCGACACCGGCCGCCTGAGCTGGACACCCGGCATCGACGATGTCACCGCCGCCAATGGCCAGCCGTATCTCTACACGGTCACCGTCAACGATGGCAACACACCTGTCGTTTCTCTGGGCCCGGTTGAGCTGACCGTCGTCAGCCGCTTCACCAACGCGGTTCCCGAGTTCACCACCGAACCCACCGGTATCCGCAGCGAGGGCAACGATGCGCTGGTCTACGAGGCCAATGCAGTCGATCCCGATGGCGACCCGGTCGTCTACAGCCTCGATTCGGCACCGGCCGGCGCGAGCATCGACCGTACCACCGGCCGCTTCGTCTGGCGTCCGGACGCCGGCGTGCGTCAGGACCAGGCCTTTGAGGCCCGCATCACCGCGACCGATCCTTACGGCGCCAGTGCCACCCAGGTGATCGAGCTGCGCTTCACCGCCGGCAACGCCGCCCCGCGCATCACCAGCACCCCGCCTCAGCCCGGCTTTGGCGGTGAGACGTGGACCTACCTCGTCACCGCCACCGACGCCGATGGCGACGCGGTGACCTTCAGTCTGGACGGCCAGACGCCCGGTGACACCAGCGGACTCTCCATCACCCAGCTCAGCGCCACCACCGCGCGGGTCGTATGGACCAACCCGGCCGCGGCGGCCACGCGCAGCTTCGACGTGGTGGCCACCGACGCACGCGGCCTCGTGGGACGCCAGAGCATCAGCCTAACCATCGGATCACAGGGCAGCACCAACCCCACCGTGGACCTGCCCCCGGTCATCACCAGCACCCCGGTCTTCGCCGTGGTCGCGGGTGAGGACTACCGCTACCGCGTGGTCGCCGAGGATCCCGACGCCACCACCGCTAACCCGGTCGTCTACGGCCTGCAAGCCGGCGCCCCATCGTGGCTGAGCATCGATGCCGCCACCGGCGTGCTCTCGGGCACCGCCCCGACCGACGCCGACGGACAGACGCCCCGCGTCAGCGTCACCGCCACCCAGGCGGGCGTCACTGCGCTGCAGGGCTACACCCTCCAGGTCACCAGCAACGCCCTGAACCCCGACAACACCCCGATCAACAACGCGCCGGTCATCGAGCCGCGCGACGGCCTGGTCGCCTTCGCCGGCGCCGCCTTCGGCTTCAACGTCGTCGCCCGAGACAACGAAGGCCACGCGATCACCTACACGCTGGTGGACAACCAGGGCGACGAGTACACCACCCTCGACGGTGTCAGCATCGACGCCAACGGCCGCGTCACCTGGGAGGTGCCCGCCGCGGCCACCCCCGGAACCACCACGCTCGGCGTGCTGGCCCGTGACAGCGAGGGAGCGGTATCCGCCGTCCAGACGTTCGCCGTCGAGGTCCGCGCCAGCGGCACCGACGACGCGCCCACGGTCGGCCTTCGGGCCAACACCAACCGGCTTGAAGCCGGCCGCCCGGTCACCTTCGCGGTGGACGCCAGCGACGACGTGGGCATCGCCCAGCTCTACGTCGAGATCACCGCGCCGTTCCTGAGCGAAACCTTCCGCATCGATGTCGATGCCACCGGTCTGGCCCGCTACAACGCACCCGCGGCGAGCGCCGGCCAGGACCTCAGCGTGACTGCCTTCGCGGTGGACACGTCGGGCAACGTCTCCGATGCCGGACCGCTGGTCGTCGGAGTCTTCGCGCCCGACACCGCCGCTCCGGTCATCCGCCTCTCCACGCCGTACGGCGGCTCGTTGGTCGAGGCCCGCACGCAGATCCAAGGTGCTATCTACGACGAAGCCAACCAACTTGTCTACGCATCGGTGTTGCTCAAGACGCCGAACGGTCAGTCGATCAGCCTGCTCGAACAGGGCAGCTTCAACAGCAAGACCGTCATCACCGGGCAGGGTAGTGCCGGAACCGACGTGGACCTGGGCGAAATCAACCCGTTCTCGCTGAGCGACGGCGTCTACGTCATCGAAGTTCTGGCCCAGGACCGTGACGGCCGCATCCGCAGCCTCACCAACTCTGTCGAGGTGAAATCCCGCATCGGCGATGAGGTCAAACTCGGCAACTTCCGCCAGACCTTCGTCGATATGCAGGTGCCAGTTGCCGGCCTGCCTATCACCGTCGAGCGGACTTACGACTCGCTCGAAGCGAGTACCCAAGGCGACTTCGGCTACGGCTGGTCGCTCGACATCCTCTCGGGTCAGGCCGAGGTCAGCAACCTGGCACAGGACGACATCATCTCCAGCGATGACTTCCTCGGCGCGAACTTTGATACACCGTGGCAGTTTGGTACGCGCCTGACTCTTGACCTTCCCGGCGGGGAACAACTCGGCTTCACCGCGGTTGCCGACGCCTTGGGCGGGAGCGGCGTCTCTGGCTTCGCTGGCTTCCTCGTCGGCGGTGGCACCGGCATCTCGAACGTTGCCTTCCAACCAGATGGCGACTCACTCGGCAACAAACTTGAGCTACTGGGCGGCGGTGCGGCAAACCGCCCGCTTGGCGATGACAACGCGGGGGCCTTCGGATTGACCGCGGGGCAGTCCATTGGAACCTTCGAGGTCCGCCAGGCCTCCGATGGGCGTCTGACCACCCCAACCGGTCTGCCGTTCAATCCCACAAGTCTGGGCGCCGACTACCTGCTCACCACCCGTGACGGACGCAAGTTTGTCTTCGACTCCCGCACCGGCGCCCTCGCAAGCTTCACCGACCCCTACGGCAACCGGCTGGAATTCGACGACAACGCGATCACCGCCTTCCGCAGCGGAAGCAGCACGCCCACCGGCGGCATCACCATCACCCGCGACGGCGCCAACGACGGCCGCATCACCCGCATCGAGAACGCGCTGGGCTTCGGCGTGAACTACCGCTACGACGGCTTTGGCGACCTCATCGGCGTCGATCAGGACGTCTTCTTAGACGACCCCGCCACGGCGGGGGCCAACGAATCCGAAGTCGTCACCACAACCTTTGGCTACCAGACCCCGGAAGCGGTTGCGGCCCCCAATGACGCGACGCTCCGTCAGCACTTCCTCGACAAGATCATCGACAGCGAAGGTAACTCGCTGGTCAAGAACGAGTACGACAGCGACGGACGCTTGAAGAAGGTCACCGACGGTAACGACGCCGACACCACCGTCACCTACGACGACGCGACGAACACCCAGACCACCATCGACGCCTTCGGCGTGACCACCATCGCTACCTACGACGAGCAGGGCAACGTCACTCGCTTGGAGCAACCCACGACCCAGTTCGGTGGCGACCCGGTCGTCTACACCTTCGAGTACGACGAGGACGGCAATTTGCTCAATCAGACCGACCCGGTTGGCCGCGTGACGAGCTACACCTACGACGACCGCGGCCGGCTCGACAGCACCACCGCTCCCTACGCCCCGGGCGAAGACCCCGCCGACTTCACCACCACCTACACCTACGACGACCGCACCGACCAGATCACCACGATTACGGACCCCAACGGCCGCCAGGAGCGCCGGGAGTACAACGCGTTCGGCGACCTGACCAAGCTCAGCGACGAGACCGGCCATGTCTACAGCGAGTGGGACTTCGATGGCGCGGGCCGCGTCATCAAGGAGGGCAGCCCCGACGAGGGCTACTTCCTCTACCGCTACGATCCGGTCACCGGTACCCTGTTGGAGACCGAAGACCCCGAGGGCAACGTGATCGGCAGCCAATACGACACACTGGGCCAGTTGACCGGCTTCACCGACGAGGACGGCCAGAACACGCTGTCGTACGACGGCCTGGGCCGGGAGGTCCGCGCCGACTACGGCGACCTCCAGGTCGATTACACCTACGGCCCCGGGGCGGGGTCCGACTGGACCAAAGTCGAGTCCCAGTCCACCGGCACGATCGAGCGGCTGCTCAGCCCCACCGGCCAGCTCGAAGGCTGGAACCTCGCCAACGGTGGCGAGGTCCGCTACGGCTACGACCGCGGCCGATTGGACACCGAGACCGACGCCCTGGGCCGGGTCACCCGCTACGCCTACAACGACCTGGGCCGCGTCAGCCGGGTGACCGACGAGACCACCGGCAACTTCGTGGACTACACCTACGACAAGGCTGGCCGGGTGCTCAGCACCACCGACGCGTTGGGCCGCACCGTCGTCACCGACCCCGACGACACCGACTCGGGCCGCCAGGTCAGCACCAACGCCCGGGGCTTCAGCGCCGTGGCCGACGTGAACGGCCTGATCACCACGATCACCGAGGGGGTCACGATCGACCCCGGCGACGGGTCCGTGGTCAACACCCCGGCCACCCGCACCACGTTCGTGGAACGCAACGCCGCGGGCCTCCCCATCCGCTTCACGAACGCCGACGGCAGCTTCAGCACCGTGGCCTACCGCAACTCCGACGTTCTGGGCGACGCCGAGCAGAGCCCCACGCGGATCACCGACGAGGCCGGCCGGTCGCGTGTCTACACCTACGAGCCCGACGGCCGCCTGAAGACCGCCAGCGATCTAGGCGACAACCAGATCACCCTCAACTACGACGACAGCGAGGCCGGCGACGGCCGGCTGGACTCGATCACGGGCCCGACCGGAGAAACCGTCACCTACGGCTACGACGCCGACGACCGGCTCACCACCGTCACCCGGCAGGGGCTGGGCACCACCACCGTCACCCGGTTCGCCGCCGACGGCGAGCCCGAAGAGATGGTTCTGGCCACCGGCGAGACCGTCACGCTGGTGTACGACGGCAGCGGCCGGGTCGAGTCCCGCATCACCGACACCGGCGAGACCGCCACCTTCGCCTACGACGCCAACGACCAGGTCCAGAGCCTGACCGACAACACCGGCCAGACCCTCTACGCCTACTACAGCGCCGCCGACCCGCAGGAAGCCGGCGCCAGCCACATCGGCCGGCTCAAGAGCATCACCCAGCCCAACGGCACGAGCGTCACCTACGCCTACGACATCTCCGGGCAAGTCAAAACCGTCACGACCCGGGCGTCGACCACCGACCCCACACCCCGCACCACCAGCTACACCTACGACCTCAACGGCAACATCGAGACCGTCACCGACCCGTTTAGCGGCGTGACGAGCTACACCTACGACCAGCGCGACCGGCTTGAGACCCGCACGTTGCCCAACGGCGTGGTCACCACCTGGAGCTTCGACAGCCGCGACCGCCTGCTGAGCCTCGTGCACGCAGACGGCGGTGGGGCGGTGCTCTCCAGCTTCGCCTACACCCACCCCGGGAACGCCACGGGCGAGCCCAGCCGCATCACCCGCGAAGACGGCAGCTACGTCGCCCTCACCTACGACGCCGCCAACCGCCTGAGCGGCGAAGCCTGGCACGACGACAGCGGCACCCTCACGGAAACCATCACCTACGCCTACGACGCCGCCGGCAACCGCACCCGGGTCACCAACGCCCAAGGAGCGTTCAACTACGCCGCCAGCATCGAGAGCGACCACCTGCTGGCCGCGATCGACGTCCCGGGCGGCGACGACGCGGGCTTCACCTACGGCCCCGGCGGCGTGCTGGAGACCATCACCCGCGACGGCGAGACCTGGACGCTGGATTACAACAGTGGCGGTCAGATCATCACCGCAACGAACACCGCTGGCCGAACGCTCACCTACACCTACGACGGCTCGGGCCAGCGGGTCGGAGTCAGTGACAGCGCCGCCGCCGACCGGAACTACCTGGTGGGTCTGCCGGCGCAGAACCTGGGCGTCAGCATCGGCCACCGGTACCTCGAAGCCGACACCAGCGGCGGGCTGGTGAACGGCTGGGTCTACGCCGGCGAGAACCCGATCCTGCGTTACGACGCCAGCGGCAACGTCGGCTACTACCTCGAAGACGCCAGCGACAGCATCGCCGCGCTAACCGACGGGGCCGGCAGCCTGACCGCCACCCACGCGTACGACGGCTTCGGGAACCTGCGTCCGGGCAGCGACGCGGTTGAAGACTTCGGCTACCACGCGGCGGTGCACGATCCCGTTACGGGCCTGATCGACTTCCGCCTGCGGACGTACGACCCGCAGACGGGGCGGTTCACGAGCGTGGACCCGGTGGAGCCGGATCCGGGCGTGGTGGAGAGCTACAACCCGTACATGTTCAGCAACAACAACCCGCACCTGTATAGTGATCCGACGGGTGGGTTCTCGTTGTCCGAGCTCAACGTCACGAACCTCATCTCGGCGAAACTGCGTAGTGTCAAGGGAGTCGTTCTGAACGAGCTAAAGGATACGGCTCGCGATACTGTGCTCGAACTCGCCACGAACGCGATCCTGAACTCGCTATCGCAGTTCCTGCCGGTCGATCTTGCTGGATTTGTAGACGAATCGTCCAACCAGTCCCCCGCCTCTCAGATGGGCACTGGGTTTGAGAATGCGTTCGAGCGGATTATCTGCCCGGCGATCCAACCGACCGGGCTCGGTGGCTACCTCTGGTTCCAGCCGCAGATCGAAGCTGATGGCACTCCCCGTTCGAATGGTCACAATTGTGGCGAGGACAACACTGATACTCTGATTCAGGGCGTTCCGCGCCCTGACTTCCTGTTCCGGTCAGGTGGTCCGTTTACCGGGCGTAACAATGGCAACAAGGCCTATTTGGTCGGTGACATCAAGCTCGATACGAAGACCTTCTACAATGCATACGTTAAGAAGAGCAACTCCAAACAGTTCCGAGCAATCGTTAACTACACTAAAGAACACAGTTATGGTATTGCCGCATTCATCGCGTTGCAAGACACTAGGGCGAACGTAGCAAAATCCCTCGCCAAAAAAGTCGAGAAGCTAGGCATCAAGAGCGGCGTTCATATCCAACTGATTTCCACCCTTCCCCAGACCGGACGTAGACGATGAGCGATAGAGATACATACGAAGAACTATGCGATGCTGCCGAGCAGGGCAATCTTGATGAAGTTGACGCTTTATACGCGCAGGTCGTCGAAGGTGGCCAAGACGTAGATGCCCGTAGCGATACTCAGGGACGCAGTCAGTTTAGTGCGCTTGGCCTCGCATGTCTAAACGGACACTTGCCAGTGGTAAAACGACTCATCGATCTCGGCGCTGATCCAAAAAAAACAAAACTTCGAAACTCGGTAGTATCTGCCGCGCAAGGAGGCCACTTGGATGTCGTTGAGTATCTTCTCGAGCTCGGCTTGAGCCCTAATCAAGGTGAGGACGATGGATATCAAACTCCCCTTCATGTTGCGGCATATCACGGTCGGGTAGATCTGATCGAGTATCTATTGTCAGTCGGCGCAGATCCAAACATAAAAAATGAAAGTTCAGTTCGTCCAGTCGATAGCGCTCTCGAGTGCGACGAATGCTTCCGTATCCTTTTCAACGCTATGGACAAGAAGTTTCGGAAGCGTACAATTAAGCTCTTCGAGGCAACAACGAAGCGTCCTGCGCCCATCGAGTAGCCCGCTCGCTTCCGGGAAGCGAATGGGCCCGAAAAGGGGACAACACTGCCCTGTAGAAAACCTACGCCGCTGCGATAAGCGTGAAGGCCCGAAAAGAGGCCGGGCCCGAAAAGGGCATCACGGTGGACAGACCACCGCGAAAGTTGGTCACCGGTACCCTGTTGGAGACCGAAGACCCCGAGGGCAACGTGATCGGAAGCCAGTACGACATCCTGGGCCAGTTGACCGGCTTCACCGACGAGGACGGCCAGAACACGCTGTCGTACGACGGCCTGGGCCGAGAGGTCCGCGCCGACTACGGCGATCTCCAGGTCGATTACACCTACGGCCCCGGAGCCGGGTCCGACTGGACCAAGGTCGAGTCCCAGTCCACCGGCACCATTGAACGCATACTCAGCCCCACCGGCCAGCTCGAAGTGTCAACGCTCACTTCATTTTGACCCCCCAGCGATCATCTGGAATTGACCCCCCGGCCGCGTTACGGGGTCATGCGGGCGGTTACTCCTTTCTCGGGTTCGGGGCGGGAACGGGTCAGGCCGGGGCGGCGTCAGCCGCCTCGGCCGCCGC